>Ga0102940_1002502_pt1 | contig 11040 bp, 9 predicted proteins | sample SalPonR2_C_D1_MG_FD_78215 | JGI IMG/M metagenome (GOLD analysis project Ga0102940, IMG submission 78215) | Salt pond soil microbial communities from South San Francisco under conditions of wetland restoration - Salt Pond MetaG R2_C_D1_MG | ecosystem: Environmental > Aquatic > Marine > Intertidal...
CCGCGATGCAGCTCGTCGAGTCCGGCGAGCTGGACCTGGACGTCGACGTGAACACCTACCTGGACGCGCCGCTCGTTCCCGCGGCGTACGGAGAGCCGGTCACCGCCGCGCACCTGATGACCCACACGGCCGGCTTCCAGGAGGATTTCGACGGCCTGTTCGCGCGCGACGCGGAGGCGATGGAGCCCCTGGGCGACGTCCTCGAGCGTACGCTTCCCCTGCGCGTGCGCCCGCCGGGCGAGCTGGCGGGCTACTCCAACCACGGCGTCGGCCTGCTCGGGTACGTCGTCGAGCGGATCAGCGGCCGATCGTACGCGACGTACCTCGAGGAGGAGATCCTCGGACCGCTGGACATGCGCGCGACCACGGCCCGGCAGCCCCTGCCCGCCGCGCTCGAAGGCGACATGTCGGGGGGCTACGCGTACGTCGGCGGCGTGCCGAGGGCGCAGCCGTTCACGTTCGTGCCGCTGGCGCCGGCCGGCGCGGTGGCGGCGTCCGGGACCGACATGGCGCGCTTCATGATCGCCCACCTCCAGGACGGGCTCCTGGACGGTGCACGGATCCTCGAGGACGACACCTCGGAGCGGATGAAGAGCCGGCTGTTCGGGCACGACCCCCGGATCGCCGGCATGGCTCACGGCTTCTACGAGAGCCGCATCATGGGCGAGCCCACGCTGGGGCACGACGGCGGGATGCCGAACTTCATCAGCCGGCTCATGCTGTTTCCAGAGCGGAACGTCGGGGTGTTCGTCTCCTACAACAGCGCCGGCGGCGCGCTGGCGCAGGAGGTCCTGGCCCGCGCGTTCGTCGAGCGCTACTTCCCGCACGCGCCGCCGTCGCCCGCGGATCACGACGTTCCTTCGGCCCAGCTGAACGAGATCGCGGGGAGCTACCTGTCGACCCGCAGCGTGCAGGTCGGCGACGGTAGGCTCATGAACCTGTTCATGACGATGAACGTCGCGGCAGGCGGCGACGGTGGCCTTCGGATCACCTCGTTGGCGCAGCCCCCCATGACGGTGGCGCCGGTCGAGCCCGGCCTGTGGCGCGACCCCGACACCCGTCAACGCGTGGTGACCGACGCCCGGGACGGCCGACGCGTCCTGTTCGTCGAGAACGCGCCGGTCCTGGCGTTCCAACAGGTGCCGTGGCACGCGCGTCCGGGGCTGCACGCCATCGTCTTCGCCGTGTCGGTCGTGCTGCTGCTCAGCGTCGTCGCCGTGGCGCCGTTCACCGCCGTGCTGCACCGCCGGCTCCGCGACCGGCCCTCGGCCCTGCACCGTTGGGGGCGCGCGGTCCTGGTCGTGGCCGCGCTGCTGCTGCTGGCGTTCGTCGTGGCGCTGGGATCGGCCCTCGTGAACGTTCAGGAGGTCACGTTCGGGGTGCCGCGCGCCGTCGAGGTCCTCGGCGCGCTGCTGCCGGTCGCCGCCGTGCTCGTGGCGATCGCCCTGGTCCTGACGCCGATCGCCTGGGCGCGCGGCGTCTGGTCACGCGCGGGCCGGGTCCACTACCTGCTGGGCGCGCTGGCCGGACTGGCGCTGGTGGTGCAGGCGATGTACTGGCATCTGCTCACGCTGCCGGGCATCGGGGCCGCCTGAGCCGACCGGTCCAGGCCCGCCGATCGGAGGCGCGGCCGCGCGGCGTCAGCGGATGCGCCGCCCGCGCGTGCCCACGCCCGCGTGCGCACCCGCGCGTCGCACCTCAGTGCTCGCCGGACGGCGCATCGCCCGCCATCTGCAGCGCGATGCGGAGGCCGGTGGGGGTGGTGGCGACGCCGCCCTCGCCCGTCTCGCGCAGCTCGGGCGGCAGCATGCGGCCCACCGACGCCATCGCGCCGACGACCTCGTCGGCGGGAATGAACGACTCGAGTCCGGCCAGCGCCAGCTGCGCGGCCGCGACGGCGTGGACCGAGTAGAACGCGTTCCTGGAGACGCACGGCACCTCGACGTAGCCGCCCACCGGGTCGCACACTAGCCCGATCGTGTTCATCAGCGCCAGCGCCGCGGCGTGGACCGCCGCGTTGGCGTGGCCGCCCCGCAGCTCCGTCACGGCGGCGGCCGCCATCGCGGCGGAGGGGCCGATCTCGGCGCCGCAGCCGCCGGACGCGCCGGCGATGAACATCGTGCGCGAGATCACCTCGCCCACGCCGGCGGCGGTGACCAGCGGCAGCACCAGCGCCTCGTCGTCCAGCCCCAGGTGATCGCCCACGCCCAGCAGGGCGCCGGGCAGCGTGCCGGCGCTGCCCGCGGTGGGCGCCGCCACGATGCGGCCCATCCGCGCGTTCTCCTCGTTCACCGCCATCGCGTACGCCTGCACGCGCTTCAGCAGCGGCGCGTCCAGCAGGTCGTCGGCCTCGTTCAGCCCCTTGGCGTTCCAGCCCACCATGCCCGTCCGGCTTGCCGCGTCGCTGCGCAGCCCGCGCTCGACGCTGTCGCGCATGGCGGCCAGGCGCCCGCGCATCTTGTCCAGCAGGGCATCGCGTGCGGCGGCGTCGCCGTCCGTCTCGTTCGCGAGGAACGCCTCGGAGGCCAGGCCGCCGTACCGGGCCAGCTCGTCGAACGTCACGCGTGCACCGACCCGTCCTCGTCCGGCTCGGGCAGGTCGTCGCCCGAGAGGACCTCGGGCAGCATCCGCAGCCAGTGGACGTCCGCGAGGTGGTCCAGATAGTCGAGCGCGATCTGCGACAGGCGCCGGTCCATCTCGACCGACATCATCGCCTCGCCGCCCCGCTTGCGGCGCGCGGAGTGCAGCGTGGCGATGTTGCCGTCGTCGTCCGCGATGACGCGGGCCACGCGCGCGATGACGCCGGGCCGGTCGACGTGCCGGACCAGCAGGGTGTGACTGCCGCCGACGAAGTCGATGCCGAAGCCGTCGACGTCGAAGACGCGGACCAGGCCGCCGCCCAGGCTGGAGCCGGTCAGCGAGACCCGCTCGGCCTGCGGCCCCTCGCCCCCCTCGGTGACGATCCGGACCGTGTTCGGGTGGACGTCGCCCAGGTCCGCGGACGCGAACTCGACCTGCAGCCCTGCGGCGTCCGCATGCGCGTGGGCGTCGGTCAGTCGCGGGTCGTCCGGGTGCATGCCCAGCAGGCCGCCGATCAGCGCGAGGTCGGTGCCGTGGCCCCGGGCGGTCTTGGCGAACGAGCCGTGCAGCGTCAGCTGCGCCCGCGTGGGCGGTGTGAGGCGCGCATGCCGGGCCAGCAGCGCCAGCCGACAGGCCCCCGCGGTGTGCGACGAGGACGGCCCGATCATGACGGGCCCGATGACGTCCAGAAGACTCATGACCGGAGGCTAGCCCGCTCCGGCCCGTCCGTGTCGCCGCGATGCGACGTAGCGCCGTGACGCGCTGTCACGAAGACGCGACGCGGCGAAGCGGCCAGCAGGCGCTGCGCAACGACGCGGGGCGGCCCACGTTCGGCCGCCCCGTCGTTCCGTCGGTCCCTGAAGAGGTCAGGCCTTGACTTTCTCCTTGAGGCTCTTGCCGGGCTTGAACGCCGGGTACTTGCTGGAGGGGATCTTGATCTTCTCGGTCGTGCCGGGCTTCACGCCGGTACGGGACTTGCGCTCGCGAACCTCGAAGGTGCCGAAGCCGGTCAGCTGAACCTTCATGTCGTTGTCCAGGTTCTCGCTGATCTTGTCCAGCATGACGTCCATGACGTCCTTCACGTCCTTCTTCTTCATCCCGGTCTCGTCGGCAACGATGCCTACCAGATCCGCCTTGGATACCGTTTTGCTCTTCGCCATGGTCAGCGCCTCCTCCAGGGATTTTGGACTTGAGGCACCGTAGCATGCGAAAACGCGGCAAGCAAGTGCACGACGGAAGAAACCGGATTTCGGAGGCCCTCGGGGCTCAGCTCGAGCGGTCGGTGCTCGGTTCCGCCGCCGGCTCCGCCGGATCGCGCTCGGGTGGCAGAAGGCGCTTGTGGGACGGAAGAAGCTCGTTGATGCGCGCCATCGTCGTCGCGGTGGCCGCCCGGATCGCCTCGCGGTCCTTGCCTGGAACCATGAACGGCTCGCCGAACTGAACCCGGTAGCGCCGTCCCTCACGCCATATCGCCGCGGGCTGCAGTGGAACGCCGGAGCGCTGGGCGAGGAACGTGGCGCCGTCGAGCGCTTCGACGTCGCCCGCGTTGCGGGTGCCCTGCACGAACACGCCCACCGCGCGTCCCGCCTTCAGCCGGCGCAGCGCCTCCTTGACGGCGCTCACGTCGTTCCTCGACCGGTCGACCGGGAAGGCGTGCAGTCCGCGCACCAGTAGTCGCAAGGCACGGTTCTCGAACAGCTCCTTCTTCGCCATGAACGAGATCTCGCGCGGGACGGTGGAGCCCATCATGGGCGGATCGAGCGCGCTGAAGTGGTTCACCGCGACGACGAGCCCGCCCTCCTTGGGCACGTGCTCGGCGCCCCGGGTGCGGAGGCCCAGGACGACCTTGGCGTAGATCAGGAACAGGGTGCGCACGGTCCAGTAGAACCAGGGAAGCTCGACCAGCCGCATCAGCGTGCCGTACATGGCTTCATGCTACCCGAGCGGGGTTAATGGCTCCTGTTCGCGCTCTCGCTGGCGGTGTCGCTCGCGGCGGCGGGCCTTGCGGCGCTCGCGCCGGCGCTCCTCGGCCGACACCTCCGCCGCGACCAGGGCGCCGACGAGGAACAGCATCAGCGACAGGAACAGCCAGAGCAGAAGCAGCAGCAGCGACGTGACCACGCCGTAGACGAGGTTGAAGCGAGCTTCGTTGAACGCCAGGGGAAGCACGATCCGCATCAGCTGCAGCCCCCCGACGCTGACCAGCGCTCCGACGAGGGCGCCGCTCCAGCGCGAGGTGCGGCGCGGTAGCCAGCGGAACGCGGCGGCGAACGCCAGCGTCGCCAGCACCACCCGCAGCAGGCCTGGATCGGTCAGCACGCCCGGCGGCTCGGGCAGCGACAGGTTGAACGGCTCCAGCCCGGCGGTGAGCGACTGCAGCGTCTGCCAGATCCAGAGCGCCAGCGACCCGCCGATCAGCTCCAGCGCGATCACCAGCGCCACACCGGCGATCAGCAGGACCGCCACCGCGCGGGTGCGGAAGAAGCCGCGCACGTCGGGCACCTCGAAGATCACCTCGAGCGCGCGCTGGAGCGAGGCGAAGAAGCCGCTGGCGGCCCAGAGCAGCACCAGCAGCGAGAACGCCACGCGCAGCAGGGTGCCTTCGGAGAGCTGGTTGACGACGATGTCGAAGCTGCGGTCGAGCAGGTCCACGCTGTCGACCGACTCCGGCAGGATGGGCGCGATGATCTCGGCCAGCGCCATGCGGTAGCGCTCGGCCAGGTCGGGCCGCGCACGCAGGATCGAGCCGAGCCAGCCGCCCAGCAGCAGCAGCAGCGGCCCCAGCGAGAACGCGGCGTAGTAGGCGAGGGCGGCGGCGAGGGTCGAGACCCGGGCCCGTCGGTAGCGTCGGACCAGTCCGCGGACGATGCGGACGGTGGTGCGCCACGCCCGGGCGCGGAGAGCGTGGCGGTCGTTCGTGCGCGGCTCGGACGACGCCACGGCGCCTCAGTCGGCCGTCCGGAGCCGGCTTCGCTCGATCAGGATCGCGGCCAGGATTCCGGCGACGGCGACCAGCGCGTGCAGCGCGATCCATGCCGCCCCGTTGGGCTCCCAGGGAAGCTCGACGCGGAACAGCTCGCGTCGCGACAGCGCCAGCGTCGTGACCTGCGGCGCGATCAGCAGCAGGGGCGAGACGACCAGGGCCGGCCAGCGCCAGGCGTACTCGAGCCCCAGCATCGCCAGCAGGTTGCCGCTCAGGATCACCGGGAGCATCACCAGCCAGGCGGAATCGCCGCCCAGGAGCCCCACGGCCGGCGCGACGAGCGCCGTCAGGTACGCCCACGGCATCCCGCCCGCGGCGAACGCCAGGTAGGCGGCCGCCAGTATGCCGACGCTGCGGAACGCCAGGGGAAGCGGCGCGACCGCTGCGACGGCCGCGAGCAGCACCAGGAAGATGCCGATGATCGTGCTCTGCGGCGCGGGCGCGGTGCGAATCACGGCCGCATCGTAGCCCGCCCAGGTACCCGGTGCGTCAGGTCTCCGCGAGCTCGGCCGGCAGGGGCTCCACGCGCTCGGCGATGCCCGGCGTGCGGCGCAGGAACGCGCCGGTCGCCGAGCCGGCGGTCGCCGCGACCTGCTCCGGCGTGCCGGTCGCGACGATCTCGCCGCCGCGCGCGCCGCCGTGCGGGCCGAGGTCCACGACCCAGTCCGCCGTCTTGACGACGTCCAGGTTGTGCTCGATCACCAGCAGGGTGTTGCCCCCCTCGACCAGGCGGTGGAGCACGTTCAGCAGCTTCGCGACGTCCTCGAAGTGCAGGCCGGTGGTCGGCTCGTCGAGGATGTAGAGCGTCTTGCCGGTGCCGCGCTTGCCCAGCTCGGACGCCAGCTTGACGCGCTGCGCCTCGCCGCCCGACAGGGTCGGGCTGGGCTGCCCGATCTTGACGTACTCCAGCCCGACGTCCTTCATCAGCTGCAGCTTGCGGGCGATGCCGGGGATGTTCTCGAAGAAGCCGAGGCCCTCCTCGACCGTCATCTGCAGCACGTCGCTGATCGACTTGCCGCGGATCTTCACCTCGAGCGTCTCGCGGTTGTAGCGCGCGCCCTTGCACACCTCGCACGGGACGTAGATGTCGGGCAGGAAGTACATCTCGACCTTGACGGTGCCGTCGCCCTTGCACGCCTCGCAGCGGCCGCCCTTGACGTTGAAGCTGAAGCGGCCGGGCTTGTACCCGCGTTTGCGCGCTTCGGGCGCTCGGGTGTACAGGTCGCGGATCTCGGTGAAGATCCCGGTGTACGTGGCCGGGTTGCTGCGCGGGGTGCGGCCGATCGGGCTCTGGTCGATCTCGATGACCTTGTCCACCTGGTCGGTCCCGACGATCTTGTCGTGCGCGCCGGGGTTGGCTTTCGCACGGTAGAGCTGCTTGGCGAGCGACTTGTGCAGGATCTCGTGCACCAGCGTGCTCTTGCCCGATCCGGAGGCGCCGGTCACGCAGGTGAGCGTGCCCAGCGGAAGGTCGACGTCGATGTTCTTCAGGTTGTGCTCGCGCGCGTTCTTGATCGTCAGCTTCTTGCCGCTGGCGTCGCGGCGCTGCTCGGGCACTGGGATCCGCTTGTCGCCCCGCAGGTACGCGGCGGTCAGGCTGGTGCGGTCTTCGACCAGGTCGGCGGGCGCTGCGCTGGCGACGACCTCGCCGCCGTGCACGCCGGCGCCGGGGCCGAGATCCACGATCCAGTCGGCGGCGCGCATCGTGTCCTCGTCGTGCTCGACGACGATCAGCGTGTTCCCCAGGTCGCGCAGGCGCAGCAGCGTGCCCAGCAGCCGCTCGTTGTCGCGTGGGTGCAGCCCGATCGACGGCTCGTCCAGGACGTACAGCACGCCCGTCAGGCCGCTGCCGACCTGGGTCGCGAGGCGGATCCGTTGCGCCTCGCCGCCCGAGAGCGTGTTGGCGCTGCGGTCCAGGCTGAGGTAGTCCAGGCCGACGTCCTCGAGGAATCCCAGCCGGTTCGCGACCTCCCGCAGGATCGGTTTCGCGATCTCGGCCGCGGCGCCTTCGAGCCGCATCTCGCGGAAGAACACGGCGGCGTCGAGCACCGTCATGCTGCTCAGGTCGGCGATGTTGTTGTCGGCGACGGTGACGGCGAGGACTTCGGGCTTGTAGCGCGTGCCGTGGCAGTGGCTGCAGGCGACGAGGCTCATGTACGTCTCGAGCCGCTCGCGCGCGCTTTCGCTGCCGGCCTCCTTGAGCCGCCGCTCGAGGTTCGGGATCACGCCTTCGAAGTCCGCCTTGAACCGCATCGTCTCGCGCCCACCGCGCCGGTACACGACCTCGATCGGGTCGGTGCTGCCGTAGAGGATCGTCGCCTTGGCGTCCTCGGGCAGGTCGCGCCACGGCACGTCGATGTCGAACCCCATGTGGTCGGCGAGCGCGCGGAGGCGATCCCAATAGAACACCTTGCCGCCGCCTTCGCGTCCGCCGGTCCACGGCTGGATCGCGCCGCGCGCCAACGTCTTCGACGCGTCGGGCACGATCCGCTCGGGATCGAACTGCTGCAGGAACCCCAGACCGCTGCAGTGTGGGCAGGCGCCGTAGGGGCTGTTGAAGCTGAACACGCGCGGCTCGAGCTCTTCTAGGAAGGTGCCGTGCTCGGGGCAGGCGAACTTCTCGCTGAACAGCTCGTCGACGTCGTCGTCGGGCAGGAACACGCGCATCAGCCCGTCGCCGCGCGCCAGCGCCAGCTCGGTCGACTCCGCCAGCCGGGCGCGGTCGTCCTCCTTGATCCGGACACGGTCCACGACGACGTCGATGTCGTGCTTCTCGTAGCGTTCGAGGTCGGCGGCGAGGCCCTCCTCGACCGTCATCACCGTGCCGTCGATCCGGACGCGCGCGAACCCTTCCTTCTTCAGGTCGGTCAGCAGCTTCTTGTACTCGCCCTTGCGTCCGCGCACGACGGGCGCGAGCAGCATCGCGCGGGAATCGTCGTACTTCTCGAGCATCCGGTCCACGATCTCGGACGCGGACTGGCGCGCGATCTCGCGCCCGCAGACGGGACAGTGCGGCGTGCCGGCGCGCGAGAACAGCAGCCGCAGGTAGTCGTGGATCTCGGTGACGGTCCCGACGGTCGAGCGCGGGTTGTGGCTGGTCGTCTTCTGGTCGATGCTGATCGCGGGGCTGAGCCCCTCGATCGCGTCCACGTCGGGCTTGTCCATCACGCCCAGGAACTGCCGGGCGTAGGCGGAGAGGCTCTCGACGTAGCGGCGTTGGCCTTCGGCGTAGATGGTGTCGAAGGCGAGCGTGGACTTCCCGCTGCCCGACACGCCGGTGAACACGATGAAGGCGTTCCGGGGGAGCGTCAGATCGACGTTCTTGAGGTTGTGCTCGCGGGCACCGCGGATGGTCAGATCCTGCAAGGCGGGTCGCCTCCTTCGTTCGGGCCGACCGGGCGGGCGAGGCTCGAGACCGTGAACCGGGACACGATGCTCCGCACGCATCTTCGCGTCGTGGACGCGCGAACCGGCTTTTCTGCCGTGTCCGCGCGCGAACGGGCCAGTCTACCAGCCCGGCCGGTACCAGCCGTGTGTCGCTCGGTGCGATCGCGGCCCCATCTGCTAGACTTCGGTCCGACACGTTCCGCCGCTCGGCGCCTTTCGGCCGTCAGGGCGGTCGCCCAGGAGGTCGCATGCCCCGTATCGATCGCACCACCGCCATCCTCGGCTTGGCCCTCGCGGCCGGTGGCGCCCTGTTCGTGCTGATGTTCTGGATCATGGGCGCCATGAACCTGCAGCGGGGCTACGGCCTGGTTTCGGAACTCCAGCTGAGCGGCGCCTGGCTCAGCGCGTTCTGGGCCTACCCGTTCGTCACCTTCGCCGCGGTCTCGGCAGCGATCATCGCGCTGCTCGCCGAGGCGAACGAGATCGCCGTCGGCGTCGCCGGACTCCCGATCGTCGGGGTCGTGGCGTTCTACTTGGCGTTGGTGCACCTGTACTGAGCGAACCGGCTCGCCGAACCGGCGCTCGACTCCGACGACGACGGCGGCTCCCGCGAGGGAGCCGCCGCTCGGTTTCCGACCCGCGCTGGAGCGGGGTCAGAACAGGGGCACGCGCACGACCTCGAACGGGAGGTCCGGCTGCCCGCCCTGCTGGTCGAACTGCGAGTTCACGGCGAAGAGCGAGTCTCCGCGCACGATCGCCGTCGTCGGGAACTCGAACGCCGGGCTGGTGATCGGCCCGTCCGGGTCGACGAGCGCCGTGTCGCCCGACGGCGACAGCCGCAGCCGCTCGACCTGCCCGATCTGGTTCCGCACGACGTAGAGCACGTCGCCGTCGCGGAACATGCCGTCGCCCGCCGACAGGTCCGGCGCCGTCGATTGGGAGACGTCGCCGCTCGCGAGCTCGACGCGGAACAGCAGTCCGGTGTTCGACTGGACGATCAGGACCGAGCGCTCGTCGGGCGACGTCACGATGCCGTTCGCGTTGAAGCCTTCCCGGTACGCGAACGGGGTCCCCTCGAACGACACGAAGCTTGCGAGCTCGCCCAGCGTCTCGCCGGCTTCGATCCGGAAGAGGCGCGGACGCATCGAGTCGGTCACGTACACGGCGTCGTCCACGAACGTCAGGTCGTTCATGAACGTGGCGTCGGCGTCCGGCGTGGCGTAGCTGCGCAGCAGCTCGCCGCTCGCCGTGTCGTACACGAACACGCTGCCGGTCTGTCCGCCGGCGACCCAGAGCCGGCCGTACGCGTCGACCTCCATCCCGATCGCGGTGGGCTGCTCGCCGGACGCGAAGATCTCGACCTCGCCCGTGGCGATGTCGGCGCGGAAGATCGCGCCGCCGTTCGTGGCACCGACGTAGAACACGTCGGCGTCCGGGCCCAGGGCGATGCCTTCGGGGAAGACCGCTTCGCCCGGCAGCTCGTACGCGGTCGGCAGCGCCTGGGCGGTGGCCGAGGACAGGGCCAGCGCGAGGGTCAGCATGACGGCGGCGGCCGCGGCGAGCGGCGCGACGCGCGGCGCGGTGTTCGGGGCGGTTCGTCTCATGGTTCCACCTCTCTCGCGTCTCACCGTACGCGGGATTCGGGCGGATCGACGAAATCTGGATCGCCTCCTCGGTCGTCGCGACCCGCGCTCCGCCGGTCGTCACGGGTCCTCGGGGTCGATCGGGGGCGCCCGCCGCGCGGCGGCGCGCAGAAGCGCGCCAGGCAGGCCCGCGCCAGGCAGACGTTCGCCGGGCGAGTCTGCGCCGGGCAAGCCTGCGCCGGGAGCGCCTGCGCCGAGCGTGCCTGTGCGGGTAGGGCCCGCCGCGGGGTGCCGCGCCGTGGGCCGTCCGGCTGGCGGCGCGACGGCGTCGGCGAGGACGCTCACGCGAAGCAGGCGCACGCGTCCCCAGCGCACGTCGCTGCCGAGCCCGAGCCGCGCGAGGGCCGTCAGGTAGCGGCCCGCCGTGCGTTCCCGTGCGAGGCCGGCACGCACGATCGCGCCGATCGAGAGGTAGGGCGTGCGGGCGGCGAGGTCGGCGAGCTCGCG
>Ga0102940_1002505_pt1 | contig 11035 bp, 8 predicted proteins | sample SalPonR2_C_D1_MG_FD_78215 | JGI IMG/M metagenome (GOLD analysis project Ga0102940, IMG submission 78215) | Salt pond soil microbial communities from South San Francisco under conditions of wetland restoration - Salt Pond MetaG R2_C_D1_MG | ecosystem: Environmental > Aquatic > Marine > Intertidal...
ACCCGAGAGGGCCTCGCCGCGCGCTATCCGGACGGCGTGCCCGACACGGTCGCGAAGATGGCCGCCCGCGAACTCGCCCTCATCGGCAAGCTGGACTACGCGCCCTACTTCCTCACCGTCCGCGACCTCGTCGCCTTCGCCGAGAGCCGCGGCATCCTCTGCCAGGGCCGCGGCAGCGCCGCCAACTCGGTCGTCTGCTACGCCCTCCGCGTCACCGCCATCGGGCCCGAGATCGCGACGATGGTGTTCGAGCGCTTCGTCTCCGAAGCCCGCGACGAGCCCCCCGACATCGATGTCGACTTCGAGCACGAGCGCCGCGAGGAGGTCATCCAGTACATCTACCGCCGCTACGGGCGGGAGCGCGCCGGCCTCTGCGCCACCGTGATCCACTACCGCGCCCGCCGCGCGATCCGCGAGGTCGGCAAGGCGATGGGCCTCTCGGCCGACGTGATCGACGCCCTCGCCTCCCAGATCTGGGGTTGGTCGACCGACGCGATCATGGAGGACCGCATCCGCGAGGTGGGCCTCGACCCGGCCGACCCGCGCCTCGCCCTGACGCTCGACCTCGTGAACGAGCTGATCGGCTTCCCCCGCCACCTCTCCCAGCATGTCGGCGGCTTCGTGATGACCCGCGGGCGCCTCGACGAGCTGGTGCCGATCGAGAACGCGGCGATGGAGGACCGCACCGTCATCGAATGGGACAAGGACGACATCGACGCCCTCGGCATCCTCAAGGTCGACGTGCTGAGCCTCGGCATGCTCACCTGCATCCGCAAGGCGTTCGAGCTGCTGGAGCGTCACGCCGGCCAGCGCTGGACCCTCGCGACGCTGCCGCCGGAGGATCCGGCCGTCTACGACATGCTGTGCGAGGCGGACTCCCTCGGCGTCTTCCAGGTGGAATCGCGGGCCCAGATGAACTTCCTGCCCCGGATGCGGCCGCGATGCTTCTACGACCTCGTGATCCAGGTCGCCATCGTCCGCCCCGGCCCGATCCAGGGCGACATGGTCCACCCCTATCTCCGCCGCCGCCGGGGCGAGGAGAAGGTGAGCTTCCCCTCCGACGCCCTCGGCGAGGTGCTGGGCAAGACCCTCGGCGTGCCGCTCTTCCAGGAGCAGGCGATGCGGATCGCCATCGTCGGCGCCGGCTTCGACCCGTCCGAGGCCGACCGCCTGCGCCGCGCCCTCGCCACCTTCCGCAAGTCCGGCACGATCCACACCTTCCGCGAGCGCTTCGTCGCCGGGATGCTGGCGAACGGCTACGACCACGACTTCGCCGAGCGCTGCTTCTCCCAGATCGAGGGCTTCGGCGAATACGGCTTCCCCGAGAGCCACGCGGCGAGCTTCGCGCTCCTCGTCTACGCCTCCGCCTGGCTGAAGCGCCACCACCCCGCCGCCTTCGCCTGCGCCCTCCTCAACGCCCAGCCGATGGGCTTCTACGCCCCCGCCCAGATCGTGCGCGACGCCCGCGCCCACGGGGTGGAGGTCCGCCCGGTCTGCGTCAACGCCAGCTACTGGGACGCCACGCTGGAGCCCTGCCCGGACTCGACCTCGGGCTTCGCGCTGCGCCTCGGCTTCCGCCAGATCAAGGCGATGGGGGAGGAGGACGGCCGCTGGATCGCCGCCGCGCGCGGCAACGGCTACGCGGCGGTGGAGGACCTCATGCGCAAGGCGGGTCTCGGCCCGAAGCCGATCCGCGTGCTGGCCGAGGCCGACGCCTTCGCCGGCCTCGGCCTCCCGCGCCGCGAGGCGCTCTGGGAGGCGAAGGCGATCGCCGGCGACGCGCCCCTCCCCCTCTTCGCCGGCACGCTCGAGGGCGAGGGGATCGCGGAGCCGCGGGTCACGCTCCCCGAGCCGACGGAGGGCGAGGCGGTGGTGGAGGACTACGTCGCGCTCCGCCTCTCGCTCCGCGCCCACCCCCTCGCGCTGCTGCGGGACCGGCTCACCCCGCCGGGGGCGTGACGCCCTCCTGCCGCTCCCAGGGCAGCCCGCCGGCATAGGTGCGGTAATGGACCCCGACGAGGTGCCCCGCGTCTACCGGCAGCATCACGCCGGTGATCGCGGCGGCCTCGTCCGAGAGCAGGAACCACGCCGCGTTGGCGATGTGTTCCGGCTCGATCAACATGTCGAGCGCCTCGGTCGCCTTGATCGCCTCGGGGTCGCGATGGCCGCTCTCGATGCGCGAGAGGATCGCCGGCGTCATCGTGTAGCCCGGCGCGACGCCGTTGACGCGCACGCCGCGCCGCCCGCACTCGGCCGCCATCAGCTCCGTCAGCCCCTTTATCGCGACCTTGGAGGGGTTGTAGGCGGGCAGCGGCAGAGGCGCGAAGCTGTTGATCGAGCCGACCGTGACGACGGCGCCGCGGCCGCGGGACTCCATCGCCGGGACGAAGGCGCGGAGGGTGCGGACGGTGCCGTGATAGTTCACCTCCCAGACGCGGTCGTGCTCCTCGACATCCATGTCGAGGAGGCGCGAGGGATTGTTGATCAGCCCCGCCGCCGTCACCAGCGCCGCGACCGGGCCGAGCTCGCCCTCGACCCGCGCCGCGATCCCGCGAAGCGCGTCGAAGTCGCTGACGTCGCAGGGAAAGGCCGCGCCGCCGATCTCCTTCGCAACCCGCTCGGCCCCCTCGGCGTCGCGGTCCAGAACCGCCACCCGGAACCCCTCCGCCGCCAGCCGTCTCGCGCAGGCCTCGCCGATGCCGCTCGCGCCGCCCGTCACCACCGCCACATCCGCCATGTCGTCCCTCCCATCGTTTCGCGACAACCTGCACCGGGCGCGGGGCGGGGACCAGAGGCTTGGCCGACTCGGCGATGTTCGGGTATCGTTCTCGCCATGAGACGCGCCGAGTCCTGGCCTCGCCCCCCCGCCTGCCTGCCCGCCGGGCGGCTCGACGAGCCGCCGGAGAAGGCGCGCGTCGCGGTGGCCGGGCTGGTGGTGGTGCGCCAGCGACCGGGCTCGGCCAAGGGGGTGATCTTCGTGACGCTCGAGGACGAGACCGGCGTCGCCAACGTCGTCGTCTGGCAGAAGGTCTACGAGCGCTTCCGGCGGGAGATCATCGCCGGCCGCCTGCTCCGCGTCACCGGCCGGCTGCAGCGCGACGGGCGGGTGGTGCATGTGGTGGCCGAGCGGGTCGAGGACCTCTCGGCGATGCTGGACGACCTCGCCCGCGGCGCGGCGCGGCGGATCGATCCCGTCGGCCCGACGGACGAGGTGCGCCGGCCGGTCGATCCCGCGCGCCCCGGCGGTCGGCGCCCGGCGCGGGGCGCGGTGGCGCAGCACCCGCGCACGCAGGCGCGGCGGCTGTTCCCCGGCGAGGGCTGATCCTGCGCACACGGCGCGGCCGAAGGAGACGGCCCGAGGGGGAGAGCGACCGGGGCGCTCCGCCGGCCGGACCGGGCGCCGCGCGCAAGCTCCGGATCGGCGCCGCGTCCGGCGCTCGCGGAACGGCCGGGCCGGGCGACGATCGGCCCCGCGGGGCCGATCGCGCGGGCCGAGGGGGGTCGATCCCCCCGAAGGCCCGCACGCCCGCCAAGAGGCGCGTCGCCGGCGCGGAGCGCGAACGGCCCGCCCCGGCGGGAACCGGGACGGGCCGTGGGCGTCATGACGCCGTCGCGCTTCGGGCGAGGGCCGACGGCCCCGCCCCCGGGCCGGTCAGTCCTCGACGGAGACGGCGACGAAGCGGAGGTCGCCGTCGCTGCGGACCAGCAGCAGGATCGACTTGCGGCCGTTCTCTCGCGCGCGCTCGATCTTCTCGAGCACCGCCTCGGGGTCGCTCACCGTCTCCTGCGCGACCTTCTCGATCACGTCGCCGGGGCGCAGGCCCTTGGTCGCGGCGGAGCTCTGCGGGTCCACCCCCTCGATCAGCACGCCCTCGACCGACTCGTCGAGGCCGAGCGCCTGGCGCTTCGCCGGCGTCAGCGCCGAGAGGCTCATGCCGAGCACCTCCGACCCGCCGGCCTCCGACTCGGTCTCCACCGAGGCGTCGATCACCGGCTCGGCCTCCTCGAGGCGGCCGAGTTCCACCGTCAGGGTCTCGACGTCGCCTTGGCGCAGCACCTCGACCGGGACGGCCTTGCCGACCTTGGTCTCGGCGACCATGCGAGGCAGGTCGCGCATCGTCTCGACCTCGCGGCCGTCGAAGCGCAGGATCAGGTCGCCGACCTCGAGCCCGGCGTCGGCGGCCGGGCCGTCCTCGACCACGCCGGCCACCAGCGCGCCCGCGGGCTCGTCGAGGCCCAGGCTCTCGGCGATCTCGGGCGTCACCTCCTGGATCTGCACGCCGAGCCAGCCGCGACGCGTCTCGCCGAATTCGCGGAGCTGGTCGATCACGCTCTCGGCGATGGCGGCGGGCACGGCGAAGCCGATGCCGATGGAACCGCCGGTGGGCGAGATGATCGCCGTGTTCACGCCGACCACGTCACCGTCCATGTTGAACAGCGGCCCGCCGGAGTTGCCGCGGTTGATGGCGGCGTCGGTCTGCAGGAAGTCGTCGTAGGGACCGGCGTTGATGTCGCGGTTGCGCGCCGAGATGATGCCGGCCGAGACCGAGCCGCCGAGGCCGAAGGGGTTGCCGATGGCCAGCACCCAGTCGCCGACGCGCGCGGCGTCGGAGTCGCCGAAGCTGACGAAGGGCAGTTCGCCCTCGGGCTCGATCTTCAGCAGCGCGATGTCGGTCTTGGGGTCGGTGCCGATCAGCTCGGCCTCGAGCGAGGTGCCGTCGGCGAAGTTCGCCTTGATCTCGTCGGCGCCGTCGATGACGTGGTTGTTGGTCACGAGATAGCCGTCGGCCGAGATCACGAAGCCCGAGCCGAGCGAGGAGCGCGGGCGCGCCGGGCCGCGGGGGCCGCCGCCCTCGTCGTCGAAGAGATCCGGGAACAGGTCGCGGAACGGGGAGTTCGGCGGCAGCTGCGGACCGCGCGGGCGGTCCGGCGCGGTCACCGTCGAGGTGGTGGAGATGTTGACCACCGCGGGGCTCAGCCGATCGGCGAGATCGGCGAAGCTCATCGGCGCGCCCGCGGGCTGCGCGAGGGTCGGGGCCGGCGCGGCCGCGAAGGCCGCGAGGCAGGCCGCGGCGGCCAGCGCGAGCGCGGGGGGCGTGCGGGAGAGCGCGGGACGAAGCGTCATCGGGGTGGGTCCTCCTTGGATCCGTCGTCCGGGTGGACCCCGGGGAGGGGGACCGGCGTCGCGCCGATCCCGCCCTCCGGTCGGGGCCCGCTGCGGGAGAGATAGGGCGTGCGGGCCCGTCGCGAAACCGGGCGCCCGGGGGGCGCCCCGCTCGCGCGCCGGTCACGCTTGCGTCAGCGCCCCGCCCGGGGCGCGCGGCGGCTCATCGCGTCAGCGCGATCAGCGCCACGCCGATCGCCGCCGCGGCGAGGCCGAAGTAGCGCAGCCGCTCGGGTCCGATCTCGTCCATCGTCTCGAGCAGCTTGCGCATGCGGTCGGGGGCCAGGGCGAGGAGGAACCCCTCCACCGCCAGCACGGCCCCCGCGGCGAAGAGCAGGTCGCTCACGCCGGCCTCCGCCTCATTCGTCCGGCGTGTTCACGCCGGAGCCGTTGGTGAGATACTCGAAGAACTCGCTCTCGGGCGTGATGACCAGGGTCGAGTTCTCCGACCTCATCGATTCCTCGTAGGCCCGCAGCGAGCGGTAGAAGGCGAAGAACTCCTCGTCCCGCCCGAAGGCCTCGGCGAAGACGCGGTTGCGCTCGGCGTCGGCGCCGCCTCGGATGATCTCCGCCTCGCGCTGCGATTCCGAGACCAGCTCGATCGCCTGGCGGTCGGCGTTGGCGCGGATGCGCTGCGCCGCCTCCTCGCCGCGGGCGCGCTCGTCGGCGGCCTCGCGCTCACGCTCGGCCTGCATGCGCTGGTAGGTGGCCTGCAGGTTCTGCTGCGGCAGGTCGGCGCGGCGGATGCGCACGTCGACCATGTCGACGCCGAGATCCCGGGCCTCCTCGCGGGCGGAGTCGCGGATGTCGGTCATCAGCTGCGTGCGGCTCTCGGAGAGGATGTCGTCCGAGGTCACCTCGCCGAGCACGGCGCGGAGCGAGGCGTTGAGGATCGACTGCAGGCGCGGGATCGCCGCCGCCTCGTTGCTGACCGCCTGGCGGAAGGTCCGCGGCTCCACGATGCGCCAGCGCGCGAAGGCGTCCATGACGAGGCGACGGTCGTCGAGGGGCGTCACCTCGAGCTCGTTGGTCTCGAGCGGGAGGATGCGCTTCTCGTAGTAGACCACGCTCTGGATCACCGGGATCTTGAAGTAGAGGCCGGGCTCCCGATAGCCGTCCTCCTTGCCGACGATCTGACCGAACTGGAGTTTCAGGGCCTGCTGGCGCTCGTCCACGATGAAGATCGACTGCACCAGGACGAAGAGGACGACGGCGATCCCGGCGAGGATGATGGGGATGCGCTTCAGATTGGTCATGGCTCAGTTGCCTCCCTGGCGGCGCAGCTCGTTCAGCGGAAGATAGGGCACGACGCCCTGCCCGCCGGCGCCGCCGGACGAGATGTTCTCGTCGATGATGATCTTGTCGACGCCGCCGAGGACGCGCTCCATCGTCTCGAGATAGAGGCGCTTGCGGGTGACGGCCGGCGCGTTGACGTATTCGTCGTAGATCGAGATGAAGCGCGCGGCCTCGCCCTCGGCCTCGTTGACGATGCGGGCGGAGTAGGCCTCGGCCTCCTGCACCAGCTGGGCGCTTTCGCCGCGCGCCTCGGCGAGACGGCGGTTGGCGAAGGCTTCCGCCTGGTTCTCGAGACGGACGCGGTCCTGCGCGGCGGCCTGCACGTCGCGGAAGGCGTCGATCACCTCCTCGGGCGGATCGGCCTTGTCGAAGTTGACGCGGATCACGTTCACGCCGGCCTCGTAGCCGACGAGCGTCTGCTGGATCAGGTCGCGCACCTGCTGGCTGACGAGGGCGCGGTCCCGGTTGAGCAGCGGTCCGAGCTGCGAGCGGCCGATGACCTCGCGCATGGCGGCCTCGGAGACGGCGCGGATGGTGGCGTCGGGCTCGGCGATGTTGAACAGGAACCGCGCCGGATCCGAGATGTTCCACACCACCTGGTAGTCGACGTCGATGATGTTCTCGTCGCCGGTCAGGATCAGGCCCGCGTCGGTGCGCCGGCCGGAACTGAAGCCGGTGCGCCCCTCGCCGATGTCGATGACGTTCTCGCGCGTGACCGGCAGGGTCTCGTGCGTCTGGATCGGCCACCAAGCGATGTTGAGGCCCGGCTCGCCGATCGAGGAGAACTCGCCGAAGGTCAGCTCGACCGAGCGCTCCTCGGGCGCGACGGTGTAGACCGACGCCGCGAGCCAGGCGACCACCACGCCGATGCCGAGGATCGCCCAGCCGCCGCGACCGAAGCCTTCCGGCAGGCCGGAGCCGCCGCGCCCGCCGCCGCCGCCCCCGCCGAAGATCACCTTGAGCCGGTCGCGGCCCTGGCGAAGGAGTTCGTCGATGTCCGGACCCTGGCCCCCGCCGGGGCCGCCGGGACCGCCGCCGCCGCCGCCCCAGGGGCCACGGCCGTCGCCGCCCCCGCCGGAGCCGGAGCCTTTACGTCCGCCGCCCCAAGGGCCGCCCGAGTCGTTGTTGAAGGGCATCTGGTCTCGCTCTCCGTCCTCGCCCCGGCGCCGCCGCCCCTCCCCCTTCGGTGGGGGTCCGGGGGCCGCGGCCGGGCCTGCCTGTCTCCGGTATGCCGCCGCACACTTGGGCGTGCCGCGGCGCCGATCAACCCTCGCGCCGGCCTACGCGACCGGATCGCGCATGGTCACGAGTTCCTCCGCCGCCGTGGGATGCACCGCGACGGTGCGGTCGAAGTCCTCCTTGGTGGCGCCCATCTTGAGCGCGATCGCGGCGAGCTGGATCATCTCGCCCGCGCCGTGGCCGACGATGTGGCAGCCGAGGACCCTGCGGCTCTCCTTCGCCACGAGGAGTTTCGTCAGCATACGCTCCTCCCGTCCCGACAGCGTGGCCATCATCGGCCGGAAGGCGGCCTTGTAGACCTCGATCTCCCCCGTGGCGCGGGCCTCGGCCTCGGTCATGCCGACCGTTCCGATCTCGGGCTGGGTGAAGATCGCGGTGGCGACCGTCGCGTGGTCGGCCTTCACCGGCGCGCCGCCGAACACGGTCTCGGCGAAGGCGGCGCCTTCGCGGATCGCCACCGGGGTCAGCGCCATGCGGTCGGTGACGTCGCCGACGGCGTGCACCGAGGGGACCGAGGTCGCCGAATACGCGTCCACCACCACCTCGCCGCGCGGGCCGAGCGCGACGCCGGCCGCCTCCAGCCCGAGGCCGTGGGTGTTGGGCACGCGCCCCGTCGCCATCATCACCAGATCGACGGGCAGCTCCGAGCCGTCGGTCAGGCGCAGCACCCGGGCGGCGCCCTCGCCCTCGATCGCCTCGACGTCGGCGTTCAGGCGCAGGTCGATCCCCTTGGCGATCATCTCGGCCTGCACGTGCTCGCAGACCTCCGCGTCGAAGCCGCGCAGGACGCGCGGGCCGCGGTAGACCTGCGTCACCTTCGCGCCGAGGCCGTTGAGGATGCCGGCGAACTCGCAGGCGATGTAGCCGCCGCCGATCACCGCGACGCGCTCGGGCAGGTGCGGCAGGTCGAACATCTCGTTCGAGGTGACGGCGTGGTGCGAGCCGGGAAAGTCCGGCACGAAGGGCGTGCCGCCGGTGGCGATCAGGACGTGCCGCGCGGTGACCTCGTGGCCGTGGCTCTCGAGCCGGACGGAGTTGGGGCCGGTGAGGACCGCGCGGCAGCGGTGCAGCTCCACCCCCGCCGCGTCGAGGTTCTTCGCGTAGAGCCCCTCGAGGCGGGAGATCTCCCGATCCTTGTTGGCGATCAGCGTCGACCAGTCGAAGCTCGGCTCCGGCACGGTCCAGCCGAAGCCGGCCGCGTCCTCGAACAGCTCCCGGAAGGCGGAGGCGTAGACCAGCAGCTTCTTCGGCACGCAGCCGCGGATCACGCAGGTGCCGCCGAAGCGGTGCTCCTCGGCGATGGCGACGCGGGCGCCGTGGCGCGCGCTCATCCGCGCGGCGCGCACGCCGCCCGAGCCGCCGCCGATCACGAAGAGGTCGTAGTCGTGCTCCATCTCTCGCCCCCGATGCGCCGGCGCGCGCCCCGGCGGCGCCCCGCGGCGCCGCGCCGGGGCGCGCGCGGCCTCAGTCGTCCTCGTCTTCCTCGTCGAGCGTCAGGACCTCGGCGCGGTCGTCGCCGTGGCCCACGATCACGGTGTCGGCCACGCCCACGAACAGGCCCGTCTCCACCACGCCGGCGATCATGTTCAGCGCCGCCGCCGTCTCCTCGGCGTCGCCGATGCGCTTGAGGTGCAGGTCGATGATGAAGTTGCCGCAGTCGGTCAGGAACGGCTCGTCCCGGTCGAGGCGCAGCGTGGTCAGCCGGCCGCCGACGTCGAGATCCTCGAGCGTCTCCTCGACGATGGCCTTGGTGGTCTCCCAGCCGAAGGTCACGATCTCCACCGGCAGCGGGAAGGCGCCGAGCGTCTGCACCCGCTTCGAGGGATCGGCGATCACGATCATGCGGTCCGAGGCGGTGGCGACGATCTTCTCCTGCAGGAGCGCGCCGCCGCCGCCCTTGATCAGGTCGAGGTCGGGGTCGAACTCGTCGGCGCCGTCGACGGTGAGGTCGAGCCAGCCGGCCTCGTCGAGCGTGGTCAGGCGCAGGCCGGCCTTTTCGGCGAGGCGCGCGGTGCGCACCGAGGTCGGCACGCAGGTGACGTCGAGTCGGTCGCGCTTCGCCCGCTCGCCCAGAAGACGCACGAACCAGGCGGCGGTCGAGCCGGTGCCGAGGCCGAGGCGCATGCCGTCCTCGACCTCCTTCAGGGCGGCGCGGGCGGCGGCGCGCTTGGCGATCTCGCTGCGGTCGAGCTCGGCGGCCATGCGGCCTTCTCCAGTGTTCGGCGGGCGGCGCGGGCCGTCCCGGATCGACGTTCGGCACCGCTTACAACGATCCGCCGTCCGACGCCACAGGCCGCCGGACGCGCGGGGCCGCGCTTGCCGCGTCGCGCGCCGCCGGCTAGGCCGAACGCCCGTCGTTCCGTCGGAAGGCTCCGCACCGATGACCCACGCCCCCGCCGCGCGCGACGCCCTGCGCCTGCCGGCGACGGCGCTGGGTGCGCTGGCGTTCGGTCAGGTGCTGGCCTGGGCCTCGCTGTTCTACGTCTTCGCGGCGCTGCTGCCGCGCTGGGAGGCTGAGCTGACCGGGCCGCCCCCGGCGCTGGGGCTTTCGCTGGCGCTCGGCGTCTCGGCGCTGGCGGCGCCTTGGGCCGGGCGGGCCGTCGACCGCGGCCTCGCGCCCTGGCTGATGCCGGGGGGCGCGCTCTGCGGCGCGGCGCTGATGGCGGCGCTCTCGCGGGTCGAGGGGACGGCGGGGTTCCTCGCGATCTGGGCGGCGATGGGTCTGGCGTTCGCGACCTGCCTCTACGAGCCCTGCTTCGCGCTGCTGGGCCGGGTGCTGGGCGGCGGGGCGCGCCGGGCCATCGCCGCGGTGACGCTGGTGGCGGGTTTCGCGACGGCGCTCTCCTTTCCCTCGGCCGGCGCGATGGCGGAGGCGTTCGGCTGGCGGGGCGCGGCGCTGGGGATGGCGGCGGTGGCGGCGCTGGCGGCGGCGCCGCTGCTGGGCTGGGGCGCGTGGCGGGCCGAGCGCTTCGCGGCTGAGACGGGCGCGGCGGCGCGGGCCGCCGGGCGCGCGCCGGCGCCCGAGGCGCCGAGCCCGGGCTGGCGCGCGGAGATGGCGCGGCCCGGCGCCTGGCGCATCGCGCTCGCCTTCGCCTGCGTCGCGGGCTCGCACGGCGTGGTCTCCGCACATATGTTGGCCTTGCTGCCGACGCGCGGGCTGGGGCCCGAGGCGGCGGTGGCGGTGGCCGCGGCGGTCGGCCCGTGCCAGGTGGCCGGGCGTCTCGCGCTGCTCTCGGCCCCCGCGCGCTGGCGGGCGGCGTCGCTGCTGCCGGCGGCCTTCGCGGCGCTGGCGGCGGGGTTCGCGGTGCTGCTGCTGGGGCACGGGATCGCGGCGGC
>Ga0102940_1002508_pt1 | contig 11031 bp, 9 predicted proteins | sample SalPonR2_C_D1_MG_FD_78215 | JGI IMG/M metagenome (GOLD analysis project Ga0102940, IMG submission 78215) | Salt pond soil microbial communities from South San Francisco under conditions of wetland restoration - Salt Pond MetaG R2_C_D1_MG | ecosystem: Environmental > Aquatic > Marine > Intertidal...
ATTAATTTGTATCAAAGAGATTGCTCGGAGAGAATTGATGGGCCTTGGCGAGATAATCGAAGCAGGAGCTTCGATTTACGTAGGTCGAACGTCCCCGTTCGACAGGGTTCGGAGTGAATTATGGAGTGTGATTAAATGTAGGTTATCAATTTGTATCAAAGAAATTGCTTAGAGAGAACGGATGGGCTGTGGCGAGATAATCGAAGCGGGAGCTTCGATTTACGTTAAAATAAAAGGCCCTGCAAAATGCAGGGCCTTTTGGAGCTATCTTCAAATTAAATCGCTCAGTTATCTCGCAGTTGCACCCAGGATAAGGTACGTAGTCAGGTCGACAGTGCTGATTTCCTGAAGCGGATCGTGCACGACAAAGAATCCGTCATAATCACGGGTCAGGTCGTTAAATGAGAGCGTAGACATGTTAGTTGCCATTGCTTCTCCACCTGTTCCCTGAACGGCAGTGGCAAACACATTGGCGTTTGGCGTTTCATCGTACGGCGTGCCGTTAGGAGTTTCGTTTGGATTTGCGGCATCATGACTGTGCACTGGATACTGTTCGCCATCAACAGTGTTGTTAAGTGTCACAACCAATTCCGTAGAACCGTCGATTTGCTCATTCAGCGTCAGGGTAGCAGTGAGGTTTCTCTCGTGGCTGCCTTCGTATGCGGTGTCCATGTTATCCAGAAGCTGCCCCTCATTGAAATCATAGGTAAATGATTCAGTTCTGAGGTTCGGTTCGACAGGGTCGAGATCCCGGGCAAAAACTCCAAGGACAAGATAGGTTGTCAGATCAACGGTTGTAAGCTGCTGCGTTGGATCGTGTACAACAAGAAACGCTTCATATTCAGAGATAAGCTCAGTATAGCTGATGTCTGTTTCGTTCGTCAGCATTGCAGTATCACCATTTCCTGTAATTGCGCCCGCAAATACGTTTCCATTTGGCGTTTCATTATACGGCGTGCCGTTTGGTGTGGTGGACGGATCAGCCATATCGTGTGCGTGTACCGGATAGTCTTCGCCATCAACGGTATTGTTGAGCACAATAGTCACATTGGCCATGCCTGTACCGCGCTCTTCAATAATCAACTCAGCAGTAAGATCTCTCGGGTGATCTCCTTCACCATCGCCATCGTATGCTGTGGCTTCATCATCAAGCAGCTGCCCTTCATTAAAGCCGTAAGAGTAAGTCTCAGAACGGAGGCTGGACTCGCCGGCGTCGAGACTTTGCGCGAATACACCAAGCGTGAGGTAAGTGGTCAGATCTGCCGTATTAAGCGGCTGAAGCGGATCATGAACTACAAAAAACCCTTCATAATCATTGATGAGCTCCTCGTAGGCAATTGATGTTTCATTTGTGAAACTTGCGCTTCCGCCCGTGCCTTCGATACCGGCAGCAAATACGTCACCATTGGGAGTTTCATTGTAAGGGGTGTTATTTGGTGTTGTAGAGGGATCCGCCATATCATGAGCGTGAACCGGGTAAGTTTCGCCATCAAGCGTGTTTTCCAGCATAACGGTTACATTGGCATTGCCATCCTCACGTTCTTCAATCATGAGTTGAGCCATAAGATTTCGTTCGTGTTCTCCACGATATCCTGCACCATCGTCCCCAACGGCCTGGCCTTCGTTGAAGGCGTAAGTGAATGTATCAGATCGAAGATCATCAGGTGCACTTACAGATGAATCTTCGCTGCAAGCCGACAGTAAACTGGCGACAGCCACTGCTGCTGCGATCGCGAAATAGGAGAAAATTTTGTTGTTAGTTAACATGGTTACCTTGTTTTGTTGTTAGTAATTAAATATTTGTTTCTGTTCGACTAACCGTTTCAGCCGGTTAGTCTTTGTCTTCTGTTTAGGATTACGAAGTGATCTGTAGACCGGATTGGTTTATTTTAATTTTAATCCTGTTTTTCAGTAGTAGTTTGGCAAGCTGATGTTTGACAGGGGATTACAACTCCTCTATCTCTTCCCTTATCATGAATTATTACTCAGATTAGCCTTTCTATTTTTTGAAAAGGCATAAAAAAAGCGATGATCATATTCCGACCATCGCCTGTGTTTTATTCGGATATGGTTTACTGATCTGTCGTGTTGATGCCACCGGTCATTCCCGGATGAAATGAGCACACGTAATCGTTCAGAACGGCAGCCAGGTCAGATGTCAGAGTGAAACTTATACTGTTACCGTCGGACTGTACGTCTACGTCTGCATCATCATCAAATAGGCCGTCATTGTTACTTTGTCCTAAAAGTTTATCACGGTCGCTATTACGGAAGTTCAGGGGATGGTTGGATGCACCCGCAACATTTTCGAAGCGAAACCTGTCGCCAACCCGAAGCGTCAAATCAGCGTTTTCTTCATTTAAATTTGCTGATGCACCTTCCCCGTCGATGCCCAGAATGACGTAAGCGGTGGATCCCATATTGTCAATTTGGATGGATGTTACATCATCGCTTTCATCGGGCATTTCGGTTTGAGTGGTGTTACTGGTGCATGCGCTTACTATTAGGGTAAAAGCTAGCAGGGCAGCTGATATGTAAGAGACTTTCATAGATGTATGGTATTTAATTGATTTAAAATGATTTGTACTGGTGATTTACTTGTAGTACGTATCAAAACCTAAATCGGATTGGCACTCTGTATGATCAGAGTTATTGCTTTGATATTTGAGAGCAACCGTTATCTTGTTCCCAATCAAATTGATTACACGATACATTTATGAAAGATTCTCAAACGTACATTGCCAATACTTTTGGTGATCCTGTCACGCGCAGGAAAATCTATTTTGGCGGATTCATCGCATTGTTGATTGCCGGTATTTACTTTGCGGGCGACTTCCCGAAAACAAATGATCATTACGGATTCTGGAGCGTGATGCCTCCGCTGGTTGCCATTGTCCTGGCCTTCTGGACCCGGGAAGTGGTAAGCGCACTATTTATCGGAATATGTCTTGGTGGAGTGATCTCCAATAACCTTGACATTGTAGACAGCTTCCTGATACCATCGATAGGCACCGAAAGTTTTGCCCAGATTCTGCTTGTTTATCTCTGGGCGCTTGGCGGTTTGATTGGTATCTGGACCCGAACAGGCGGTGCAGAAACGTTCGCGGTTTCGGCCAGCCGTGTGATGGTGAGGGGCCCGCGATCAGCGAAATTTTTCACTTGGCTGATGGGACTGGTATTTCACCAGGGCGGAACCATAAGTACGGTTCTGACCGGCGCTACTGTCCGGCCGGTGGCCGATAAATACAAAGTGTCGCACGAGGAGCTATCGTACATGGTAGACTCCACGGCGTCGCCCGCTGCCACCCTCATCCCATTTAACGTATGGCCGTTTTATGTGGGAGGATTGGTAATAGGGACAATTCCTATGTTTGAAACCCAGCAGGATGGTGTCAACTTCTTTTTCTCATCGGTAGCCTTCAACTTTTACGCAATTTTTGCCATCCTTATTACGCTGCTTTTTGCGCTTGAAAAGTTGCCATGGATACCGGGCAAAAAGATGCGTGAAGCGATCAGGCGATCCAGGGAAACCGGCAGGCTCGACCGTGAGGGCGCCACTCCAATGGCGGCCGATGAGCTGACTCAGAGTAAAGTGCCGGAAGGGTACAATCCCGGCCTGATCGATTTTTTCGGGCCCATAGGGGCACTGCTGGGTGTCGCCATCATTCCGTATCTCTATACGTATTACATCCTCGGCAGCCAGGAGCCCACATTGTTAATCGCCCAGGCATTTGTGGTGGCAGTTTTGGCCGGTATTGGAATAGCGATCGCAAAAGGGATGAAATTACAGGATGCCATCGATGGATTTATCGACGGCTGTAAGGGGGTCACGATTGGCGCAATTATTCTCGCTTTTGCTGTCTCGCTGAAGGAGGTAGCCGATGCGGTGGGTACTGCAGCTTATGTGGTTGACCTGATCGGCGATGTAGTCGCTCCTGCGATGCTGCCCGGTATCCTGATGCTTCTCTGCATGCTCATTGCATTTTCAACCGGCACATCCTGGGGCACGTACGCAGTGGTCTTTCCCGTAGCGGTTCCGCTGGCGTGGGCAGTTGTTCCCGATCCCTTTTTCCTTTCGCTCTGTTTCTCTGCTGTAATCGGAGGCGCGGTGTTTGGTGATCAGTGCTCTCCCATTTCAGATACAACGATATTGAGCTCACTGGCTACCGGGTGCGACTTAATGGACCATGTGACCTCGCAGTTTCCGCTGGCAATTATGGCGGGCCTGCTTGCAATGCTAACATACGCCGGGCTTGTTATTTTGTTTGTTTGAGATAGGTATAATTTGTTGGCCCGGGCATAACTAAGACCGCAGCCGGCGGTCCCCGCAAGGTAAAGCCAAACCCCCTGCGCCGGACGATTCCCTCTATCGTCCGGCGAGTTAAAGGATTTGTTACCTGGGAGGCGTCAGTTTGAAATACCCTGCTCCAGTTGCTTGCGTGCGGCAATGATCCGGCTCATCCAGCGTTCAACAATGATGGATTCATCACCCCGCTGCGTGCCGTCTCTTCCTTCAAAAACGGGAAGTTTGATCTCATTACCATTTTGATGGTTAATGCGCAGACCTATCTCTTTCATTGTCTGTTCTGAGTTCCCGCCATCTGGTACTTTTCTCTGCGATTTATATTGTTGGCAGGAGGTGATGTTGCGAAGCTCTACAAGACTGTAATTGTCGCTGTCTTTCACGTAAAGAAGCTCCTCGTTGTTTTTTCCAATTCCAATAATGGCCTTGTTTGCCAGCAGATCAAATTGCCCGTGCTGAAATCCAATATTAGCTGATGTGGACAGAAACTGTTGTTTGGCTCTGCTCGCTGCCCGCTTCCCTTTGAATTGATCGTACCCGATGGGGATAGCAAATGTTGCGAGTGATGCAAGACCTATTACGACAGACGTGATATCAATTTCCATAACGTTAATTTCCTTTAGATTGAAGAGTATATGACCCGGATGAAGCAGGCGGTTTCGCCCGTTGATGTCCGGTGTCTAAAAATGATTAGGGTTGATTCGTTGTTATCCGGATGTATCCGGCCTCAGCAGAATCTAAAGGTAGGTATGGAACGGGTAGAGCAGGGTTAAAGCGGGGTGAAAAGATTCATTTTGCCCGCATATTTGAAGGTAGTCTGCCCCCAGGTGTAATGGAAGTATGTCCGATGGCCTGACTATCGGGGAGCCTGAACCGGGCTCAATTTCCTCGCTTACCCTCTGCTCTGTCTCAGCAAGTGCGGCAGGTAAAAATGGCGAAGGCTGCAAATGCTCGCTGTTTGCGTCGCCTGATATCCGGGCCCCGTGTTGATCAGTATCAAAAGCTGGGGGTAAAATATCACCGGGCTGCACACCTGATTGAAAGCCGGCGAGCCAGCCCGCGGTAATAAGAAGGAGCGATATTTTACTAAGTAAATTCATCACTCAAAAAATTACGTAAGTAAATGGGAAATGTTGTTGGTTATTTTTCGTCCGATTCTGGCGATGATGTCATCCCAAGCTGCTCTTTCATACGTTTCAGGCTTTCGCTTGCTTTAAGCTTCCAGTCTTCGGTAAGGTAGCGGCGGACCATTAACACGGAGCACGGCGCGCTGTCGGCCACAATGTCGGTGATAGTTCCAAACAGTACATTTCTGATTCCCCACTCGTGGGATGCGCCAATGATTGTAAGGTCGTAATCGCCCTCTTTCAGCACCTGGTCAATTCCGTTTGCAACACCGTCTGATTCCCGTATCAGAATATCGAGATTGCTGAACGACTGAGTAAGCGGTTTGATGATTTTTTCCAGTTCTTTTTGCTCATTCTCCTTTACGGTTCCGGGTTTCACCAGCCGCAGGATCGTCAATTTTGCATCGAGATTTCTGGCAATGCGCAGGCCAATCTCGAGCCCGAGCTGTGCGTGGTAGCCGCCTCCCCATGGAAGAAGGACTGAATCGATATTGTCAAGACCGCGGTCTTTCAGAATCCCGACATCTGCCTTCAGGTTTTTAATGATTTTCTGAACCGGTGAATTGTAGATCCGGCCAATACTGAATCCGCCCTGCCAGCCCATCAGCATCAGATCCGCTTCGCGCTCTTCAGTCTCTTCAATTAATCCGTTAAACACATTGTAAGCTGCCTCAGAGACAGCCTCAAAAGTTGTTCCTGCGAGTGCCTTTGCACTGTCTGAATGAGTTTCATCTTTTGTAAGCTTCACGCGTTCGCCAATATCTTTAATATTATTGCGGACAGACTGACGCTCCTCGAGTTTACGGCGTATGGTAGACAGCGGTGTTTGATACGGCACTTTTACGATACTGAGGCCGGTAACGCGTCCCGCATCCTTGGCTCCGGCAGCAATTAACTGCCCCATCCGAAGGAGATCTCCCTCTGTTTCCGGATTGGCCAGGGCCGTAACAACATGACGTGGTTCAGCGGCATTAAGCGAACGAACGCCGGGTTGCCACTCTTCAGTCGTTTCTGCTTCGTGAAGCTCAACCGGCAGCCCGAAAATTTTCATACCATGCTCGTCCCATCGTCTTTTGAAATCGGGAAGTGCATCCTCAAAATCAACACGCGATCGCCCCCAAGCCAGGTACCAGCACAGGCTCCCGACTATAAGCACCGTAACGGCTATCTGCGCAAATGTTCCCGAATAAATAATAATGCCGAGACAGCCAATTGCTGCAATCAGCTGAATCCACGGCGTTCCGGGCGATCGGTAGGTGGGCTTGTACCATGATGGATTGGCCGCCCTGAGTACAATACAACCAATATTCAGCGCAGCATAGCTGTAAAGCTGAAGAACACTTGCTACTTTTGCGAGATTTTCGAGGCTTTCGAGCAGTAAAAACGAAAGTGCCAGAATACCGGTAAGGATGATCGCACGGTAGGGCGTTAGCAGTTTATCATGAATATCGCTCAGCCAGTTAGGCATCATACGATCGCGCGCCATGGCAAGATTGATCCTGGATGAGGCGAGAATACTGGCATTAGCCGACGAGATAGTGGCAAGCAGCCCGGCAAGAATAATCAGAACCACACCCGGATTACCGAGCATCTGGCGGGCGGCTGCCGTGAGCGGATCACGTACATCCCCTATCGTATCCTGGGTAAAAATACCCCCGATCACAAGTAATATAACAACGTACAGTACCGTCACAAGAGCCACTGATCCAATGAGGGCGCGCGGCAAATTTTTAGCCGGATTCTTAATTTCTTCGGCTACAGCAGCAATCTTTACAAATCCAAGGAAAGAGACAAACACTAGTGCGGTAGTACCGAAAATGGGATCCGTTCCAAAGGGGAAGAACGGGCTGAAATTTTTCGAGTCTATTTCGAAAACACCCAGCACGCTGAATCCGCCCAGAATCGCAAACAGTGTTAAGACGATAATGACCTGGGTACGGCCTGATTCCTTCGCCCCCACAACATTCAACACGGTGAGAAGAACACCGCCGATAAACGCGCCCCAGAATGCGCTTACCGGAAGAAACTGAGAGAGGTATTCCCCCATTCCAAAAAGATAAAATGCAATGGCAAAGGTGAGGCTCAGCCAGATCCCCACGCCGGATATAGCCCCAAACGCCGGGCCAAGCGAGCGAGAAACAAAGAAATAATCCCCGCCGGAGGTTGGCATACCGGTGGCAAGTTCTGCTGCACTTGAAGCTGTAATCATACAAACGATTCCGGACAGCAGGTAGGCAAAAATTGCTGCCGGCCCCGACATCTCCAGCGCAACGCCTGCAAGCAGGAAAATTCCGGCGCCAATCATGGTTCCTGCGCCGATAGTCAACGCATCCCAAAACCCAAGTTCGCGTCTAAGTTCACTCATAAGTAAGGGGTAAAGATGTTTGTCTGTTGGATACGTAACCCGACAACGGGCCATGTGGTTCGGATATTCAGATTAACAAGTGAACATCTGTACCACTATGAATCATCGAAATAAAGGCATTCGCATCCGGAAAATAATGGATGCAGACTAATAACCTGGTATAATGTACTGTATTCCTGATTCAGTTCTAACTCCAGCCAGACCAGATATAATCATCTCCTATCTGATCAGCGATGGAAGAGATTGAAAAGAACATAAATCTGAAGATTTTAAACAAATTTAAACGACCGGTAAAGAAAAATGACCATTTCCCGTTTCAAATTTTGAGAAAGATATGACGAGTAAGGCAGTGAAAAGTTGAGCGTTGGGGTTGATTCTGGTCTAAAGGTAATTCGGGAGTCTGAAGAAATAAATCGTCTCCGGGATCACCAGCGTCAACAAAGCTCTAAGTATAAACCGACCGGCCGTTGACTCATCACTTTTTAAACCATTTTTCCAATTCTTTGGCCGAAATACAGCATGATTCCGGAGAGACAAATAATGATTATTAAATAAGATAAGCTGTACTGATAGTCTGGCGGGGATAATATTTCCTTGACAGCTTATTTTCTCTGTTGCGATTCAAACAAGAAGATTTTATTCATATTTGTGGATTAATTATCCAGCATTTCCATCTCCAACCCTATTTTTTCCGGCAGAATCTAAATTTTATTAAAGTGAAATATGCAACAATACCACGTACATATACATGCACAGAAAAGGTTGTTTTCTCATCTGTTCATCATCACTAAATTAAAAAACCTCCTAATTTACCTTCTGAAATTTCAATCGAATAGATCGAAGGGTATCTTGTGAAGTGAGAATCGAAAATTGAATTTTGTGAGGAGTAAATGAACACATCGGAGCTTGCGGAGCTGGGAAATATCATAAGGGAACAGATTATAGCCGTTCAGAAGGAAATTGTGGAGTTGAAAGAACTCACAAAACCGGTACCTCTGGATGCTTCTGTTGGCCGGTTGTCACGTATGGATGCCATCAACAACAAGGCAATTAATGACAAGCAGCTTCGGGAGAAAAAAAGAACGCTTCAGAAACTTGAACGAGCACAGGAAAGATACGAACAAGAAAAGCTCGGTATCTGTCTGAAATGCGGAAATGACATTCCCTTCGGCAGACTCAAATTTATGCCGTATACCACGCGGTGTGTAGCCTGTGCGGGCAGATGATCTATCTTGGCTTCGCATTTTTAACGGCTCTGTTTGAGTCATTAAAAGACCTGTCAGGAAAATTTGGCCTGGGTCAGCTCAACGAATTTTTTATCTCCTGGGCAATGTCGGCATTTGCGTTGCCTATTCTTCTGCCCATTCTCTTGTACGTGGGCATCCCTGAACTGAACGCTACGTTCTGGAAAGCGATCCTTGCCGGCGGCCTGCTCAATGCCGTTAGCCTGGTGCTGTACATGCGTGCGATCCGTGTATCTGATCTGTCGGTTACGATCCCGATGATTACATTTACACCCATGTTTTTGCTTTTTACTTCGCCGTTTATGGTGGGAGAGTATCCCTCAACGATTGGCGTATTTGGGGTTTTGCTGATTGTGAGCGGGTCGTACATGCTGAATATTCAAACGCGGGGTGAAGGTTTTTTTGAACCGTTCAGGCGTCTGCTTGTTGATCCCGGCCCGAGGCTCATGCTCCTGGTAGCGTTTATCTGGAGCTTTACCTCCAACATAGATAAGATCGGGGTGCAGAACTCGTCGCCGATTTTCTGGTCTGTGGCCATGACCTGTTTTCTGACAGTTGCACTGTTCCCGCTGATGCTTCGGTTTTCGGATCACTCCAAAGATAAGATCATCAGCCAGTCCAAACCGCTGATCGCCCTCGGTGTATTCAACGCCCTTACATTTGTGACCCAGATGATTGCTATCAACTTTGTATTTGTGGCCTATGTGATATCCATCAAGCGGGGAAGCGCAATTCTCAGCGTCTTCTGGGGGCATCTCTTTTTTGATGAGAAAGGGCTCCGCGAGCGGCTTATTGGGGTGATTATCATGGTGGCGGGCGTATTTTTAATTACGCTCTCGTGATGACTCGCCCCACGGACCCTCTCGTCTTCGACCCATGGCCTCCCGCCATCTTCTCCCTTACCGCATCACATACATTATTCAGAATATTCAATACCATCCGTGAGATACCTCCGGATCATTCACTCACCACGGCCGGTTCCACCCTGAACTCCTCCACCATTCCATCGCCGGAGTGGTAATGGCACCAAAATGCATATCGTCCCGGCTCAAAGTCTGCGGTAAAGTAAGCGGTGTAACCCTCGGGCATATCTTCTGCACCGCCGATGAAATAGAAATCGGAGCTGGTTAAGTCAATGGTCTCCATTGCCTTGGTGAAACCTTCAATTGTCTGATTCGACCCGAGCCGCGCGACATGTACATCATGCGGCTTGCCTTCGGGCTGATTTTCGAACCGTACACGGATGGTGTGACGTCCTGAAGTAATAACTCCGTCAATTTCGAATTCTACGCCTTGGAGCGTCATGGTGATGTCAGTTTCCGGCTCCGGGGCGCCGGACTCATCCTCTGTGACCGTTAGCGGCCGCATCATACCGAGGGCGCTGTGCTGAGTTCCATCGGCGGTTTGAACCGGGCAGACCATTGCGTATTCACCCGGATCAAGCTTCAGCGTTGTCTCACCTGTAAGGCCGGGAGCAAGTGCACCAGGGCCGCCCATAACCACCTGATCACCCCACCAGACGGGCGTTTCGCCAGTCTCTGCGCGTTGAGCACTGGCCGCATTATACTCCGCATAAGAAACTCCTTGGGGCAGCTGAATGAGTATCATGACGTGATGTTCTTCGCCCTGGTTCGGCATACGAAAGGTGGTCCAGCCGGAAGGAATTTCAGATGGGCCGGCAAAGACATAGTCCAGTGCAGCGTACTCGACTATATGCCGGCTTGCCTGCATGCTTTCATGCGAATGGCCTGTTTCTTTTGCCATTGACCTATTGCCGCTATCAGGCAATTCCAAAGCATTTTCGTCTCCGTTATTTCCGCAGGCAGTAAACATCATTGCTGCTGTGAACAAAAAAAGCAGTGTTTGGGAACAGTTGTATTTTTTCATGATCATCGTTTTAGATTGGGAATTTAATGCGATTCTGACTTCAAAGCTTCCACAGCTCGCAATTACTACTACTATTTAGGAAACGCCAGAATAGAATTCTTGTAC
>Ga0102940_1002513_pt1 | contig 11021 bp, 13 predicted proteins | sample SalPonR2_C_D1_MG_FD_78215 | JGI IMG/M metagenome (GOLD analysis project Ga0102940, IMG submission 78215) | Salt pond soil microbial communities from South San Francisco under conditions of wetland restoration - Salt Pond MetaG R2_C_D1_MG | ecosystem: Environmental > Aquatic > Marine > Intertidal...
CCATGAATGCCGCAACTCTTCAATGGTTTCACCAAAAGGTTCAACCGGGTCTTCGGTAATTGACCTTGCAAACCCATTCTTATCATAGTATGCTTCATGTATGGCATACGTGTAATTGGTTCTTTCTTTTTTGTTCGAAGAATCCTGATAGACTGTTTTCTTGCGGACAACTCTATAATTCCACATAATTCACCTGCACTTTTTTTGCCGGTGCAAAGGGTTTTCTCTTTCTCTTCCTATGTTTTTATGATCTGGGTGATAAAGACCCATTCAGATACTTATGTACAATACTTGAAATAAGGGTTTGGTACGGGATACCTTCCTCAACCGCTTTTATCTGAATTTGATGGTAATCCTTTTGAGAGAGACGAAGGTTGATTCGTTTGTCTTTTTTTAACGTATTCCGCGCTGCTTCTACCGCTTTTTTTCTTTCCCTGTCAAAATCTCTGACAGGCTGCCATTCATCACGTTCAATGGATTCCATCAGATCTTTCTCTTCCTGATCCAGCGGTTTAAATGCTTTTTTGTCCAATATTCCCCCCCTTTAAACCATATTTTTGGGTGTACTTACGGCTTGGAAAAGCTGTTTTCAAAAAAATTTCCTCATCATTTTCCACGTAAGGTACGATGACGGCATAGCTGTCAATTTCTAAAACATACATCTTCTGATTGGGATATCCGGGATTTTCCTCAATTCCGATAACCTGGCCCGACTCTATTAAAATGGCAATTTCTTCAAAGGATATCCCCCGCTGCTGCTTCAATATCTTGTTTTTCTCTATATCCCAATCCAAATATTTCATACCAACAAAATATGCCGATGTCAGCCTTTTGTCAACACTGACCAGACGGACTACCAGGATTTTTCGATAGCCTCTGAAAAAGGTGGTTCTAAAACAAAGCAGGGCCGCCCATGGGGATCAGGCGGGTGGCCAATGGATTATAATCAGAGGCGCAGGGACCGGATGTGCCGGATCAGGTCCGGGAAGGGCGGTTTTTCAAAATTGCGCTTTTTCAGAAAGATGTTGATCTGGTCGTTGCGTACCTCGGTTTCAGGGAACAGCTCGATGAGCCGGCCGCTCTCCAGCTCCTTGAGCACCGTGTACCGGGGAACGAATCCCACCCCCATGGATGCAAGGGCTGCATTGATGATGCCCCGGACACTGGAGATCCGGATCACGGTGTCACAGCCGAAATCCGCCTGGCCGGCCAGCGCATTGATGAAATTTTTCCACCAGAGCAGGTCTTTGTCAAAGGACAGCAGGCTGCACCGGGACAGGTCGGCAATGGTGTGAATCCGGTGGTCCACCACATAGGATGGGGTGGCGATCACCACATACTCTTCCCGCATCAGGGGCACACACACCAGGCTTTCATGCACATGGGGAATACAGTCCACAATGATATCCAGGTCATCTGCCAGCAGCGGCTCCAGCAGATACGGATCCAGGAAAAAATCCACATGGATATGGGGGTGGCGGTTTATAACGGGTGCCATCCCCTTGATGAGAACGGATGATCCGAACTCCACCGGGGCCCCCAGGGTAACAGATATCCGGTGCCCCCTGCCGGCGGCAAGCGTGTCCAGGGTATCGTCAATCCGGTCAAAAATACCGGCACACTGCCGAAAAAGGAACTCCCCTTCCCGGGTCAGGCGGAATCTGCGGCCGGCCCGGTCCACCAGGTCAAACCCCAGATCAGCCTCCAGTTTTCTGATGGCATGGCTTACAGCTGACTGGGTCAGGCTCAGCCGTTGGGCACACCCGGTGTAGCTCCCCGCCTTTCCCAGGGTATGGAAAGTTTTCAATTTGTTCAGATCCACCTGCATAGAAATCCTCTATAACCAACGGACCGGGATAGATGATTCAACAAACTATCACACCACAAAATATCCCAAGGGCACAAAAAGCACCCGCCCTCATCACGCCACGGTTTGCCGGATCTGCCATAGCATGATGCATGGCTGTTATTCTGCGCGTTCCCGTTCTTCGGTCACACAATAGATGCCCTCGCCCTTCAAAGCCGGGCGGAAGCACAGGTTGTCCGAACTGCACAGGGCCGGCCGGGTGTCCCCGCTGCGCCACCGGTTGATCAGGCCGGGTTCCCGGATCAGGGGGCGGCACATGGACAGATAATCAGCCGTACCGCCGGCAATCAGTTCCCGTGCCTTCTCAAGGGAACGGATTCCCCCCACAAGGATGACGGGAATGTCCAGGGCTTGTTTACATGCGGCTGCCCCTTCCGCGAAGTACGCTTCCTTTTCCGGGCTGTTGATGCCCACCCGGCTGGGGGACAATTTTTTGCTGGTGAGAAACCCGCCGGACACCTCGATGGCATCGATGCCGGCATCTTCAAGACGTCTGGCAGTCTCAACGCAATCTTCCAGGGTCAGGCCGCCTTCCACATCATCCCGGGCATTGATTTTCACCAGCACAGGAAAATCCGATCCCACTGCCTGGCGAACAGCAGCCACTGTTTCACACAAAGCCCGGCTGCGGTTTTCAATGGATCCGCCGTATGCATCCTTGCGCCGGTTATAGACGGGAGACAGAAACTGGCTGAACAGATACCCGTGGGCCGCATGGACCTGGACCCCGTCAAATCCGGCCGCCTTTGCCCGCTCAGCAGCCTGCACATAGGCAGACACCAGGTGCTGGATATCGTCGATGGTCAGTTCATGGCGGGGGGTTTTGGCCAGTCCGTCAAACACGGAAACAGCCCTGGGTGGTGTCCGGGTCAGGGTTTCGGCGGCAAAGGTGCCGGCATGGGCCAGCTGGGCCACCATGGTTCCGCCGGCCTGGTGCACGGCATCGGTCATGGATGCCAGGCCTTTGATCAGATCATCTTTGTATATGCCCATCTGCTTAGGGCCGGCCTGGCCTTCCGGCACCACATAGGCATGGCCGGAAATGATCAGGCCCACCCCGCCTTTGGCCAGTTCGGCAACGGTTTCTGTCAGCCGTGAGGTCACGGTGCCGTCATCACCAGCCATTCCCTCCCAGGTGGCGGACCGGACAAACCGGTTGGCCAGTGTCATGCCATTGATCTGTGTGCTGTCGAAAAGATCGCCCATATGTTTTCCTTTATTATTTCAGGGTTTGTTTGTTTCCCCAAGTGTAATAGAACATATGCCATCAGATCAAGGACTCTTTTTCAGGCACTGGGTATTTGCAGCGTTCACACTATGGAAGCCCCTGTTGGTGTCCTGTGAACGGACCGTCAGAGCCGAAGGGGGCTGGTACATTTGCCGGGATGCATACCATCAGAGAAAGGATTACTCTATTTCACTACTCACATGGAATCTGGCCCCCGCAGGATCTCGGGCCGGGCACAGAATACCAACAGGGGCGGAGTCTGTGGCAAAGTGCTGCACAGAACGATTGAAAACCCAGGATGCATAAAGCAAATATCCAGTTTTCGGGCAGCCCCAAATTGGTGATTCCCATCCCGTGCCGGGTGTGTTATCTTTTCTGCCAGCTGCATCATCAGCTCTGACACACAGCATGACACTGGCGAACAATGCAAAATGATTGGAGTCATATGGACCCTTTGTTTGAAGAACTGGATTGTCAGCAGACCCGTTTGGGCGAATTGAGCCTGAGACGGCGGCGCCTGCTGCAGCTGAACAGCAGAGAAATTTATGAAGTCAAGCTGGGGGACCATTTTCTGATGTCCAGCCTTTTCCATGAAGCAGAGACCCAAATGGCACAGATCAGCCTGGCCATGATATCCAAACCAAACCTGAATGTGGTGGTGGGGGGCCTGGGGCTGGGATATACGGCGGCCGCGGCCCTGGCCGATTCCCGGGTTACCTCCCTGAAGGTGGTGGAGTATCTGGAACCCGTGATCCTTTGGCACCATACCCACCTGGTGCCCCTGGGAAAACAGCTGAGTACCGATCCCCGGTGCCGGATGGTCCATGATGATTTTTTTGCAAGGAGCCGGGATAAAGAACAGGGCTTTGACCCGGCGTTTCCCCAAAAAAAACAGGATATCATTCTGCTGGACATCGACCACACCCCCAACCGGGTCCTGCACCAAACCAACACCCGGTTTTATACCCCCGAAGGCCTAAAAGAGCTGGCCCGGCACCTGACCCCGGGCGGGGTATTTGCCCTGTGGTCCGATGACCCGCCGGAAGACGCTTTCACAGAGCTACTGGAAAGCGTCTTCCCGGAAGTCCTCGCCCACACCATCAGCTTCAAAAACCCGTTCACCGGGGGGATGACTAAAAACGCGGTGTACACTGCCAGAACAGATCCATCTGCCATCAGACCGGTCGAAAATCCGGCATGCTTATGACAAATATCCAGAGCAGGCACATTTTTCTTGACACGGGCCGGAAACCAACGATATAGAGTTTAGAACGACATTCTAAAAATGAATTATAATAAAATTTAGAAGAAAGTTCAATGGGCGCTACAGAAAGACGTCAAAAAGAAAAACAGATACGTCGCCGTCAGATCCTGGATGCGGCCCGGCAGCTGTTGTTTTCCCACGGGATCGATCATATCTCCATCAGCCGGATCTCCAGGACAGCCGAGCTTGGGGTGGGCACCATTTATTTTCATTATAAAAACAAAGAGGATATTTTTGTGGCCCTACAGGAAGAGGGCCTGGCCATCTTGTACGATCAGGTCAAGGCAGTGGCAGACAAACCGCTTGCACCGGATGAAAAGCTGTATCAAATCGCCATGGAATTTTATGATTTTGCGCAGACAAAGCCCCGGTATTACGATATCATCAATTATTTTTTGTCCTCTTCCAGATTTTTTTTTACCGCCGACCGCAAGCAGCAGATCGATATGGCCGGATTCAGGATTCTCAGACGCATTCGAAAAATTGTTGCACAAGGAACTGACAGACATCTATTCTTTGAAAAGGAACCGGATAAATTTGCCGTGATGTTCTGGGGGACCCTCAATGGACTTCTCCAATTTAAAAAGCTGGAGCACACCGCCCTGGAACATACCCCCCATCGTGACATTTACCAATACAGCGTAAAAAAACTGCTCCAGACCATTGTCTGGAATGAACCAAAGTTTGGGGAGGATGAATGAACATATCCCAATACAGGCTTGATGACAGAGTGGCCCTGGTGACAGGTTCCGGAAAAAAAAGCGGCATCGGGTATGCCATGGCCAAAAAATTTGCTGCGCACGGCGCCCATGTCATCATTGCAGATTTCGGGACAGCCCGGGATTTTAACAGTGATGTGGGAACCAGTTCCTTGGATGCCATGGAAGCCATTGCCGCAGAATTGTCTAACAATTTTAACATCCAGACCATGGCCGTCAACCTGGACGTGACAGATACACCCCTTGTGACAGCCATGGCAGACGCTGTCAAAAAAAAATTCAGGACCATCGATATCCTGTGCAACAACGCCGGTGCCACCTTCGGGGTTCCCAACGGGGTGCATACCTATGATGAACAGGCCTGGATCAGGACGGTGGATGTCAACCTTCACGGGGTGTTCCGGGTGTCCAGGGCCATGGTGCCGCTCATGCAGGAAACCGGGGGTGCCATTATCAACACTGCATCCCGGGCCGGCAAAGTGCCGCCGCTGTTCAACGGGGCCTATGCCGTAGCCAAGGCCGGGGTGATCATGCTGACCAAGGTCATGGCCAGAGAGTTGAGCAGCCTGAATATCCGGGTGAACGCCATCTGTCCGGGGCAGATTATGACCGATCTTGAAAAATGGCGGTTCGGTCTTGAGGCGCAGATTTTCAACACCAGTGTTGAAGCACAGGAAAAAAAGATGTGTGAAACCATTCCGCTGGGCCGTATCGGCTCTCCGGAAGAGGTAGCGGATATGGCATTGTTTCTGGCATCTGATGCATCTTCTTACGTAACCGGCCAGGCTTTGAATATCTGCGGCGGACAGGTCATGGAGCTGTAGGCATCCGGCAGACAAGACAAGGGTTTAGGCAAAACGCACACCTGCCGCGGAAATACCCGGCACCCAAAAACCCAGTAATGCGAATGGGGTAATCAGAAAAAGGGACAGGAGAATATTCATGACAGATACGATGACAGGCGGTCACATCATCGCCAAAATGCTCAAAGCCGAAGGTGTGGACACTTTTTTCGGCATTATTGACGGGACCTATCTGCAGCTGTTTGCCCACATGGTGGAACAGGGCATGCACATGGTGACACCGCGCCATGAATCAGTGGCCGCGCACATGGCCGGTACCTACGCCCGTTTGACCGGTAAATTGGGGGTCTGTATCGCCAGTAACGGCCCCGGGGTCGCCAATATGCTGGCCGGGGTGGCCGTTGAAAATACGGAAGGCAACCGGGTGCTGCTGATTACCAGCTCCCGGCGCACCGGTATCACCCAACCGGACCGGGGTGGTGCCTATCAGTGCTTTAACCAGGCGGCATCCATTGCTGCCATGGCCAAGTGGTCGGCATCCTGCGCCTATGCCGAACGGATTCCCGAACTGCTCCGCCAGGCTTTGCGCGAATGCTATCACGGACGGCCGGGCGTGGTCCATCTGGATGTCCCTGAAAACCTGATCAACGGCTCCGGTCCTGCCGTTCCCATACAAAATCCGGCCCAGTACCGGCCCACAGCCCCTGTTCCCCCCCTGCAGGAGCAGGTGGACCATGCAGCCAGACTGCTGGCAAAAGCGCAATGTCCCATGATTCATGCCGGATCCGGGATCATCCATTCACAGGCGTTTCAGGAACTCAAACAGGCCGCAGAGCTGCTGCATGCACCGGTCACCACCTCCTGGGCCGCCCGGGGCGTGATGGATGAGCGCCACCCCCTGGTCTGGCCCCTGGTGCATATCGATGCCAATACAGCGGTGCGCAATGCCGCCGATGTCTGTCTCTGCCTTGGATCGGACATGGGGGAAACCGACTGGTGGGGCAAAGCACCATACTGGGGAAAACAGGCAGACCTTGATTTCATTCAGGTCGACATTGACGAGACCCGCCTTGGGCGCAACCGGCCAGTCTGTTTGGGCATTATCGCTGATGTCAAACTGTTTTTACAGGCCCTGCTGGAAAAACTGGCACCATTGCAGGCCGCCATGAATCTGGACCAGCGCAGGCAAAAGACCGCAGAACTCTCAGAACAAATCAAAAATGACCGGGAAACGCTGGATCAGATGCTGAACAATGAGGCCGGGGGCATGATTTCCGGTCATGTACCGCGCATCTGCCGGGCGTTTTTCAACGATGATGCCGTGGTGGTGTTTGACGGCGGCAACAGCGCGGTGTGGGGCAACTTCTACACCCCCATTCTCACACCCAATTCCCAGCTGGGCACCCCTCACATGGGGCATCTGGGCGCCGGAGTGGGCCAGGCCATTGCCGCCTGTATCGCCCGGCCCCAAAATCAGGTGTACTGTATCATTGGTGACGGGGCCATGGGGTTCAACATGCAGGAAATCGAAACCGCTGTGCGCAACCACCTGGCCCCTATTTTCCTGGTGATGAACGACAAACAATGGGGCATGGTCAAAATCAACCAGATGGTGGCGCTGGACCCGGTCAAAGAGATGTTTGCCACGGCGCTTGGACCTGATAAAACCGGCACCATCAACACCGAGCTGGGTGACATCGCCTGGGATTCCCTTGCCCGGTCCATGGGGGCCTTCGGCGCCCGGGCAGACAGCCCTGAAACCTTGTGCAAGGCTCTTGAACAGGCCTTAGCTTCCCGTATCTGTGCCGTGATCCAGTGCGACGTTGATCCGGCCGCCCATATGTTTGCCCCGGGATTGATGCATTTTAAAGATATGCACCAGGAACCGGCCGGCGAATAAATTGTTCACATGCAAGTGCCCCAAAAGGGCATAAAGGAGGGAAGATATGGATCCTGTCACCCTGGACCAGGTGCAACTGAATTTCAACCCTTCCGGATTAGCCGTGATCAAAGGGGCCATCGGCCTGATGATGCTCGGTGTGGCACTTGATTTGAAATTTGACGATTTTAAACGGATTGCAGCAAGCCCGAAGGCGCCTGCCATCGGGCTTGCTGCACAGTTTGTCCTGCTGCCGGCCTTTACGTTTCTGCTGGTCATGGTCCTTCGTCCTATTCCGTCCGTGGCTTTAGGCATGATGCTGGTGGCGGCCTGCCCGGGGGGCAACCTGTCCAATATCATGACCTATCTTGCCCGGGGCAGCACTGCGGTTTCCATCAGCATGACCGCCGTCTCCACCATGGTGGCCATTGTGATGACCCCGCTGAACATTTCATTCTGGGGCCGGATGAACCCGGATACCGCTGCTATTCTGCAACAGGTACGTCTGGATCCCATGGATGTGTTTGTCACGGTTTTCATTATCCTGGGCATTCCGTCTATTATCGGCATGGGCCTGGGCAAATACGTGCCGAGTCTTGCCGACCGGGTGCGCAAACCCTTTAAAATCTTTTCCCTGGTATTTTTCATCCTCATTGTGGCCGGTGCCCTGGCAGCCAACTGGACCCATTTTCTGGCATATGTGGGCGTTGTGATGGTTGCTGTTCTGCTGCACAACGCCCTGGCCCTGAATATCGGCTACTGGGCCGGCCGCCTGTTCAGTCTGCCGGAAGCTGACTGCCGGGCGGTCTGTGTGGAAGTGGGCATACAGAACTCGGCCCTGGGGCTGGTACTGGTCTTCAATTTTTTCAACGGCCTTGGGGGCATGGCCATCCTGGTGGCCTGGTGGGGTATCTGGCACATCATCTCAGGGCTGTTGACCGCTTTTTTCTTCAGCCGGCTGCGGCCTGATACCGGCGTAGTGACCCCATGACAGGAAACGCATTTGAAAACAAAACCGTGCTGATCACCGGCGGGGCATCCGGCATCGGCCTTGCCACGGCCCGTGAGTTTGCCAGGGCCGGGGCCAATGTAGTGGTGGATGACATGGCAGTTTAAATCGGAACTCAACTGATGGTATTTATACAAAAGGATTCACAATTTTTGTATGTGAAATCTGCTGACCATTGTTCAGATCTTCAGAATATAAAATCCTGCAGTCAGCATGATTTGCCGCAGCAACAATAAGCGAGTCCCAGTAGGACAGGTGATGCATTTGCTTCAGTTTCAGCGCACTTTTGAAGAGCAGCAAATCAAGGGTCACAATTTCCATGATTTCAAACAATTCGATCTCTTTTTCAGCCACCGGCACAGCAAGGGGCGTTTTGATTTTTTGTGTAACAGTCACCCAGAATTCACTTAACACCTGAATGGAAATGACAGCAGTTTTGTTTAACAGCGCATCCTTGATCAACTTGCGTGCGGTTTGTTTCTTGGCTGGCTCTGAAGCGTCGTTGGCATACACCAGTAGATTGGTATCAAAAAAAACATTATCGCTCATGAAGGTCATCCCTGGTCCATGTTTTTGGACCGGTTTCAGCTGTGCTGGTTTCAAACATCATATCCAGCTCTTCAATCAAAAGATGCCGAAGCTTTTCTTCCCGGTTGACCAGATCCGCGATATATGCCCTGACCAAACCACTGAAACTGGTGTCTTTGTCAATGGCAATTTTTTTGGCTTTTTTCAAAAGCTGTTCATCAATGGAGATGGTTATATTTGACATACTTCACCTTTTTATGTGTTGCACCTAAAAGGATGCTACACATCAATCATGTAAATGTCAAGAAAAGTCTGTTCCAATTACCGATACAATGCTGCCAGCCTGTCCGCTGAAACCCCGCAATGATACAACAGCCGGATCAGCCAGTTGCGCAGGGTGCAGACTGCGATGCCCTCTTTTTTCCACCGCCGGGAGGATGTGATGGATTTTTGCTTCAGGATATGGATTCTGTTCCCCCTTTTCCTGATCCGGGTCATCAGTTCCAGGTCCTCCATGATGGGAATCTCCCTGAATCCACCCGCCCGTTCAAAATCGTCTTTTCTGAGAAAGATGCTCTGATCCCCGTAGGGCACCCGGGTCATCCGGGACCTGAGATTGGCGGACCATTCTATGATTTTCAAAGGGAGGCGGTCATCGTCGATCCCCAATGAAAACGCCCCGCCCACCAGATCCGGGTCTTTGGAAAGCAAGTTTGTTATCAATTCTGGGGCCTCGTCAGGCAAAAAGGTATCCGCATGCACAAAGAGCAGGATCTCTCCTCTGGCAATAGCAGCACCCTGGTTCATCTGCCTGGCCCGCCCCCTGCCGGAATGGATCGTTTTGACCCGGGGCAGCGCAACCGCTGCAAGGGAGTCCCCTTCAGGACCCCCGTCCACCACAATGATTTCATTGCCGGGTGCGGGGAAAACCGTCTGCACGGTTTCAAGAAATGCGTTGATGGTTTCTGCTTCCCGGAACACCGGCACTATGACGGAAATGTTCATCTCACAGTCTGCCTTGTCAGGTTTCATCAGTCATGTAATTGAAAAACAGTCCGGTTTCCGCTGAAACTGCGTTCAGATCCTCCAGGGTATCAATGTCCCTCATCGCCGTCAGCAAACAGAATTTGCGCCGGCCTGCCTCCATTTTCTCCAGCGTCAAGCGCAGTACATCAGGGGTACTCCAGGGGATATCACCAAACATTTCAGGGAAAAAACGGTCCTGTGTCATGGCCACCAGGTAATACCCCCCGTCCAGTGCAGGCCCGATCACCACATCACCCACTTTGGTCATTTTTGCGGCCTCTTCGATGATGGAGACCGGCAAATGGGGCAGGTCACTGCCGGTCAGAACAACCCGGCCAAACCCACGGGCAAAGCCCTGTTCAAATGCATTCCGCATTTTATGCCCCAGGTCAGGACCCTTTTGCACCATGAAATCACATCCGCTGCCAAGCCATTCCCGGTAATCGGAAACCGGGTGATCCGGATGACAGCTGATCACTGTGTCAAAGCCTGTTGAACGGCAGGTTTCAAGCAGGGTCCGGACAAATCCGCGATACAGCATGGCTGCGTTTTCCATGCCGATCTGCCTGCCGAGGCGTGTCTTGACAGCCCCTGCCTGCGGATATTTTACCATAACAACAATGGCGGTGCGGTCATGCATGTAACTTCCATCAAAAAAGGGTTTTTTAGCTGCCCAAAAGCCCTCCAAAGGTAACACA
>Ga0102940_1002514_pt1 | contig 11021 bp, 11 predicted proteins | sample SalPonR2_C_D1_MG_FD_78215 | JGI IMG/M metagenome (GOLD analysis project Ga0102940, IMG submission 78215) | Salt pond soil microbial communities from South San Francisco under conditions of wetland restoration - Salt Pond MetaG R2_C_D1_MG | ecosystem: Environmental > Aquatic > Marine > Intertidal...
CCGAATGGAGCGGGCGCTACAAGCAAAAGGTTCTGCTGGACTGGACGCTGTTGCGGGTGGAGGCGGATATCGACCGGGCGGTGGATGCACTGGCCGGGTCGGTGCGTAGCGAAAGCGAATTTCCCACGGCCATGGGATATGGCATCGGCTATGCCGCGCGGATGCTGTCGCGCGCACCGGTTTGTGACCGGCGGGTGATCGACGTCTCGGGGGATGGTGTGAATAACGACGGCTTCGGGCCGCGCCTTGCCTATCGCCATTTCCCCTTGGCGGATGTCACCGTGAATGGCTTGGTCATCTTGGGCCATGACGCGGAGGTTTTGGGGTTTTACCGCGAGCACGTCATCCGGGGGCGCAATGCCTTTTTGGAAACCGCCAATGGGTTCGAGGATTTCCGCAATGCCATGACCCGCAAGCTTTACCGTGAGATCAACGATATCATGCTGGGCGGCAATGTGCGCCCTGCCCCGCGCGGATGAAGTGGGCCGCGCTGATGCTTGGCCTTTGGGCCAGCGTGGCGCAGGCGGCGTGCCGGCAAGCCTTGGTTCTGGGGTTGGATGTCTCCGGCTCGGTCGACGGGGTAGAGTACCGATTGCAGCTTGAAGGTCTGGCGCGGGCATTGGAAGCCTCCGAGGTGCAGGCCATGGCCCTGGCGATGCCCCAAGCGCCGATCCGGTTGGCTGTTTTCGAGTGGGGCGGCGAGGCACAGCAGAGACTTTTGGTGGACTGGACGGAGTTGCAGACCCCGGGCGACATGGCGCTTGTGGCTGCACAGTTGCGGGCCGCGCAAAACCGCTATGACGACCCCAATACCGCGATCGGGTCGGCCATAGTTTGGGGGGCAGAAATGCTGCGGGGGCAGGAATGTTGGCAAAAAACGCTGGATATCTCGGGTGATGGGCCGTCCAACACGGGCCCACACCCCGGAAGTTTGAGCGAGGCTTCGGTGGCGGGGATCACGGTCAACGGCTTGGTCGTGGGGCCACAGTCGCGGGCCAATACCAGCAAGGACTTGAGCCAGGTAACCTCGCTTCAGGCCCATTACGAACGGCATGTCATCCGCGGTCCGGGCGCCTTCGTGGAAACCGCGATGGACTACGAAGATTTCGCCCAAGCCATGCAGCGCAAGCTGCAAAGGGAAATGGCCGCGCCGCAGGTCGTGCAGGCGCGGTGATGAAACAAGGAGACGGCGGGCGTTGCGTAGACCCGGCGCTCAGTAGATATAGCGGATCTGATCCGTCCAATAGCGTTCGACACGGCGCAGAGAGCCTGTGATCTGGTCGATACCGTCGAGGCCAAGAACCCCCTTGTCCTGCATCCCGTCGGCGTGGCGCTCAAAAAGCTGCGCCACGATATCGCGGATACCGCGCCCCTTTTCGGTCAATCGAACCCGAACCGAGCGGCGATCCACCTCGCATCGCTGGTGGTGCATGTAGCCCATTTCCACCAGTTTCTTGAGGTTGTAGCTGACGTTACTGCCTTGGTAGTAGCCGCGGGTTTTCAACTCCCCCGCTGTCACCTCGTTATCGCCGATGTTGAACAGCAAAAGCGCCTGTACCGCGTTGATTTCGAGGACGCCCACGCGTTCGAATTCATCCTTGATGACATCCAGAAGCAACCGGTGCAGTCGTTCGACCAGCGCCAGCGCATCAAGGTAGCCTGTCATAAAGCCCTGCCTGTTCGCGGGGGCGTCAAAGGGGGTGTGCAAACTCATCTCCGTCTCCGTGCGATACTGCTCGGAGAGGACACTGGGATAAATTGCCGAATAATCGGTTAAACCCTGCGGGAGGCGTATAAAATCCGAACTATTTGGCGCCGCTTGCGTTGGAAAGCCGGGCGATATCTTCGATCAGCGGCGCGAGTGCATCCGGCGCCGGGGCCTGCCCCGTCACCCATTGATAGAGATCCTGATCATTCTCGGACAGCAGCGTATCGTAGGTGTCGAGGCTGGCGTGATCCAGCTCGGGCAGGCGCGTATCGGCGTAGCGGCCAAGGATGATGTCCATTTCCTTGATGCCACGCCGAATCGAGCGCATGTAAAGACGCTTGAGGCGGATTTCGCGGGTTTCCTCAGGCACCCGCCTCGTCCTTGAGCTTGCTGCGCAGGGTTTTTTCCAGACGGCCCAGACGGTCGACATATTGCGCCATATGGGTGCGGATGTCGCGGATCTCGGTCAGCATATCGGTGACGTCGCGCGACAGTTCGCCTTCCTCGCCGGGCGCGTCGGGGCCTTCGCCCTCACCCGACAGAAGCCACAGGAGCGAGACATTGAGCAGGCCAGCCATCATCGAGAGCTTGTTGGCGCGCGGCTCGCTCAGGTCGTTTTCCCAGCCCTTGAGGGTCTTGAGCTTGACGCCGAGGCGCTTTGCCAATTCAGCCTGCGTCATGTTGGCCTGTTCGCGCGCGCCGGCCACGCGATCGCCGAAGGTGGTGGCCTCGGGGTCGAACCAGCCGTCGTTGGTTTGCTCGTTCATCGGGTTTCCTTTCGCGTGATCGTGCAGGGTGCTTGATACGTCTTGTCGCGGACTCTAAGACATTCGAAGAAGTGATACAAACCGGAGCCTGACATGAACCCTCTTTCCGCGACACTATCGCGCGTCAAACCGTCCCCGACGATCGCCATGACCGCCAAGGCGGCGGAATTGCGCCGGGCGGGCAAGGATGTGATCGGGCTGAGCGCGGGGGAGCCGGACTTCGACACGCCCGAGCATATCCGCGCAGCGGGTATCCGGGCCATTGAGCAAGGCAAGACGCGCTATACAGCGCCCGATGGCATCCCCGAGTTGAAAGAGGCGGTTTGCGCCAAGTTCAAGCGCGACAATGGGCTTGAGTACACCCCCGCGCAGGTGAGCGTTGGCACCGGGGGCAAGCAGATCCTGTATAATGCGCTGATGGCGACGCTGAACCCCGGTGACGAAGTGGTGATCCCCGCGCCCTATTGGGTGAGCTACCCTGATATGGTCTTGCTGGCGGGCGGCACGCCAGTGATTGCCGAGGCTGGGGTCGAGACCAATTTCAAGCTGACGCCAGAGGCCTTGGAGGCCGCCATTACCGACAAGACCCGCTGGTTTATCTTCAACTCGCCCTCGAACCCGACCGGGGCGGGGTATTCTTGGGATGAACTCAAGGCGCTGACCGATGTCTTGATGCGCCATCCCCATGTCTGGGTGATGAGCGACGATATGTACGAGCGTCTGGCCTATGACGGGTTCAAGTTCTGTACGCCTGCGCAGGTGGAACCGGGGCTGTATGACCGCACCCTGACCTGCAATGGCGTCAGCAAGGCCTATGCGATGACCGGCTGGCGGATTGGCTTTGCCGCCGGGCCAGAGGTATTGATCGGCGGGATGCGCAAAATCCAGAGCCAAAGCACATCGAACCCCTGCACGATCAGCCAATGGGCAGCGCTGGAAGCCCTGACCGGGAGCCATGACTTCATCGCCAAGAACAACGCGGTTTTTAAACGCCGCCGGGATCTGGTGTTGGCGCGGTTGAATGCCATCGAAGGCATCACCTGCCCGGTGCCTGAGGGGGCGTTTTATGTCTACCCATCAATTGCCGGGCTGATCGGCAAGACCACTGCGGGTGGGGCCAAGATTGACACGGATGAAGCGTTTGCCACCGCCCTTCTGGAAGAAGAAGGCGTGGCCGTGGTCTTTGGCGCGGCCTTCGGGTTGTCGCCGGCGTTCCGGGTGAGCTACGCCACCTCGGACACGCTTCTGGACGAGGCCTGCACCCGGATTGAGCGGTTTTGCGGCGGGCTTCGATAAGGCAACGCGCGCCGGAGCGGATTGATCCGAATGCCGCAGGCGGCGCGAAAAGTGGCACCTCCGGCACGGGCAATGTTGATCAGCCCGCCAATTTGTGGATTGTAACGACCTAAAGACAGCATGACGCGCGCGTCATTGGACAGGGGGCACCATGGCCGGAGACTTGCCGGAGTATTACTTCAGGGTCCGCGAGAACGGGGCCTTCGTGTTCCGGGTGGACACCGAGAACCGGCAGCGGCGGATCGACATGGACCAGATCGCCGTGGTCAATATCCGCAAGTCCGAGATCAAGCCGCATGGCGACCGCGAATTGAGCGAGGCCGATGTCGCCGCCATTCAGGACTGGATGGCCGAGCGCGCAGAAATCCTCGCGCATCGCGATATCGACGATATTTTCCGGGCGGTGGATTACCTGAACACCACGACCCATTGGGCGCAATCGCGGGCCACGGATGAGCAGTTGGAAGAGGTCACCGATGCGCTTTTGCTGGCGATGCATGATCTGCGCACGGTTCTGGTGCGCAAGAAGGCCGACAGGTTGATGAAGGGTGAGTAGCGGAATCTGCCGCCTGTCAATCGAGCCGCGCCGCAGCCGCCATCGGGCCGTGCCCGGCTTTCTGTATCAGAATCACGACCGGCTGATCGCCCTTGATCGGGTAGCTGAGGGTTAACGGCTTTCTGCCGTTCCAAACGCCAAGAGGCTCCATATGGGTGACGATATTGGCGTAGCTGAGCGTGCGGCCAGCGTTTTCACCCGATTTGATCGCAACCTCGGCGCGCGGTTGGTATCGCAGCAGCGTCACGTCCATCTTCCCGGCGCCCGTGTCTTGCGGCGTTGCCAAGATATGCAGCGTGCCGCCCTCGCGGCGCAACTCCAGCGTTACTGGCCGTGGCTTGGCGCGCATCTCGGCAATCGCTTCGGCCACTTCGGCAGGCTTGGTCCCGGCGATGCTTGTGCGCCCGTCGATCACCATTTGTGGGGTGTAGACCATCCGCTTGCCCTGAGCCTCAGCATAGGCCTTTTGACGGGCGGTATGTGCCGGATCGGCAAAAATGTCTTTCCAGCCGATATAATCCCAATAGTCGACATGCAGGGCCAGTGCCACGACGCCGTTCTGGACAGCCAGCTCGTGCAGATAGGCATCGGCAGGCGGGCAAGACGAACAGCCTTGCGACGTGTATAGCTCAACCACCACTGGCCCCGGCCCTTCGGCCATTGCCGGGCTGGCAAGCATAAGCATGGCGGCAATGCAACGACGCAGGTATCGCATGATGTGTCCTGTTCCCCAGTAGTCTTGTGTTACCCTACTTGTTCTAGGCACTCTGCTCTGAAACTGCCAATCAAGGTTTCGTCAGCACCCGGTGAGACTTGATTTCGCAGCGATTCTGCGGCAAATTGTGTGCAATAGTATACAATTTCGCCTGACTCCTCTTGATCGGGGTTTTTAAATCGGTCAGAAGCAGGCCAGCGAATTCCTATTCCTGCCTTGAACGTGAAAGGAAGGCCAACAATGCCTATCACCGTCGGACATGACACCACAAAGACGCGCAAGGAATTGAGCGTCAACGGCAAGACTTTTGCCTATTACTCCATCGCTGCCGCTGAAAAAGCGGGCCTTGGCGATTTCTCGAAACTGCCTGCCGCGCTGCGCGTGGTTCTGGAAAACATGCTGCGGTTCGAGGATGGCAAGACCGTCACGGTCGACGACATCAAGGCGTTTTCCGAATGGGCCACGAAGGGCGGCAAGAACCCCCGCGAGATTGCCTATCGCCCCGCCCGCGTGCTGATGCAGGACTTCACCGGCGTTCCCGCTGTTGTGGATTTGGCGGCGATGCGTGACGGTATCGTGGCCCTTGGCGGCAAGGCCGAGCAAATCAACCCGCTGAACCCGGTCGACCTTGTGATCGACCACTCGGTCATGATCGACGAGTTCGGCAACCCGCGCGCCTTCCAGATGAACGTGGATCGTGAGTACGAGCGCAACATGGAGCGGTACCAGTTCCTCAAGTGGGGTCAGGGCGCCTTCAACAACTTCCGCGTCGTGCCGCCGGGCACAGGCATCTGCCATCAGGTGAACCTTGAGTATCTTGCCAAGGCCGTCTGGAGCGACGTGGACCAAGACGGTGTCGAAGTGGCTTATCCCGATACCCTCGTGGGGACCGACAGCCACACCACCATGATCAACGGTCTGGCCGTTCTGGGCTGGGGCGTGGGCGGTATCGAGGCCGAGGCCGCGATGCTGGGTCAGCCGATTTCGATGCTGATCCCCGAGGTTGTCGGTTTCGAACTGACCGGCGAGATGGTCGAAGGCACCACAGGCACCGACCTTGTCCTGAAGGTCGTGGAGATGCTGCGCGCCAAGGGCGTTGTCGGCAAGTTCGTGGAATTCTATGGCGACGGCCTTGATAAACTGCCGCTGGCCGACCGGGCGACGATTGCCAACATGGCGCCCGAATACGGCGCGACCTGTGGCTTCTTCCCGATCGACGACGAAACCCTGCGCTACCTTCGCAACACCGGGCGCGACGAAGACAACATTGCGCTGGTGGAACAATACGCCAAGGAGAACGGGTTCTGGCGCGATGCGAGCTATGCGCCCGTGTACACCGACACCCTGAGCCTTGACATGGGTACCATCGTTCCGGCCATTTCCGGGCCGAAACGCCCGCAGGACTACGTGACACTGGACAAGGCCGCACCGGCGTTCTTTGACGTGGTTTCCGAATATCGCGGTGAGGATGAAACCGCGGCCGCCACCGATATGGCGGCCGAGGGTCCGGCGCCGGATGCCCTGATCGACCCGCGCAAGAGTGCGAAGGTCGAGGGCGAGGAATACGAGTTGCGCGACGGGTCGGTCGTGATCGCCTCGATCACGTCGTGTACCAACACCTCGAACCCCTACGTGATGATCGGGGCGGGCCTTGTGGCGCGCAAGGCGCGCGAGCTTGGCCTTGATAGCAAGCCCTGGGTGAAAACCTCGTTGGCGCCGGGCAGTCAGGTGGTGTCGCATTACCTTGAGGCCGCGGGCCTTCAGGACGATCTGGACGCCATCGGCTTCAACCTTGTCGGCTATGGCTGCACCACCTGCATCGGCAACTCTGGCCCGCTGCAAGAGGAAATTTCGAAGGCGGTTAACGACAACGACCTGATCGCCACAAGCGTCCTGTCGGGCAACCGCAACTTCGAAGGCCGGATCAGCCCCGACGTGCGCGCCAACTACCTTGCCTCGCCGCCGCTGGTGGTGGCCTATGCACTGGCCGGTGACATGAACATCGACCTGTCGAGCGAGCCGCTTGGCGAGGACAAGGACGGCAACCCCGTTTACCTCAAGGACATCTGGCCGAGCCAAAAGGAAATCGCCGATCTGGTCGAGAAAACCGTGACGCGCGAGGCCTTCCAGTCGAAATACGCCGAAGTGTTCGAAGGTGACGAAAAATGGCGGGAGATCGAGACTTCCGAAGGCGAAACCTATGACTGGCCCCCGCTCTCCACCTACGTGCAGAACCCGCCCTATTTTCAGGGCATGGACAAGGAACCGGGGACCATTTCCGACATCAAGGGCGCCAAGATGCTGGCCCTTCTGGGCGACATGGTTACCACCGACCACATCAGCCCGGCGGGCAGCTTCAAACCCTCCACCCCGGCCGGTCAGTACCTGACCGAGCGTCAGGTGCCAGTGCGCGAGTTCAACTCCTATGGCTCGCGCCGGGGGAACCACGAGGTGATGATGCGCGGCACCTTCGCAAACATCCGTATCCGCAACGAGATGCTGGACGGTGTCGAAGGCGGCTACACCAAAGGCCCCGATGGCAATGAGACCTCGATCTTCGACGCGGCCATGGCATACCAAGAGCAAGGCACGCCACTTGTCGTCGTGGGCGGGGAGCAATATGGCGCGGGGTCCAGCCGGGACTGGGCCGCAAAGGGCACCAACCTGCTGGGCGTCAAGGCCGTCATCGCCGAGAATTTCGAGCGTATTCACCGCTCGAATCTGGTTGGCATGGGTGTGATTCCGTTCGAGTTCACCGGCGGCGACACCCGCACGACCTTGAACCTGACCGGCAGCGAGACCTTCGATATCACCGGCTTGGAAGGCGATATGAAACCGCAGGCCGAGGTGCCCTGCACTATCACCTATGCCGATGACACGACCAAGGAAATCACCTTGAAGTCGCGCATTGATACGGCGGTTGAGAAGGAATACGTCGAAAACGGCGGCGTGCTGCACTACGTGCTGCGCAACCTTGCCAAATCGGCGGCCTGATTTTCGGATCAGACAGGATAGAGGGGCGGCTTTTCGGGGCCGCCCTTTTTTTGTGCTTGGAGCCACGACAAAGACGACGCGCGCGGGGGCGATTGGACGGTGTGGGCTACAATGCTTTATGGTTGCCGTGTCCGAGAGACCTATGTCGATGCTCTGTAGTTGCCCAAAAGCCGCCGCGTGGAGGCGCGTCGTCTTTGTCGCGGCGGCGCTACGCGCCTTGAGCCCGCGCCGCGCAATGTCCAAGAGAAGTCGCGCCTCGTATAACGGCTTGGCGCTAGACCATCGCGTGTGACGTGATAGGTATCGGGTATGAGTCTGAACCCTGTCACCTCTACCTTTGTCGAGACCCTGCGCGACGCCCTTCCCCATGGTGTGATCCGCAAGGCCACGCCCAACTATCTTGAGGAACCGAGAGGCCGATGGGCAGGCCAAGCCGGGGTTGTCGTGGCCCCTGCCAATACTGCGGAGGTGGCCGAGGTGATCCGCATGGCCCACGCGGCCGCCGTGCCGGTCATCCCCTATGGCGGAGGCACGGGCCTTGTCGGTGGGCAGATCGTCAGCGATGGCCCTGCCCCGCTTTTGCTGAGCCTTGAACGGATGCGCGCCATTCGGGGGATTTACCCCGAGGAAAACGCCATGATCGTCGAGGCGGGCGCGATCCTGTCGGATGTGCATGAGGCGGCGCTTGACGCCAATCGTCTTTACCCGCTGTCGATTGCCGCCAAGGGCAGCGCGCGCATCGGGGGGCTATTGTCGACAAATGCGGGCGGTGTGAATGTGCTGCGCTATGGCAATGCGCGGGAACTTTGCCTTGGTATCGAAGCGGTACTGCCCGATGGGCAGATTTATCATGGGCTGAAGCGGTTGCGAAAAGACAACGCGGGTTATGACCTCAAGGACCTTTTGATCGGGTCCGAGGGCACGCTTGGAGTGATCACGGCGGCCACACTGCGGTTGGCACCGCGCCCGGCGGGCGAAGGCACGGCCCTGATGGTGGTGGACAGCCCGCAAGCGGCGCTATCGCTTTTGTCACTTGCGCGGGATCATATGGGTGAGGGCATAAGCGCCTTTGAATTGATGCACCGCGCGGGGCTGGAGTTTCTGACCGAGACCCTGCCCGACATTCGCCAGCCCTTCGCGGAAATGCCGGAGTGGTTTATTCTCATTGACGTGGGGCTGGCACGGGGGCTTGACCCGGCGGAGGCGCTGGAAACTCTGTTCGGTGAAGCCTTGGAAGTCGGGTTGGTGCGCGACGGCGTGATCGCCCAGAGCGAGGCGCAGCGGCACGCATTCTGGGAGGTCCGCGAGCAAATCCCCGAAGCCAACCGCCGGATCGGGTCGGTCAGTTCGCATGATATTTCCCTGCCTATGGGGGCGATCCCGGAGTTCATCGCCACCGCGCCCGAGCATATCGCGCTGTTGGGCGATTTCCGGATCAACTGCTTCGGGCATCTGGGCGATGGCAACCTGCATTACAACGTCTTTCCAAGCCCTAGCAAAACGCGCGCTGACCACGAGGACCAGCGCGACGAGATCAAGCGCGTGGTGCATGATCTGGTGCATGCCATGGAGGGATCGGTCAGTGCAGAGCATGGTATCGGGCGGCTGAAGGTCGATGACCTTGAACGCTATGGCGACGCGGCGCACCTATCGGCGATGCGGGCGATCAAGGAGGCGCTTGATCCGGCGGGAATCATGAACCCCGGCGCAGTGCTGCGCAGGCCGGAATGATCGGTTTTCCGCCCATCGCGCATCCGTGATCCATATCGCCCAAGCTTCCCCCTAAAAATCCGCGCCGCCCCTGCCCAAATGCGTTTCATAACGAGACAAAAAAGGGCAGGGCCATGCGCACGACATTGATCATCTTCCAAGCCGCAATTCTGAGTGTATTGGCCGTTGTCGGGGCCATGGGAGAAACCGACCAGTCGCAAAGCTGCCCCCTGCCCTCGGCCCAAGCCAATCAGCATTGTCACGATTGATCTACTGGGTGGCTTTGGCTTTTTCGATGGCGGGCATGATCTGGCTTTCCAGCACGCGGTCGGTGATCGGCCCGGCAAAGCGCAGAACGATATTGCCCTGCCCGTCGATCACATAAGTCTCCGGCACACCATAAACGCCCCAATCCAAGGCCATGCGCCCGTTTTCATCGGCCCCGATCGCGGTATAGGGATCACCGAGTTCTTGCAGAAACCGCAGGGCGTTGCCCGGTTTGTCCTTGTAGTTCACCCCGTAGATGGTGATGCCCTGATCGGCCAGATCCTCAAGGATGGGATGTTCCACCCGGCAGGGGGCGCACCAACTGGCCCAGTAGTTCAGCAGCTTTACCCCACCCGAGCGCAATTCGGCATCGGTGAAGGGGGTCTTGTCACCCAAGGGCGTGACCTGCACGGCAGGGGCCGGCTTGCCCGTCATGGTCGAGGGCAGTTCGTCGGGGTTTTCTCGCTGCATTCCGAAGAAGAACAGCGCCGCCAGACCGGCAAAAATTGCCGGGGGGGCGATCATCAGGGGGGAGATTTTAGCCATGTCTGCGGGCCTTCTGTTCGACGTCCTCAAGCTGTTTGGCCACCTTGGCCGAGCGTCGCAGGCTAAGCCAGACAAGCACGATCAACAAAGCGAGAGAAACTGCATAAGAGGACAGAACGGCCTCGGCGTATTTTCCTAGATCAGGCATCATTTCACTTATCCCATCCGCTCACGGGCCAGAAGCGCACGCATCCGGCGCGCGCGAATTTCGGTGCGGGTGCGCAAAAGCACCAGCGCGATGAACAAAAGCACGAAGCCCGCGATGCAGACCAAGAGCGGGAAATAGAAGACATCGGCGACGTTCTCTTCCTTATCAAGGCTAAGCGACGCGCCTTGATGCAGCCCTTGGTTCCAGAAGTTCACCGCGTAACGCGACAGCAGCGCAAAGACAGACCCCACAAGGCAGAGGATCGAGGTGAGGTCGGCGGCGGTATCGTCATTCTCGATCGCTTCCCACAGGGC
>Ga0102940_1002517_pt1 | contig 11013 bp, 6 predicted proteins | sample SalPonR2_C_D1_MG_FD_78215 | JGI IMG/M metagenome (GOLD analysis project Ga0102940, IMG submission 78215) | Salt pond soil microbial communities from South San Francisco under conditions of wetland restoration - Salt Pond MetaG R2_C_D1_MG | ecosystem: Environmental > Aquatic > Marine > Intertidal...
CCTGGAACGCGAAATCGCTGATAAATCATTTGACGAATTACTTGCCGAGGGAAAAAATGCCTGGAACGAAGAGCTTGAAAAAATTCAAATTCAGACGAATAACATTGATAATGCCAGGACTTTACAGCAGTCTGTACAGGGTTTTACTGTTCCCCCGAAAATTTTATGAATACAATGCTGACAATGAAATCGTGCATTACAGTCCGTATAATGGCGAAGTTTTGCCGGGCTATATGTTTACCGACAATGGTTTCTGGGATACATTCAGGGCGGTTTTCCCGTTCTTTACGCTGATGTACCCCGACCTGAACAGCAAAATTATGCAGGGGCTTGTAAATACTTACAAAGAAAGTGGCTGGTTGCCGGAATGGGCCAGCCCGGGGCACCGCGATTGCATGATTGGTTCCAACTCCGCATCTTTAATTGCTGATTCTTATTTGAAAGGAATTCGCGGTTATGATGTTGAAACACTCTATGAAGCGATTCTGAAAAATACTGAAGGAAAAGGCCCGGTGACTTCTGTCGGGCGTTTTGGCGCTGAGTATTACAATGAACTGGGCTACATTCCTTATGATGTTGGAATCCGCGAAAATACTGCCCGCACACTTGAATATGGTTATGCTGATTATTGTATTGCCGAACTGGCAAAAGAACTCGGTAAACCGAAGGAAGAAATTGAGCTTTTTGAAAAACGTGCTCAGAATTACAAAAATGTATTCGACCCGGAAACAAAACTAATGCGTGGCAAAAACGAAGACGGCACTTTCCAGTCGCCGTTTAATCCTTACAAATGGGGCGATGCTTTTACCGAAGGAAATAGCTGGCATTATACCTGGAGTGTGTTTCACGATGTGGAAGGGTTGGCGCAACTGATGGGCGGACACGATGATTTTACAGCAATGCTCGACTCTGTTTTTGAAGTTCCGCCAATTTTTGATAATTCGTATTACGGTTTTACAATTCACGAAATCAGGGAGATGCAAATTGTGAACATGGGGAATTACGCACATGGCAACCAGCCGGTTCAGCACATGATTTACCTGTACAATTACGCCGGACAACCCTGGAAAACACAGCAACACATTCGCGAAGTGCTGACAAAACTCTACCAACCGACACCCGACGGCTATTGCGGCGACGAAGACAACGGCCAAACTTCGGCCTGGTATGTATTTTCAGCGCTTGGATTCTACCCGGTTTGCCCGGGAACTCCTGAATATGTTATTGGCACACCACTTTTTGAAAAGGTAAAAATGGAACTACCTACCGGAAATACACTAACCATTAGTGCTTCTGGTGCAGATGAGAACCATTACATTCAAAGTGCTGACTTCCAGGGAAAAAATCTTAACACATCTTATCTTCACCACGATGAACTGCTACAGGGAGGAACTTTAAAATTTGAAATGGGTGAAGTTCCCAATAAAATTTATGGATCTCATCCGAAAGTTTCCCATTTTCAGTGACAAAAATCAATGAATAATAGTTCTGGTTTGCTGTCATTTGTATAAAAATACTGGTGTCCGGTAAAATAAAATCTTTACCGGACACTCATGAAAAAAATACAAAATGGCATTTCTCAGAAAAGAAAAATTATTCAGCCGCCAGTGGTTCATCGACTACTCCCTTATTTTAATTGGCTCCTTTATTCTGGCGGCGGGTTATGTATATTTCATAACTCCGCATAGAATTGTTCCCGGTGGTGTTTACGGCATAGCCATCGTGGTGCATTATTTAACCGAAGGAGTTTTTTCTTTCTGGCCCGAGGGCATTCCCATCGGGCTTTTCGGGCTGGTTTTAAATATTCCGCTTACCATTGCCGGAATCAAAATTCTGGGACCACGGTTTGGGATAAAAACCATTGTGGGGTTTGTACTGGCTTCGGGTTTTATCGATTTAATTGCTTACCTCCGCCCCGAAAGTTATGCACCGCTCGTCACCGACGTATTGCTGTCGTGCATTTATGGAGGTGTTTTGATTGGCGCAGGATTGGGATTGATTTTCAAATCGCGGGCCACTTCCGGCGGATCGGATATTATTGCCATGATAATTGCCAAATACACCCGGATACAGCTTGGGCGGCTCATGATTTATGTCGATTCAGTAATTGTGCTGCTCGGGTTGGCGGTGTTTCAGGACTGGCACATTCCGCTATATTCACTCATTGTTATTTTCATTACAGGCCGTGCTATCGATCTTATTCTGGAAGGAGCTGATTACAACAAAGCATTGCTCATTGTTTCGAAAAAACACCATGAAATCAAAGAAAAAATTCTGAATGATCTGGAACGTGGTGGCACTTATCTGAAAGGTGAAGGCATGTTTACGGCCGAAGAAAAACAAATCATCTATACGGTAGTCAGCCGCCGCGAAGTAGCTATTCTGGAAGAATACATCAGCCGCATCGATCCGGATGCATTTATTACTGTTATGGATGCCAGGGAAATTCTGGGAGAAGGATTTCAGAACCTGGGGAAAAAAGTAAATTCAAATTGAAATTTACCTTCGACATTCACGTTTTATTTTCGACTATTCACCGAATAAATTCGACGGGATTTCCAAATCAGGCATAAAATAGCCCGATATTTTGTAAATTTGAACGAATTCAGAAAGCTTCAGTAAAAGCCATGAATAGAGGTTTCCTAATCTTTTTCATATCATGTTTAATTGCTTTTAACTCAACTGGGCAGTCAGTTGGTTTGGTTTTAAGCGGAGGAGGTGCAAAAGGCATGGCACACATTGGCGTTATCCGTGTGTTGGAAGAAAACAATATTCCTATCGACTATATTTCAGGAACATCGATTGGAGCCATTGTCGGAGGTTTGTATGCCGCCGGTTACTCGCCCGATGAAATGGAGGAACTTTTTCGTTCAGATGATTTCTACTTTTGGTCTACCGGACGCATCCAGGAAGAGTACCGATATTATTTTAATCAGCCCGAAGCAACTCCTTCGTGGCTCGAACTAAGAGTTGAAAAAAAAGAAGACAAGTTAAAATTACTGCCGCCTACCAACATCATTCCTGAAGAACAAATGGATTTTGCTTTTATGGAACTGCTGGCTTCCACAAATGCTGCATGTAAAAGCCAGTTCGACAGTCTGATGGTACCTTTCTTTTGTGTAGCTACCGATGTTTATAACAATAAACCCGTTATTTTGCGGGAAGGAGACTTAGGAGAAGCCATCCGGGCATCAATGACGGTACCGCTCTATTTTAAACCCATCAAAATTAATAATACGCTTCTGTTCGATGGTGGAATTGTAAACAATTTCCCACACGATATGATGATGGATATTTATAAACCCGACATTATTATTGGGCACAAAGTAGCCGACGATAGTAAAATGCCCGAAACGGACAATGTAATGGAACAAATTACCAACATGGTAATGCGGCCCACCAATTATAATATTCCTAAGGAAGAAGGCATGCTGATGGAAACCAAATTTAAAAATGTTGGGATGCTCGATTTTCAAAAATTTGATTTTATAAAAGAAAAGGGTGCTGAAACTGCCCGTCAGTTTATCGACAGTATTAAATCGCGTATTGAAAGAAGGATTCCTGTTGAAGAGATTGCGCGGAAAAGAGAAGCTTTTAATAATAAAAAACCACAACTGTTTTTTCAGAATATCCAGGTAGAAGGAATTGAAGATCCCATGCAGCGGCAATTCATCATTCAGTCGATAAAACACCGCTACGATGTGGTTTCCCTGAATCTGCTTAAAAAAGAATATTTTAAATTAATTGCCGACGAACATCTTCGTTCTATCCGGCCGGTTGCGCATTACAACCGCGAGACCGGGTATTTCGATTTACATTTGAAAGTGGAGCCCGAGAAAAAAATCCGAATTAATATCGGCGGAAATATTTCAACCAAACCCATTAACCAGGGATTTGCAAGCCTCGATTACCGTGTTTACAACCGGCGCGCTTACACGCTCAGTTCAAACATCTATTTTGGGAGGTTTTACAGTTCATTTAAAGTTGGCGGACGAATTGACTTTCCCACAAGGTTACCTTTCTATTTATCAGGCTATTCCACTCTAAACCGGTGGGATTTTTTCACCTCGAGTTCCGAGCTGTTTTTCGAAGATGTCCGGCCACCATTCATTATTCAGGATGAATACAATTTCAGACTGGAAGCAGGAATACCGCTGGGATTACATTCGAAATTCTATGCCGGGGCAGCTTTTGTAAATTCTACCGACGAGTATTACCAGACCGACAGGTTTAAAAAAGAAGACGAACCCGACAAAACAAAATTTAATGCGTTCGCTTCGAAAGTGGGAATTGAAAATAATTCGTTGAATTACAAACAGTTTGCAACTGAGGGAGAATTTAGTTGTATTTCTGTAAATTATATTACCGGAAAAGAAACCAATGAACCCGGTACAACTTCATCTGTTTCGGTTGAAAACAGTAATAATCACCGCTATGTGCTTGCCAAAGCTTCTTCGTTAAAATACTGGAACATTGGTAACCGGTTTACTATTGGAACACAGGCAGAGGCTGTTTTTAGTAATAAAGAACTTTTTCAGAATTACCGTTCCACCCTGCTGGCTGCTCCAGGCTACTATCCCACAGCTCACAGCAAAACTATTTTTGTGGAAAATTTTCACTCAAACAACTACCTTGCAGGCGGATTGAAATTTTTATTTCATTTTTCACCTTCTACACATTTAAGGCTTGAAGGACATGGATTTGTGCCGGTGAAAGAAGAATTGAGAAACGAAAATCTTACGGTATACCGTAACCCCGACCTTTTCAGCAACTACTATTTGCAGGGAATGGCAGCGCTTGTTTACCATACCGGACTGGGGCCGGTTAGTTTGACAATGAATTATTACGAAAAATCAAATACCAGTTTATTTCTGACACTTAGTTTTGGTTATACACTTTTCAATAAAAAAGGTTATTAGTTTCATTTTCTGCGGTAGCATTTTACCCAGTCGGTTTCAAAATGTACCGGCAATTTCGAGCCGGGAATATCGAAAACCACCAGACTGAGAAAGTTGATATGAAGGTTGAAGTCAATTTTTTGATTATTGAGTTTTAAAACCTCAGTTTCATTGATTTTCCAGGTAAGTGTTTCGCCGTTTTTTTCAAGGGTAAAAATAAACCATTTGTTTTTATGCAGGTTTGAAATATCGAGCCCATCCACTTTTATTTTACCGGTATTCATTGTATGTGCAACTCCCAGCCTGTTTTTTGTACCCATTTCGAGCAGCACAATTCGTGGAGACACAGATTCTCCCTGCAGCATAGCTGAGTTGACCACTTCCTTTAAAGGATTGAATTTTATTTTGGCTTCAAAAATTCCATCTTTCTGCCAAAAACTTTTTTCAGTTGAAAGTAATCCTGTTGTAAAATCAAACTTGGCAGGTATAAAACCGGCAGGCATTTTCCAAATCATTCCTTCAGCACTTTCCCGGCGGGTTTCAATGGTAAGTTTATCGTTTATTTTAATGTTTTTACCATCGGTAAATGTGTGTAAATCACCCGGCATCGAGTAATTTCCTCCGGGAAGGTTTTCCGCCCACAAACTTTTGGTCGACCATTTTTCTTTATCGAGCGTGTTCTTTGTGAAATTATCTTCAAAACCAACTTCCCACTCTTTAAAAAAACTAAAGGCATCAGTGTCTTTATACTTGAAGTACTTTATTAAATGGGGCAGTTTTTTCATTTCGAGGTAATGCTGCTCTTTGCTGTAATCATCGGTTTTTTCCCATTTCTTTTCATCTTCGAGGTATTCTTTGCGGGTTTTAAAATCATCGGATGAAATGATCTCCTTTAGTTCAAGAAAACGCCTGTAATCCATCGAGTCTTTTACATCGTAGTAGTTTTTCAGCAACGACGATTTTTCAAACTTCAAAAAGAATTTTACATCATCGCGGGAAGCGAGTTCCTTAAACCGTTTCCACTTTTTGAAAGCATCTGTTTTTTCAAATTTCTTTTTGTCTTTTAAATAATCAACCCGTTTTTTAAATTCTTCGCTTTCAATGGTTTCTTTTAGTTCATTATACCTTTTCAGGTTATAACTGTCAACGGTTTCGTGGTACAGTTTTAATTTTTTTGAATGCTCAAATTTGAGGTATGATTTGATTTCCGGATCTTTTTTAAGCGCTGCAAATTCCTTTTTCAGCAACTTGTCGGTTTTGGGTGCGTCTTTCAGCTCAAAATACCTTTTCAGCTTTTCAGATTCATAAAAATTATTGTGTTTTTTTAGCGTTTCCGAATTGTGTAAATCAAGATAAGCTTTAATTCCCGGCGACTTTTTCAGCTTGTTGAATTCTGCCAGCTTTTTTTCTTCAGATGAACCTCTAAAAGTTTCACGTTTTATTTCATCCTTTTGTTTTTTATAATTTCCTTTTTCAATAAAATCGAGCAAAGAGCGGTATTCATTTATCAGTTCTGAGTCTTTTAACGACTGATAGCGTTTAAACTCCGCCGAATCTTTTACTTTGAAATACTTTTTAAAAGGCTTAGAGTTTTTAAGCTTTTCGTATTCTTCTAACTGGTTGTATTCTTTGCTGTCCTTAAAATGAAGCTTCTGAATTTCAGCTTTACGTTTTTTAAATTCATCGGATTGAATGTATTTTTCCAGTTCGAGAAATTCTTTCAATTCGTCGGATCCAGCTACTTCAATGAATTCTTCGTAATCTTTTTGCAGCAAATCGCGCTGCATTTCAATTTTTTCAACGGGTTTTATTTTACCAAGTAGCTGAAGGGAAAATATTTTAAAAGACATTGGCCGGCTTTTATTGGTTTATATTTTCAAAAATAGAAATTTACCTTGTTAATTCTAAAAATATTATCACTATTAGTTGACTTGTGGTGTAAAAGTTTTCAACCGTTTTTGTTGTTTTATAGTTTTTTCAGCCACGATTCGGCATTTTTTAATTCTGAGCACTGCTTGTTCTTAACTGCAAAATCGAACCCCGGCTGTAATGCGTATGCGCCATATTCGCCTGATTTGCTCAGGGCAATATAGCCAATCTGATGCTGTTCGTAGCCAGGTATTTTTTTCACAATTCGTTTTACAGCTTCCTCGCAGGCTTTTTTGGGAGACATGCCACTGCGCATAAATTCTACCACCAAAAATGAACCAAGCGTTTTCATCACCAATTCTCCGGAACCTGTTGCTGCTGCCCCGCCAACTTCGCCGTCAACAAAAAGTCCGGCGCCAATAATGGGCGAATCCCCCACCCTGCCATGCATTTTATAAGCCATGCCACTGGTTGTGCAGGCTCCGCATAAACGACCGTCGCTGTCAACTGCCAGCATGCTAATGGTGTCGTGGTTTTCTTCCAGTTGGTTTTCAATATTTATTTTCGGACTGAATTCCCGTTTTTCTTTCTTCCACTTTTTCCATTTTTTACGCATTTCAGGTGTAAGCAGTTTTTCTTTTTCAAACCCGTTTTCAAGCGCAAATTCCAGGGCTCCTTTCCCGGTGAGCATCACATGTGGAGTTTTTTCCATAACCAAACGTGCCACCGAAATGGGGTGTTTAATGTGTTGAAGAAAAGCTACCGAGCCGGCATCTCCTTTTTCATCCATAATACATGCATCGAGCGTAACCTTTCCTTCAGCATCGGGAATGCCGCCGAAACCTACTGTAATTACCCCCGGGTCTGCTTCAGGAATCCGCACTCCGGCTTCAACTGCATCGAGCGAATAACCGTTTTGCGAGAGAATTTCCCAGGCGGCTTCATTGGCCGGCACCCCGTGTTTCCAGGTGGAAATTACTACAGGCCGGGCTATTTCAGAAGACATTTCTGCTGAAAGTAAATTATTCGATAAGCCTATTCCTGCTACTCCCAGTGCGCTTTTTGCAATAAATGAACGTCTTGAAACCATATTTTAATTTTTTATTCATTTGAAAAATCCTGAAGGGTTTTGCGGTATTTTGAAAAAGCAACTGCCCTCGAAATAAAACCGAGATACCTGCCATTATCGATTACAGCAAGGTTGTAGCGGCCCGATGTTTCAAATTTTTCGGCAACCGCTTCCATAGTATCGGTTGGCGAAATATAATGTTCGGGCATGTACATCAAATCTTTTACTTTCACTTCGTCGTACAACGCATGCTCGAAAATGAGACTTTTAACATCAGATAATTTAACCATTCCATGCAAAATCCTGTTTTCGTCAACCACCGGGTATAAATTTCTTTTTGAACGTGAAATGGCTTTTACCAAATCCCTCAATGTGGCATCGGGCAAAATGATTTCAAAATCGGTTTCTATCAGTTGCTTCACTTCCATCAGGCGGAGCACCGCTTTATCTTTATGGTGGGTAATTAAATGACCGCGTTTGGCCAGTTGCTTGGTATAAACCGAATGCGGTTCGAAACGCATAATGGTCAAATAGGCAATTGTGGAAGTGGTAATCAGTGGAATAAAAAGTCCGTAGCCGCGGGTTATTTCGGCTGTCAGAAATATTCCGGTCAGCGGGGCATGCATAACGGCAGCCATCATTCCTGCCATTCCTGCCAGTGCAAAGTTATCCTCGGGCAATGTTCCCGCATCGTAAATATTGATAACCCGTGCAAAGAAAAAACCTGCAATTGCCCCCATAAAAAGCGTTGGAGCAAAAATACCTCCCACTCCTCCGGAGCCTGTGGTGGCAACCATGGCAAAAACTTTAAAAACCAGTACCCCTGCCAGAAACAGGATGATCATGTAATCATTGTCTTTCCCGCCAAAAAACATAGAATTATTCAGCAAATCGGGACCGTTGCCATTAAAAATGGTGATGATTTCGGTATATCCTTCGCCCCATAAAGGAGGGAAAATAAAAACCAGGATTCCCATCGATACCCCGCCAATCAGAAGTCGCAGCCCCCAGGAGCGAAGTTTTTTAAACTTATTTTCGAGGAACATGGTCATCCGTGTAAAGTACAGTCCCATCAACCCCGTAAAAATTCCCAGTAAAATATAAAACCAAATGGTATTTACCGAAAAATCGTGTACGTGTGAAAAACGCATCAGAACGCCTTCACCCATAAAAAAATAGGAAATAATAGTTGCTGAAATAGAAGAAATAAGCAGCGGCACAAGATAGGCCATCGTCAGGTCGAGCATCAGTACCTCGAGGGTGAAAACGATACCTGCAATGGGTGCGTTAAAAATTCCGGCAATCCCGCCTGCTGCACCACAACCAACCATCAGAGTCACATATTTGTAGTTGAGTTTGAAAAAACGCGCCAGGTTTGAGCCAATGGAAGCCCCTGTTAAAACAATCGGGGCCTCTGCTCCTACCGACCCGCCAAACCCAATGGTGAGCGAACTTGAAATCATGGATGACCAGGTATTGTGTTTCTTAAGCCGGCTGCCTTGTTTTGATATGGAGTACAAGATTTTTGAAACGCCGTGACCGATGTCGTCTTTTATAATAAAACGGACAAACAATACCGTCAGGAAAATGCCAATGAGCGGATAAACCAAATATAAATAGCTGATTGAATCAGCAGAAAACCAGTAAGTTAATTTCTCTGCCACAAAATGAATTGAACTTTTCAGGGCAAGTGCTGCCAGTCCGCTCACAATTCCCACAATCAGGCTGAGAATATAAATAAACTGCCGTTCTGGAATATTGGCAATTCGCCAGACAATAGCTTTATTCATCCATCGCCTGGAATATTTTTTCCACAAAATTCTATACGTGCGAAACATCGATTATCTGTTTACGGTATTTTGTAAAAACCCGGGCCCTCGAAATAAAACCGAAATATTTACCGTTTTTGTCGATTACAGCCAGGTTGTATCTTCCGGAGGATTCAAATTTCTTGGCAACCTCTTCCATATTGTCATCCGGGTCTATTGAATACTCGGGCATATACATCAGGTCGCTGATTTTTACCTTGTCGTACAAATCCTGTTTGAAAATCAAATCCCTCACATCATCCATTTTTACCATTCCTTTCATTATTCCTTCATTATCGACTACCGGGAACAAGTTACGGTGATTTCTCGATATTGCGTCTGTTAAATCACGCAATGTGGCATCGGGCGAGAGCCGTTCGAAATCGTTCTCGATCAAATTTCTTACTTCCAGCATTTGCAGCACATTGGCATCTTTATCGTGCGTAAGCAACTGACGTCGTTGTGCCAGTTGAATATGGTATACCGAATTTGGAGTAAAGGTACGCACAATAATATATGCAAATGTTGCGGTAATCATTAACGGGACAAATAATTTGTAGCCACCAGAAATATCTGCAATTAAAAATATCCCGGTTAATGGTGCATGAAGTACGCCTGCAATCAGGCCGGCCATTCCGATAAGTGCAAAGTTGTTGGAATTTATTTTATGAATACCGAGTGTGTTATTAATTAGGGCAAAGAGCATTCCTGTATTTACACCCATAAAAAGAGTTGGTGCAAAAATTCCGCCAATTCCACCTGCTCCAAAAGTCAGAGAAGTGGCTATAACTTTTAGCATAATAACAAGTCCGAGCAAAATTAATGTAGCCCAAAGCTCATCGCGATAATCGTAAAAAAGACTGTTATTGTAAAGATAATCCAGGTTTCCTTCCAGGCCGGAGTTGATTGCGTCGTAACCTTCGCCGTAAAGCGAGGGAAATAAAAAAACCAAAATGCCTAATCCAACTCCTCCAAACATTAAACGATTAAAATTATTTTTCAGCTTATCGAAAAAACCGCTGAAGAACATGTATACTTTTGTAAAATAAACAGATACAAACCCTGAAATAATTCCCAGCAAAATGTAATACGGCAAATCATTTATAACAAAAGCTTCCTGCACTTCAAAAGGATAAAGTACATTCTGGCCCAGGAAAAGGTAAGATACAACCACCGCAGTTGCTGATGAGAGCAATAAAGGAACGAGTGAAAATACTGTTAAATCAATCATTATTACTTCCACTGCAAAAACAATTGCTGCAATGGGGGCTTTAAAAATAGCAGCCATTGCGCCGGCACATGCACAGGCCAGCATTAAAATGCGGTTTTTGTAACTCAGTTTGAAATTTTTTGCCAGCCACGATCCCCA
>Ga0102940_1002518_pt1 | contig 11010 bp, 9 predicted proteins | sample SalPonR2_C_D1_MG_FD_78215 | JGI IMG/M metagenome (GOLD analysis project Ga0102940, IMG submission 78215) | Salt pond soil microbial communities from South San Francisco under conditions of wetland restoration - Salt Pond MetaG R2_C_D1_MG | ecosystem: Environmental > Aquatic > Marine > Intertidal...
CGGGCGCGGTCGGTCTTCAGCTTGTCCTTGATGCGCTTTTCAACGGCGTTGTTGTTCTTGCGCTCTTCCATGTCGATGAAGTCGATCACGATGAGACCGGCCAGATCGCGCAGGCGCAATTGGCGGGCCACTTCTTCGGCGGCTTCAAGGTTGGTCTTGGTCGCGGTTTCCTCGATCGAGCCCTCCTTGGTGGCGCGTCCGGAGTTCACGTCAATCGCGACAAGCGCCTCGGTCACGCCGATGACGATGTAGCCGCCCGACTTGAGCTGTACTGTCGGGTTGAACATGGAGCTGAGGTAGCTTTCCACCTGATAGCGGGCAAAGAGTGGCATTTGATCATGGTAATGCTTCACGTTCTTGGCGTGGGACGGCATGATCATTTTCATGAAGTCCTTGGCGATGCGGTAGCCGCGTTCGCCTTCGACCAGAACCTCGTCAATCTCGCGGTTGTAAAGATCACGGATCGAGCGTTTGATCAGGTCACCCTCTTCGTAAATCTTCGCGGGTGCGATAGATTTCAGCGTGAGTTCGCGGATCTGTTCCCAGAGGCGTTGCAGATATTCGTAGTCGCGCTTGATCTCGGCCTTGGTGCGTTTGGCGCCCGCCGTGCGGATAATCAAGCCCGCGCCCTTGGGCACGTCGATTTCGTTGGCCGTTTCCTTGAGCTTCTTGCGATCGGCGGCATTGGTGATCTTGCGGCTGATGCCACCGCCACGGGCGGTGTTGGGCATCAGGACGCAGTAGCGGCCCGCGAGGCTGAGGTAGGTTGTCAGCGCCGCACCCTTGTTGCCGCGCTCTTCCTTGACGACCTGCACCAGCAGGATCTGCCGGACCTTGATGACTTCCTGGATCTTGTAGCGGCGCGGGCGCGGTTTGCGCGGCGGGCGGATGTCTTCTTGGTCATCGTCATCGGCGACGGATTCGATCGAATCGTCCTTGGCCGTGGCGTCGGACCGCTTGCGCGTATCGCCGTCATCGCCGCCGTTGTCGTCATCACTGTCGTTTGCGCCGGCGTCGTTGGAATCGTCGGCCTGTGCCTTTTGGCCCTCGTCCTTTGAGGCCTCAGCGGAGTCTTGGGACCCGTCCTCGGGCTTTGCGTCCGTGGGTTCTTCGACCGGCGTTTCGGCCACGGTTTCCATGGGCGAGGTGCCCTCGGGCGTGGTGTCTGCGCCTTCGCCATCAAGGTCGATGGTTTCCATGCCGGAAATTTCACCGTTGCCGGCGGTCGCTTCGGCCTCGGTGCTAATCACTGCATCATCGGCCTCGGTTTTCTCGGCCTTGGATTTCGAGCGTGAACGCGAGCGGGAGCGCGAGGGTTTCTTAGGCTTGTCCTCGTCTTCTTCCTTGGCGCGCTGCGCCTCGGCATAGGCGCGCTCTTCTTCCAGAAGCGCCTCGCGGTCGGCCACGGGGATCTGGTAGTAATCCGGGTGGATTTCCGAGAAGGCAAGGAAGCCGTGGCGGTTGCCGCCATAGTCGACGAAGGCCGCCTGAAGCGAGGGTTCGACCCGGGTTACCTTTGCGAGATAGATGTTTCCGGCGAGTTGCCGTTTGTTGTCGGATTCAAAATCAAATTCCTCGACCTTGTTTCCGTCGACCACCACGACGCGGGTTTCTTCCGCGTGGGTGGCATCGATGAGCATTTTCTTAGCCATGTTATCCGTTTGCACCGCGGCATGCGCAGCAACCCCTGCCCGGGCGGGCCGAGGGAGCGTGCGGAATGCGGGGGGTGTCTGTTGGGCGCGATGGCGGGCGTACGGAAGGGTGCGCCGGTGTCGGCACCTGCCCCTTGCCTATGGTGTAGCGCGCGCTTCATCGCGGTTCTTCTTCTCCGGCGCTTTGCCTTGCGCCAACTCTTTCACCTGCGGGTCCGTCTGTGCGGCGGCAGGCATTCGGGTGATCCCCGGTCGGGGGACCTTATCGGTCTGTTTCGAGGTGTGGACGCAGTTTTCGTCCTACAACGGCCCTAAACAGCGAAACTCTTGTTGCGCGAGAATATCCCGGCCTAGGAGCACACTAAAGCGTTGAGTGGGCCAATTACAATGGGGAAAATGCAAAGCCGCGGTCGGCGCGGCGCGATGCGTCGCCCTCGACAAGTCGGGTACCCTACAAATAGTCCGACCTTTGCAAGCCGTATTTGGCCATCTTTTCGTTCAATGTCCGGCGTGGCAGGCAGAGTTCGTCCATCACGCTGGCGATGGAACCCTTGTGGCGGCGCATGGTGTTGTCGATGAGCATCCGTTCAAACGCTTCGACATATTCCTTGAGGGGTTTGCCCTCGGTGGTCATCACCGGCTGCATTTCCTGATGGTCCGACATCAGCAACGAGGCAATGGTTCCGGAGCCACGGCGCGATTGCAGGACGGCGCGTTCGGCCACGTTGATCAACTGCCGCACGTTGCCGGGCCACGGCGCTTGCAGAAGTTGAGCGGCTTCTTGGGCACTGACCTCGGGGGTGTCACAGCCGTAATCATCGGCGAAATTCTCGGAAAAGCGGGTAAAGAGCGTCAGGATGTCCTCGCCCCTCTGGCGCAGGGGCGGAACGGTGATCCGCAGGCTGCCAAGGCGATAAAAGAGATCCGGTCGTAAGGCGTCTTCGCAGGTGCGATCCTGTTCCTGCATGTTGGAAATGGCGACGATACGGGTCTCGGGCGGGGTGCCTTCATCATTGATGAAGGTCAGCAGACGGGCCTGCACCGGGTCCGACAAGGCCTCGATATCTTCCAGTACCAGCGTGCCACCGCGCGCCTCTTCCACCGCCGGAATTTGGCTGTCTTCGGGTTGGACCGGACCGAACAGGCGCTTGATGAGCGCATCTTCCTCAAACGCGGCGCAGGAGACGAGAACGAACTTCTTGCCCGCACGGGAGCCGACGGCGTGCAGGGCGTGGGCGACAAGCGTCTTGCCGGTGCCGGTTTCGCCTTCGACCAGAACATGACCATCGGCCTGTCCCAGATCAAGAATATCCTCTTTGAGACGTTCCATAACAGGAGACACGCCAATCAGCTTTTTCATCAATTGGCCGCCATCGGACAACTCTCGCCGCAACGCGCGGCTGTCCAGCGTCATACGGCGGGCGTTGGTGGCCCTTTTGGCCAATTGGTTCATTTTGTCGGGGTTGAACGGCTTTTCGAGAAAGTCATAGGCCCCCATGCGCATCGCCTCGACCGCCATGGGCACATCGCCATGACCGGTGATCATGATGACCGGCAAGCTGGAATCGGTGCCCATCAGCTTCTTGAGGAATTGCATCCCATCCATACCGGGCATCTTGATGTCGGTGACGACGATGCCGGGATAATCTGGCCCAAGGGCCTTGAGCGCCTCTTCGGCACTTCCGAAGGCCTCGGTATCATAGCCGGAAAGCGCCAGCCATTGGCTGATGGATTGGCGCATGTCTTTTTCGTCGTCGACGATGGCAATTTTCATGGCACTTGGCATGTCAGATCACTCCGCAGCACGGGTTTCTTCGGGTAAGATAGGAAGCTGCATTTCAAATACAGCCCCGCCGCCAACCGCATTGCGCGCGGTCAACCGGCCCCCAAGGTCGTTGACGATACCCGAGGAAATGGCAAGACCCAGCCCCACACCGTCACCCGGTTGCTTGGTGGTGTAGAAGGGTTCGAAGAGGTTTTCGATGTCCTCGATTCCGTGACCGTTGTCGCGCACGGTAAGCATTGCCGTTTCCCCGCCCGCAAGCAGGATGTCGATGGCCGGATCGTCACTGGCTTCGGTGGCATCCATAGCGTTGCGCAGCAGGTTGATAATGACCTGTTCGATGCGGACCCGGTCCCCCATCACAACGACGGGTTCGTCAGGAATGGAGCGGGTGATGGTAATCTTCCGCTGGCGCAATTGCGGCTCCATCATGGCCAGCGCGGAATTGAGCGCTTCGCCCATTTTTACAGGCTCGAACGCATCGCGATCCTGCCGCGCGTAGGATTTCAATTGCTTGGTGATCGCCCCCATCCGTTCGATCAGATCGTCGATCCTTTGGAACGAGGACAGCGCCTCGTCGGGGCGATTACGAGTCAGCAGAAGACGCGCACCCGCAAGATAGGTTTTCATGGCGGCAAGTGGCTGGTTCAACTCATGGCTGACCGCCGCCGACATCTCGCCCAAGGCGGCGAGTTTGGAGCTTTGGGCGAGGGTTTGCTCGGCCACATCAAGGTTTTCCTGCACCCTTTCGCGTTCGGCGATTTCCCGCTGTAGCCGCGCATTCAATGCGCGAAGCTCTGCCGACTCGCGTTGGAAAAGCGCCATGCGAACCGCTGTTTTGCGGTTCAGGAAATAGAAGGCGAGTGCCAGAAGAATCGCGAAGCCCATGATTTCGAGGGCCAGAACACCGTTCACCTTTTCGCGCACGCTGGCGTAAGTGGTGAATGACGCGATGCGCCACCCGCGGAACGCCACCCGCCCTTCAACGCGCATCACGGCCTCGCCCTGCAGATAGGCGTCGGCAGGTAAAGCCGTCCAATCGGCGGTTGCCTGAATGGCACGCTGAATCGCGCTGTCGACGGGCTCGCGGCGGAGGGCATCCGCCTCGCTCAGGCCCCGCCATCGGGGTTCAGTGGCCAGAATGATCCGCCCTTCGCTATCAGTGACGAGAACGGCATCGGATATACCCGCCCAAGCGCGCTCGTACTTGGCCAGATCGACCTCGACAACGATAACACCGGCGACTTGGTTCTGGCTCTCTATGCGGCGCGAATAGAAGAAGCGGTATTGTCCTGTTTCATCTTCAAGCACCTGAAAAATGGTGTCGCGGGCGCGAAGCGCTTCGACGTAATATGGCGCTTGTCGATGGCTTTCACCCAGCTTGTCGCGTTCTGTCGCCGCCACGGTACGGCCATCGCGATCCAGCAAAGTGAGCGACGCCGCACCGATTTCTTCGAGAAAGGACAAAAGGCGCTGTGTCGATTGCGTGTAATCGCCGGTATTCAGGGCCTGAATAAGCGCCGGGTCACGCGCAAGAAGTTGCGGAACAATAGCGTTTTGGCGCAGTTCGCTGAGCAAGTTGCCGCTGTATAGCACAAGCCGAAGCTCTGCCCGGTTCCGGGTGTTTTCGGTGAAACGATCCATCAAAAGCCGGTTGGTGACATAGACCACGCCAATCGCCGTGGCGAGGATGACCAGCAAGGCCAATCGCGCGCGCCAACTGAATGTGCGCGTCCTTCGGCGCACGGAATTTGCAGAGGTGGGCAGCAGGCTCATTGCCATAATCTACGCCTGCTATGACAATGCAGCAAGAGGATCAGGCCGCCACCACCTGCGAAACGAGGCTATCGAACATCGCTGCGCCATCGGTCCCACCATGGGCCGCTTCGGCCATGCGTTCGGGGTGAGGCATCATGCCGAGGACACGACGGTTTTCCGACAGCACTCCGGCGATATCATCGACCGAGCCATTGGGATTGTCGTTGTAGGTGAAGGCGACGCGCGCCTCGCCGTGCAGACGCTTGAGTGTCTCGGCATCGGCAAAGTAGTTACCGTCGTGGTGGGCAATCGGGATGGTCATGGTTTGGCCAGCCTCGTAGCCGGAGGTGAAAACGCTATCGGCGGTTTGCACCGTCAGATCCACGGGTTTGCAGATATACTTCAACGCCGCGTTGCGCAGCAGAACGCCGGGCAGAAGGCCGGTTTCGGTGAGCACTTGGAACCCGTTGCAGATGCCAAGGACATAACCGCCCTTTTCGGCATGGGCCGCAACCGAGCGGCAGATTGGTGAATTGGCGGCAATCGCGCCGCAGCGCAGGTAATCACCGAAGGAGAACCCGCCCGGCACACCGATCAAGTCAACGCCATCGGGCAACTTGGTGTCCTTGTGCCAGACCATGGAAACCTTGGCCCCTGCCCGCTCAAGGGCCACGGCCATGTCGCGATCGCAGTTGGAGCCGGGAAAGACGATAACGGCGGCGTGCATCAAGACACCTCGACCGAGTAGCTTTCGATCACGGTATTGGCGAGCAGCTTTTCGCACATGGCGGTCACGGTCTCGCGGGCCTTGTCGGCGTCGGTTTCGGCAAGCTCCAGTTCGATCACCTTGCCCTGACGCACTCCTTCGACCCCGTCGAAACCCAGTTGACCCAAGGCGTGGCGCACGGCCTCGCCTTGCGGGTCCAGAACGCCATTTTTGAGCATGACATGCACGCGTGCTTTCATGGTTACATTCCCGTTCTTGCGTGGCGCGGGCGGCGCCGGTTCGTGTTTGTACGCGATCAGTTGATCAGCGTCGGCTTGGTCATCTGGGCGGTATTCTTGGGCATCACGCCCAGACGGGTCGCGACTTCAGTGTAGGCATCTGTGAGGCTACCAAGGTCACGGCGGAACACATCCTTGTCCAGCTTCTCGCCGGTTTCGATATCCCACAGGCGGCAACTGTCGGGGCTGATTTCATCAGCCACGATCAGGCGCATGAAATCGCCTTCGTAGACACGACCGATCTCGATCTTGAAATCCACCAGCTTGATACCGACGCCATACATGACGCCAGAAAGGAAATCGTTCACCCGCAGGGCAAGGCTGAGGATGTCGTCCATATCCTGTTGGCTGGCCCACCCGAAAGCGGCGATATGTTCCTCGGTGACAATCGGATCGCCCAGCTTGTCTTCCTTGAGGCAGTATTCGACGATCGGGCGCGGCAATTGCGTGCCTTCGTCGATGCCAAGACGTTTGGACATGGAGCCCGCGGCATAGTTGCGCACGATCACTTCGAGCGGCACGATCTCGCAACTGCGAACCAATTGCTCACGCATGTTGAGCCGCTTGAGGAAGTGATTGGGGATGCCGATGTTGGTCAGCCCGAGCATGAAATATTCAGACAGGATGTTGTTGAGGACACCCTTGCCTTCGATCACATCCTTTTTCTCGGCATTGTAGGCGGTCGCGTCGTCCTTGAAATACTGGACAACAGTGCCGGGTTCCGGGCCCTCATAAAGGGTTTTCGCCTTGCCTTCGTAGATTTTCTTGCGCCGCGCCATGCAGCCTCCGTCGCTGACCGGGGATGAGTCCCGCAGATCCTTGGCGCCCTCTTAGTGCATGGGGGGGAATGCCGCAAGATGACTCAACTTATCGCAAGGCATATGGCACCGGGGCCTTGCGATCCGGGGCGCGGGGCGGCATATCTTGGCTAACTGCAACGCTGCACTAGGGGAATGACCCATGACCACCTTCGACGACCGTGAAAGCGCATTCGAAAACAAATTCGCCCATGACGAGGAAATGAAATTCAAGGCCGACGCCCGCCGCAACAAGCTCTTGGGTCTTTGGGCGGCGGAACTTCTGGGCAAGACCGGCGAGGATGCCGATACCTATGCCAAGGAAGTCGTGCTGTCGGATTTTGAAGAGGCCGGTCACGAAGATGTGGTGCGCAAGGTCGCCGGGGATCTTGGTGATCTGGCGGATGCCGACACGATCCGTGGCAAGATGGACGAGCTTCTGCGCGTGGCCAAGGACCAATTGGTCAAGGAAACCGACTAAGTCGCGTCAGCCTCGCAAGTATTATCAACTGGCCGCGCGATGTCGTGGCCCGTTTTGTGTTCGCTTTAATCGATGTCAATGTCGGGATGGCGTGATCTTCATATGCTTCGACCCGTGAACTTGATACGGATGAAAGCATGCTTGACGGCCTTGAGTTTCAAACCCGAACGCAATGTCCGGCTTGTGAGGGCCGGGACTCCATTTCGCTATGGCGAGGGCAGTTCGATGACGAAGATGTTGCCCGAAGTATAGACCTTTACCATTACAGTGGCGATTGTCGCAGCGCGCTTGGCACGGCGCCGTTTGCATTGGTCAAGTGCAAGGCTTGTCACTTTAAGTATCACCAGCATATCATTGATACCAAATCACTTCATACGGTCTACGGTGAATGGGCCGATGCCGAACAGGCCCGACGGTTCGAAGCGGCACATGTGCCGGACAAGGTCGATCGGTGGGGCTATCACACGCAACAGGCCAAGCTGATCTTGCGACTGAGGCGATTGATAGGGCGCGCCACCGAAGCCCCCCGCATCCTTGATTTCGGCTGCGGCGATGGGGCGCTGTTACGGATGGCGCGCGGGTTTGGGTTTGATGCTTTTGGCATCGACGTCAGCGCCTCGCGCAATGGTGCGGCGCTAAACGACGGCTACCGCATCTATTCTGACCTTGGGGCACTGGACGCGGCTGACCCCGAACCTTTTGACGCGATTGTGCTGTCACAGGTTCTGGAACATGTTGTCGATCCACTTGGCCTGCTGAGGGCTATGGAGGCGCGTCTTGCGCCGGAGGGAGTGCTGTTCGTTGCCGTGCCGGATACATCGGGCGTCGCCGTACCGCGCAATTTTCATGAATTCACACTGGTGCAGCCGATTGAGCATATCAATGCCTTCACCCCTGACAGCCTGCGAGATGTCGCCCGGCGGGCGGGTTTCACACCGGTCCGGCGACCGTCAGCCTTTGTCACGACACGGGCACGGGATGTTCTGCGCGCCGCGATGAACTGGATTTATCAGCCAAAGACGACGGATATATTCTTGAAGCGCGCAGATAACTGATCGGTATGTGAGCCGCTTGCATGATCCTCATGCAATCTATGAATTTGCCTCACGCAGCCACATATGACAGGAAGCAGAAAAGCGGCGGCCCTGCCCCCGCATGGAACGGTTTGAAAGGCGCGACATGAGCAACGCACTCAGCAAGATGATGGAAACCCGCGACTGGATCTTGGCAGATGGGGCCACGGGCACCAATCTGTTCAATATGGGGTTGGAGTCGGGTGACGCGCCCGAAATGTGGAACGAGCAACATCCAGACCGGATCAAGAAACTGTATACACTCGCCGTGGATGCGGGCAGCGATCTGTTCTTGACCAATTCCTTCGGCGGGAACGCCGCGCGGTTGAAATTGCATGGTGCAGAGAAGCGCGCGCGTGAACTGTCGCGCATGTCCGCCGAGATCGGTCGCGACGTGGCCGATGCCAAGGATCGCGACATCATCGTGGCCGGATCGGTTGGCCCCACGGGTGAGATCATGGCCCCGATGGGGGAACTTACCCATGAACTGGCCGTCGAGATTTTCCACGAGCAGGCCGACGGCCTGAAAGAAGGCGGTGCCGATGTGCTATGGCTGGAAACCATCAGCGCCCCCGAAGAATACAAGGCCGCCGCCGAAGCCTTCAAACTGGCCGGTATGCCATGGTGCGGCACCATGAGTTTCGACACGGCGGGGCGCACTATGATGGGCGTCACCTCGGCCGATATGGTGACCATGGTCGAAAAGCTGGATAATCCGCCGCTGGCCTTCGGCGCGAATTGCGGTGTGGGCGCGGCGGACCTGATGCGCACGGTGATGGGCTTTACCGCCCAAGGCACCGAGCGTCCGGTGATCGCCAAGGGCAATGCAGGCATTCCAAAATATGTGGATGGGCATATCCACTATGACGGCACGCCGGAATTGATGGCGGAATATGCGGTTCTGGCGCGCGATTCCGGGGCCAAGATCATCGGGGGCTGCTGTGGCACCATGGCCGAGCACCTGTCGCACATGCGCGAGGCCTTGGAGACACGCCCAAAGGGCGAACGCCCGTCACTGGAAGAGGTGGCGGATAAGCTGGGTGGGTTTTCCTCGGCTGTGGATGGCACGGGCGAGGATGACACGCCCAAGCGCCGCACCCGCCGCCGCCGCGGTTAAAACAGGCTAAGTTGGTCGCCCAGTTTCGGCGGCGGCTTGAACAGATCGCAGCGCAGCTTTGGCTGCGCGCGATCCAGACCTGATTTTCTGGCTGCCAGATCAAAGCGTTGCGCAATCATCTCGGCATGGTGGCCACTGCCACGCATGCGATGTCCCCAATCCGATGCATAGTCTTGCCCGTCATGCATGCCGCGCACCAACCCCATGACGCGTGCCGCGCGATCGGGGTAGTTCTCGGCCAGCCAATCCTGAAAAAGCCGCGAGACTTCCAAAGGCAAACGCAGCATGATCCACGAGGCCGCCGTGGCCCCTGCCCCACGCGCGGCTTCCAGCAAGGATTCGATTTCGTGATCGGTCAGGCCGGGAACGACGGGCGAGGTCATCACCCGCACGGGAATACCCGCCGCGGACAACCGTTCGATGGTGCGCAGACGGCGTCCGGGCGATGGCGCACGCGGCTCCATCCGGCGTGATAACTCCGCGTCCATGGTCGTGAGCGAAAGCCCGACGCGCACCAGACCGCGTTCAGCCATGTCCGATAGAATATCAATATCCCGTTCAATCAAGGTGCCCTTGGTCACAATGGCCACCGGGTGATTGAAGCGCAACAAAACCCTTAGACAGGCGCGCGTGATTTCATGTGTCCGTTCGATGGGCTGATACGGATCGGTATTGGTCCCGATGGCGATTGGCGCGACGCGATAGCGCGGCGAGCGCAACTCCTGTTCAAGCACCTGCGGTGCCTCGGCCCGCGCCACGAGGCGAGTTTCGAAATCCAGCCCCGCCGACAATCCCAGCCACGCGTGCGACGGCCTGGCAAAACAATAGATGCAGCCATGTTCGCATCCGCGATAAGGATTGATTGACCGATCAAAGGGCAAATCGGGTGAGCGGTTATAGGTGATCAGGCTGCGCGGGCGTTCCACACTCACCTTCGTGCGCAGGGCATCCGCGCCGGCAGGGGCAGGTTCATAGCTGCGGACGAAGGCCTCGTACCGCCCGCGCTCGTTGCTGGCTGCGCCACGACCGGGACTGCGAAGGCTTGGATCATGTGTGATCGAACGCGTCATAACCCATTATGGGAACATTTGACGAACAAATGCAATAAACCCATATAGTTCATGTATCATTTTCACAAGTAATGCGGCGCATAACGCGCTAAAGGTCGGAAGCAGGGCGGCCAGTGTCGCAATTCGGAAAGTTGAGATGCGACAAATTGACGAAAGCTGACGCAGAGACAAACGCACCCAACAGGTGCCAAAGGAATCGAGGAAATCGCTCATGTCTGATGAAGAAGACGACATCATCCTGTCGGAACTGGACGACGAGGAACTTGTCCAACAG
>Ga0102940_1002522_pt1 | contig 11001 bp, 5 predicted proteins | sample SalPonR2_C_D1_MG_FD_78215 | JGI IMG/M metagenome (GOLD analysis project Ga0102940, IMG submission 78215) | Salt pond soil microbial communities from South San Francisco under conditions of wetland restoration - Salt Pond MetaG R2_C_D1_MG | ecosystem: Environmental > Aquatic > Marine > Intertidal...
CGTGGGCCGTCTCGGTCGCGTCCTCGGCCCCCGCGGCCTGATGCCCAACCCGAAGACCGGGACCGTCACCCCCGACGTGGCCAGGGCCGTCGAGGAGTTCAAGGGTGGCAAGGTCGAGTACCGCACCGACCGCTACGGCAACGTCCACGTGCCGCTCGGCAAGTCGAGCTTCGAGCCGCCTGCGCTCGAGCAGAACTTCCGTGCCGTGATCGACGAGATCCAGCGGGCGAAGCCGGCGTCGGCCAAGGGCCGGTACATCAGGAAGATCACCGTGTCGTCCACGATGGGTCCCGGCGTCCACGTCGACACGGGCCGTCTCAAGCCCGAGTGAGAGGAAGCTGCGGCGATCGGCCGTAGCATCGTCACGTCACAACCGAACCGGTCGCTCGCCTGAGACCGTTGGTCCCCACGACGGGGGTAATGGGTTCGTCCCGCCAGCCGAGGTGCATATCGCCGAAGAACCACACCACGCCCGATTCGTCGGGACCGGTGTGCGCTCCTCGTCGGTGTTCGCATCTGATGCGAGCACCACGAGTCGAAGCGAGAGGAGGTATGCACACATGACAACGGAACCCACCCACGAACCGCGAGCCGACAAGGTCGCCATCGTCGAGGAGATCACGGGCAAGCTGAACAACAGCGTGGCCGTGTTCGTCTCGGAGTACCGGGGACTGTCGGTCGGCCAGCTGGCCGGCCTGCGTGGCCCGCTGCGCGATGCCGGTGCCGAGCACAAGGTGTACAAGAACACCCTGGCCCGCCTGGCCGCCACCAACGCCGGCTACGACAGCCTGCACGAGCACCTGCTCGGGCCGACGGCTCTCACGTTCGTCACCGGCGATTCGGTGGCGGCCGCGAAGGCACTCGTCGACCAGGCCAGGGCCACCCCGCTGCTCGTCATCAAGGGCGGCGTGCTGGGCGACAGCGTGATGAGCGCCGACGACGTCAAGGCCCTCGCGAGCCTGCCGTCGCGCGAGGAGCTGCTGGCCAGGCTGGCCGGCGCGTTCCAGGCACCGCTGGCCAAGACCGCTGGTCTGCTCAGCGCCCTGCCGCGCAACTTCGCCTACGGCCTGAACGCCCTCATCCAGCAGCAGGAATCTGCCGGCTGAACCGATCCCCGATTCTCCAGAACTGACCCCTGAACCGAAGTGAAAGAAGGAACCACCATGGCTACCAAGGACGAGATTCTCGACGCCATCAGCAACATGACCGTGATCGAGCTCAAGGAACTGCTCGACGCGTTCGAAGAGAAGTTCGACGTGACCGCCGCAGCGCCGGTCGCCGTTGCCGCAGCCGGTGCGCCGGCCGCCGGTGGTGGCGAGGAAGGTGCCGACGAGGAGAAGGACGAGTTCGACGTCGTCCTCGCCGGTGCCGGTGCCCAGAAGATCCAGGTCGTGAAGGTCGTCAAGGACCTCCTCGGCGTGGGCCTGAAGGACGCCAAGGACCTGGTCGACGGCGCCCCCAAGCCGATCATGGAAAAGGCCAGCAAGGCCGACGCCGAAGCCGCCAAGGCCAAGCTCGAAGAAGTCGGCGCCGACGTCGAACTCAAGTGAGGGTGGGGCGCTGAGTCGCCCTCCCTCCCGGCGGCCGGGTCCTGTCACCGGTGGCGCTGCGGGCGTGCGGCCTTCGGCCGGTCCCTCCGCATCCACCGGCGCCACCCGTCCGCCTACGTGTGACGCCTCGCTTGTGTGAGGCTGGTGAAGAAGCCCGGGGGGATGCCCCCGGGCTTCTTCATGAGCCTCCCCTCCCTTTTGGGGAGGGGAGGCCCCAAGACAGCGAGCGGGTGACAGGACCCGTGAGCGGGACCAGCAACGGCACCAGTGCGAGTTTGCAGAAACGTCAAGAACGACGAGAGATGCTTGACTTTCGTGCCGGGCTTCTTTACGTTGACCCGCAATTCAGCGGTCATCTTTCCTGCTCCGCGATTCGTCGCCGGGAGCGGTTGACGTTGTGCGCCCGCCGTGGATAGCATCGAACGTTGCCGTGCGTTCCCTGTTCCCCCACCGCTATCTCCGGTGTGGTTCCGCGCGCCCGGCGTCACGCCGCAGCATTCTGCGTCGTCCACCCTCGACCCTTGGAGAGTGATCCGTGGCGACTCGTCCCGTGTCCCGTGAACGCTATTCGTTCGGCAACCTGAAGGAGCCGCTCGAACTCCCCGACCTGATCGCGATCCAGCGCGAGAGCTTCGACTGGTTCCTCGAGGAGGGGCTGGCGAACACCTTCCGCGACATCAGCCCGATCAAGGACTTCTCCGAGTCGCTGCAGCTCGAGCTGGAGTTCGACCCGTTCGACGAGGACCTGCGCCCGCCGCCGAAGTTCACGGTGGAGGAGTGCAAGGAGAAGGACATGACCTACAGCGCGCCGGTCTTCGTGCGCGCCCGGTTCATGAACCGCAACACCGGCGAGATCAAGGAACAGACGGTGTTCATGGGGGACTTCCCCATCATGACCGACAAGGGCACCTTCATCGTCAACGGCACCGAGCGCGTCGTCGTGTCGCAGCTGGTCCGCAGCCCGGGCGTCATCTTCGAGCCCGGTGAGCGGTTCCGCCTCCGCAACCTCACCAAGCACCAGCTCGTCAAGGGCACCATCCATCCCTACCGCGGCGAGTGGATGGAGTTCGACGTCGAGCACAAGCCCGGCAAGGACGTCACCGCCGGCACCCGCGTGGCCCGCAAGCGCCGCCTCGGCATCTTCACGATGCTGCGGGCGCTCGGCTACGACGAGGAGAACGCCCCCGGATTCCTCGACCGGTTCGTCGCCCACTTCGACTTCCTCGAAGGGCAGTGGGAGAAGGAGCGCGAAATCGCCCCCACCCAGGACGAGGCGCTCGTGGAGATCTACAAGCGCGCCCGCCCCGGTGAGCCCCCGACGGTCGAGTCGGCCAAGGCCTACTTCCGCAACGCGTTCTTCGAGAGCCGCCGCTACGACCTCTCGCGGGTCGGCCGCTACAAGCTCAATCGCAAGCTCGGCGACGAGGTCGCCCAGCTCGGCGCACTGTTCGGCCTCGAGGGTGCCGTCAACGCCGAGGGCGAGCCGCTGCTCGACTACCCCGACGAGAACCAGAACGTGCTCAGCCGGTGTGAGGTGCTCGCCTCCATCACCTACATGCTGCACCTCGTCAAGCAGGAGCCCGGCTACCGCCTCGACGACCAGGACCACTTCGCCAACCGCCGCATCCGGTCGGTCGGCGAACTGATCCAGAACCAGGTGCGCATCGGGCTCAGCCGCATGGAGCGCGTCGTGCGCGAACGCATGACCACCCAGGACGTCGAGGCCATCACGCCCCAGACCCTGATCAACATCCGCCCGGTCGTGGCGGCGATCAAGGAGTTCTTCGGAACCTCCCAGCTGTCGCAGTTCATGGACCAGGTGAACCCGCTGTCGGGCCTCACGCACCGCCGCCGCCTCTCGGCGCTCGGCCCGGGCGGCCTTTCGCGTGAGCGCGCCGGTTTCGAGGTGCGCGACGTGCACTTCAGCCACTACGGCCGCATGTGTCCGATCGAGACCCCGGAGGGCCCGAACATCGGCCTGATCGGCGGTCTGTCCACCTACGCCCGCGTCAACGAGTTCGGCTTCATCGAGAGCCCGTACCGTGAGGTGAGAGACGGCAAGGTCACCGGCAAGATCGTGTACATGGCCGCCGACGAAGAGGAGAACTACGTCGTCGCCCAGGCCAACACGCCGCTCAACGACGACGGCAGCATCCGCGACGAGCGCACGCTCGTGCGCCGGTCACCGCAGGCGGCCAGCCTCGAGGACCTGCGCAAGATGCTCGAGGCCGAGAGCTTCTTCGGTGCCACCACCGACATCGGCTACGTGCCTCCCACCGAGGTCGACTTCATCGACGTGTCGCCGAAGCAGATCGTCTCGGTGGCGACGGCGCTCATCCCGTTCCTCGAGCACGACGACGCCAACCGGGCCCTGATGGGCGCCAACATGCAGCGCCAGGCCGTTCCGCTGGTGCGCGCCGAGGCGCCGTACATCGGAACCGGCATCGAGAACCGTGCCGCCCGCGACGCCGCCGACCTCGTCCAGGCGATCGACGACGGCGAGGTGCTGGAGGTGTCGGGCGACTCGATCACCGTGCAGTACAAGAGTGAAGGCAAGCGGGTCTACCGCCTCGCCAAGTTCCGTCGCTCCAACCAGGACACGTGCATCAACCAGCGGCCCCGCGTGGTCGAGGGCGACAAGGTGTCCACGGGCACCGTGCTCGCCGACGGCCCGTCCACCGACGACGGCGAACTGGCACTCGGCAAGAACCTGCTCGTGGCGTTCATGCCGTGGGAGGGCTACAACTTCGAGGACGCGATCATCCTGTCCGAGCGCCTGGTGAAGGACGACGTGCTCACGTCGATCCACATCAAGGAGCACGAGGTCGACGCCCGCGACACCAAGCTCGGCCCGGAGGAGATCTCCCGCGACATCCCCAACCTCAGCGACGACATCCTCGCCGACCTCGACGATCGCGGGATCATCCGCGTCGGCGCCGAGGTGGGCCCCGGTGACGTGCTCGTCGGCAAGGTCACGCCCAAGGGCGAGACCGAGCTCACCCCCGAGGAGCGCCTGCTGCGCGCCATCTTCGGTGAGAAGGCCCGCGAGGTGCGCGACACCAGCTTGAAGGTGCCCCACGGCGAGGTCGGCAAGGTCATCGACGTCAAGGTGTTCAACCGCGACGACGGCGACGAGCTGCCCCCCGGCGTCAACCAGCTGGTGCGGGTCTACGTCGCCCAGAAGCGCAAGATCAGCGTCGGCGACAAGCTGGCCGGCCGCCACGGCAACAAGGGCGTCATCTCCAAGATCCTGCCGATCGAGGACATGCCCTTCACCGCCGACGGGCAACCGGTCGACATCATCCTCAACCCGCTCGGCGTGCCGAGCCGGATGAACGTCGGGCAGGTGCTCGAGGCCCACCTCGGCTACTGCGCCCGATGGGGCTGGACCAACCCCGACGGCACCCGCATCGGCGACGAACCGATCCGCGGCACCGAGACCAAGACGCGGCCCAACACCAAGCCGTCCACGTTCGTGGCCACCCCGGTGTTCGACGGCGCCAACTGGGACGAGAAGGAGAAGTCGCTCGACCACCCGACGATCCAGGAGATCCTCGACCAGCTCAACCCCGAGTCGGCCAACGGCGACCGTCTCGTCGGCACCAACGGCAAGCTCACGCTGTACAACGGCCGCACCGGTGATCCGTACGACAACGCGATCACGTGCGGGTACATGTACATCCTGAAGCTGGCCCACCTGGTCGACGACAAGATCCACGCCCGCTCCACCGGCCCGTACTCGATGATCACCCAGCAGCCGCTCGGAGGTAAGGCCCAGTTCGGTGGCCAGCGCTTCGGTGAGATGGAGGTGTGGGCCCTCGAGGCGTACGGCGCCGCCTACTGCCTGCAGGAGCTGCTGACCATCAAGTCCGACGACGTGCTCGGCCGTGTCCGGGTGTACGAGGCGATCGTGAAGGGCGACAACATCCCCGAACCGGGTGTGCCCGAGAGCTTCAAGGTGCTGATGAAGGAGATGCAGGCCCTCTGCATCAACGTCGAGGTGCTCACCGAGGACGGTCACGAGATCGAGATGCGCGACCTCGACGACGAGGTCTACCGCGCCGCCGAGGAACTGGGCATCGACATCTCCCGGCCCGAGCGCGGCACCGACGAGGACGACGCCCGCCGCGAACGCGAAAAGGCCGAACGAGCCGCCAGGTACTAGGGGTCCCACCCCTGGCCCAGGCCAGAAGAACCACCGAACGTTGCATCTGGTGTCTGACACCGGATGCAACACCACCGAAGACGAAGCCCGACGCGAAGAGAGAAGCCAGCCACATGCTCGACGTCAACATGTTCGACCAACTGAAGATCCGCCTGGCCACCGCCGACCAGATCCGCACCTGGAGCCACGGCGAGGTCAAGAAGCCCGAGACGATCAACTACCGCACGCTGCGTCCCGAGAAGGACGGGCTGTTCTGCGAGAAGATCTTCGGTCCCACGCGCGACTGGGAGTGCTACTGCGGCAAGTACAAGCGCGTCCGGTTCAAGGGCATCATCTGCGAGCGCTGCGGCGTCGAGGTCACCCGGTCGAAGGTTCGTCGCGACCGGATGGGTCACATCGAGCTGGCGGCACCGGCCGTGCACATCTGGTACCTGCGCGGCACCCGGTCGTGGCTCGCCTACCTCCTCGCGGGCATCGAGCCCAAGGAGGAACTGAAGGCCAAGCAGCTCGAGAAGGTCATCTACTTCGCGGCGCACCTCGTCAGCTGGGTCGACGAGGACGCCCGCCACGAGGCCCTGTCGAACCTCGAGGCCGAGTATCTCGAAGAGCGTGACGCCATCCAGAAGGAGATGGAGCTGGCGATCGACCGCCGCTTCAAGGAGCTCGAGGAGACCGCTGCGGAGGCGGAGAAGGAAGACGCCAAGGCCGCCGACCTCAGGAAGCTCCAGAAGGAGGCCGACAAGGAGGTCGAGGGAATCCGCGAGCGCTACGAGATCGAGCTCGACCTCATCGCCCGCACCTGGGACGAGTTCAAGGGCCTCCACGCCCGCAAGATCATCGAAGACGAGATGCTGTGGCGCGAGATGCGCGACAAGTACGGCGAGTACTTCGAGGGCGGCACGGGCGCCGAGGCCATCAAGGCCCTCATCGACCGCATCGACTTCGACGAGGAGGAGACGAAGCTCCGTGATGCGATCGACCCGGGTGACTCGGGCCGCAAGCCCCTCAGCGCGCAGCGTAAGCAGAAGGCCATCAAGCGCCTGAAGATCGTCGCGTCGTTCAACCGCCGCGACGAACACGGTCGCCGGACCAACGACCCCAAGGCGATGATCCTCGACGCGGTGCCGGTGATCCCGCCCGAGCTGCGCCCGATGGTGCAGCTCGACGGTGGCCGTTTCGCCACCTCCGACCTCAACGACCTCTACCGCCGGGTGATCAACCGCAACAACCGGCTCGAGCGTCTGCTCAACCTCGGGGCACCCGAGATCATCATCAACAACGAGAAGCGCATGCTGCAGGAGGCCGTCGACGCACTGTTCGACAACGGCCGCCGTGGCCGCCCGGTCACCGGGCCGGGCAATCGTCCGCTCAAGTCGCTGTCCGACATGTTGAAGGGCAAGCAGGGCCGGTTCCGTCAGAACCTCCTCGGCAAGCGCGTCGACTACTCGGGCCGCTCGGTCATCGTGGCCGGCCCCACGCTGCGGCTGCACCAGTGCGGTCTGCCGAAGCTGATGGCGCTCGAGCTGTTCAAGCCGTTCGTCATGAAGCGTCTCGTCGACCTCGAGTTGGCGCAGAACATCAAGACCGCCAAGCGCATGGTCGAGCGTCGCCGCCCGCAGGTGTGGGACGTGCTCGAAGACGTCATCAAGGAGCATCCGGTGCTCCTCAACCGTGCCCCGACGCTGCACCGCCTCGGCATCCAGGCCTTCGAGCCCGTGCTGGTGGAGGGCAAGGCACTGCAGATCCATCCGCTGGTCTGCACGGCGTTCAACGCCGACTTCGACGGCGACCAGATGGCCATCCACGTGCCGCTGTCGGCCGAGGCGCAGGCCGAGGCCCGCGTGCTCATGCTGAGCGCCAACAACATCTTGTCGCCGGCATCGGGTCGCCCGATCGTCACCCCGTCGCAGGACCTGATCATCGGTGGGTACTACCTCACCGAAGGCATCGAGGGCGCCAAGGGTGAGGGTCGTGTGTTCCGTCACCTGTGGGAAGCGCTGCAGGCCTACGAGGAGAAGACGCTCGACCTGCACGCCGCCATCACGATGCGGCCCCCGGGGTCGGCTCCCTTCGCCACCACCGTCGGTCGTGTGCTGTTCGAAGAGACCCTCCCCGTCGACTACACCGAGCAGTTCGGGCACTTCACCGACACGGTGAAGAAGAAGGAGATGGGCGTCATCGTCGAGCGCCTCTCCGACAACTACGACAAGGCGACCGTCGCCGAGTCGCTCGACAAGCTGAAGAACCTCTGCTACCGATTCGCGTCGCAGTCAGGGCTCACCGTGTCGATCGACGACGTGCGCACGCCCGCCGCGAAGCGGGGCATGCTCGACGACTACGAGGCCCAGGCCGACAAGGTCGAGACCCAGTTCCGTCGCGGCATCATCACCGACGGCGAGCGTCGCCAGCAGGAGGTGCGCATCTGGACCGATGCCACCGCCGACGTGCAGGCGGCGATGGAGGCCGAGTTCAAGGAGCAGCAGTTCAACCCGATCGACATGATGGTCGGCTCGGGCGCACGAGGGAACATGACCCAGATGCGTCAGATCGCCGGCATGCGCGGTCTGGTGGCCAACCCCCGTGGTGACATGATCCCCCGCCCGATCAAGTCGAACTTCCGCGAGGGTCTCGAAACCCTCGAGTACTTCATCGCCACGCCCGGCGCCCGTAAGGGCCTGGTCGACACGGCGCTGCGTACCGCGGACTCCGGCTACCTGACGCGCCGCCTCGTCGACGTCGCCCAGGAACTGATCGTCCGCGAGGAGGACTGCGGCACCACACTCGGCGTGTGGATCGAGAACGTGGCTCCCGACACCGCGACCCGCCGCTCGTACCTCGAGACCAAGCTGTACGGCCGGGCCCTGCTGCAGGACACCGAGCTGAGCACCCCGATGGTGAAAGAGGGCGAGGAGACCAGCCTGGTGCCCCGCAACACCATCGTGGGCGACGAGGAGATGGAAGCGTTGCGCGACGATCCGTCGATCGATCGCCTCCGGGTCCGCTCGGTGCTCACGTGCGACGCCGAACTCGGTGTGTGCGCGATGTGCTACGGCCGTTCGCTGGCCACGGGCAAGATGATCGAACTCGGCGAGGCCGTGGGCGTCATCGCCGCCCAGTCGATCGGCGAGCCCGGCACGCAGCTGACCATGCGGACGTTCCACACCGGTGGTGTGGCCGGCAAGGACATCGCCGGCGGTCTGCCTCGCGTGGTGGAGCTGTTCGAGGCCCGTACCCCCAAGGGGTCCGCACGCCTGGCCAAGGCCACCGGTGTGCTGCACCTGCGTGAGGACGAGGGCAAGGGCATCCCGGTCGTCGTCACCGACGACCAGGGCGAGGAGCACGAGACCGTGCTGCCGCTCGGTGCCCGGCCGATCGTGCAGGACGGCCAGGAGATCAAGGCCGGCGATCCGCTCACCGACGGTCCCTTCGATCCGAAGGAGATCATGGAGATCAAGGGCATCCGCGAGACGCAGCTGTATCTCGTGGAAGAGGTCCAGCGCGTCTACCGCGACCAGGGCGTGTCGATCCACGACAAGCACATCGAGCTGATCGTGCGTCAGATGACGCGGCGCATCGGCGTGCAGGAGCCCGGTGGCACCGTGTTCCTCCCCGGCGAGCGGGTCGACTCGAAGCGTTTCCGCGACACCAACCGTCGCATGGTCGAAGAGGGTGCCCGTCCCGCCGAGGGCCGTCCCGAGCTGATGGGCATCACCAAGGCGTCGCTGGCCACCGAGTCGTGGTTGTCGGCGGCATCGTTCCAGGAGACCACCCGGGTGCTCACCGAGGCCGCCATCGACGGCCGCGGCGACAGCCTCATCGGCCTCAAGGAGAACATCATCATCGGCAAGCTCATCCCGGCCGGTACCGGCATGATGAAGTACCGCGAGTTCGGCATCGAGGCGCCGGACTACGAGCCGATGTCGTTCTACTCGAGCGAGGGTGAGGTCGAGGATCCGGCCGCCTACCTGGCGAGCCTCAGCGGCGACTACGACGCCGAAGCGGCCACGTCCGAGCCGATCGGCTGAGTCCACCCGTCCACGTCGACCAACGGCCCGGGCCCCGTGCCCGGGCCGTTGCGCGTCCGGCCTCGATCGCGATGAGCGAAACCACTGCATCGCGGGGTCTTGCTCATCGCACGGGGAGGCCGTCGTGTGCGGTTCAGATCAGCAGCTGCACGATGATCAGCTTGAGGATCATCGACAGGGGGAACACGAGCGCATAGCCCGCGTCGACGCGTTCGTCGCCGTCGGCGCGCTCGGCGGCGAAGGCCAGCACCGCGGGCTGGGTCTGTACGCCGGCGATCATGCCGGCGCCGTCGACCGGGTCACGGCCGAGGAGACGCACCATCAGGATCGTGAGCAGGGCGGTGATCGCCGTGACGACGACACCGGCGATCGCCAGCTGCAGCCCCACCCGGGTGCCGACGGCGTCGGCGAACGTGGCGCCCGAACGGATGCCCACCCCACCGAGGAACAGCGACACGCCGAGCTGGCGGATCGTGAGGTTCGCCGCGTGGGGGATCTGCCACGTGAACGGTCCCGTCCGCGACACGGTGCCGAGTACGAGCGCCGCGATCAGCGGACCGCCGCCGACCCCCAGTTCGATCTCGCCGCCGCCGGGGAAGGGGATGGCGACCTGCGCGAGGAGCAGTCCGATCGCCAGGCCGGTGGCGAAGCCGAGTGCGTCGACCTCGCCGAGGCCTCGATCGGAGTCGCCGAGCGCTTCGGCGATGTCACCCATCCGGTCGGTCGGACCGACGACCCTGACACGATCGCCGAGACGGAGGACGAAGTCGCGGTCGACGACGAGATCGGCGTCGCCGCGACGGACCCGGGTGGCGGTGGCACCGAAGCGGCCCTCGAGGTCGACGTCGCGCAGGTGGACCCCCGCCAGGTCGCGACGCGACACCGACACCCGGCGGAAGTCGAACTTGTCCCGGTCGAGGGCGAGATGGTGCTCGCTGCGGGTTCCCGCCCATTCCACGAACCGTTCCACCGCACCGGGCGATCCGATCACGGTGCAGAGGTCGCCGGGTTCGAGGACCACGTCGTTCGTGGCGAGGTCGACGACGCCGGCGTGCTCGACCCGCGAGAACGCCAGGCGCTCTCCCTGCCACGAGCGCAGGTCTCCCAGCGGCGGCAGGCCCGCACGGGTGACGGCGACGGTGGCGCTGGTGACGTCGGGCCGGCTGGGCCGCGTGGTGGTCTCGTCCGTCCGTGCGCCGGGAGCGTACGGGCGTGCCGATCGTCGCAGCATGAACTGTGCGGCGGCGATCATCGACAGCAC
>Ga0102940_1002523_pt1 | contig 10981 bp, 9 predicted proteins | sample SalPonR2_C_D1_MG_FD_78215 | JGI IMG/M metagenome (GOLD analysis project Ga0102940, IMG submission 78215) | Salt pond soil microbial communities from South San Francisco under conditions of wetland restoration - Salt Pond MetaG R2_C_D1_MG | ecosystem: Environmental > Aquatic > Marine > Intertidal...
GTATAGCATGAATTATTTTGCCCAACATTTATTGTTTATGTCGAAAAAACCCGGCAGATATTTATTTATTTTTATGGGTTTTAGCGTATTGTCAGCGTTGCTGGTGCCCGTATTGCACCACTTTTTGTTTTTCAACTTTTTTTACCCCCGGGTTTTTGAGCCCTCTCCCTGGTTTAACTGGAAGTCGGTTCCACAAAACCTGATACTGATATGGGTGCCGTATTTTATATTATCAGTTCGAACGTTTTTTATGAACTGGTTTCAATCGGAAAAGGAAAAACTCAACATCGAGAACAAGCAACTGCTGGCCGAGATACAGCTGATGAAGATAAAGCTTCATCCTCATTTTTTGTTTAATACGCTGAACAACTTGTATGCCATGGCGGCCACCAGGCATGACGATACGCCCGATTACATTCTGAAGTTATCAGAAATATACCGGATTATGCTTTACGAATGCAACAAAGGCTATTATCCGCTGCATGAAGAGATGAAGCTAATCGACAACTATATCGAATTAGAAAAAATACGTTACGATAAACGATTGCAACTGAATATCGATTTTCCGGATACCATACCTGAAGAAGTTGTTATTCCGCCGTTGTTGTTTTTTACCTTTGTTGAAAATTCATTTAAACACGGTTGCCGAAATAATGTTGACAATCCGTTTATCAACATATCAATAAAAGTAGAAGATGAACATATTATGTATGAGTCGCAAAACAGTATTCCCGATTCTGCTCCTGAAAAAACATCGCATGGGGGAATTGGATTGGACAATACGCGCAAGCGTCTTGAGTTAATCTATAAAAATAAATATGAATTCAATTCTGGCATTCAAGATGGACAATATGGCGTTTTACTAAAAATACCAGTCTTAACATATCGCAACAAAACCCAATATTAAAAACCTGAACGATGAATATAAGGCTAAAATATTTTCTTTCCTTCATTCTTGTTTTTTTGTTTGTAAGCAGCTGCAACGATGTAAATCAGAGCGAGAAAATGCTTTCTCATTTTATCGATCGGCACGTGAAACTGATTAAGCCAATTGATAAGAAGCTTAACCAATCAATATGGATGTCTTACACCGGGCAACGTTCATTTTCAGAACTTTTGAAAGAAACACAGAGAACCGATTCACTTTATAAAAACATAACAAATCCACCCGAATATTATCAAAAACTTCTTAACAACGTATATGATAATGATTCTGACTTCGAGATGTTAAAAGAACTGCGGGATGCTGAATTAATTCAAGATCCATTACTAAAGAAACAACTCGACATTCTTTTCAAGCATTACGTGCATGTAAACAGCGAAAGTGCCGAGGTGGATAAAAACAAACGCTTTTACTTGATAAGTTTTACGACCTTAAAAAGAATGAAAAAACAGTAATCGACTCGCTTAAGCAGAATGAGAATAGTGACATGCGAAGGGAGTGGATAAATTATTTTTCGGGAATAGCTGAGGACTATAAGAGTTTTGTAATTGCATTAAACAAATATGCAACACAGTTTGGATATGAGAACTATTTTCAGATGGTTGTTGATTTTAGAGGCATGGAGCCCTCTGCAATCGAAAAGTTTGTTATGAGTGTAGAAGAAAGAACCAGAAATGATTATCAACACCTTCTTCATATTGCCGAAGAAGATATTTGTTCTTTATTTAGTATTTCGAGTGAAGAAATAACGCCGGATCACTATAGTTCTGTGTTTAATAAAATGGCCATGCCTGAAGAGTGGTATAAAACCCTGAACAAAGACTCGTTGATACAAACGCTTGACAACTATTTTGTAAGCGGAAACTTTTCTGCAGGTGATTTGAATGAACATTCAGATATATGGTATGATAAGGATAAAATTAATCAGGCATTTTTCTTTTGTGCCGATGCATCAACTAAAGACTTCCGAATATATGCCAACGTAAAGCCAGACACCTATGGCCTGAGGATTATGTTGCATGAACTGGGTCATTTGTTACATTTTAAATATGTATCCGACGATATTCCGTTTCTGCTCAAGGAGCCGGGAAATATTGCCACAGAGGCAGTGGCCGCATATTTCGAAAATAAAATATACCATTCTTCCGCACTTCGAAAAATGATTGGCATAAATTCTGACCCTTCAATACCATATTATGATGACTTTAACAACCCCTCACGATTGTTTCAGTTACGCTATTTATCCAGAAATCTCATGTTCGAAAAAAGCGTGTTTGAAAATCCTGACCAGGATTTCACTAAATTATGGTGGAACCTGACCCAAAAATACTTGCGATACAGTGCCAAACCCAAAAATCGCTTACCCGAATGGGTTACAAACCGTCATATCATATATGGCAGTATGGTCAATGCAAGTTATTTGTATGCTTATGCCATAGCAGCACAACTTGAAACCTATTTTCCGGATAAGAATATGGAACCGCTTCATCAGTTTATTAGGTATGGTAATGCAAAGTCATGGAATGAACTATTAAAAACAACCACGGGAGAAGAACTAAACTTAAATTACCTGATAAACTCATATAAGAAAGAACCCTTAACCCTAAAATAATGATAAATTACCTGAAGCCGGTTCCTCTTCATCGTTCTTTAAAATCGTCTGACAAATAACACAAGTTAAACTGGATGTATTAACGTTTGGGTATGCTGTACGATTTGAGGTTATTTACCATAACTTTATAGGTAGGATCTTCAATCACGTTAACATCAATTATGCCTTCTGCGTTTTTTAGAAGCAAACGACAATCGGGGCTTAAGTGTTTCAGATGAAGCTTTTTACCTGCCTTCTGGTATCGCTCTGTTATTTTGTTAAGTGCTTCGATAGCCGACATATCGGCCACACGGCTTTCCTGAAAGTCGATAATCACTTCATCGGGGTCGTTTTGCACATCAAATTTATCGTTGAAAGTTGATACTGAACCAAAAAAGAGAGGGCCGTATATCTCGTAATGTTTAACGCCCTCATTGTCGAAACTTTTTCGTGCCCTTATTCGTTTGGCATTGTCCCATGCAAAAACCAGTGCCGAAATAATCACACCAATAATCACAGCGAGTGCCAGATTGTGAAGCAAAACCGTTACCAGGGTTACCATCACCATGACAAAAATATCCGACTTAGGCATTTTGTTAACGGTTCGCAGGCTGGCCCACTCAAACGTACCAACGGCAACCATAATCATCAAGCCGGTGAGGGCAGCCATGGGCACTTGTTCAATTAAACCCGAGCCAAACATTACAAAAATCAGCAACATAACCGATGCAACGATACCCGAAAGCCTTGCCCGTGCACCGTTCGATATGTTGATCAAGCTTTGCCCTATCATGGCACAACCACCCATTCCAGAGAAAAATCCGGAAAGAATATTTGCTGTGCCCTGTGCAACGGCTTCTTTATTCCCACTACCACGGGTTTCGGTAATCTCGTCAACAATATTCATCGTAAGCAAGCTTTCAATTAAACCTACGCCGGCAACAATGGCCGCATAAGGAAAAATAATTGAGAGTGTTTCGAGCGTGTATGGAATCTCTGGAATGTTAAACGGAGGAAAACCACCTTCGATGGATGCAATGTCGCCAACAGTTTTTGTGTCGATACCCAGTATGGCAACCAAGCCAAAAACAACCAGGATTGCCGTTAATGAAGCGGGAAATGCTTTGGTTAGTTTTGGCATGCCCCATATAATAAACATTGTTAGAAGAACCAGGCCCAACAAAACATATAGTGGCATACCACTCAGCCATGAACCATCGGCACTTTTAAACTGAACCAGTTGTGACATGAAAATGATAACAGCCAGGCCGTTTACAAAACCATAAACAACAGGTTGTGGCACCAGCCTTATAAGTTTGCCAAGCCGGAGAATACCAGCAGTTGCCTGTATGATTCCGGCCAATATTACCGTTGCAAAAATATACTCTACGCCATGCGTTTGTGCTAAAGCTACAATTATGATAGCAATGGCACCGGTGGCACCCGATATCATGCCCGGCCGGCCCCCTAATACCGAAGTTACCAGCCCCATAACAACGGCCGCATACAATCCCGTTAGTGGCGAAAGTTCGGCAATGAGGGCAAATGCAACGGCCTCGGGTACAAGAGCCAGCGCTACTGTTATGCCTGATAATACCTCTGTTTTATAATTAATCTTGGCGCTAAAATCGAATAGTCTGAGAATCTGCTTCATTATTTATTTTTCATGCCATTTATAGGAATCCATAGCCTAAAATGTGCTGTATAACATATTTTGAGCGCGCAAAAGTAGAATTAATTCATTCAATGCTGTGTTTTTTCAATCTGAAGTCACACAGATTTAACAAAACCATTATTGTTCTGGCGAGCTGTTTTGTGATTTAGCCTGGCAGTACTATACATGTATTATTAATGAAATATTTGTCTTATTGGAAAAGTCTGCAAACAATTTGAGTTATTCATTTACCTGCAGACAATGTTTCCCTTAAAGTTTTCAATAGCATGCCAGGGCAAACTCATACGCTTTAATAATTCGCTCCGAGTGCAATTGCTCTCAACAATTGCCCTTCATTTCAAATCAAAAAAGGAAAAAGGCTTTTTTGATTGCTTATTTCGTACCAATAAGAAGAAAGAAACCAACACAAAGGAAAAAGAAGAGAAAGGACTTCGGAAATTCATTAATCAATTGTATAATAAGAATAGAATACTCCTGGAGCCACTTCTGTGAACATTTGAAAATATTATGTTTTTATTTTTCACATCGTCAACTATTTTATTTATATTGCGCATATGTTAAGTAGGATGTGGGGCCAATTTTTTTCTTACTTGTATAAGAGTCTTATTTAAAAATAAAGGCTAAAAATTTCATGTTGTTTATGGACTTTTTATATCCATAAATTATATGATTCAATGATAGTATGTGGGTGAATTTTAAACATTTAAATGAACATCATTAAAATTAATAACAACACACAAATTTATTTTACAGTATTATGAATTATTCATTACCAAAAGCGGGTTTTATTTCATTGTCTGCTTATATGCCTGCTAAGAAATTATCAGGTGATTTCACTGAAAAGCTTGTAAGGTTTTTGCGGACAAAAACATTACTGCCTGGGGAGTATATCGATTATATTGAACAACATCGTGTACTCCCGGGTGAAATTGAAACCAATGAAGACGGGTGGGGCAGTAAACCATGGTATGATGCATGGGTAGAAAGCCTGCCGGAAAAAAAACAATCGGATCCATTTCAGGGAACAGAAGAACGACGAAGAGTTCCACTGGATCCTGAATCGATAAAGAAATCACTATTTCCGCACCCAATGTTGCCATCAGATGCAGAAACACTAGCCGGAGCAATGGCTATATGTAGTTCAGATATTAATCCGGATGATATCGATTTGGTTATCTCGCACTCGCAAGTTCCCGACCATCCACTTCCAGAGAATGCATCATTAATTCAACACAAATTGAAGTTGAAAAATGCCGGAGCCTATGGCGTAGACAGTTGCTGCTCTTCATTTGTAACAATGACCGAGCTTGCCTGTTCTTACATCAAGTCGGGAATGAAAAAAAACATTTTGGTTGTTTCCAGCTTCATAGATTCGCATGTTAACGACCGAACAACGCATTTCAGTGTAGACACAGGTGACGGAGCCACAGCGGCCATTGTGTCAGTACAAACCGATGGAAACGGTTTTATTTCATCTCACTCGCTAAGTCATGGAAGCAGGCATGATGGAATCATCTACAAACGGCGTGAACCTTTGTTGCTTAAGAAAATTGATTCAGGTCCCGACTATTCACAAACTTTTGTAACATTTTACAACCGGGTTGCCAATAAAGAAATAGCCAAAAATGCGGCAACCGATTTGAAATTTGTTGTTGATAAAAGTCTGGAAAAAGCTGGTTTAAGCATCAGTGATATTGATTTTCTTTCGACCCATCAACCCGTTGTGTGGGCTGGTGATGTATGGCGTGAATCAATAGGTATTCCTGAGAACAAGTTTTTTCAAACCTTTAAAAAATATGGGAATGTGGCCACTTGCTCTGCTCCTGTTAATTTGCTTGAAAGCATGGAGAGCGGGTTAACAAAAAGTGGCGACAAAGTCATTTTTGCTTCATCGGGTGCAGGTGAAAATCACATTTGTGTTATTATGGAATTAAGTAAGACATTGGTAGATAATGTCACGAAAAACAATTATCAATCTTCAAAAAAATTAGTCAATGAATTCAGCGAAAATTAATCCGGATCTTTCGGGGAGTAATGCAGTTAAACCTCAGGTGCCGGTTGGCATTGTAGCTATTGGCAAATATCTCCCGCCTAAAATTGTTAAAAATTCAGATTTTAAAAACATGCACTTATCTCCTCAGGAAGAAGCATTTTTTGGTACAGATCCAAATTTTTCAAAAAATCTGAGAAGAGTAGCCGAAGACGAGTCGGCTATGGAAATGGCTGTTAAGGCTGCAAACGATGCATTAAAAAAATATAACATTGATCCTTTATCGATAGATTTGGTACTTTACACTTCCAGCTGTAAAGATTTGTCAAGATTAGCACCTCCGGCTGCTAACTTTGTTCAAACCGGAATTGGAGCCAATAATGCAAACTCTTTCAATATTGATTGTGGTTTTAATGGATGGATACCCGCGATGGTAACGGGGGCATCATTTATTGCAAGTGGATTTTATAAGAAAGTAATGGTTGTAACCGGAGAAACCATCGTTGGTAGCATGGATTGTAGTACGGGAGAGGCTCTTTTCATGGGTGATGGTGCCGGCGCTGTTGTGCTTGAGCAAGTTGGAGAAGGAGATGGAATGCTCTCGTACCACTTAATGTCAAAAGAATGTATGTCGGCCGCGGGTGTTCGTGTAAGTGGAGGTTTCCCGCAATACGATTCTGATGAGTGGGATATCAGGCCATATTTGTATATTGCACCCAATAGCTTTGAAAGAGATATTCCTGCTCTGCAAGAATATATTCCACATTCTGTGAAGAAGAGCCTAAGCGTAATTGATCAAAAAACCAATGATGTCAACTGCTATATCTTCGGACAGCAATTTTATGCTTTGAATGTTACATGGTCGAAAAAGCTTGATGTTGATTATTCAAAGGTATATGATACGATATGGGATTATGCCTGTATGAAATGTGCCAGTATTCCAGTCTCTCTTGCCGATGCGGTGGAGAAGGGAAAGGTTAAAAAAGGAGACATTCTTGCGTTTGGTGACCAGGGAGCAAACTGGTCAATTTCATCTGCCGTATTTAAATGGTGTATATAATATTTATTTTTATATTTGCCCGGCAGTTCATTGTTCTGCCGGGCAAATTTATATCGTTACCTTTTTAATTATTAAACATGGATAGGACAATTATCTTCGGCCTGGTGCTTTTAGCTATTATACCTCCGTATTACTTTTTGATGAAGCTCATATTTAAAAAAACAATTGTTTTTAAGTTGGGATTAATAATGTTGCTAATTTTTGTAAGCATGCCCTGGGCTGCATTTTTTGTTGCAGATAAGGGATTTGATCATATATGGTGGGCAATACCTTTTTGCTTTGCATTTATTTTTGCTGCATTTTATCTCATATTAAAAGAAATTGGAACACCTTTGCGCAGTCTTTCCAATAAATTAAATCAAATATCTGAGGGGAACTTGTTAGTAAACTTCGATGATATAAACATCAATAATGAAAATGAGATTGCCGAGATATCGAGGTCCGTTATTCTACATGCCGATAAAATAAGAGAAATAATCCACGATATAAAAACCACATCACTTAGTTTGGAGCGTTCAAGCAATGAAGTAAATCAAAGCTCACAGCTACTATCGCAAACCGTTAGTGAGCAAGCCGCTTCAGTTGAAGAAATTCACTCGTCGATGGAGCAAATAATTTCGCATATACAGCAAAATAATGACAATGTATTAACAACAAATCAAAATACTGGCAACATAAAAAAACAACTTGGTGAAATGCAGAAAACAACCATGAACAATAAAGAGGTTGTCAATACCATATCAAACAAAATAGGCATTATCAACGATATTGCATTTCAAACCAATATTTTATCTCTTAATGCAGCAGTAGAAGCCGCTCATGCCGGTAAAAATGGCCAAGGGTTTTCGGTCGTTGCTGCCGAGGTAAAGAAACTTGCCGAAGGAAGTAAAATATCGGCAACTGAAATTCAAAATTTATCAAAAGACAGTGTGAAAGCTGCTGCCCGAACAGAGGATAGTTTTGAAGAAACATCGAGCCAGATACAAAACATTCTTAACGCGATTAATGAAATAGCTGCCGCATCAGAGGAACAGAACAGTGGCGCAACACAAATTAACGCTGCCATAGAAGAGCTTAATTCAACAATTCAAAACACTGCTTCATCTATTGAGGAAATGGCGCAAACAGCTGAAGTATTAAATACATATGCAGCAAAAATGAACAAATCTATGGATTTTTTCAAGGTTTAAAGGTGATTAAAACTTGAATATGTATCTTTGATGCATGGCTAAAACCAAAACAATATATGTATGCCAAAGTTGTGGTGTAACCGCTCCTAAATGGACCGGCCAATGCCAGAGTTGCGGTGAGTGGAACACGGTTGTAGAAGAAGTGGAAGTGGTTGGAAAAAATAAAAACCTTTCCACCATCGTATCGCGTAACCTCGACAAGCCACAACAGTTGACCGAAATTGTTACCGGTAAAACCGAACGTTTTTCAACCTCGAATGATGAGCTCGACCGGGTGCTGGGCGGTGGGCTTGTGCCGGGTGCAATGATTCTGCTTGGTGGCGAGCCCGGTATTGGAAAATCTACACTGGCACTGCAGGTTGCACTAAACATTCGTGATAAGGTGGTCTTATATATCTCGGGCGAGGAGAGTCTGGAACAGATTAAGCTTCGATCTACCCGCCTGGCTGGCGACAACAACACCTGTCTTTTTCTGAGTGAAACATCGCTTGAAAACATTTTAGTTCAAATTGACCAGGTAAAACCCGATGTGTTGGTCATCGATTCTATACAAACGGTAAGTACCGAACTGATTGAATCAAGTGCCGGCAGCATATCGCAAATACGCGAATGCACAACGGGTATCATGAAAAAAACCAAAACCCTTTCCATCCCGTCAGTACTAATTGGTCACATCACCAAAGAGGGAAGCATTGCAGGACCCAAAGTACTGGAGCATGTGGTTGACACAGTGTTGCAGTTCGAGGGCGATCGAAATTTTATGTACCGCATACTGCGGGCCAGTAAAAACCGCTTTGGCTCAACCAACGAGATGGGCATTTACGAGATGAACCACGATGGGTTACGACAAGTAAGCAACCCCTCGGAACTGCTCATTAACAGTGATCATCAGGGGTTGAGTGGTACGGCTGTAGCTGCGGCCATTGAGGGTGTGCGCCCTTTTCTGATTGAAGTGCAGTCGCTGGTCAGTTCAGCGGCCTATGGCAACCCGCAACGCTCAACAACAGGTTTCGACCTGCGGCGCATGAACATGCTGCTGGCCGTGCTCGAGCGCCGTGCCGGGTTCAAACTGATTAGCAAAGATGTGTTCCTGAATATTGCCGGTGGTATTAAAATAGCCGACCCTGCCATCGATCTGGCACTTATTTGTGCCGTACTGTCGTCAAATTTTGACCTGCCGGTTGATTCAACGGTTTGCTTTGCCGGCGAAGTGGGGCTAACCGGTGAGGTGCGGCCGGTAAGCCGTGTGGAACAACGCATCAGTGAAGCCTCGAAACTGGGCTTCAAATCCATATTTGTTCCATATTCAAACAAAGGCATCCACGAAAAAAAATACGATATCGAAATTGTGCGCGTTAAAAATGTAGGTGAAACATTGCGTCGCTTATTTAAAAATAACTAATATTTACAGTATGAAGCTTAAAATATGCCTCGTTGTTATTCTTTTTGTTCACATGCTTGCTTCGTGCCAACGCGACCCAAAACCTGAAAATGCGATTGAGCGCGACCAGTTTGTAGAGGTACTGGTCGATGTTCATATTGCACAGGCTTTGTATAACGACCGGTTACGCATAAATATCGACAGTGTTGAATCGGAGCCCCTTTACATGTCGGTGCTCGAAAAGCATGGTGTAACCGAAGATGCAATGGCTGCCACGACCAAATACTATACCCGTAACCCACGAAAATACGACAAGGTATATACCGAGGTGCTTTCACAAATCAGCCTAAAGCTTGAAGAAGGGAAAGCTGAAAAAGAAAATATGCAGATAAATAAATAACAATAGATCGTTAGATAAAATTAACTATGCCAATGAATATCAAAAAGACTTTAGCATTAACTTTAACACTATTATCAGGTTGCTTTGTTTATGCTCAAAAACAATTTGAACCTGAGGCGTATTTAGGAGTTAAATTTGGTGGAAATATTTCAGGAGTTTATTCTGACCCTTTTATAAATCAGAAAATAAATTCTGGCATAACCAGCGGCTTTGTTTTTAATTATATTTCACAAGAAAATTTAGGGATTCAATTGGAACTGAACTACAAACAATCAGGATGGAATGAAGACTTAGATTCGACAAACATCTACACGCGACAATTAAATATTGTAGAGCTCCCATTTATGACACATGTCAAAATAGGGCATAAAAAAACAAAGATTGTATTTAATATCGGGCCCTATATATCGTATCTCCTTTCAGAAAATGAGCGGATGGAATTATTGGACGCTACAGAAGAAAAACCGTATTATGGGGAAAGCATTGACAACAAAGCCAGCATTGGATTATGTTTAGGATTAGGGATATCAAGGGAAACATCAATTGGTTTATTTCAACTGGAAAGTAGAATTTCATCCAGTATTTCTGACCATTTCAATAGCAATTCTGTCTTTCCATTCTCTTCATCAAAAAATTTGAATGCCGAACTAAGTTTGTTGTATTTGATAGAGTTATAGTGTTAAAAGTAATAGTCTAAGAAAAACTTATTTTAATCACTTAAGGATAACTGTTTGTCAAAAAATATGATAAA
>Ga0102940_1002525_pt1 | contig 10975 bp, 9 predicted proteins | sample SalPonR2_C_D1_MG_FD_78215 | JGI IMG/M metagenome (GOLD analysis project Ga0102940, IMG submission 78215) | Salt pond soil microbial communities from South San Francisco under conditions of wetland restoration - Salt Pond MetaG R2_C_D1_MG | ecosystem: Environmental > Aquatic > Marine > Intertidal...
TGTTAAACTAGGAAAAGAAGATGACCTCAAGGAGATTTTGAATTTTTACATGGGCAAAAATACACCCGACAGGCAGGACTTTATTATCGATCGATTGAGAATTGAAGAAGATGTATTAACCCTTTGACGACTGAAGATTTAACAGCATGACGGACGAATTGAATAATAAAAATAATATTCCTGAAGATTATTCAAGTATTGACGGAGGATCAGATGGCGGTGGTGATGGTAAAATCACACGCTTAAATGGTATGTATGAGGATTATTTTATCGATTACGCATCGTATGTAATCCTGGAGCGTGCTGTACCCCATATGCTCGACGGACTAAAACCAGTGCAGCGCAGAATACTTCACTCCATGAAGCGTCTTGATGATGGAAGGTACAATAAAGTAGCCAATATCATCGGCCATTCAATGCAATTTCACCCACATGGAGATGCATCTATAGGTGATGCGCTCGTTCAGCTGGGACAAAAAGACCTGCTGGTTGATACCCAGGGAAATTGGGGTAATATACTTACAGGTGACAGCTCGGCCGCTCCAAGGTATATCGAAGCCCGCTTATCTTCCTTTGCGAACGATGTGGTTTTCAATCCCAAAACTACAGAGTGGCAATTATCATATGACGGCCGAAACAAAGAACCAATTACACTCCCTGTAAAATACCCGTTGCTCCTTGCTCAAGGCGCCGAGGGAATTGCCGTGGGACTTTCATCTAAAATTCTTCCCCATAACTTCAACGAGTTGATTGATGCCTCTATCAAGTACCTGCAGGGGAAAGAATTTGAACTGTTCCCCGATTTCCCTACAGGGGGTAACGCTGATTTTAGCAGGTATAACGATGGAATGCGTGGCGGACAGATAAGGGTACGTGCTAAAATCGAAAAATTCGACAAAAAAACACTGGTCATACGTGATCTGCCCTTCGGAAAAACAACAGGGACACTCATCGATTCTATCATAAAGGCCAATGACAAGGGCAAGATCAAGATTAAAAAGATTGATGATAACACCGCCGGTCAGGTAGAAATCATGGTGCAACTGGCTCCTAATATATCATCTGATAAAACCATCGATGCCCTTTATGCATTTACCGATTGTGAAGTTTCCATCTCTCCCAATTGCTGTGTTATTGAAAACGACAAGCCACGTTTTGTTGGTGTGAGCGAAGTTCTTAGGAACAATACCGATCATACCAAAGACCTGCTGAAACAAGAACTTGAAATCAGGCTTCATGAATTAGAGGAAGCATGGCACATGTCCTCCCTCGAAAAAATATTTATTGAAGAGCGGATATACCGCGATATTGAAGAGTGTGAAACGTGGGAGGCCGTCATTGAAGCAATCGATAAAGGACTAGACCCATTTAAAAAGCTTTTTTACAGGGAAATAACAAGGGAAGACATCATTAAATTAACCGAGATCAGGATCAAAAGAATCTCAAAATATGATGTAAAGAAAGCCAATGAGCTTATAAAAGGAATTGAAGATGAGATAAAAGAGGTAAAAAATAACCTTGCAAACCTTGTCAATTTTACCATTGACTATTACAAACGCATTAAGAAAAAACACGGGAAAGGCAAAGCGCGTAAGACCGAAATTCGAAGTTTCGAGAATATTGAGGCATCGAAGGTGGTTGTCGCCAATGAGAAACTATATGTTAACCGATCTGACGGGTTTATTGGAACCGGGTTAAAGAAAGACGAGTATGTATGCGACTGCTCCGATATTGATGATATTATTGTTTTTCTGAAAAATGGAACATACATTGTTACAAGAGTAGCCGAGAAAATATTTGTTGGCAAGAATATCCTTTATGCAGGGGTTTTCAAGAGAAACGATAAACGGACCATATACAACCTTATCTATTACGATGGCAATACCGGATACACCATGATGAAACGCTGTCCGATTAAAGCCATTACCCGCGACAAAACATACAACATCGGAAAAGAGCACAAAAACACCCGAATCATTTACATGACGGTTAATCCAAATGGCGAAGCAGAAACAGTAAAAGTTACTCTGAAACCACGTCCAAGACTTAAGAAACCTGTGTTCGACATAGATTTTAGTGAGCTCGCTATTAAAGGCCGCAATGCTGCCGGCAATATTCTTTCGAAATATGCTGTACACAAAATCAGCATGAAAGAGAAAGGGGTATCTACACTCGGTGGAAGAAAAATATGGTTTGATCCTGATGTAAACCGACTCAATGCAGATTCCAGGGGTACCTTCCTGGGAGAGTTCATGGGAGAGGATAAAATACTGGTTATTACGAAATCAGGAAATTTCAGAATTGCCAGTTTTGACCTAACGAATCACTTCGAAGAAGATATTCTGATCATCGAAAAATTCCTGCCCGAAAAAGTTTGGACAGCAGTATTCTTCGATGCCGAACAAGAATATTATTACCTAAAACGTTTCCAAATCGACCCAATTGAGCGTTCCACCGGATTTATTGGGGAGCACAATGACTCCAAACTAATACTTGTAACACGAATCAATCACCCAAGAGTCCGGATAGCGTTTGGAGAAAACAATAAAGACAGAGAACCTGAAATAATAAATGCTGAAGATTTTATTGCCGTTAAGAGTTACAAAGCCAGAGGAAAGAGGCTTACTACATACAATGTGAAAACAGTGGAAGAAATTGAACCGCTTATCCCTGATGAAGAAGAACCAGAAGAACTAAAGAATGAAGGACTGGATGATACAGAAAGTGATGATAGTAAGGAATTAGATTCGGCCATCAGTGAGAAAGATGCTGAATTAGCTTCCGATAAAGATGATGTACCGCTGGAAACTAAAAAACCGGGAGATAAGGTGACTAAACCAAAAGAAAAGGCCAAAAAGGCAAATTCAGGCAAAGAGAAAATATCTGAAAAAAAACAACCACAGAAAGAAGCGATTGAAAAGAAAAAGGCATCAAAGAGTGAAGAAGATTCTTCCATTAAGAATGACGATGACGATAATGATTCGTCAAGTGGCCAGATGAGGCTGGAGCTTTAACCGCATTTGCATGCAATCGAGGATATACATAATTGGCTTTATGGGATCAGGGAAAACTACCCAGGGAAAAAAGATTGCCAGAATGATGGGTTATGATTTTTATGATATGGACCAGGTAATATCAACCAACGAGAAAAGGTCTATTCCCGATATTTTCAATACAAATGGTGAAGATTATTTTCGTGAAATTGAAAAAATGACCCTCCTCGATCTAAGTCATAAAGAAAAAGTAGTGATTTCCACCGGAGGAGGAACCCCTTGTCACGAAAAAAACCTGAACTTCATGAAATCAAAAGGCCTGGTGATTTACCTCAAGATGACACCAGCAGCATTATTCAGCCGACTTCAGCAGTCATCCGGAACCCGACCACTTCTTTTCAATAAATCACCTGATGAATTGAAAGCCTACATCATAGAAAAATTAACAGAGCGTGAACCTTTCTACAATCAAGCACATATGACCCTGGACGGACTAGAACGGGTGGATGAGCGAGTTGTCAATGCAATTCAACGAATGAGTATCTAGTGCTTTTTTAAAAAAGTACACGAAAAAAAATTTCTACGCGCTGCTGATCTGAAAAAAGGGCTGACAACGCGCGACTAACTTTTACAGGCTCATGAAAAATTCCTGTTAATGCCTTACGAATTTGTTCCTCATCCAAATTGCTTTCCCCCGAAAAAATGATGTCAGAAATAACACCCTTTTTGACCCTGACCTTTATACTTAAGGTATCATCGATTTCGTCAATGGATCGCTCAAATTCATAGTCAGGAGAATAACCGTAATTCCACTCCCATGTTACAAATTTTTCCTCACGAAGCGAATTTATCGCCTCTTCATCCTCAGCTGAAAGGTTGGTGATTGAACCAGTCATCTCATCCGTTACATGCTGTAAAATATAACGGCTAAAATGGTACATGTCCATCGGCTCACCAAGCATACTCTTCAGATTAACCACTTCTGAACGAATAGATTTGACTCCTCTGTCCTTGTACCGTGAAGTATCAACATAAAGACAATGTGACAACTTTTTCAAATCGGTATCAAATAACAATGTACCATGATGAAGAACCCGATTTTTAAAAACATGACTGGCTGTTCCTGAAACTTTTTTATCACCTGCCAGTATTTCATTTCTTGTCCCGAGGGAGGCAGGAACACCCAGCTTTTTAAGCGCAGATATGATAGGCGAAGTATACGTTTTGAACCTGATATAATCTCCCGGGCTTTCGCTGGTAATAAAAGAATAATTCAGATTTCCCTTGTCGTGATATACTGCACCGCCTCCTGAAACGCGACGGGCAAGCTTAATATTGTTAAGATCAAGATATTGCTGATCGATCTCTGCAAGTGTGTTCTGATGTTTTCCAATCACCACAGAATCGTCGTTTAAATATTGGAAATAGAAACTTTCGGTAGCGTTCTTCAGTAAATATTCTTCAACGGCAAGATTGAAATATGGATCGTGGCTATGGCTATATAAGCATTTAATCATGGAAAGCTATTGGTTCATTTTCCATCTTATGGGAAGATTGTTTACAGTACTCCTGAAAAGAAAATAAACAAGCAGTCCACATAGAACTCCTAGCATGGCTCCGCCAATAACATCGCCAGGATAATGCACCCCGAGATAGATCCGGCTGTAACCCACAAGTGTCGCCCAAAAGAAAATCATGTAAGCAAACCAGCACTTACGCACGATGAAAGACAGAAGGGTCGCGACTCCGAATACATTGGCAGCATGCGAGGAGACAAAACCATACTGACCGCCACACTTGTTGTTTACCTGGTGAACCAATCCCTGAAGATCCGGTTGATGGCAGGGGCGAAGCCTTTCGAATACCTCCTTAAAAAGTTGAACAGATGATTGGTCGGTCAATGTTACTGAGAGGGCGATGAAAATCACGATCGGCAAAAGCTTCCACCGCTTCAGCCAACCAAGGAAAAGCAAAAGTGCAAGATAAAAAGGCCACCAGGTGGTTTTACCACTCACCCACCACATGATCCCGTCGAACGTTTCATTATGCATTCCGTTCAGGAATAAAAAAAGCTGCGTATCAATCTTATCAAGAAACCCGATCATACAGACTAAAAATTCAATTCAATAAATATACCTGTTCAGACAATTGACTCTATAATCAAAATCCATTAAGCAATTTCCATATGCGATCACGTAATTCCACCAATCCGTTATTTGTAATGGATGAAATAAACATATAGGGTACCTCTGGCATTTCAAGTCTAATTTCATCTTTTAGTTCATCATCGAGAAAATCCGATTTCGATATCGCCAGCAACCTCTCTTTATCAAGCAATTCGGGGTTATATTTTTCCAGTTCACTTACCAGGATATGATATTCATTTTTAATATCGTCGCTATCGGAAGGTACGATGAAAAGCAATATAGAATTCCTTTCAATATGTCTCAAAAATCTATGCCCCAATCCTTTTCCCTCACTAGCTCCTTTAATAATACCGGGGATATCTGCCATCACAAATGAGCGATCGTCACGATATTTCACAATTCCCAAATTAGGTACCAGGGTAGTAAAAGGATAATCAGCAATTTTAGGTTTTGCTGCGGATATTACAGAGAGCAGGGTCGATTTTCCTGCGTTAGGAAATCCAACCAGTCCTACATCTGCCAGCAATTTCAATTCAAGGATTATCCAACCCTCCTCACCAGGCTCTCCGGGCTGCGCAAAGCGCGGTGTTTGAAAGGTTGACGATTTAAAATGATCATTTCCAAGTCCTCCCCTACCTCCCGGCATAAGCACATGCTCGTTCCCCTGCTCATCAATTTCAAATAACACCTCACCTGTTTCAGCATTTTTCGCAACCGTTCCCAGCGGCACTTCAATGACCACATCTTTACCATCTGAACCTGTTTTTAATGACGAACCACCAGCCTCTCCATTGGTAGCAAAAACATGCTTTCTATATTTTAGGTGAAGGAGGGTCCACAGCTGTTGATTACCTTTTACGATAACATGACCTCCACGTCCGCCATCACCTCCATCCGGTCCGCCTTTTCTGGTAAATTTGTCACGATGTAAATGGGCAGATCCGGGTCCGCCGTTACCAGACCGGGCAAAAATTTTTACATAATCGACAAAATTAGAATTACTCATGGTATAAAAATACAAAGTTCAAAGGACATTTCTAACATCCGATCATGATCAGACAATTTTAGAAGGCATATCAAAAAAGACCTTGTATGATTTGAAGTCCCAATAAACAACATTGCAATGCAGGCATAAGTCAAAAAATAGCCGGACAATCGATTGGATCAGTCCGGCTAATCAGTTCATCCGAAAAAACTATTGTTATTAATAGAACGACTAAAAATCAATAGGTATCTATCATACACTAACTAGGAAGGTTTCGTGAAAGACTCAAATTGATCAATCTCCTTCACAATCTTGTCAAAAATCTGATCAATAGTTCCTATACCCTCTACCGGAAGATGCTTATGCATTTTCTCGTAGTAGTAAGTAACAGGAATAGTCTGACGTTCATACACATCAATGCGGTTATTGATTGTTTCTTCGTTATCATCCGATCTTCCACTCTCCTCTCCGCGCTTTAATAAACGCTTCATTAATTCTTCTCTGGGTACCTGCAATGAAATAACCATGGTCACACGCTCATCATAATCTGTTAAAGCTTTTCTAAGCTCTCGTGCCTGCTCAACTGTACGAGGAAAACCATCAAATATAAACCCCGGCCCTTCCTTATTCTCATCCAACTTTTTACGGATCATTCCAATTACAATTTCATCTGGAACCAGTTCTCCTGCATCCATAATTGCCTTAGCTCTTAAACCCAGTTCGCTCTTCGCTGCAACCTCACTCCTGAGCAAATCACCAGTTGAAATGTGTACCAATTTATATTTCTCCACAAGCTTCTCTGCCTGTGTTCCCTTACCTGACCCAGGAGGTCCGAATAAAACAATATTTAACATAGTTTAATTTTTATTTATCAATTTAAAAAAACATTCAAAAGTAATAGTTAATCTCTTACTAACGTATAAATATCCGGAAGATTTCTTCCATACCCATTATAATCTAAACCATACCCCACCACAAATTCATTAGGAATTTTAAACCCCACATAATCCAGCTCCACTTTCCTTACAAGCGAATCTGGCTTATGAAGGATGGTGGCTACCTGTATTTCGTTTGGTTCATATCCGCGCAATTGCCGTACAATGGTCTCGAGGGTTACCCCGGTATCAACAATATCTTCAAGTATCACGACAGTGCGATCCTTAAGATCCTGATTAATTCCAATTAATTGTTTAACCGATCCTGTGCTTTTCATACCATCATATGATGCCAGCTTCAGGAATGTAATCTGACATGGAATATTGATTTGCTTAAACAGATCACTTGCAAACATGAAAGAACCGTTCAGAATACCCAGGAATATAGGGTTTTTTTCTGACAGGGATTCGTTTATCACTTTCGCAATCTCACTTACACGTTTTTGAATCGTATCGCGGTGTATTGACAATTCAAAAGTCAGATCGTTTACCTGAATCTTTTTTCTGTCCATTTCAAAATTTTTCACGAAGATAATGAGTATATGCAAAATAAAAAACCTGTTGCCAATTCCATTAGAATATTCTAAATTCGCTGCATTATATACATTTAATGATTCTTATTCCTCATGACACCAAAAGTTAGCATAATAATGGGATCTACTTCCGATCTGCCAATTATGGAGCAGGCTGCAAAGATCCTTGATGAATTTGAAATTCCATTTGAAATAAATGCATTATCAGCCCACAGAACGCCCCAACAGGCCATGGATTTTGCAAGAGGCGCCTATGATAGAGGAATCAGGGTCATTATCGCCGGCGCGGGAGGTGCTGCACACCTTCCTGGTGTAGTGGCTGCGCTCACACCGGTTCCGGTTATTGGCGTGCCTGTTAAAGCGTCTATTTCACTCGACGGATGGGACTCTCTGCTTTCAATCGTTCAAATGCCCCCGGGAATTCCTGTGGCAACGGTAGGTATTGATGCAGCGCGAAATGCAGGTATTCTTGCTGGTCAGATTCTTTCCACTGGTGATACTGAGGTACTTCAAAAAGTGACTGCTTTTAAGGCTGGTCTCGAAAATAAGATCGTTAAGGCAAATGAAGACCTTAAAAAGGTGACTTTTAAGTTCAAGACCAATTAAATTTTAAGACTAAGACCGAGATTTTGATTCCCCTTCACATTAAGTTAAAAATGTGAAATGTTATCTTAATCTCTGTCTACATGCTAAGGAAAATCCGGCAATGTCGAAAGTCTTTTCCGGCAGTGTTCTTTATTGGAATTTATGCCTCGGGTTTGCTGTCTTTTGCACAGCCACTTATTCCATGCGGTGCAACATCATTATCCCTTGGCAGGGTTCTCTCCCCCGAAATACCTAAAGTTATTAATCTGGTTAACCCTGCCTCTCTGGCTGATATCACTGAATACCATTTTTTTATCGGGCATGCACAACCCTTTCTTATTAAAGAGATTGGGGTAAGTAGCCTCCATGCCGTTTCGCCATTGGGGGGAGGTGGTTTGGCGGTTGGCCTGTCTGAATATGGTATCAAAGGATTCCAACATTTTAATTCAAAAGTTGGATATGGAATGAAACTTGGCAAGGACTTATCTGCCGGTATAGAATTTCAATATTCAACGGTTTATGCACGAAATGAATTCAATTTCATGTGGTCACTATCTCCCGGGATCGGACTTAGCTACAGGCTAGGTGAGAATTCCATACTGACATCAATCATAAGCTCACCTGTTTCGGCTGGAAATATGAAGAAGTATAGTCCTGGCTACACTTACCACACAGCAGTTGGATTTTCTACTTCATTATATGAAGATTTATACTTAATTATTGAAATATCAGGAAACCGGGAAACATCAACAAGATTAAAGACCGGAATCAATTACAACCTGGGAAACCGGACTTTCATTCGTGCGGGCTACCATACAAACCCGGCAACGTATTCCGCTGGAATGGGCTGCAGGTTGAATATATTTTTCGCAGACATTGCAATGGCATGGTCGCCCGGAATCGGTATAACCCCGGCATTACAGCTTTCGCGACCAATCAAACAATCACCTGGAAGCCGATGAGAGAAATCCTTTTAATATTCATTTGCAGTTTCTTTACAATTCCTTTATCGGCACAGGAAATGCTTATTGAAGATTTAACAGAATACTATATCGCAAGAAACGGATCCGAAAATGATATCAGCATCGATGAACACATCATGCAGATTATTGAAAACCCAGTTTTTCTTAATCTTTGCAGCGAAGAGGAACTTCAGCAAACCAAACTGTTTACACCTTTCCAGGCATACAACATCATTCAGTACCGGAAAAAATATGGGAATTTTCTCACAAAATATGAGCTAGAAGCCATTCCGGGAATAGATCAGCAGCTTATAGAAACATTATCACCTGTAATAAATACTAGTATTAATAGTTCAGCGTCTGCTCGTAGGGGTTCTAAGCTGCTCACATTATCGAATATTCGTCTTATCACACCTACAAGTATTGGTTTCCAGCAGGATAAATCACCTCCCGAATACCCTGGTTCGGCTTTAAAAGTCACACAGCGCGTAAAGTATCAACAGAAAAAAATCACCTCTGCCCTAACCTATGAAAAAGATCCGGGGGAGTTTGCGTTCTCTCGATACTTGCCCGAACACCTCAGCGGATATGTGCAGTATGAATCTGAAGGCCTTATTAAACGATGTATTGCAGGCAATTATAAGTTACATCGTGGATTGGGACTGGTGCACGGAACAGGGCTTTTTTCGGGTGGTATTGATATGAATAACGGCGGGTTCAGGCGGGCGTATGCGCGTCCGTATGCATCGGCAATGGAGTACAACTATCTAAACGGCATTTACGGCTCATTCGGGAAAGGCAATATGATGCTTGATGCATATCTATCATCAACGAAAGAGGACATGTCGCTTTTCAGATATGTTTCTGGGGTTGATTTGTTTGATCTGGTGCGAGAAACGGGATATCACAGGACTTTAACGGAGCGAAATGGTGCAAACCTGGGACGGCAAAGGCAAAGTGGTGCTTCGATGAATTATATCCATGACCAATGGAATGTTGGATGCGCTTATGCGTATGGTAAAACTTGCTTTGGTCAGGAGGGCATTGATTCTCTCAGGACAACTGTCGGGCAAGAAACGGTAAAAAATGCATTCTCACTTTACGGAATCTCATTTGGGAAAAATTATGAGCTGCTTTTTGAAGCTTCGATTAACCATAAGCAGCAATATGCCTTGATGATTAATGGGAGATTTATTGCAAATCACGCACTTACATTTTTCTTTGATGGGCAGAGGATTATGCAGAATTTTCATGCTTTTAATCCGGCTGGGGGTAATGACCATGAAAATAGTGAAGGGATAAGACTGGGAATCCGGATTAATCCTGGAAAAAATATTCGAGTTGTATATATTTCTGAAGCTGTCAGACCAATCAACCCCCTCGAAAATAAACAGACAGATGGCTGGAAGTTGTACAATCGATTAGATGTTAAATGGATAATCAACCAACAGCAAAATATTAGATTTAGGGCTCGAAATAAATATATCCAGGGGTCTTTTCACGAGGGTGAAGCAGGAATAAGTAAACGCAGTCTGGACATTCATTACCGATTTGCTCCGACAAATACATTTAAGTATGAAAGTCGTCTGGCACGATCATTAATAGGTGACTTAACGTCGCTCATACCGATGCAGGAGGGTGGCGGAACAGCATTTTTTCAGCAGATATCCCTAAAAACGCCTTCATCCTTTTCATTGAAATATCGTTTTCTCACATTCAACATTCCGCAATGGGAAAACCGGATATACTTATACGAACCGGGACTGAGATACAGTTTTTCTTTTAAGGCATGGCATAGAAGAGGCACGCAAAATGTATTAATTTTCTCGTGTAAA
>Ga0102940_1002527_pt1 | contig 10968 bp, 9 predicted proteins | sample SalPonR2_C_D1_MG_FD_78215 | JGI IMG/M metagenome (GOLD analysis project Ga0102940, IMG submission 78215) | Salt pond soil microbial communities from South San Francisco under conditions of wetland restoration - Salt Pond MetaG R2_C_D1_MG | ecosystem: Environmental > Aquatic > Marine > Intertidal...
ATAGCGCCCCACTGCCCTGCTTTCTGGTCTGTAAGCGCACTTAGGGGTTCATCCGGCGTTAGCTCAAGCTCGCCGTAGAGGGGATAGAGGGCATCCGGAACCAGTATCTCGGCCCGGAAGAAACCGTCGCCGCCGCTTCCGCTGACGATGGTATCGAATTCCCGAACCAGTGAAATCTTGCCGGTAGCCCGAATCCACTCGAGCGCATCATCGGGCAGCGGCTCGCTGGTATCCAGCTCCACATCGCCACCGAGCAGCGCGCGGGTATCCGCCAGCAAGCTTTGCTCGATCACCCGGTAGAGGCTGGCTGTAGCAGCCACGAGGGTAACGCCGAGAATCAGGCAGGCCAGGAAAATCTTCAATGCAGAGATACGTGACCGCAGATCGGTGATCGCGAATCGGAGCATCCAGAGCGGGTTTGCGGAGCGTTCAGGAGGCATAGAGACGCCCACCGTCCATCCGGACCCTGTGCTGACAACGCTCGGCAACGCGCTCGTCGTGGGTCACCAGCACCAGCGTGGATTTGCTGTCCTTGTGCAAGTCGAACAGCAGGGAGAGTACTTTCTCACCGGTTTCGTGGTCCAGATTGCCTGTGGGCTCATCCCCCAACAACAGGCTTGGCTGATGAACCAGAGCCCGCGCGATCGCAACCCGTTGCTGCTCGCCGCCAGAGAGCTGCCCCGGATAGTGCTGAAGCCGATGGCTGAGACCAACTGCCTCCATCATGGCGAGAGCTCGTTCCCGCGGCCTGGCCTCGCCGGCAATCTCAAGCGGCAGACTGACGTTTCCCAGGGCCGTGAGGCCAGGCAGCAGGTGAAAGGATTGGAAAATAATGCCAAGGTGCTCACTTCGCCAGTCGGCCAGAGCATTGGCGTCCATGTCGCCCAGGCGTTGATCGCCGACCAGAATTTCTCCACTGGTCGGTCGCTGCAGGCCAGAGAGCAACAAAAGCAGGGACGTTTTCCCGCTGCCAGAGGGGCCTGTGATTGCCAGTGTTTCTCCCGGGGGCACCATGAGGGAGGCATTTTTGAGGACGGCGACCTTGCCGGACTCGGTGGGGTACTCGAGAAAAATGTCGGTCATTTCAACACTGGTGGACACTGGCGCTCCTCTGGTTTGATGAATTTCCTGCTCTGTTGCGTACTAGTAAATGATCGGCATCCGCATAAAGTTTAGAGTACGAACCCTTTTTAAGAGTGGCGCACTCACGTTTTTTGGCGCCTCCACGGAAAAACAGGAGTCCTGACCATGACCGGACCGCTTGATGGCATCCGCATTATCGATCTGACAGCCATGATTTCCGGGCCGCTGGCCACCATGATGTTGGCGGATCAGGGTGCCGAGGTTATCAAGGTCGAAAACCCGGCCGGTGGCGACTTCACTCGCGCTGCGGCAAACCGGCAGGGGGATATGTCGGCGCTGTATCTCAACAACAACCGTAACAAGAAGTCGGTGGCATTGAACCTGAAAAAGCAGGAGGGGCGCGATGCGCTGCTGAGGCTGGTGGCAACCGCCGACGTATTCGTGCAGAACTTTCGTCCGGGTGTCATCGAGAGGATGGGGCTTGGCGAAGAACAACTGCGCAAGGTTGCTCCGAACCTGATCATGGTGTCGATCAGTGGCTTTGGTGACACTGGTCCCTATGCCCAGCGACCGGTATACGACCCTCTGATCCAGGGCTTATCCGGTTTGGCAACGGTGCAGGCCGGCGCCGATGAACTGCGCCCTCAACTGGTGAGAACCATCCTGCCCGACAAGCTCACAGGAATTACAGCAGCCCAGGCAATCACGGCCGCTCTGTTCGCCCGCGAACGCACCGGGGAGACCCAGCATGTCCGGTTATCCATGCTGGACGCGATCATCGCGTTTTTATGGAGCTCGGACATGGGCAGCCAGACCTTCGTGCACACTGAGGTGCCACAGCAGGAAGCCGCAAGTCTTCAGGACCTGATCTACGAGACCACGACGAGCTACATCACCATTGCTGTTCAGAGCGACCGGGAATGGCAAGCACTCATTCGCGCCGTGAATCGGCCGGAGTGGGCGGAGGATCCTCGCTTCCTGACCGCCGAGTTGCGACAGGAGAATATTGACGCCCGGCTCGAGCTGATTCAGTCGGTCATCAAAACCGATTCTGCGGAGCACTGGCTGGCGAAACTTGAAGCCGAGCAGGTCCCATGCGCCCCGGTTCTTACCCGAACTCAGGTGCTCGACCATCCCCAGGTTGAGGCGAACGGCCTGCTGTCGCACTACGATCATCCCCAGGCTGGTCGGCTCCGCCAGGCCCGTGCACCCTCGCGATTCTCGGCAACACCAGAGCAGCCGTGGCAAGGCGCTCCACACCTCGGCGAGCAAACCAGTGAACTGCTGGCTGAATGTGGGTATACCGCGGAAGAGATCCAGTCGATGTGTGATTCGGGAATAGCATCCGTAGCCACCGGCTGACATTCTGACGCTGCAAACCCACTGCAACCGGAACGCCTATGCCCGTACCCGTCGTTCATCATCCAGACTACAGCTTCCCATTCCCGGCCAAGCATCGCTTTCCGATGGAAAAGTTCGGGCTGCTTGCCGACTACGCTCGCTCGAAAGGCCTTCTGACTCAAGCCAACAGCTTTCGCCCTGCCCCCTGCCGGCAGGCCTGGCTGACCCAGACCCATTGCCCGGATTATCTTGCCCGCTTCGCCGGCGATCAGCTTTCGGCACGCGAAAAACGACAGATGAACCTGCCCTGGAGCACGGGGCTGGTCCGGCGGACCTTCCTGGCCCCCTCCGGTACCGTGCTGACAGCCCAGCTCGCTCTGCAACATGGCGTGGGCTGCCACCTCGCTGGTGGCACCCATCACGCCCATTACAATCACGCCGCCGGGTTCTGCATCCTCAATGATCTGGCCATCGCTGCGAACGTGCTATTAAGTCAGGAGGGTATCAATCGCGTACTCATTTTTGATGTAGATGTGCACCAGGGCGATGGCACCGCAGCGTTATTGGCTAACGAGCCAAATGCCTTCACCTGCTCCATACACTGTGAGCGCAATTACCCGTTCGAGAAACAGATGAGTGATCTGGATGTAGCCCTGCCTGATGGCCTCGAAGATGAGGCATATCTGGAAGCTGTCAGCAACGCGCTTGGGAAAGCTTTGGCGTTATCCAGACCGGATATCGTGCTGTATGACGCAGGGGTGGATGTGTTCAGGGATGATCCCCTGGGCCGTCTGAACATTTCCGAAGACGGAATCTTCCAACGGGACTGTCAGGTGCTCAGTGAATTGAAACGTCGGGACATTCCGGTGGCGACGGTTATTGGCGGCGGCTACGATGATGACCGGGTGAAATTGGCAAAGCGCCATGGGATTATTGTCGAAGCAGCCAGCCGGGTATTTGCGTCCGCCTGATATAAACAGCCCCGGGAAATGGGTAGCGTACGGAAGCAAATTACCATAGAGATTTAAACGTCCAGATGAGAGAAATTTTCGTAAGGATCTCGTAGGTTATAGGCAAAAAGTTGGTTTGGAACTAAGCTGAGTGTGCAAGATTTTCAGCCACGAGCCGAGTTTTAGCGCAGCGTCTGACGTTAAAAAGGCCTCGCGCCCGCTCAAGGAGGAGTAAAGAGTATGCCGTGCGAAGAGACTTTGCGATTTAGTGCTTATGCGGCGACAGGCAGGCCTGGAATTTACCAAGACATTGTAAACCGCATCGGTTGGCTGATAATCGCACTCTCTGCAATCGTTTTGTTGTCTTGGGTTTTTGATATCGAAGCCGGCAAGCGCATCCTCCCCGGCTTTCAGTCGATGAAATTCAACACGGCCTTGTGCTTTCTCGTTAGCGGCCTGCTCCTCCGCCATAAATCTCTAAGCCACACGCCTCGCATAGACTGTCCGGTTACGTTCATAACCGCAACTTTCCTCTTAGCCGTATCGGGCCTTACATTGCTGGAATACGGCACCGGCTGGCAGCTGGGAATCGACAACCTGTTCGTCCAGGACACAGCAACACCCGTAAGCAAATCGCCTGGTCGGATGTCGATCGGTACTGCCATGTGTTTCGGAATTATCGGTGCCGCATGGATGGCCACAGTATTGCCAATTCGCCAAGCAACTATTGCACTGCAGCTTCTCGCTCTATCGGTTTTCACGATCAGCGGCTCAGCGCTGATCGGTTATGTATTCGGCGTTCAGCAGTTTGAACTAACGATTTTTTCAACCATGGCGCTGCACACGTCATTCCTTTTTGTGCTCTGCAGTACAGCCATGCTTTTAATTAGACCGAACGAAGGGATCATGGCTTCCGCCACGAGCCCATACATCGGTGGTCGCTCGATACGAAAACTTCTCCCGTTTATAGTCGTTACGCCAATTGTAATGTGCTGGCTGAGTCTTCAAGGCCTTCAGGCCGGCTACTACAGTGAAGCGTTTGGGTTTGCGATCAGTACCGTGTCCAGCATTCTGGTGCTCAGCTTCGTTGGTTGGTTCGGCGCCGATGCGCTGAACCGAGAAGAAGAACGATTCCGCTCGACCATAGATTCTTCGCCGGTCGCCACCGTAATGGTTGATCAGGCTGGCATTATTCAAATGGCCAACCAGATAGCCCACTCCCTGTTTCTTTACCCCCGGAATCATCTGATCGGGAAGCCGTTGGACAGCCTCATACCGCATCGTTTCCGCCCGGAACACAGCGTGTTCGTTAATGCGTTCATAAATGCTCCCGAGCAACGAATGATGGGCCAGGGTCGGGAGCTTTACGCCCTGCGCCAAGATGGTACCGAGTTCCCTGCCGAAATAGCCCTCAACCCTGTGCATACGGTCGAGGGTCGCTACATCATGGCTTCAGTAATGGATATTACCGAACGACTGAAGGCCGAGGAGAAAATCCTGCGACTCAACCGTATCCACAAGGTGTTGAGCGGCATTAATACCTTGATCGTCAGAGTTCAGACCCGGGAAGCTCTGTTTGATGAAGCCACGCGACTCACGGTCGAGGAAGGCGAATTACTTTCGGCAATGGTCGTCGAGTACAACCAGGAGTCAAAGCAGGGAATCGTTCTAAATCAACACGCTTCCAATGAGAGGCTTGGAAATAGATCGCTGTCAATCGCTGAAACAACCATTTTAGGCGAATGCCTGCAAAACCATCGCATTGTGATCAAAAATGAACTCGCGGAGTCTGAGAATAGTGAAGACTTCCGAGACCTGGTCAGTCTCGGTGTGGGGGCATTGGTAGCGTTTCCATTGACGCACCAGGATCAGGATCTACAAGCCGCCTTGATGCTATATCGCCCAGACGCATTCTCTTTTGACCACGCAGAGATGAGTTTGTTGAACGAAGTTGCGGGTGATATCTCTTTTGCAATCGCCAACTTGGCAAAAAGCCACCAGTTGGAATATCTGACTCATTTTGACAGTGTTACCGATCTGCCGAACAGGTTGCTGCTTACGGACCGGCTGCAGCAGGCGATTCTTCAGGCTGAAAGGCAACACACTGTATTCAGTATTCTCTATGTGGACATAGACCGTTTTCGGCAGGTGAATGACAGTCTCGGACACACGGTAGGAGACGATGTGCTCCGCAAAGTAGCTCAACGTATTCTTGCCTGTGTTGGAGAAGCAGACACGGTTGCGCGCTGGGGTGGCGACGAGTTTATTGTTTTGCTTCCTGGCCAGACCGGGGCCGACGTCTCTGCCATCGCCAACTGCATCAACGGCCAATTGCACTCGGTGATTTCGCTGGAAGACGGACGACAATTATTCGTGTCCTGCAGTATGGGAATCGCAGAATATGACGGAAGTGGCATAAACGTCGATGTATTGATCAATCGCGCCAGAACCGCGATGGCCGCGATAAAAGAACATGGTGGCAATGATTACCGGCATTTTGTTCCTTCGGATCATGGCAGACTGAACGACGCGCTTGAACTGGAAACTTCGCTCAGGCATGCGCTGGAGGAGAACCAGCTCGAGCTGTATTATCAGCCCCAGATCGATATCGCTTCTCGTCAGGTTTTGGGTCTCGAGGCTCTCTTGCGCTGGAGGCATCCTGGCGAGGGACTGATCCCACCGGACCGTTTCATCCCTCTTGCAGAAAAGACGGGCTTGATCATACCAATCGGAAAATGGGTACTGTATGAAGCTTGCCGTCAGGCTGCAGCGGTTCCGGGACTGAGGGTGGCCGTAAATCTCTCGGCCAGGCAGTTCCATCAGGAAAACCTTGTTGCTGTCGTGAAGGAAGTCCTGGACGAAACCGGCATGCCGCCGGGTAACTTGGAGCTGGAAATAACGGAAAGCGCCCTTATCTACGAGGTTGAATCGGCAATCGCCACAATGCATCTCTTAATCGGTTTGGGCGTAAGCATCTCACTCGACGATTTTGGTACCGGTTATTCAAGCTTGAGCTATCTGAAGCGCTTCCCTATCGACACGTTAAAGATCGACAAGTCGTTTATTAGCGAGGTGACTACCGATCCAGGCAGTGAAGTGATTGCAAACACAATCATTGCTATGGCTCACAGCCTGAACCTCAAGGTGATCGCAGAAGGCGTAGAGACCGAAGAGCAACTCGCAATGCTGCGAGAACGAGAATGTGATCAAGCTCAGGGCTACCTGATCTCCCGACCTGTGCCATTTTCGGAAGCTATTGCCAAACTGCAGCACTGAAACGGCTTGGATCACTCCTCATCATCACTAAAAGCTGACCGATGGAACTCCGCCGCCTCCTCGGCCTCCTGGACACCTACCTCATGAACCTCGGGCACCTCACCTCCTGCCAGCACTTCAAGCACGGCGTGTACCCCCTTGGATAAAGAAGTCAGGCTGTAACCACCCTCCAGAACGAGCGCTAACCTGCCCTCACAGTGTTTGTCGGCAATAGCCTGGACAATGCTGGTGATCACTTTGAAGCCATCGTAGGTCAGGTTCATAGCCATATCGTTTCGGTGCGGATCAAAACCGGCCGAGACCAGCACCAGATCCGGTTTGAAGTAATCGGCCGCCGGCATCAGGATCTCACGAAAGACCTTTTCGAAGGCAACGTCGCCGGCGGTCTCCGGCAGCGGTACGTTGATGGTGTAGCCTTCTCCAAGCCCGTCTCCGACCTCCTCAAGATGGCCGGAACCGGGATAAAAGGGAGCTGCGCAGTGGGTATCAAAGAACAACACGTCCGGGTCTGCCCAGAAGATGTCCTGGGTTCCGTTGCCGTGGTGTGCGTCCCAGTCAATGATCAGGATCTTTTCACACCCGAGTTTGGCCTGGGCGTGGGCCGCTGCGATGGCAACGTTGTTGAGCAGGCAGAATCCTCGGGCCCGGACCGGTTCGGCATGATGGCCGGGGGGACGGATCAGGGCGAACGCGCTTTCACATTCCCCTTTAACAACACTTTCCACGGCGGCAATCGCATTGCCGGCCGCAGCGGTGGCCGCTTTAATGCTGTCTGGCGACACAGCGGTTGTGTCTTTATCGAGCCAGGCCCGCTTCCCATCCAGTGAAAAGATGTGGTCAAGATAGGATGTGGTATGTACCCGTGCCAACTGATCGTATGTCGCGGCAGCAGCGCCGGATTTGAACTGAATACCCGCCACCGGGTTTTCATCCAGATACTCCTTGATGGCGCTAATCCGCCCCGGATGCTCCGGATAGCTCCATTTGAAATCCAGCCCCTGAAGAATGGATCGAACACGCTTTTCCACCCGGCTGGGCATGAACGGAAGATCGACCTCCGGGTTATGTCCCAGCATGATTTCATCGTAAAACACATTCACACTGCGATCGCCCATCATGACCTGTTTCCTTTTCTTATCCTTGTGATTCTGTCAGCGCCTGCTTCACTACGGAGGTGAACGCTGCTGCCCGCACACCGGTCGGTTTGAAACCCAGTTTGGTCCAGGCGGCCTTGGCTTCCTTGTTTGAAGCGGAATATTCGAGGATCAGCTCCGAGGCGTGATGCTCCTCCGCGAAGGTCACCAGGTCCCGCAACAACGCCTTGAGGATTCCGAGCCCCCGAAATTCCGGCTCTACCCAGATATCATCAATAACACCAGACTTGAACTCTGTGGACTCCGACTGCTCCCAGATGCCCTGGCTTCGCCAGATGTAGACATAACCCATGCCCACAAGCTCCCCATTTTTGCTTTGAGCCACAACCAGGCGCTTATTGGGATCATCCAGCGATGCGTGCAACGTGCGGAGCAGCCGCTTGTATTCGCTTTCCTTCAAATCATGGGGAGGTGCGCCCGAAACATGCAGAGCCAGTTTGGCAAGGAATCCCACCAATTCGGGCAGATCCTCTTCTCGGGCCTCTCGAATAACGAATCCACGCTTCGTGTGCTTTCCAGCCAAGTGCAACTCCCGTTGGACCGCCGTGTAGAGCAAACCGGGCAAAACCAGGAGTGATCTGCATTTTCGGGTCGTATACATATGAGCTAACCTTTAAAGCTTAGTCGCTGGTTGATCCCGCTACAAAAGCAAAGTCCTTGAAACTGTTCTTGGAATTATCTTTGCCAGGGGATAATTTCGATGTTGCACTCAGGTTTCACTTTTCGAAGAGAGTTATATGAGCAAGGAAAAGAATCCTCAGCAATCAGAGGGAAACAACACCGAAAAGCGTTTCGAACTCGTCCTTTGGAACTCACGATTGCTGGTCATGCTTGCCGTCGTGCCTAGCCTGCTGGGCGCTACGGTCCTCTTTTTGATTGGCACCGCAGATATGATTCGCGTCGCGGCGGATGCCGCGGTTTACTATTTTGGCGGGGGGACCGAAGACATACACGACACCGTGGTTCCCAAAATCATTATTGCTGTCGATATCTACCTGATTGCCATTGTTTTGCTGATTTTTGGCTCTGGCGTATATCGACTGTTTGTCTCCCCGATTGACCAGGCCGAGGAAAAGTCACCAAGCCATCCGTTTAACGTAAGCTCCTTCGATCAACTGAAAGACAAAATCGCCCGAGTGGTCATCCTCGCGGTCATTATCGAATTCTTCCGGGCTGTGGTGGATATCCGGTTCCAGACACCACTGGATGCCATCTATCTTGCAGTATCGGTTCTGGCGTTGGCCGGCGCGCTTTATTTGATGAGCCACGCACACCGCAAGGACTCACATTAGTGTTGAGGCCCAGTTCTTCGCACTGCTGCGAACTCAAAGGCGCTCGACGATGAGGAAGCTAATCCTGATTCTTGGGCTCGCGACGATCATTGCATTGTTATCGACGGTCACGTCTCAGCCAATGCTGATTGAGGAACGGCTGATTCGGATTCAGGCGGAGGAGACCCTCCGGGAGTTCCCTCGCATTGAATCGGAGCCACTGGAAGTTCAGGCCGCATTGCTCGATATGGCGGACGACGAGCTTCTCCTGCTGAAGGCCCGTGCGGCCTATTTGCGATACCCAACAATGACCCGTGAAATCTTTCCGGTTTACGGGCCTGAACCCGAGTTCCGGGAAATTCTCCGGCTGTATGGCGAAAACATTCTTCCGCCCATTCACTATTTCCTGAGCAATCCCGTTGACTCTATCGAACTGATGAACGATCTGGCCACTCAATACCAGGCGGCCGTGGAGTTCTTTACCGGGAGCGGAAAAACAGACACCGATGCAGCCACCCAGAAAAGCACGCCCAGCAAGGAGAAGCTGACTCGGGAAGAGCGCGGGTGGTACGCGGTACGCTTCATCCAGGAAGAGGGTCATGATTTCCTGGGCCAGTTTGTGGTGAACGATCAGGGCGACATTATCTGGGTTCGAACGGAACGTGTACTGGAGAATATCAATCAGTTTTTCGCCAGTGGCATCCGCAACCTGGAGATTCAGCACCGCACGGGTGAGGACGTGTCCGCCGCTGACGTTGGCTGGGCATCGGTGGATGTACTGGTTTTTGCCAGCGCACTGAAGGTGCTTCGCGCCGGACGGGCAGTTGCGGTTTCTTCACGAAGTGCCGCTGCGGGTACCCGGTCTGCAGCGCTTGGCGCTCGCCTGGCCAATAGCGGGCGCATGTTGATGACGACAGCCCGGTACGCAAAGTGGCCCGCCGTGGTTGGCGTCGGGTACCTGGTGGTCACGCACCCGGGTATCATCAACGACGTTCTGGCCGAGGTGTCCGAAATCCTGGGTTACCCGGCAAAACTGGTGCAGTTTCTCGGATGGATGTTGATACTGCTGCCTGTGTTGTACATCGGCAGCTGGGTATTCCGATTCATCGTGCGGCCTGCTCTTGCATTGCTGGGTGCCTCGATCGCCGGCCTGTCGCGCATAGGCCGGCGGAAATCGCTTAACAGACTCGACTGATTCAGAGAGTACTATGTCCTTTTCCCGCATTTACGAACAGGCCGTCCTCCAGAAAGGCGGCGAGAATGAGGTTCGCGCACGGTTGCCGGCAGTCGCCAAACCAGCTGAGCTGGAAGCACTCGGTGATGATCGCTATCTCTCGGAAATCACCCGGTGCATCTTCAAGGCCGGGTTCGTCTGGCGGGTGATCGAAAACAAATGGCCGAAGTTTGAAGAGGCTTTTGAGGGCTTCGTGCCGCTTTACTGGCAACAGGTTTCGCCGGAAGTGCTTGAAAAGTTGGCAGACGATGAACGCATCGTTCGGAACGCCCAGAAGATTCAGACCGTGCCCGAGAATGCCCGGATGATTGTAGACGCCGCCCGGGAACACGGCAGCTTCGGCAAGTTTCTGGCTCATTGGCCGAGTAGTGACCAGGCCGGTTTACTGCTGTGGCTCAAACGCAACGGTGCCCGGCTCGGCGGCAACAGTGCCCAGTATTTTCTGCGCCGTGTGGGCTGGGATGGCTTTATCCTCTCCCGCGATGTAATTGCTGCGCTGCACCGTGAGGAGCTACTCGACGCCTCTCCCACCAGCAAGAAGGGGCTCATGCAGGCCCAGGAAGCCTTCAACCGCTGGCATAAGGAGAGCGGCCTGCCCTACAGCCACCTCTCAAGAATTCTTTCGTTTACTGTGGACTGAACCTCTCTGGCGATTCTCG
>Ga0102940_1002530_pt1 | contig 10965 bp, 9 predicted proteins | sample SalPonR2_C_D1_MG_FD_78215 | JGI IMG/M metagenome (GOLD analysis project Ga0102940, IMG submission 78215) | Salt pond soil microbial communities from South San Francisco under conditions of wetland restoration - Salt Pond MetaG R2_C_D1_MG | ecosystem: Environmental > Aquatic > Marine > Intertidal...
CCCCTTGCGGTTGCAGGCCAGAAAAGGACAGAACCGCACCGCTTGCCCCCGTAGCCCGGTTTCCTGACCGTGCCCCTCGTACAGCACCAGGGGGGATTCCAGAACCAGCCCCTCTCCCCCGTTCTTGCGGGCCTCCACCAGAACCAGCCGGGCGGATGCGTCCACACGGCTGTACACCGGAAGAACCCGTTTAGGAATAAGCCGATGGCTGCGCATGGAAGTCAACAACGCATCCAGCCGTTCGGCAAGAAAAACCATTCCCACCCTGCCCCTGTTTCTGACCGCATAGGCGGCCCCGGCAACGAACTCCTCGACGGTGCCCCGGGTTTCGAACCGGGCCGGGTTGCACCCTGCCCGGGAGGACAGCCGCCCGGCTTCCGGGTCCCGGTAGGGAGGATTGGCAGTCACCAGGTCAAAGGATTCCGGGGCAACGGCTTTCGATTCCCGAATCCGGGCCGCGTCCAGAAGCTGGAACCGGACCCGGTCCCCGACCCCGAGCAGATCCGCGTTGACCCGGGCCGCCTCGACCATGGCCGGATCCACATCCACCCCGACCACGCTCAGGTCGGCGTTTCGAAGCACCATCCCCAGACCGATCACGCCGCAACCGGTACCCAGATCCAGAATCCGCTGTCCGGGTCCGGTGGTCATGAAGCAGGCCAGCAGCAGAGGATCCATGGAAAACCGAAACCCCTCCTCGGGCTGCACAAGGCCGCGGGGAAAATAGTCCCGCCGTTTCTGAACCGTTTGCATCTTTCCTTCCGTATCAAAAAAAGGGCCCGTCAAAAGACGGGCCCGGGCAGTGTTGCTTAAAAAACGGATAGTGCGGTGCAGCCTACTTCTGCAGGGCCGCCTTGATCCGGTCCATGGCTTCCTGGACCTTTTCATAACTGTTGAAGGCCGAGATGCGGATATATCCTTCCCCGCACGTACCAAACCCGGCTCCCGGGGTGCAGACCACGCCGGCCTCGTTCAGGAGAAGATCAAAAAACTCCCAGGAACTCATCTTTCCGTCGATCCAGATATAGGGAGAATTTTCGCCGCCCAGACACTCGAACCCGAGATCGGCCATGGACCTGCGAATCAGGGCCGCGTTGTTCAGGTAGTAGTCCACCAGCGCTTTGGTCTGGGCCTGTCCTTCCTCGGAGTAGACCGCCTCGGCAGCACGCTGCACGGGATAGGAGACCCCGTTGAACTTGGTGGAGTGACGACGGTTCCAGAGTGCATGCAGGGCATGGGCGTTGCCCTGGCTGTCATAGGCCATGCATTCTTTGGGCACTACGGTGTATGCACAGCGGGTACCGGTGAACCCGGCAGTCTTGGAGAAACTCCTGAACTCGATGGCCACTTCCCGGGCTCCCTCCACTTCATAAATGGAATGGGGAAGGGATTCGTCCCGGATAAAGGCCTCGTAGGCGGCGTCGAACAGGATCAGGGCCTTGTTTTCCCTGGCATAGTCGACCCACTTCTTGAGTTCCTCTTTGGAAATGGTGCCCCCGGTGGGATTGTTGGGGAAACAGAGATAAATGACATCCACCGGTTGTGCAGGCAGCTTCGGAATGAACCCGTTCTCTTTCGTGCACTCGAGATAGACGATCCCCTCGTACCGACCATCCACGTTCTCGCCGGAACGCCCGGCCATAACATTGGTGTCCACGTAGACCGGGTAGACCGGGTCGGAAACGGCGATGACCGTGTCCGCGGCAAACAGCTCCTGGATATTGCCGGTATCGCATTTGGCTCCGTCGCTGACAAAAATCTCCTCGGGGGAGATATCCGCGCCACGGGCCTTGAAATCCTTCTCGGCGATCACCTCGCGCAAAAAGGCGTAGCCCTGCTCCGGACCGTAGCCCCTGAAGGAGCCGGACTCGGCCAGCTCATCCACCCCTTTATGCAGGGCCTTGATGCATGCATCGGGCAGAGGCTCGGTCACATCACCGATACCGAGACGAATGATATTTTTGTCCGGGTTGGCATCCTGAAACGCCTGGATACGCCGGGAAATGTCGGCAAACAGGTACGAGGCCTTGAGCTTCAAATAATTTTCATTGATGCGAATCATATATACTCCCTTTCAGGTTTGTGGTTCACATGAATCTGTACCCTTACCCTTCTTTGCCGCTACGGACAAGCTTTGAACCCAGGGCCGAAAAAAGCATGCGGGCCTCGGGCAGTCCGGCAAGCCTGGCCACAACAAAATACCCGGCCGCCCAGACCGGAATCAGGGCCAGGGCCGCCCCCCCCCACTCTCTGGTGCTCCACGCCCCGATCAGCACCGAAAGACTGAGCACGACCATGCACAATACCCCGCCGTACCCCCCGAACCAGGCACCTTCCCGACGCCGCAGGACCAGACCCAGCAGCACGACGTTGGCCCAGGAGGAGACGGTCGTGGCCAGGGCCAGGCCGACATGAGCCATGACCTGCATGAGAATGAAACCAAGGGCCACGTTGAGCACCAGACAGACAACGGCCACGACCATCGGAGTTCTGGTGTCCTCCAGGGCATAGAAGGCCGAGACCAGGGACCGGACACAGGAAAAGGCCGGCAGGCCCGCGGCATAGGCACACAGAGCCATTCCCGTGGCGTGAACCGCCTCGGGGGTAAAGGCTCCCCTCCCGAACAGGACGGCCACAATGGGATCGCTCAGGGCGGCCAGCCCGGCTGCCGCCGGCAGGCTGACGAACAGGGTCAATCCGAGCGCCGAACTCAGGGTGGCATGAAACTCGGTGTTGCCCCCTTTTCCGGCCAGGGAGGACAGGGACGGCAGGGCTGCGGTACTGACTGCCACCCCGAAAATACCCAGGGGGAACTGGACCAGCCGGTCCGCATAATAAAGATACGAGATGCTGCCCAGGGGCAGGAGCGACGCCAGCATGGTCCCGATCAGAATGTTGACCTGATACACGGCCGCCCCGAACACGGTCGGACCCATGAGCCGACCGATCCTGCGCACGCCGTCATGCTTCAGGTCCACACGCCCTTTCCAGGAAAACCCCTGCCTGCGCAGGAAGGGCTGCTGCAGCAGCCACTGCCCGAAGCCCGCAACGAGCACGGACCAGGCCAGGGCCACCGGGACATCGGCCTGTAGCAGCAGGGCCGCAAGTGCTCCGGTGATGAGCACCAGATTCAAGATACAAGGGGCCAGTGCCGGAGCCAGAAAATGGTCCAGAGAGTTGAGGATGCCCATGCACAGGGCCACCCCGGAGATAAACAGGATATAAGGAAAACAGATCCGGACCAGACCGGCCGTATAGGCCAGCAGTTCCGGCTCATGCGCGAATCCCGGGGCCACGAGCAGGGTCAACGGTTCGGCCATCCAGAGTGTCAGCAGAACCCCGGCGCCGAGCACAAGCAGCAGCCAGACCTGCACGGACCTGGCTACCACGAACCCTTCCTCCGGGCCCCGATCCCGGGTGACTCTGGTGAACACCGGCACAAAGGCCATGGTCAAAGACCCTTCGGCGAACAGCCGCCTGAGCAGGTTGGGAAGCCGGAAGGCCACGAAAAAGGCGTCGGCAAAGGGACCGGCCCCGAGTACGAAGGCAACGATCAGATCCCGGGCAAAGCCGAGAATGCGGCTGAGCAGGGTCGCCCCCCCGACAATGGAGGCGTTTCTGGCCAGCCGACTGGAGTGGTTTGACATCCTTGACCAGACCGATCAGCGTTTCATGTTCACATACTGCAGGGGGATACCCAGATCCTGATCCCCGAGCATGGAGATCACGGCCTGAAGGTCGTCGATCTTCTTCCCGGTCACCCGGACCTGGTTGTCCTGAATGGCAGGCTGGACCTTGAGAGACTTATCCGCCTTGATCAGCTTCACGATCTTTTTGGCCGTATCCTTGTCGATCCCTTCGGCCAGGGTCGCGGCCTGCTTGACCATACCCCCTGAAGTGGGTTCGAGATCCTTGTATTCCACAATCCGGCTGTCCACCTTGCGCTTGGCCAGGTTTACCCCCAGCATCTGCTTGACGGCCTTGAGCTTCATCTCATCCTCTGTCAGCAGTGCGATGGAGTTGTTTTTCCTGTTCAGGGTGATCTCGGTTTTGGATCCGCGAAAATCGTAGCGGGTCTCGATCTCCTTGCGTGTATTGTTGACGGCATTGTCGACTTCCTGAAAGTCGATCTCGTTGACGATATCAAAAGAGGGCATCTGCTTCTCCTCGGGTTGTGGGGGGGGGACATGCGGCAATCGATTCGCCGCGACCAGGCCTTCGGCACATAAACAAAAACCCCGTCCCGCACAATGTGCGGGACGGGGGAATTTTCAGCATACGACCAAGAGCGGGACGTTACCAGCGGGGGCGCTGCTGGGGACGGGGGCGGGCTTCATTGACCCGCAGGTTCCGCCCTCCGAAAACGGTTCCGTCCAGTGCGTCGATAGCCTCATCGGCACCGGCACCCATTTCCACGAAACCAAAACCACGGGCCCGACCGGTTTCCCGATCGGAGATCAGCTTGACGGAATTCACGTCCCCGTACTGTCCAAACAGGTCCTGTACCTCTTCTTCAGTAGCGGCCCAAGGCAAATTCCCGACGTAGATGTTCTTCGACATAAAAACTCTTCTCCTCAAATGAATAATCCCGCGCCTGCCGGTTCGAAACCACCCAACGGAAACGATATTACCACCCGACAGACACCGACCTCACGCGTAAGAAACTCTGAAAAAAATGGCAAGGAAAATTTGAATTTATTCGGATACTCTTACAAAAAGTCTTCAAATTCCTGTTGACGCAATGGCGGGTCCTTGCCAACCCTTGCTGCAATCCACTTTCAAAGGAGCGCATCATCCATGCCCACCATCCAGACATCGCTTTTTGAACTGTACAAGATCGGACCCGGTCCCTCGAGCTCCCACACCCTGGGGCCCATGCGGGCCGGACTCGATTTTTCACATGCCATCCAAACCCTTCCCCCGGAACAGCTTCGACGTGCCGCATCCGTTCGGGTCCGTCTGTTCGGAAGTCTGAGTGCCACCGGGCGGGGGCACGGCACGGACAAAGCCGTTCTGGCCGGACTGCTCGGAGAAAACCCGGAAACCTGCGCCGCCTCGGTTCTCGACTCCATGCTCGTGGGGCCGGACTTCTCGGCCTCCATGGACCTGGGCGAGACCACCATTCCCCTTGACGAGGAGACCATTGTCTTCGATGCCCTGGAGCATGACTTTCCCTACAACAACACGCTGACCATCTCCCTGCTGGCCCAAGACGGCTCCTCCCTCTTCTCCCGCGAATACTATTCGGTGGGCGGGGGCTTCCTGCAATGGAAAGGGTGGACACCTCCCGAGCGGGGCTATCCGGCCTTTCCCTATCGGACCATGACCGAACTCAAAACGCACCTGGTGGAGCAGGATCTGCGCCTGCACGAGCTGGTTCTGGCCAACGAACAGGCCATTACCGGGGCCTCCGCAAAGGACATCATGACCGGACTGGACAGGATCATCACCACCATGCTGCACGCTGTGGAGATCGGCATTTCCACGACCGGCATTCTTCCCGGCCCCATCGGACTGAAACGCAAAGCCCCCATCCTGTACGAACGGTACCGGTCCATGCCCACGGCACCGGACCGCTTCCTGGCCAAACTGAGCGCCTACGCCTTTGCCGTTGCAGAAGAAAACGCTGCCGGGCACTCCATCGTCACCGCCCCCACGGCAGGTTCTGCAGGCGTCATCCCGGCCATTGTATATCTGCTCAAAGGGCACCGTAAACTGTCCAGAAAAAAAATCCGGGAGGGACTCATGGCCGCCTCCGTGGTCGCCTTTCTGGCCAAACACAACGCCTCCATCGCCGGGGCCGAGGTGGGATGCCAGGGCGAGGTCGGTGTGGCCTCGAGCATGGCCGCAGCCATGCTCGCCTACGCCCAGGGATACCGGTTCCAGGTCACGGAAAACGCCGCCGAATCCGCCCTGGAACACCATCTCGGGCTGACCTGCGATCCCATAGGCGGTTATGTGCAGATCCCGTGCATCGAACGCAACGCCATGGGCGCGGTCAAAGCCTACAACGCCTTCCTGATCGCCTCCACCGTGGGCCCGGACCTGCACATGATCGGCCTGGACCAGGTCATCTGCGCCATGGCGGAAACCGGACGGGATATGTGCCCCAAGTATAAGGAGACTTCTTTAGGGGGGCTGGCAATCAGCTATGCGGGATGTTGAGGAAGTTTTAAGTTTTAAGTGTTAAGTGTTAAGTGTGAAGTGTTAAGCAAGAAAATATAGGTATTGCAATATACTGCAATTGATGTATAAGCACCTAAAACCTAAAACCTAAAACCTAAAACCTAAAACCTAAAACCTAAAATCAAATGCCTACAGTCCGCGAGCTCACCAGACAATACATGCCCGAGTTCCCTACCAGGTACTGCGGAACAGTGTACACCGATACCACGGAATTCATGGACATCGGGTACGGGGACGTCATTGCCGTGGGGGGGTACCATTATATGGTGCTCAAAGATGAGTGCGAACGTCGGTTCGGCATCGAGGACCCCAAATTCTGGGTAAAGCGGTGCAGGGAACTGGAGACCGGAGAGCGTAAGATTCTCAAACTGGTCTTTTACGAAAAGTTCCCCATACGGATCGGGTCCTTCACCATCCAGTGCCACCGCAGCCCGGGCAAGGAGGCCCGGATTCTGGACCTGGTGGGCAGCGACCCCAGGTTCATGCACGGCCGGTCCTTCGAAGACGTCAGGGGTAACAACGTCCGGATCCTGGACATCGTGTTCGGCAAACGGCTGGATCTCATTGTCCAGGAACTGGAAGAAGACCACCCCACATACCTCCGCAAGACCCTGCCCGGTATCCTGGAAAACTACATCGGGGCCTGCGAGGCCATCGACTTCCTGCACCGCAACCGCGAAACCCACGGCGACATCCGCCGGGACCATCTCTGGGTGGAATACGAGACAGGACAATACCGTTGGATCGACTTTGACTACGCCTTTGGCTTCCATGAAAACCCGTTCGGCCTGGATATGTTCGGACTGGGCAACATCCTGACCTTCCTGGTCGGCAAAGGGGACCACAACCCGGCGGACTGGCCCGGGCACAATCTGACGACAGAGGATCGCTCCATTGTGTTCGGCAACCGGGTGACCAACCTGCGCAGACTTTTTCCGGACATTCCCGAGCCGTTGAACAACGTGCTCATGCATTTTTCCGCCGGAACCTACGTCTTTTACGAAGGTATCGAGGAAATGCTGCAGGACCTGCGCCCCTGTGTCGACCTGCTTCGAAAATGCTGACCCCGGGAGGACGCAATGAAATGCAAGAAAATTCTGGTGGCCGTGGATGCCTCGGACAACGCCATGCGGGCCGTGCACTACACAGGAGAGATCGTGGGGGACCGACCGGAATTCCTGATCGAACTGCTGACCATTGAACGGCTTCCGGCCCGGGATCTGTTCCCTGACGAAGCCGCCTGGAAAACAGCCTGTGAGAACACCCGCGCCGAACTCCGAATATTTCAGGACAAGGCGGCCTTTGCCCTGCAGGAAACAGGGGTGCCCGGACAAACGATCACCAAACGATACATCACCAGCTGCCACTCTCCGTTGACCGGGGACGCCACGCAGTGCAGTCCGGGAACGAGCATTGCCCAGGAGATCCTGCAGGAGGTCAAAAACGGTGACTTCGGAACCGTGGTGATCGGCAGACGCGGAGTGTCCAAGGCTGAGGAATTTCTGTTCGGGTCGGTTTCCACCAAGATCATTCACTATGCCCGGGGATGCGCGGTCTGGGTTGTAGAGTAGAAATGCATATTGCCTTTGCGCCGGGGAAAGGCTAGGCCTCGCCGCTGTTTCATCATCCCCAAACACCACCAGACGAGGATACCATGGATTTCACCCGACTGGGCCTGCGTGACGCTCTCGTGCAGGGGCTGGCCAAACAGGGAATCACCGCCCCCGCTCCGATCCAGACACAGGGAATTCCCCCCATCCTGAACAACGAGGATGTATTCCTGAACGCTGAAACAGGTACCGGCAAGACCCTGGCCTTTCTGCTGCCTCTGTTTGAGCGCATCGATTGTACCGTAAAGGACCTTCAGGTCGTCATCCTCGCACCGACCCATGAACTGGCCATGCAGATCCATGAGCAGAGCACGACCCTGGCCCGCAACTCGGGAATTCCGGTTCGCTCCCAGGCCCTGATCGGGTCGGCCGCAGTGAAACGCCAGATCGAAGGCCTTAAGAAGAAACCGCATCTGGTGGTCGGTTCCGCGGGGCGCATCCAGCACCTGATCACCCTGAAAAAACTCAAGCTGCAAAAAGTACGGGCCGTGGTTCTGGATGAAATGGACAGACTGCTGGTGGATGAAAGTCTGCAGCAGATCCGCCGAATCCTCGCGATGGTGCCCAGGGAGCGCCAGATGATCTTCTGCTCGGCCACCCGGCAACCAAAGTCCCTGGCCGAAGCCCAGTCCCTGTGCCCGGGCCTGCAGGGAGTCTCCACCGCGGCCAACCGCATCGCCCCGAACATCGAACACCTGTACTGCGTGGGCGAAGAGCGGGACAAGTTCACCCTGCTGCGCAAGCTGATCCACGCCCAGAACCCCGAGCGGGCCCTGGTCTTTCTGCACCGCAACGAGGATGTGGAGGAACTGGTCACCCGTTTGGCGTTCCACAAGATCAACGTTGTCGGCCTGCACGGGGGAATGGACAAACTGGAACGGAAAAACGGGCTGGACGGATTCCGGCGGGGCAAAAGCCGGGTTCTGGTGGCCTCGGATGTGGCTGCTCGCGGCCTGGACATCTCCGGCGTGACCCACGTGTACAACCTCAATGCCCCCAGTTCCGGAAAGGACTATCTGCACCGGGTCGGACGCACAGGCCGAGCGGGCGTATCCGGTTGCGCCGTGACCCTGCTCACCGACCCGGAGCTGCGCCTGGTCCGACGCTACGAACAGGAACTCGACCTGGTCATGACCCGAATCTCGGTCCGACAGGGCCGGGTCATTCTGCCACGTGCCCCTGAACACCGACCAGCCGATACATAAAAAAAACGTAACTATTCAGGTCCCCGTTTTGGGATTAAGAGGATTATGCTCCTCTGTCGCAGGGTACAGGACTGTCCGGCCTCTGGTCATAATCCCCTTTATCCTTCTACTCCCTCTACTCCCTTATTTTTTTATCCAAAGTGAATAATTACAAAAAAAACAAGGCCTTGAAGGTTGCTCTTCAAGGCCTTGTTTTTTTATGTACACACATATCCGGCACTACTCTCCCGGCATGTCCCCGTCTTCATAAGTCTTCCTGATGCTCTCCACGACCTTCCTGTTCTGCAGAAAGATCTCTGCCAAGCGGGGATCGAAATGTTTTCCCCGCTCGCTCTCGATCAGACCAAACGCCTTCTCAAGGGGCCAGGGATCCTTGTACGGCCGCCTGGTGACCAGGGCGTCAAAAACATCTGCAATGCACACGATACGTCCTGAAACGGGAATCTCCTCCCCCTTGAGGCCGTATGGGTATCCGGTTCCGTCCCACCGCTCGTGATGGGTCAGGGCGATCTCACATCCGGTCTGGAGTAACTTGGAAGAGCTCCCTTTGAGGTTTTCATATCCGATCATGGAATGATTCTGCATGATCTTCCACTCGTCCGCCTCCAACTTCCCCGGTTTGAGCAAAATGGCATCCGGAATGCCGACCTTGCCGATATCGTGCATGGCACTGGCCTGAGCAATGAGCTCCACGATCTTGGGCGACAGCCCGAATTCCGAAGCCAGGAGACGGGAATATTCGCAGATTCTGCGGATATGCATTCCCGTATCCGTATCTCTTGATTCGGCAACATGCACCAGCCGGGTGACGATCTCCATGGTCCGCTCGTTAACCATGGCCTGGAGGTTGTCCCGATGACGTTTGAGCTCCATGTGATTTTCTATCCTGGCCCGCATCAGACTGGGATTGAACGGTTTGGCGATATAGTCCACCGCCCCGAGGGCCAGGCCCTTGGCCTCGTCTTCCTCCTTGCTCAGGGAGGTCACGAAAATCACCGGTATATGATTCGTAGCGCTGTTTTCCTTGAGTTCACCTATTGTGGCATACCCGTCCATACCGGGCATGACCACATCGAGGAGAATGATATCCGGATGCTCCGTAACGGCAGCCTGGACTGCGCTCTCTCCACTTCCGGCAGTAATGACCCGATAATCTTCACAAAGGATGCTCGCGATATATTTCAGATTGGTACGGGAGTCGTCGACAACGAGAATAGTGTGCTCTTGAGCTTCCTGATACAATTTGCATTCCTCTATCGGCGTGGCAGAAATTTGATCCGGTAATTACGATGCGCCTTGTCCCGCGAGTCGGTCGAACGGGAATATCAAGTCCAGGCTCTTACTTGGTCGGATGACCGTTGTCGACCCTTTTCGTTTTCCACATTTATTTATCGGGCACCGTTACCGGAGCAAAAAAACAAAAGCTGCAGTCCCAAAAACATCGCCACCTTTTCGTATAGAGGGAAAAAATGGGTAATTATTCACATCACATAATCCTGTAAATCTGCGACGCAGGAGCATGATCCTCTTAATCCCCGAACGGGTACCTGAATAGTCATAAAAATGGTTCAAATCTCGGTTGATCACACCCGCCGCAAACGAGAGGAACCGTGCATAACCAACTACTCGTCACGCGTCATATTCAAAGATAACAATAATTTTTCAAAAACGACTTTGGACAGAAAAATCATCCTCCCTTCTCTTTCTTCCTTAACGGTTTCAGACCGCGGGAAAAGGCTTCATGTCCAAATTCCCGGGTCAGCGGGACCGTAACCCGGGCCAGAGGACGGCCGGGACTCCCCCCCCAGAGCACCCCGGACGGAACATTTCTCGAAACCGCTGTTCCGGCCTGAATGACTACGGAACTGCCGATGGTCACCCCGGGAAGAATGACGCAATGCGGCCCGACAAAGGTGTCGGACATGATGCTCACCGTGCCGGAGACGTTGCTGTCCTGCCTCGGG
>Ga0102940_1002532_pt1 | contig 10960 bp, 3 predicted proteins | sample SalPonR2_C_D1_MG_FD_78215 | JGI IMG/M metagenome (GOLD analysis project Ga0102940, IMG submission 78215) | Salt pond soil microbial communities from South San Francisco under conditions of wetland restoration - Salt Pond MetaG R2_C_D1_MG | ecosystem: Environmental > Aquatic > Marine > Intertidal...
GAGGAGTCCGGCGAATTGCAAATGATAAAAAGCTACATGTTTGCCGATGCCATGACACTTGTTGCCAAGGTTCACGGTGTGGCAGGCGATGGACTGTACGATATCAAAATGGAGAACGCCACCATCATCCGCAAGGCTGCCCGCGACCTGATGGTGAGCAATCATTCCCTTAAAATGTTCGGATTCCAGTATGTCGACTATTTCGACATTGTAAGAGAGTTGATTGAGGAGTACCGCCTGCTATTCATTCGCTGGGTGGATACTTTTGACCCGTGGAATTATACCATCGACCGCTGGGGTTTGTTCAATCCTCCCGGTGTAGGCCCTTTCGACAAGGACCCGGATGATGATCTTCCCTTTGACAATCCGCTGGATGGTTAAGCCAATCCCCATTCGCCGGAACAAGTTCGGATTGGCAAGCAAGGAGATATGAGTCCGGAAGAGCAGTAGACTACTTTTTGCTTATTCATTTCAGAGAATTTTTTGTCTATCCGAGCTAGGCCCATGTCAAACCCGGCAGAGTAATATGGTAAATGCTCCAACCTCCATATTCACTTGGATGCAACTTGAAACACCCTTCGCCTTCATAATGGATGCTATCTCTCCCCTCGTTCAGGTAGCCTTTATAATGTACATAAAAGGAGGCTGTAGCTTCTGTCTCCTGTTCATTTATGATGAGTGGTTCAAACGTTTTGGAAACTACCTCAAATGAATCGAAGGAGGCCAGAAAATGGTTCAGCCTCTCCACAACATAGTTTGAATCAAGCGATTTCCCATTGCTGTCTTCGAAATGCTCATCATCCACATAGAGCAAATCATACCCCTCACCTCCTACGTTATCCATCTTACCCATGCTCATTCGGAAGAAATAATCAATGGCATCGTGAATATCCAGTTCTGCATTGGGATGAAATTCTTCATAGATAAAACAGGTATTCATGCCCGGAATGCGCATATTGTCAATCATATGCTCAAACAGCTCTTCTGTGATAAAGCGGTAAATCTCAGCATCATCAACCTCACAGATAGCATCCAGCACAAGGTTGTTCTCATCCATGATATCATACAGCCGTTGCAACTCAATGGGTATCTGCTCCGGGGTTAAATCCTCAATCTTTCTGAATGCAGGTTTTCCCAAAAAGTCCCAAACGGAAATTTGCTCTGCATTTCGATATTGTATTTCAAAAGCCTCTATATTATTTAGCCAATCCTGCTCTATTTCGGGAGGCAGATCAGATTCTGTGTGAAATTTGCCACCATACCTCTCCTGCAGCTCTTTTTTGAGAAGCTCATTATCAATTTGCTTGTTGTAATCCTCATTTGATTGATTTTTCATAACTCCGGCGTTTTCTATTCAAGTTACAACATATTGGGCAATAGATCAATTCACATGTAGGTTGTAGAACCAGCACAACACTAAATTTTCTTCAATGGGGTATCTGATCGTCTCCCGAAGATTCGTTTTTAAAGAAGTCTGATGCGGATTATGGTCCTAAATATCTATAATGGCAGGAAATTGAATAGATATCAGGACTACGTCCCTAGTTTACTTTTCCCCATTGCTGTTACTACGAAGATTTAGGGGCTAACGCCCCTTTCAAAAAAGAGATACCTGATCGTTGTAGCGTATTCCCTATATGGCACAATATGAACTTGCTGTTATAACGATGCAGGCAACATACGATAAAATTACAAAAGAAATTCACAAGTATTGATCATATTCCATTAAGAAAATATGGCGCGCTAGCGCTATAATCATAGTAGATAGATAAATGTGACATGAAATTATAGGGGCGTAGCGCTGATATCAAAAACAAATACCAAATAAATCCTCCCAACTATCACCCAGTATGTGTTCCCAATAAAAGGAAGAGAAAATCTCATAAAAGAAAAATTCACGTGTATTGATCGAATACCACATTTTATCTTATTAAAACCCGGAATAAAATGAGTAATACCCGGGAATGAACACTATACACATAATACTCATTGCGAGCTCTTTGTGCACATTGTGGTAAAGTTGATATGCAAGTACTAAATTTTAAAAGTCTAATCACAGAGGACACAATGATGAAAAAAATACTTTTGCGCGAAATGGCAAAGGAATGCTGTATTTTTAGGCAGCTTTTAGCGGAACGGACTAATCCTTTATCGCAACAAGGTGTCATATGATTACGAATATATTAACACAAATCCATTTATAAAATGAGTAAAAAGATCCAATTTGTGGTATTACTGGGGCTATTCTCCCTACTGAGTACTGCAATGGTAGCGCAAAACCCCGAACAGTGGATACGCTACTCAGCCATTTCGCCCGATGGAAGCAAAATTGCCTTTACTTTCAAAGGGAACATTTACACAGTTAACGCCAGCGGAGGCGAAGCAAGACAGTTAACCTACCATGCCGATCACGATTATATGCCGGTATGGAATAACGAGGGCTCAAAAATCAGCTTTGCTTCGAACCGGCATGGCAATTTTGACATTTTTATTGTGAATGCCGAAGGAGGCACACCCAAGCGGTTAACCTATCACTCAAACGATGAGTATCCTTACACTTTTAGCAACGATGACAAGCAGATAATCTTTGGCGGACAACGCCTGGATGCCGCAAACCACCGACAATACCCCACAGGCTCGCAACCTGAAGTATACACAGTAGCCACCGAAGGCAGCCAAGTACACCAACTATGGACAATACCTGCCCAAATGATACAGGTGAGCGCCGATGGCAAAACCATGGTATACCACGACAAAAAAGGGGGCGAAAACCGCTGGCGTAAACACCACAAATCAGCTATTACACGCGACATATGGACATACGACAGCGAAAGCAAGCAACACAAAATGATTACCTCATTTAAAGGTGAAGATCGGAATCCTGTATTCGCAAAAGACAATGCCAGTATTTACTATTTAAGCGAGCAGAACGGTAGCTTTAATGTGCACAAGCTAAGACTTAGCAACCCGGGAAACGTTAAGCAGATAACAAATTTTGAGCTGCATCCGGTTCGCTTTTTGAGCATCAGCAACGACGAAACACTTTGTTATACGCATCATGGCGATCTTTACACACAAAAACCCGGAGCACAGCCCCGCCTTATTGAGGTAACCATAAACAGCGGCGCACTGGGCAATAATTTACAAACCTTACCCATAGGCGGCAATATTTCGGAAATGGCCATTTCACCCAATGGAAAAGAAGTAGCCTTTATTGCGCGGGGCGAAGTGTTTGTATCGTCAGTTGAAGGGAAATTTACCAAACGGCTTACCAACACAACCGAACAGGAGAAATATGTGAATTTCTCGGCCGATGGTGAGGCTGTAATTTATGCCAGCTTGCGCAACAGCACCTGGGGCATTTACAAAACCACCAAAACCCTCGAAAAAGAGCCATACTTTTTCGCCTCTACCCTGCTTACCGAGGAGAAGATTATCGATAATGACTACGATAATTACCAGCCCAAAATTTCGCCCGACGGCAAAGAGATTGCTTATATCGAAAACCGTCGTTCGCTAAAGGTTTACAACATCGAGAGCAAACAGATACGCGAGATTATGGGCCCTGACAAACTCTATTACATGCGCGAAGGCGACCAGTTCTTTACCTGGAGCCCTGATAGCAAATGGTTACTTGTGGATTATTCGCCCAATTTAGGAGTAAGCGAAGCAGTATTAATCAAAGCCAACGGAAAAGAGGAAATGATTAATCTTACCGAAAGCGGCTTTGGAAATTACTCGGCAAAGTGGGTGAACGGTGGCAAGCAAATTATGTGGTTTAGCGACCGACACGGATTGCGTTCACATGCTACCAGCGGAACACGCCAACTGGATGTGTATTCGCTCTTCTTAACCCGAGATAGCTGGGACAAATTCAACATGTCTGAAGATGAATACAAACTCTGGAAGGAGATTGAAAAGTTGGAGAAAGAGAAAAACGCTGAAAAACAGAGCAAGAAAGACAAAAAGAAGAAAAAGAAAAAAGATGCCGACAAGGATCAAGTGGATTCATTATTCGTGAAGTTTGATTGGGATGGATTGAAAGATCGCAAAAAACGCTTGACCATCCACTCCTCGAGCCTGGCCGATGCGATACTCTCAAAAGACGGTGCCACTTTATATTATCTTACACGTTTTGAGAAAGGATTGAACCTTTGGAGTACCAATTTGCGAACACAAGAAACCAAAATGATAATTCCACTGGGTGCACGCCGTGCCGGTCTTGAATGGAACAAGGATATGAGCAAGCTTTTCCTGCTTGCTGATGGCAAAATATCGACAGTTGATGTGGCTTCAAAATCCACAAAGCCTGTAAGCATACGAGGTGATGTGACCATTGATGTGGCACACGAGCGTCAACTGATGTTCGACCATGTTTGGAAACGTACCAAAGCCATGTTCTACACATCAAATTACCATGGCGCACCCTGGGATAAGCTTCGCGAGGAGTACAAACCCAAACTGCCATTATTGGGTAACGACATCGAACTTACCGAATTGTTATCGGAGATGCTTGGTGAGCTTAACGTTTCGCACAGCGGTGCCCGTTATCGCTACCGAAAACCCGATGCTACAAAAACTGCCTCATTGGGGTTGTTTATCGATTATACTTACACCGGGTCGGGACTAAAAATTGCCGAAATTATGCAATTTGGTCCACTGGATAAGGAACATATTAAGGTAACTCCCGGCATGGTCATCAAATCTATCGACGGCCAGGTGATTACGAACGATGTGGATTATGCCAAGTTCCTGGATAAAAAAGACGATAAGTTTACCCTGCTGGAAATATACAATCCCGCGGAAAAAACAACCTTTAACGTTACAGTAAAACCAGCCAGTTTAGGGAAAGAACGTTCGCTACAGTACAACAGATGGGTTAAGCAAAACGAACAACTTGTAGACAGCCTGAGTAATGGTCAACTTGGTTATGTACATCTTCCCGGAATGAGTGATGGCCCTTATCGCAATACATACGACAAAGCAATGGGAAAATATGCACATACCAAAGGCATGATCATCGACACGCGCTTTAATGGCGGCGGCGACCTGGTTAGTGATTTGGCTATGTTCCTTACTGGCGAACCCTTTCTGGAGTATGCCATCGAAAGCCGCTCGTTGGGTACCGAACCCCTTGCCCGCTGGACTAAACCCTCGGTAGCAATGGTGAACGAAGCAAACTATAGCGATGGACACTGCTTTAGCTGTGGTTATCAGGATTTGGGTATTGGCACACTCATTGGTATGCCCGTGCCAGGAACCTGTAGCTTTGCCGGTTGGGAGATGCTCCAAAATAGCAGAATACTATGGGGCTCGGTGCCTGTAAGTGCCAAAAATATGAAAGGAGAATGGCTGGAAAACAACCAAACCATGCCGGATATCATTGTTAAAAATATGCCCGGCGAAATTGACAACGGACGCGACAAACAGCTGGAAGCAGCCATTGAGGAACTTTTGAAAAATGTAAAGTAGCCCATAACAAATAAACATCAAAAAAAGAGAGTGACGGAATCACTCTCTTTTTTGATGTTATAAAGCCAATTTACTAACATCGCATACTTGCAAGGGGCTATTTCTATTCCCTTTATAATTACGGCAAGATCCCCTTTTTAAAGTCACGAACCAAACAGGCAAGTACGCCAACCATTCGGAAAACTCAAAACCCAATGCAACCTACACTACGCCTGCTCAGTTATCAAAGCCATCAGCTCATCGGCCGATATTTTGGCCGATTGATCGGTATCGGCCAGCAACTTGTCGGCCAAATCGCGTTTGCTATGGTGCAACTTTACAATTTTCTCCTCAATGGTATTTTCAGCAATCAACCGATAGATGGTAACGGGGCGTTTTTGTCCAATACGGTGTACCCGGTCCGATGCCTGATCTTCCACAGCCGGATTCCACCACGGATCCATATGAATAACATAATCGGCAGCTGTTAGGTTTAACCCAACGCCACCGGCCTTCAGGCTAATAAGAAACAATTCACTTTTACCATTCTGAAAATTATCAATAGCAAGCTCCCGCTTCTTTAAAGGTGTGGAACCATCCAGGTATTCATAGGTTATGCCCTTTTTATCCAACATATTCCGAATAAGAGAAAGATGTTTGGTAAACTGCGAAAAGATTAAAGCTTTGTGATTCGCCTCAATCAGCTCCTCTACCAATTTCTCGAGAGTTTCAAGTTTTGAGCTGGGCAGGTTACTTTCCGGAACTACCAACTGCGGATGGCAACTCAACTGGCGAAGTTTGCTGATTTGTGCCAAAATTTGAAGGTGTTTTGCCCCCCCTGAGTCTCCTGCTTGTTCCAACTGATTAACAGCTTCCAGTCTCATGGTTTCATATAAGGCGCTTTCCTCATCGGACAGGGGCACCTGAATGCTGATTTCTGTTTTTTCGGGAAGATCTTCCAGTACGTCGGATTTTTTACGACGCAATACAAAGGGGGCAATATACTTGTTTAACATTTTATGAAGATGCGCATTATCGGTTCCGCCGTTTTTCATAAACTTTTCGGAGAATTGCTTTACCGAACCCAACATCCCGGGATTAATAAACTGAAACAGATTCCATAACTCTCCCAAGTGGTTCTGAATAGGTGTACCGGTTGTGATAATGCGGAAATGGCTTTGCAATTTCATTACCGCTTTACTGCGCATACTTTTGGCATTTTTTATGGCATGGGCTTCATCCAGTACGGTAATATTCCACTGTCGGTCATCAAGCAAATCGGGGTTGGCCTGCAAAATGCCATAGCTCACCACCAGCACATCGTAGGGCTCAAGCGTGTCCAATAACGCTTGTCGGTTCTGGTTTTTCAATTCCACCGGACGAAGTGTTGGCGCAAACCGGAACAACTCCTTGGTCCAGTTACTACAAACAGAGGCAGGAGCTACCACTAAGGCGGGCCCGTTTTTGGCATATTTTAACATAATAGCAATACACTGAAGGGTTTTACCCAAGCCCATGTCATCGGCCAAACATGCACCTACACCCCAGTTATGCAGCCTATCGAGCCACAATACACCTTCCTTTTGATAAGGCCGCAACTCGGCCTGCAAGTTATCAGGTAAGGAGGGTTGGTAACTTTTTAGCTTATCCAGATTTTTCAGGTGCTCGTTCCAGCCTTTGTCTGTTTTTGTAGTTTTTACACCTTCCACAAAAGTCTCAATGCCGGCAGAACCCAAGGGATGGACTACAAGCTTCTTCCCTTTTTTCTGAGCTACTGCTCCTACTGCAGCCAACCGTTTCTGCAGATCTTTACACAACGACAAATAGGTTTTATCATCGAGCTGGATGTATTTACGGCTACCATTATTGGATTTTTCAAGCAACTGCTGAATTGTCATGGTCACATCATCGTCAACGGTCACCTCGGCCTCCAGTCCAAACCAGTTGTTTTCTTTCTTTATACCCACATTAAATTCGCTAGCCATTAGCACTTTGGCCACTCTCATACGCTCTCCTTTTGGCCATATAAGCTTAACAGCCGGAGCATGCTCCTTCACTTCGGCAAGAAAGTCCAAGATATCCTGCTCGTTCTCTAAAATCAGCTGCTCCGAAGCATCTTCAAGCTCCCTGAGCCAGCTGATACATTGGGTAAGTTCTGCTACCCACTCTTTTTCGCGTGCAGGATTTCGTCTGATATTAAAATGCTTACCATCGGTATTTTTCACCAGCACATTCTTAGAGCCAATACCAGGAACATAGCGTGCATCGGCATCTTCCAAGACTTCAATAAGTAGCTGTACATGTAACTTACTACCTACGGGCGTAAGTTGAATCACGGGTAAATTGGCACTTTGTTTCTCACTCACCCCACTTTCGGCAAAGTTGCCGGTTACAGGCATTATGCCGCTCAGGTTTCCCATAAGCTTTTTCGCTTTTGGTAAGCCTTTTTCAGGAATATGCAGTTCAGTAGTGTTTGCCTCCTGTAATATCCTATAAATACGTAATAAACTGGCAGGCCAATCGATATAAATATAGCTGGTTTCACTCTCCTTAATAATTTGAGATTCCGGCGTGCCGGGCTGCAGTTTTAGCGTCGCTCCCCTCTCCTTTTTATCAATTTCCAAACGGGCTTCCTGAATGTGTATTTGCAAAGGCAGGTGAGGTTCGTCAATGGTATATACTTCAGGATGCGCTGCCAGTCTCTTCATCAGTTTGCCTTCATTTCTAACTCTTACCTCATTAAAGAAAGAATGTTTACTTAAACAGTTGACTATGGCAACATCCTCAGACGTAGCAAAGTCAGGCATTTTATTCAAAAACCGCGTTAGAGAGCGTTCTTTTCCTTTGGACCAACCATTCTTTTGCTTTGTTTGCTCTAAACACACCAATTCCATATCATGCACCTGCAAAGGGTCAACCAACCATATTAAGCGCTTCTGTTGGGTTTGGGATTTCTGGTTTTGTGCGCCTTTATTTTGTTTCAGTTCATTTTCCAGGAGGGTTAGTACTTTTTCCCAATCCTCGCCGGGCCGATAGATCTCGGCTAAAGGAAGCATATTGAATTTTTCGTGCAACTGAGCCAAACGCATTCGGGCGTATTCCTGCGTATCCAATATTCCGGTTAACCCTGCAGCTCTGTATTCAAATTCTATTTTCTCCTCTACATTAGCATCAATGTAAGATTCATTAAATCCACTGCCCATCCACTTGACAACAGCTGTTAAAAAATGTCTGTGTATGGAACTTTTAAACGAATAGTAGATTGCAGCTGCAGAAGTCGTTTTCTTACCCAATATATGATTTATAAATTCAAGCACAATTTGCGCAAACTCTTTAAATGGCTTCTCATGTTCTTGTAGATTGGGCATTCGTTTTATGGCATTGCGTATAAAGGTGGCTGCGGCAGTCAGGTTATCAACTCCCCCATCGGCAAGAAGCACCAAACCATAGAGCAATCCATAAATTCCGGGAAGATCTTTTCGCTTGTGATGCTGTTCTTCCTGGTAATCCAGAAGAAACTGGCTTGCTTGTTGCAAAGCTGCCTGGGTATCTCCTTTTAAAAATGTAGAAAAAAACAAACTATCGGGCGACAACCTCAATTCAGTGGTAATTTCCACCACCTCCTCAACCGGCAAAAGCAGATGTGCACACGAAGCATAATTGTATTGCAGAAACGGCTCATCAATCAAGGAACTATCCAGATAGATCTCTTTTAGTTGGGTGAAATATCGGTAGGGAAGGATAAAAGGCAATGTATCCAAAAAAAGCAACCGCTGATTTTCATCAAAATAGGGAAGCATGGGCATAATAGCTGAAAAATCATCGATTTTCTTTAATGCTTTTGTGAGCACTTCGGTGGTATCATTCCAGCTATACGATTTTGAAAAATGGGTTTTCTCATCAAGTAACGATACATCTTTGGTAAGAATTGCCAAATGAATAAAAATATTGGTATAGAAATAATAAAAGCCCCTATTAAAATAACTAAGAATTTCTCGCAGTAAGGGTTGATTATCATCAGCCAGGGGCATAATCCTGGCGGCTACCGCTTTGTCAACATAATACCCGTCAGGAGTTCTGCGAAACAATCCTTTATCTTCCAGACTTTCAACACTCTTATCAATGGTTCCCTTCTTAAGGGAGGCATATTGGCTCATTGCTCCCAAAACACTTTTAGCAACCTCCTTTGCCTGCGATTTGGGAATGGGTGTAGCAATAAAAGTAAGTATCTTAAGCACTACAGCCTCAACCTGGTCAAGCGCTGTATCGGTAATTCCTTCCGGAAGCTCCGGTATATCTTTTGGGTCAAACATTTGGTGCTCCTTTATTTTTATTTTCAAAAGTATTCAATACAAAGAATTTTTTGTCATAGTCTGGCTATTTTTTACCTAAATCACTCATTAAATATCATTGGTGTCTGCGTAAAAAGTAAAGTGCTTCACTACGTTCGCAATGGTCGGCAATTAGGGAAGGTTTGGAGAGGATGAAGTTGTCTTTAGATACAAAAAATGTACTTCGTCAAGTCTCAAAGATATAACAACATGGAATAAAAATGAGCTATTTCAAGAAATAGTGCATGTTTAAATAAAAAAAATGCGCATCTACTCCCATTATTGCGCCAATGGTTGTAATTTTGGTATTGAAAGGGTTTCCCTCAACATCAATACCTAAAAATGCCGAGTACTATGAAGAAAGGATTTAAAAGACTGGCCTATACCATGCTCACTTTGTTGATTTTCGTCATTGTGTTATTGGTGGTTGCCAAGCTTTCGGAAAGAAAGATCACACAAATGGCATTGCGCAAAGTCAGCCGCGATATTGAGGCACCTGTCACTATTCGGGATATCTCCTTCAACTTGCTGCGTAAATTTCCACTTGCCTCCATCGAGCTGGAGGGCGTTTCCCTGTGCGGGCAAAATGACACATCCTGCCAGGCACTCCCCGATACATTGATGCAGATAGAGAAGGCTTATATAGCGGTTAAATCCATGCCCCTCACCAAGGGTATCATCGAGGTAGTAAAGATCGATATTATAAACTCAAGGTTAAAGTATCAGGTTGATAGCGCAGGAAATAGCAACATTGACTTCCTGATGGCCGCCGATACCACGCAACCTGTCGATACTACTCCCGGGAAGCCATTGGACATTACATTAACCGATCTTTCCGTTGAAAACTTAACCTGCTATTACAGCGACAGCGCAAACCATGTTGCTGCCAAAGTCAATATTCCTACGCTTCAACTCAGCGGGAAACTCAGTGGTGAGTCAATAGCCGGTTCAGCCCATGGAAATATTCTTCTCTCACATGCCAATATGGAATCGACACCGCTGCACTTAATGAAATCAATGGAATTGAAATTTGATGTCGATTATGCCAACGATTCCATAGTTATTGAAGAGATGGGAATGGCATCGGACGGTGTGAACATGGCCATTGAGGGCGGTGTTAAGTTGGGCGACACACTCAGGACCGATTTGTTGGTTCAGCAAACGGAATTGCGCCTGCA
>Ga0102940_1002533_pt1 | contig 10959 bp, 4 predicted proteins | sample SalPonR2_C_D1_MG_FD_78215 | JGI IMG/M metagenome (GOLD analysis project Ga0102940, IMG submission 78215) | Salt pond soil microbial communities from South San Francisco under conditions of wetland restoration - Salt Pond MetaG R2_C_D1_MG | ecosystem: Environmental > Aquatic > Marine > Intertidal...
GAGGCGCCTCCGCGACCGGAGGCGAGCGCCCCGGCCTCGTCGGAGCCGCCCCGCCCGACTCCGGCGAGCGAGCCGCCGCCCGCGCAAAGCAGTCCAGAGAGTCGCGCCGAGCCGATTGTCGAGCCAGTCGGGAAGCCGATCGGGGAGGAAGTCCAGAGGCCGGCGCGCCCGGTCTCCGATGCCTCCCCCCCGCCCGCTCCTGCGGACGTCGAGCTCGCCATCATCGGCGCGGGCCCGGCGGGCATCGCGGCCGGCGTCCGGGCGGCCGAGCGCGGGATCCGGCACACGCTCTACGAGCGGTCGGTGCTCGCGGACACGATCGTCAAGTACCAGAAGGGCAAGCTCGTGATGGCCGAGCCGCCGCAGCTCCCGCTGCAGGCGGAGCTCCGCATGACCTTCGAGGAGGCCGTTCGGGAGCAGATCCTCGAGTGGTGGGCGGAGGCGGTTCGCGGAGCCGGAACCCGACTCGTGGAATCCTGCGAGGTCCTCGACATCCAGGGGACCAAAGGCGCCTTCCAGATCCACGTCCGAGACCCGAGTGGCGCGCGCGTGATCGAGGCGACGCACGTCGTGCTCGCGATCGGTGTCCAGGGAGATCTCCGGAAGTTCGGCGTTCCGGGGGACGAGCAGCCCTGGGTGACCTACCAGCTCGACGATCCCCAGGCCTTCGAAGATCGACGGATCGTCGTCGTCGGCGTGGGCGACGCGGGGATCGAGAACGCGATCGCCCTGGCGGAGAACGGCAACGAGGTCACCATCGTCAACCGGCGCGACGAGATCGATCGCGCGAAGCCGATGAACAAGGCGGCGCTCGAATCCAAGATCAAGTCGGGCGAGATCAGCTACCTGACCCACGCGACCGCGGACCGCTTCGAGTCCGATGGAGCGGTCTTCCGGACGAAGGACGGGGCCGAGGTCAAGGTGGACTGCGATCTGGTCATCGGTCGTCTGGGAGCGACGCCTCCGCGCTCCTTCCTCGAAGGCCTCGGCATCCGGTTCCCGAGCGAGGACAAGGAGGCGATCCCCGACGTCTCCGAACGATACGAGTCGAACGTCCCCGGCATCTACATGGTCGGCGCGTTGGTCGGCTATCCGCTGATCAAGAATTGCATGAACCAGGGCTTCGAGGTCGTCGAGCACATCCTGGGACATCCGGTCAAGCCGGCCGACGAGCCGGTGCTCGCGAAGAAGTTCGAGGAGGTCGACGGGAGCGTCTCGGAGGTGCTCGAGCGGATCCAGCAGACCGTGCCGACCCTCGCGCCGCTCACCTCCGTGCAGCTGCGCGACTTCATGTTCGACTCGCGGATCCGGGTCGAGCCGCCCGGAGCCGTCCTCTATCGCCGCGCCGACTTCGACAACACGTTCTTCTCCATCCTGGAAGGCGAGGTCGAGCTCGCCTATCTCGACAACTCCGACACGACGATCCCCGAGGACCTCCGGAAGGAGCGCCATGGCACGCGTGGGGTGGGCCAGTTCTTCGGCGAGGACGGGCTGATCTCCGGACGACGGCGCGGTGAGACGGTCACGACGAAGACGCGCTGCATCCTGATCGAGACGCCCCGCAACACGATGACGCGGCTCACGCGCTCGGTGGAGGACGTGAAGCGCGTGATCGACGCGGCCTACGTCACGTCCGCGCTCGGCGTGCTCTTCCCGAACCTCGCCCCCGCCTCGCGCAAGCGTCTCGCCTATCGGGCGGAGACGATGATGCACCGGGCGGGCCAGGTCATCTTCGCGGAGGGCGAGGAGCCCGACGGGCTGCATCTGATCCGGCGCGGGACCGCCGACATCTTCAAGAAGCACGAGGGGGTCGAGGAGCAGATCGACTCGATCCGCGCGGGCTCGACCATCGGCGAGATGGCGGTGCTGCACCCCGGACGGAAGCGCTCGGCGACCGCGAGGGCGGGCGTCGACTGCGAGACGGTCCGGTTTCCCACGGAGATCGTGCTCTCCTTCGTCGAGAGCGAGCGCGAGATCCGCGAGTACCTCGAGCGCAAGGAGCAGGAGTTCATCATCGCGGATGCCCGGCGCCAGCACGGCCGCGGCACGATGATGTGGCTCCAGAAGGCGGGCGGGAAGGAAGCCACCGACCTGCTCATGATCGACGAGACGCTCTGCGTCCGTTGCGACAACTGCGAGAAGGCATGTGCCGAGACGCATGGAGGCGTCTCCCGACTGAATCGCGAGGCGGGCGCCACCTACATGACGAGTGCGGGAAGCGCGCTCCATCTCCCGACCGCGTGCCAGCATTGCGAGAACCCGAAATGCATGACGGATTGCCCGCCGGACGCCCTTCACCGCGATCCCAACGGCGAGGTCTGGATCAACGACGAGACCTGCATCGGATGCGGAAACTGCGAGGCCTACTGTCCCTACGACGTCATCAAGATGGCGAAGGTCGACGATGACCCGGGCCCGGGGCTGCTGACGCGTCTGCTCTTCCCGTCCCGGGCGGTCAAGAAGACGCAGCCCGGCACGGACGGAGCGGCCGCGGTCAAGAAGGCCGTGAAATGCGATCTCTGCCGGGAGCTTCCGGCCAAGAAGAGCGGCGCGCCACGGGCGGCCTGCGTCGCTTCGTGTCCGACGGGCGCGATCGTGCGCATCGACCCCGGCGAGTACGTCGACGAGATCTACGAGAGACAGGGCTAGGCAGACTCACGCTCACGCGGCCATCGGCGAAAGGCCTCCAGAAGGTGATCGGACCCCGCACATTCCTCGAGTACGAGCGCTACCGCTACCTGAAGGTCGCGGTCGGCGTGCTGCTCCTCTCGCTGGTGATCTACGTGATCGAGGACCCGCCCGGAGGGCGGAGCGGCAGCTCGTGGACGGGCTACGGGCTCGGGACCGTCTCCGCGGCGACGATCTTCTGGCTGATGTGGCTGGGCATCCGAAAGCGGAGCTACGCCTCGACGGGCGCGCCTCTCAAGGGCTGGGTCTCGGCGCACGTCTATCTCGGGACGGCGCTGCTCCTGCTCGTCCCGCTCCATTCCGCCTTCGAGTTCGGCAAGAACGTCCATACCCTGGCTTACGTCCTGATGTGCATCGTCGTCTTCAGCGGGATCCTCGGGGTCGCCTTCTATGCGCTGGTGCCGACGGCCATGACGAGGAACCGGAACAACATCACGCTGGATGCGATGCTCGAGCGGATCGCCGAGATCGACTCGGAATGTCGCCTGGCCGCCGAAGGGCTGCCCGACTACTACGCGAGGGCGGTCGTGACCTCGATCGACGAGACCCGGATCGGGGGCGACCTCCGCTCGCAGCTCTCGGGAAAGGACTGGGATTGCGGCACCAGCCGGGCGCTGCGGAGCCTTCGCAGCTCCGACGTCGACCTCGTGGGCGACGCCAAGGCCCAGGAGCGGAAGCTCGTGGAGCTGATCGCTCGCAAGGAGCTCCTGCTGAAGCAGATCCGCCGCGACGTTCGTTTCAAGGGCCTGCTGGACCTCTGGCTGGTCGTGCACGTTCCCTTCGCCTTCGCGACCTGTGCGGCCCTGCTGGTCCACATCTTCGTCGTGTTCTGGTATCACTGAGCGATGCGCGTCCGACTCTCCGAGATCAAGCTCCGTCCCACGGGCAAGAAGGTGCGGCTCGACCGCGATCTGGACGTCGAGTCGCTCTTCATCGGCCGCGGCCCGGACAACGACCTCTCGCTGAAGGGCCTGACGATCTCGTTGCATCAAGCGACGATCCGCATGAGCGACGGACGCGTCTACGTCGAGGCCGCACCGGGTCAGGAGGTGAACGTCAACGGCCTCGTGACCCAGGGCGAACGCCTCGGGGTCGGGGACAAGCTCAAGATCGGTCCCTGGGAGATCCGGGTCCTGGATCCGGGCGCGAATGCCGACGTCTCACTCGAGTACGAGGAGATCGACCGCGCGGACAGCGAGAGGGCCGCCCTCGACTCGAGGACGAAGCTGGGCCTCGAGACGGGACTCTTCGCGCGTCGGCCGCTCGCCTGGGCGGGAGTGGGGGGCGTGCTCTTCGCGTTCCTGCTGCTGCCGCTCTTCTGGGGCGGAGCCCAGACCCCCTGGAATACGGGGCCGGTGAGCCGGGGGCACGCCTACGTGGAGGACGACTGCCAGGTCTGCCACAGCGGCTTCTTCCGACCCGTGGCGAACGCGGACTGCATGACCTGTCATCACGACATCGGGCGCCACGCGCCGGCGGATCTCGCCGTCGCGGATCTCGAGGGTGCGCGATGCGCCGACTGCCATCTCGAGCATCGAGGGCGTGAGGTGAGCCTCGCGGATCTCGGGTCGGGCTTCTGCTCCGATTGCCACTCCGATCTCTCCACGCGGGTCCCGCAGACCGATCTCGCGAACGCGAGTGATTTCGGGAGCGACCATCCGCCCTTCGAGATCGCATTGGTGACGGATCCGACGGAGGAGGCGGTCTCCGTCGAGCTCACGCCCGAGCGGGTCGAGGTCTCGGGGCTCGAGTTCAGCCATCTGCGCCACGTCGGGCAGGCGGTGACGGGGCGGGGGGACTCCAAGCAATACCTGCAATGCGGCGCATGCCATCAGCCGGACGCCGGTGGGTTCTACATGAAGCCCATCGAGTTCGAGACGCATTGTCAGGACTGCCACCGCCTCGACTTCGACTCGACGGCCCCCGCCGACCTCGTGCCCCATGGCGATCCGGCCCGGATCCGGGAGCGGATCCGGGGCTTCTACTCGGCTCGCGTCCTGAACGGCGAGGTGAAGGATGCCGCGGCGCCCCGGCGGCTGCGGCTGCGGCGTCCGGGGGCCCGGCTGGATCGGGACGAGGCCGAGCTCTCACGCCGATGGGTCGAGGAGAAGCTGGCGGCGGCCGAACGCCGTTTCTTCGAGCGGCCCGGCACCTGTGACGTCTGCCATACCCTCTCTCCCGGGACGGCGAGCGATGGCGGAATGGGGATCTCGCCCGTTCGGATCCAGGAGGTCTGGGTGCCGGGCTCGGTCTTCAGCCACGACAGCCACGCCCCCTTCGCCTGCGTGAAATGCCACCCGGCTGCCGCGGTCTTCGATCCCGAGCCGGAATCGAGCCTGACTCGGCCCAGCTGGTCGCAGCCCGGCATGATTCCCTACGAGCTGGTCGCGCGAGAGCCCTCGACCCCGGTCAGCGAGGAGTCGGGTGACATCCTGATTCCGTCGATCGAGACCTGTCGAGAATGTCATGCCGGCGCGAAGGCATCGGGCGGAACGAAGGTCCCCTCTCCCTGCTCGCTGTGCCATCCCTTCCACATTCGTGAGCTCGGTCCGATGCGAAGCGTGCAGGCGGAGGCGACCGAGGAGCCCATGCCCGACTCCGATCTCCCCGCGCCTTCGGCAGAGGAGGTCGAGGACGAGCCGCGTCGTTCGAACGAGGCCTCCATCGATCACGACGTCCATCGCAATTTCTTTGACCAATTCAATTCAGGGTATGTACAATCCGCGCTGTGACGAGAGGGGGCCGCCAGCGCGCGCGGGCTGCTTGGAGCGATCGCCTTTCGGAACGAGCACAGGTCCCGGAGGCGCTCGATGATTCCGCTGCGACCGGCTCGCCAGGCGCGCTCCGCCTCCGCGAGCCCGTTGACTCGTCTTCTCCCCCTTCTCCTCGGGCTCCTCGCATCGGCTCTGCCGGCCTGCCAGGATGGCGAGGTCGACAACGACCAGGTCTGCGCGTTCCAGTGTGACTACACCTTCGATGGAGACGGCGATCCCGAGGCGGCGGCGCGTCTGACCGAACGCAACGTCGTCCAGGTGATCGCGAACGCCATCGTCGAGGCGAACGCGAACGGGATCTTCGATCTCACGGTGGTCGTCAACGATCATCTCAACAACGTCCTCGCCGTCTACGACACCGACGCCTCGACGGTCGACTACTCCCTCATCACTTCGCTCGGCGACCCGAGCTCCGAGGTTCCGGATCTCTACGACGCGGTCCCGGGGACCGACGTGGACTTCGGAGCCGTCCTTCCGTCCGAGGCCCTGAACACGGCCCTCGACGGTGTCTTCATCCCGGCAGGCTACGCGGCGATCAGCAAGGCCGGCACGGCGAACTACTTCTCGACGCAGGGCAACGCCTTTTCCTCGCGCACGGCGAGCAACCTCATCCAGCAGAACTTCTTTCCCGGGGAGACCGATCGTCCGGGAGGGCCGCTCTTCGCGGTCCAGATCGCCCAGCTCGCCTGCAGCGACATCAACACCCGGCAGAGCGTGAGCGACCAGACGAACCTGACCGTCGCGCCGCTCGAGAACGACCTGATCGGCCCGCGGCGTCTGCCCGTCGGCTTCGCGGCGGACCCCGGTGGATTGCCGATCTACAAGGACGGAATTCCCGAGCTCGACGCCGACGGCAATCGGACGGGACGAACGGGCAAGGTCGTGGTCGGCGCCGTCGGCATCGAGTTCAATGGCGTCTACGGCCTCGACAAGGACGGCACCGACCGCGATCGCAACCTCGAGGAGCGCATCGCCGTCGCCGCGACCCGCGGCTTCGAGGCCGATCCCGAGCGCCGCTCGAACCGCATCACCGTCGCCGGTCGGGCGCTGCGCTTCTTCGACGACGGAGGCCTCCGCAGTCGCCCCTCGGACGTCCCCGTCGTGACCGCAGGGAATGTCGCGAATGAGGCCGCCGTTCTGGCCTTCCTCGATGGCGTCAGCAACCTCCGCGGTCCACTCCGCAGCGGCGACTTCGTCAACGATCGCTTCTTCTTCCCCTTCGACGCGCCGCGGCAGGGCGTGCTCTTCCTCGATCCGGCCTCGGGCGTGGTGCCGGCCACGCTGGCGGCGCCTCCGGCTGCCGCGGCCCAGGGCCTTCGCGACGCCGAGGGCGAGATCCTGATCGACAGCGCCCAGGTGCCCCGCTATCCCGCGATCCCCAGCGCGAACCCGGCTCCTGTCGTCGGAGACGTGCCCGCGGACGGGCTCGACGCGGACGAGGTGCAGGAGCTGCTCGTGAACGCCCTGCTGCTGGCCGAGAACACGCGCGCGCAGACACGGACTCCGCTGGGAGGGCAGGCGCGCATCGACGTCGCCGTGGTCGACCTCGACGGAAACGTGCTGGGCTTCGCGCGCTCCCAGGATGCGCTGCTCGACGGGATCGACGTGACGATCGCGAAGACGCGACAGGCGGCGTTCTGGTCCAAGGCCAACGCCCGGACCCAGCTCGAGGACGCCGTCGACCCGCTGGGCAACGCCGGTCTCCTCGACGCCCGGCCCTTCGACGCCTACATCGACGACACGGCGGCCTTTCTCGGTCTGCCGCCGCCGGCCGCCGCGAGCGACGCACCCTTCAACGGCGACATCGCCTGGTCCTCGATCGCGCTCGGCGGGATCGCGAATCCGGACTTCCCGCCCGGCATCCTCGACGCCGACGAAGGACCGCTCAGCCGTGCCGACGGCGACTGGAGCATCTTCAGCACCGGCATCCAGACCGAGGTCGTGCTGCCCGGCATCGCCCTCGCGCTCTGCGAGGAGGTGCCGGATCTCGCGAACGTGCTCGGACAGGTGCCGGCCCTGGCGGGCATCGTTCCGGCGCCGAGCTTCGCGATCGACGCGAACGGAACGCCCCAGAACGACGCCTTCTGCGCTCAGGCCAGAGCGGCTCTCCTTCTGGGCTCGACCGATCCCGGCCAGCAGCTCGACTGCCTCCAGGGCGTCCAGGACGGCAACGCCGGTCTCATCACGGGCCTGCAGAACGGCTTCCACATCTTCCAGGGAGCCGTGCCGATCTATCGGGGAAACACCTTGATCGGCGCCTTCGGCGTGTCGGGCGACGGGGCCGAGCAGGACGACTTCGTGCCCTTCGTCGCCCTCGACGAGGTCGGCAAGGCCCAGCGCCGGCGGGGCGTGGCGAACCCGATCGGCAACGCGCCCAAGAACATCCGCGCCGACAACGTCGAGGTCCAGGACGTGAATCTGAGATACGTCGTGTGTCCCGTTGCTCCCTTCCTGAACAGCAACGAGCAGAATGGGTGTGACGATCGATGAGAGCTCGCGGAATCATCGGCGCGCTCGGTCGAGCGGGGCTGCTCGTGGCCGCTGCCTGGGTCGCGGCGCAGGACGTGGGCGCCGCCGAGCCGGAACCGCTGACCGAGACCCCGGCATGGCGGAGCGAGGAGACGCTGCGGCTCGCGCCGGTCGACTTCGAGGTGCCGAGCCTGCGCGAGATCTGGCTCGCTCAGGCCGATGCGGTCGACTCGCGCCGTCGGCGGCGGCCGAGCTTCCGCCGCCCCGGCGGAAGTCGGGACGAGGAGGCGGGGGCCCCGAGACAGGAGGCGGAGCCCGAGTCGACCGAGTCGGCCGAGGAGCCTCCGGCTCGTGAGGCCGCGCCGGTCGTCGCCCCGGACGAGAGTGGATCCTCGGGCGGCGCTCCGACGCCGCGGCCGGAGTCCAGCCCGCCGCGGCGCCCGTCGGCGACGCGACCGGGGAGCGACGACTCCTCGGGCAGCGCTCCCGAGCCCCGCGAGGCGCGACCCGCCCGCCGGCCGCGGCGCTACGAGAACGAGCTGCCCGACTACGAGATCGTGCCGCTCCCGGATCGATGGCGGATCGTCGAGAACCTGGGCGTCAACGAGCGTTGGTACGACCCCTACAACCAGAACACCCTGAAGGCGGATCGGCCGATTCCGGGGACGAAGGACTGGTTCGTCAACGTCGGTCTCATCTACGACGGCCTCGTGGAGGCGCGGCGGATCCCGACGCCGACTGGCGGCGCGGGCGCCCGCGGACGGGAGGTCGATCTCTTCGGGGACGGCAGCCAGCTGGTGACCGCCCATACCTTCCTGGCGTCGTTGGCGCTGATCCAGGGAGACACCACCTTCCGCCCGCCCGACTGGGAGTTCCGGATCACGGCGGCCGCGAACGTGAACTACGCCCAGATCAACCAGCTCGGCGCGCTCAAGGTCGACCCTCGCGAGAACAACGAGCGCTTCGACCACCACATCACGATCCAGGAAGCCTTTGTCGACAAGCACCTGTGGAACAGGACCGATCGGTACGACTTCGACAGCCTCCGGATCGGCATTCAGCCCTTCAACGCGGACTTCCGTGGCTTCCTCTTCGAGAGCCAGGAGCCCGGCGTCCGCCTCTTCGGGAACTTCGCCAACAACCGGGCCCAGTACAACATCGCCTGGTTCCGCAGGCTGAACAAGGACACCAACTCGGGACTGAACGACATCGAGGCCCTGCGCGACGACGACGTCGTGATCGCGAACTTCTACTATCAGGACTTCCCCGTCCTCGGGTTCAACGTCGAGGCGCTCTTCGCGGCCAACATCAATCGCGAAGGCGACGATCGGGACTTCGACGACAACAGCAACCTGGTGATCCCCTCGCCCGTCGGACTGATCGGCGGCCACGACTACGAGGTCTACTACCTGGGCTTCGCCGGAGACGGCCACATCGAGCGGCTCAACCTGAGCTTCCAGCTCTACGGCGCCCTCGGAAACGACGACTACAACTCCATCGCGCAGCGGAGCCAGGACATCCAATCCTTCTTCGCGGCGGTCGAGGCGTCCTACGACATCGACTGGATGCGCATCAAGGCGTTCGGGCTCTATTCCATGGGCGACGACGACCCCTTCGACGACAAGGCCCAGGGCTTCGACACCATCCTCGACAATCCGAACTTCGCCGGTGCCACCACGTCCTTCTGGCAGCGCCAGCAGATCCCCTTCGTGTTCGGAGGCGGTGTGGCGCTCTCCGGGGTGAACTCGATCGTTCCGTCGCTGCGCAGCTCGAAGATCGAGGGGCAATCGAATTTCGTGAACCCCGGACTCTGGCTCGTGGGGGCGGGGGCGGACTTCGACATCCTGCCGGAGCTACGGCTGATCACGAACGTCTCCTGGCTCTCCTGGGACTCGGTCGAGACCCTCGAGATCCTGCGTCAGCAGGAGCGCATCAGCCGCGAGATCGGATGGGACGTCTCGGCAGGCCTGATCTATCGGCCCTTCTTCACGAACAACATCATCTTCCGTGCGTCCGGCGCCGTCCTCATCCCGGGCAGCGGCTATGAAGAGCTCTTCGACGAGCGCAGCGACGAGCCTCCGTACTCCGTGCTCCTCAACCTGACGCTGACTTATTGAGACCGAGGTCGATCGAATGAAAGTCGGATCCAGCGCCCGAGCGCTCCTTACCGCGATGGCTCTCACGGCGTCGGCGATCGCCGGCGTCTCCATCGCCGCCGAGGGCGAGCATCCCCTCCACATCGACTATCCCGTCTATCCTCCCGCCCCGGCGGACCAGACCGAGGCCGAGGCTGCGGAGAAGAGCACGGGCTGCCAATCCTGTCACGTGAAGTCCGACGAGGCCACGATGCATCCCCAGCGGTCCGTCGTGCTCGGCTGCACGGACTGTCATGGCGGCGATGCCAGCGTGCGCCTGGTCGAAGGTGCGACCCGGGACTCGGAGGCCTACAAGAGCGCGAAGAGCCAGGCGCACGTCCCTCCGACGCTGCCCGAGACCTGGAAGTACCGACGCAACGAGGTCCGTACCTATGCCCTGCTGAACCGGGAGAGCCCGGAGTACGTGCGCTTCGTGAACCCCTCCGACTACCGGGTCGTCGACGAGTCCTGCGGCGCCTGTCATCCGACGATCGTGGAGAAGGCGAAGCGCTCCATCATGGCGACCGGCGCGATGCTCTGGGGCGGGGCCTCGTACAACAACGGCATCGTACCCTACAAGCGATACATCCTGGGAGAGGCCTATACCCGCGAAGGCCTGCCGGCGGCGATCAAGGCCCGTTTCGAGGTCACTCGCGAGCAGTCCGACGCCGGCGTGATGTCCATGGCCCTGCCGCTGCCGGCCTGGGAGACGGTGCCGCCGGCCGACATCTTCCGGATCTTCGAGCGGGGCGGCCGGAACGTGAACAGCTTCTTCCCCGAGACCGGCATCCCCAACCCGGAGGAAGAGCCGGGGAAGACCGACGTCCGGGCCTCCTTCCGGGGCCCCGGCACGGGGAACCGGATCTCGGTTCCCGTGCTGAACGTGCACAAGA
>Ga0102940_1002535_pt1 | contig 10944 bp, 9 predicted proteins | sample SalPonR2_C_D1_MG_FD_78215 | JGI IMG/M metagenome (GOLD analysis project Ga0102940, IMG submission 78215) | Salt pond soil microbial communities from South San Francisco under conditions of wetland restoration - Salt Pond MetaG R2_C_D1_MG | ecosystem: Environmental > Aquatic > Marine > Intertidal...
GGCATAAATCAGGATGCTTCAGGCAAGGGATCAAAAGCCGACACTGTGAAATCGCAGGATGCCGACTCCCACGCAGCACGAAAGACCCCGTCAGGGATTCCCGGAATGTGGGGTTTGAAAACGGGACCTAAAGGCATTGATGCGCAAAAGAAGAGCTATGAAACTTCAATGAGAGGCGTTTTTGCAGCAGGAGCAGCACTCCGTCCGTCAAAACTTGCAATCCGCACACTCGGACAAGGCAAGGAGGCTGCTTTTAGCATCGATCAGTTCCTTAAGGGAGAAAAGGTGCAGGGCGAGCCATTTATTTTTAATTCGCGTTTCGGTAAGCTTCTTTCTTCAGAAGTTGTTGAATACATGAAAGAGGCGAAAGGAGGGCCGCGTATTGAGCCCGGCAAGTCTGACGAGGGACTCACAGCTGCGCAGGTGCAGGAAGAGGCAGCCCGTTGCATGCATTGCGATTGCAGGGCAATAGATGATTGTAAGTTGCGAACGCTATCCCACGAATACCAGGCAAACCAGAAAAACTACTGGAATGAGGAGCGGAAAACAGTGCAGAAAGTCGGACTCGATAAGGCGCATCAGCAACACGATCTGGTGGTGTATGAGCCGAATAAGTGCATTAAATGTGGTATATGCGTTCATATCACAGAAGAGCACAAGGAAAAATATGGCATGAGCTTTATTGGCAGGGGATTTGATGTGGTGGTAAGTGTGCCTTTTGATGAGGCACTGAAAGACGGACTGGCCATGGTGGCCGAAAAGGTGGTGAAATCTTGTCCCACCGGCGCGCTTTCAGATGCCATGAGTTCGCAGTCGCGATGATGCACTACAAATACAAATTAGGAATGTTAAACTATGAGAAAAATAAGCATATTTCTGATCTTTATTACCCTTTCGAGCGGACTGTATTCCCAATCATGCTGGAACAGCTTTCGTGGTGATAGTGAGTTTAGCGGTACAAGCAATGCCAGGTTACCTGAAAGTCCGGTCATGCTTTGGAATTTCCGCACCGACGATGCCATTAAGGCCCCACCGGTTGTTTGTGATGGTGTGATAGTGGCAGGATCTGTTGATGGCAACCTCTACGGCATCACTATGGAAGGGAATCTCAAGTGGAAGCTGAATACCGGAAACGGGATTGAGTCAGCTGCATTAATCGATAATGGTGTGGCTTATGTGGGTAATCTCGATGGGAAGGTATTTGCTGTTGAGGTGGAGACGGGTAAGACATTGTGGACCTATGAGACTGATGGTCAGATTATGGGAGCACCGAATATCTGGCATGGTAATATACCGGGCAAGTCAGGAAAGCAATCTGTATTGCTCATCGGTAGTTACGACTATTTTCTGCATGCCATTGATGCCAAAACAGGTGCAGGTCTGTGGAAGTATGAGGCCGACAATTTTTTAAATGGTGCGCCGGCAGTTTTCGAGGGAGTAGCGGTTTTTGGCGGATGCGATGGATTCCTTCATCAGGTGAATGTGGCCGATGGATCATTGAAGGAGCGCCAGGAAGTGGCAACTTATATAGCAGGGTCGGTCTCGGTTGATCAATGGCTGACTTATGTGGGTGATTATGATGGTAAATTTACCTGCCTGGATCTCCAGACAGGCGATGAGAAATGGAATTATAGTAATCCGGATACCGACCTGCCCTTTATTGCTTCTCCATCGCTCTCACGCGATAAAGTGATTATTGGCAGCAGGGATAAAAATGTATATGCATTTAATAAAAAGGATGGAACACTCCACTGGAAAGTAAATACCCTTGGAAGAGTGGATGCTTCTCCAGTGTTGGTGGACAATAAACTGTTGATAGCAACCATGCGGGGTGATGTGATGATCATGAATGAGAATGATGGCAATACAGACTGGACCTATGAATTAGGATCGCCTGTAACAGGCAACCCGGCTGTGATTGATGGATATTTTTTCGTGGGAGCGCATGATGGGAGGTTGTATTGTTTTGGTGGTGAGTGAGATAGTGTAGGGGCGTGTTAGGGTTTTGGTAAAGGGGTGAGGCAACTAGTAACAGAAAATAGTGTTAAAATTAGGGTTCGCTGAAAGATAACTAAGTATTTTGCATTCTTTGGCGTTTTTTTTGAAAATAAATTTAAAGATATGAAGATAATGCACATTATACCCGGATCGGGGGGGAGTTTTTACTGCGGTAACTGTTTGCGCGACAGTAAATTTGTTGAGGCCTTACGGGAGTCTGATCATGAGGTTGTGAAAATCCCCATGTACCTGCCGCTGTTTGCGGATGAGCACGATCTGCGTGGTGATATTCCTGTATTTTATGGGGCAATCAGCATCTACCTGAAACAACAGTACCCTTTTTTCAGGAAAGCGCCTTCATGGTTCGATAAATTGCTTAACTCAAAGCCTATGCTGAAGCTTGCAGCAGGCATGGCAGGGTCGACCCGTGCAAAGGGACTGGAAGAGATGACTATTTCAATGTTATTAGGGGAGCAGGGTGACCAGAAAGAGGAGCTTGATAAGATGATTTCCTGGATGGGCGAGCATTGCAAGCCTGATGTGATACACCTTTCAAACGCGCTTCTCCTTGGCCTTGCTAAGAAGCTGGGAGAGAAGCTAGATGTGCCGGTTATCTGCTCGCTGCAGGATGAAGATCAATGGGTGGATGTGATGAAGCCTGCTTCACAGCAAAAAGTATGGGATCTTATGGCTCAAAAAGGGAAAGATGTGGACTCATTTGTTGCTGTGAGTGATTTTTATGCCGACGTGATGAAAAAGCAACTACAGATCCCCCGGGAGAAGCTAAAAAGCGTATACATTGGTGTCTATCCTGACAATTACAGTTTTAAATTGCCGTCGGACAAGAAACGAAATATCGGATATGTTTCTCGTATGAATTATGAGCTTGGACTGGATATTCTGGTAGAAGCCTTCATAGTGTTAAAAAAGCAGGATGGATATGATGATGTAGAATTGCACATAACCGGTGGAGCAACCGGCGATGATAAGGCCTTTGTGAAGCAGCAGCGCATGCGTCTGCGAGAGGAAGGATTGTCTGATGCAGTGAAGTTCTATGATGATTTTGAAGAAGAGGGACTGCGTGAATTTTTCGACGAGGTGAGTTTAGTCTCTGTGCCTGTCAGAAAAGGGGAGGCCTTTGGAATCTATCTCCTGGAAGCTATGGCATCTGGCATTCCAATTGTACAGCCTGCCCTTGGGGCATTTCCTGAAATTGTTAAACATTCCGGGGGAGGAATCACCTATGAACCAAATTCACCGGTGGCCCTGGCGGATGGTCTAAAGAAAATGCTGGCAGATCCGGTTAAACTCGATGAAATCAGCAGGCAAGCCCGTAAAGGGGTGGAAGAACAATTCCACGTGAAGGAGCAGGTTAAACAGATGATTGAAATCTATGATTCAGCGATTAAACCTTTATCCGAATCTGATAGTTAGTGTCTGTCCATAAAGTCCGATAACTGTGTTGCTGCAAAATTCTTAATTCCTCGAATACCTTAGTATACTGCGTCTTAAGAATTTTGCGCGCCTTGCCCGCCGTACTTAGGTACTAAGGCAGGCGAGGCCTTGCCCGCCGTACTTAGGTACTAAGGCAGGCGAGGCCTTGTTCTCGAACTTCATGATCCAGCCACGCCGACTCTATTGACGGACTCTAATTAGCCTTTGCAGAGAAACGCCAAATACTGTCTTAATAGCTTACGAACTTTTAAATCAAGTCATTCCGACGCTACTGCTAAAACCTTATTGACTCCTTAATGCCAGAAATACCAGCATCTCAGAATGATCAAAATTAATCATTGTTATTTGAATAACAAATGATCTTGAAAAGATTTTTCTCTTTTTATAAAATTAGAATTTACTATATTGATTATTGAACGTTTTATATACAAAAATGCGGTATAAATCCAGCAATGATTAATTTTGGACAATGATTTCAGTTAAAAGAACAACCGTTATAGCTACTCTGCTCATCCTATTATCAGGGTATACATCAACCCTGGCACAGTCAGCCAGGATCAAACCAATAACAAACAATGCATATTTTCTGGAGATATCAATGATGCAGGAAACTGAATCAGAAAATTCAGAATTAGCTAATAATCTCAGTCTTGAATTATCCTGCAATATAATTTTTCAATTACGTGATCAACTGGAAAACAGTATTTACATGTTCGATGCGAGTTATGAAAATCTTGAGCTGAGCTTCTTCTCTCCTCAAGTTGATTACTATATTAGCAGTAGTCAGAATGATTTCAAGTTTATCAGAGAATATCTGGCACAACTTGAGCAGGCTGAATTTCCAGTGACACTTTCATCCAATGGGCAATGCCTCCATGTAACAGGGATCGATTCATTGATCTCTTCTTTTCAGGCAAAGAGTAAAATCAGCACCGAACAAAGGCAATTATTCATAAAAACCATCAAAGAGGCATTTGGTGAAAAAGCTTTCAAAAGTCTGATAAATCTTGCGCTCCATATCTACCCAAATCCTGCTGAAGAGGAGGATGGTATTAATACTTATCTTTTCTTCAACGCCAGGGAAATCCCCATACGTGAAAATTTTTTCATTCAATCAGCTGGCGATCAAATGAACAGGGTTCAGGGTATAGGCGTGATAGCAGAAAAGATCGACACTATACAGTGGAATGACTTTACACTAATTTCCAGTCTGAAAGGCAACCAAACCTATGACTTTCTTGTTTATGAAAAAAATGGATGGATAAAAGAAGGTATCTCAAAACAAAAAATTCATTCTGTTTCGAAAATATCAGGGCATTCTGATCTGCCGGAGGGATTAAAAATACCCTCGCTTACTATCACAGATTATGCTTTTCGTGGCGGAATATTAGACAATGACACAAAAAAATAGTAAAACAACAGAAAATATATAATGACAAATAAATACCCTGGTATAATGAACAATATGCCTTAAAAATACTTCATCATTATCCATCTTTTTATTTAAATTTATTTGCTTCATAATAATACCAAGTGTTATGAAAATAAAATACATCATTCTTCTGATTCCATTTTTTCTTGTATATCAACAGACTTTAAATGCACAGGATTACAGAAATGCAGTAGGTATAAGGGGCGGTTTCTCCTCGGGATTCACATACAAACAGATTATAAAGCGAAATTATGCCCTGGACATCCAGGCAATCTACAATGAGCATGGGTTTCAGCTAAACGGTTTATACGAATATCAGTTCAGTCCACACGACAAGCGAAGGGTATTTTATTATGCAGGAGCAGGTCCATATGCAGGTAATTTCCGGGATAAAATTGCACTGGGTGCTTCAGCGGCATTAGGTACAGAGTTTGTTTTAAGGAGCGCTCCTTTATCATTTAGTGCCGAATGGAAACCATTCATCAATGCTTTTGAGATATATGATTATGTTCTGTTTGATTTTGCCATACACGTAAGATTAATGTTTAGGTAGTTCTAAAATAGTAATGACTATTTCCGTATGCTTCTATGATGCCTCTCGAAATCCACAAATTCGCCTTATATTTGATAAAAATAGCGCCATGATACCATCACAAGAAGACATTAAAAAAGCTGCTAAGCGTGTTAAGCCATATGTGCATCAAACGCCTGTTCTGACTTCCAGGCTCGTCAATGAAAAAGTCGGGGCCGATGTCTTTTTTAAATGTGAAAATTTTCAACGCATGGGAGCATTCAAGATGCGTGGAGCTGTAAATGCCATTCTTCAGCTATCAGATGACAAACGTGCCAAAGGTGTGATAACCCATTCATCGGGGAATTTTGCTCAAGCTCTGGCGCTTGCATCTGCAACTCTCAATACAAAAGCATACGTAGTGATGCCTGAAAACGCCCCTGATGTTAAGGTTAATGCTGTCAGGTCTTATGGCGCAGAAGTAATCATGAGCAAATCAGGTGTGATGGACAGAGAAAATGTTTGTGACGAAATGAAAGATAAAACAGGTGCTACTTTTTTACATCCCTCGAATGATATTAATGTTATCCTCGGACAGGGAACTGCGGCGTATGAGCTGATTAATGAAACAAACGATCTTGATGCGATAATTGCGCCAGTTGGTGGAGGCGGATTACTCGCAGGCACTTCACTGGCAACCCACTATTTACTGCCCGAATCAGAGACCATCGGAGGTGAACCCTTTGGTGCCGATGATGCATATCTTTCACTTAAAATGGGGAAAATACAACCTTCAATAAAACCTAACACCATTGCCGACGGACTCAAAACCCAACTGGGAGATGTTAACTTTCCAATCATCAGGAAATTTGTAAGCAATATTATACGGGTTGAAGAAGTTGAAATCATAGAAGCCATGCGTTTCATCTGGGAACGCATGAAGATCGTTATCGAACCATCCAGCGCAGTTGCTGTGGCAGCATTATTCAGAAACCATAATAAGTTCCATAAAAAAAGAATTGGTATAATTATTTCCGGCGGAAATGTAGACGTAGACCAATTACCGTTTTAAATTATTTTTCAATTATTATACTAAGTGCTTGCTAGGGAGCTCGACGGAAATCAGAACATCAATAGCTGCGTTAGCTATGCTGAGCTTGCAAGCGCGGTTCTTTTCAAGTAAGGCTGAAAATAGGAGTTTTCTTTCAGGCAATACTTAAATTCTGTCAATAGCCGGTATGGCTGTATAAAAAAAAATCACTTCCGATACGAGATTTTTATTTTTCATCACATTAACCAATAAAAACCTAAATGAGAACCATTGATATGATAAGATTAATGAAACGAATAGACAAGCTGATAAGCATGCGATCGACCGGCAGACCTGACACCTTTGCCGCCAGGCTTTCTGTAGCTCCCAGGACTCTCTATAATTACCTGAAAATGATGCGTGAGTTTGGAGCTCCAATTACATATTCAAGGAATATTGAAAGCTATATCTATAAAGAAGAAGGTAGATTTATTGTTAAATTCGACAAAAATGAATTTCATCATTATGCGACCTGACAATGAAATACTAAAAGGTATCGCGGAAAATAACCATGCCGTCATTAATGAAATTTATATAAATATTTTTCCGCAGGTAAACAGCTACATCTTAACCCATGGCGGCTCAGAAGCCGAAGCGCAAGACATATTTCAGGATGCATTGCTTGTCATACTCCAGCGAATAAATCGTGAAAAACTTGAAATTCACTGCAAATTCAATACATACATTTATGCAATATGTAAAAAAATATGGATCCAGAACAGGAAAAAGCACCAATCGAGAATGAATAAAATGAAAGAAATGGATATTGCTGCCGAGCCAGAAACTCCTTATGGCAGTAATGAAGAAGATAGACAAAGGCTGCTATTTGAAAAGCACTTTAATAATCTAAGCCCTGATTGTCAGAAATTGTTAAGACTATCTTTCAACGACCTGAAAATCGAAGAGATAATGGATATTATGGGAATAAAGACATTAGAGCGGACTTCTGACAGAAAATACAGGTGCAAAAAAAATCTGATTGAAAGGATTAAAAAAGATCCGGATTTCTTAAAAGTCAGGAAAACAATTGAAAAATGATTTTAAGAAATATTTATTAAAAGATTTATAACAGAACACCAGGTAAATATTTATAAAAATAAAAAGCCATGCAAAATATAACATTAATTATCAAATACTTAAACAAAGACCTTGATAATAAGCAAATAGATTCTTTTGAGCAGAGACTGAAAAATGACGATGCCTTTGCAGAAGAATTTTCACAAATTTCTTCAATCTGGGAACAGGCAAGAAATTATCTAAAAGAGCAGGTAGATAACCCTTCCAGCCGCGATGAACTTATAGCTGCCATTATGGCTTCACATGATCTTTCACAATATGATAAATCAAATCCTTCAGATGCTGAAAAAGCGCTTAAAAAAACGATTTCAAAAATCTACACACAAAAAGACGCGAAAAATCATAAGTCAGAGAAAGGCAAAATAATTCAGTTGAGAGCAGGACGGGCCATTATAACAGCGATTACAGCAGCTGCTACCATCGCATTTGTGCTTGTGATTTCAAATTTCAGAAAAGACGCATCAGAACTGGCTGCAGTATTTTATGAACCTGAAAATGATAATTATCTTCGGGAGCATACAGTGATCACGCGAAGTGAGCAATCAGAAGGTATTACCGCATTTCATCAGGAAAACTTTGAAGTTGCAGAAGAAGCATTCAAGCAGGACACTGCATTATGGATAACAAATCCCTGGATGAAAATATATTATGCGATTAGCAGTTATGAAAACGGCAAACATGAGAAAGCCATTGGTGCGCTGGAGAAAATGACCACCCATATAGACCCCAATATCTCATCCACATCAAAATGGTACTTGATTCTATACTATATAAAACAGGAAAAATATTCTGATGCGAAACCCTTTCTTCAGAAACTGAAGGAAGGGAATTCGCATTATAGCAAAGATGCCGGCAGGTTACTTCGTGTCTGGCCATGAAGTCCGACAGATGTTTTCTGGAATAATCATTTCGGTCTGGTTGATAACTGATACAGGTTGTTTGTATTTATTTTATATTTTTACGACTGAACCTGTTACTTATGGCAAAATTTCCATTTTATCAACAACTTGACGCTATGGATTGCGGGCCCACCTGTTTAAGGATGGTAGCCAGGCATTACGGCAAACATTTTTCGTTACAAACACTACGCGATCGCTCTTATCTTGCCCGCGATGGTGTATCGATGCTGGGCATAGCCGATGCTGCAGAGTCAATCGGATTCAAAACCATAGGTGCTTCCCTTACGTGGGAACGACTTCAGGCAGAAGCCCCCATGCCGGTCATAATCCATTGGGATCAAAGCCATTTTGTGGTTGTCCATAAGATCAAGAATAACAGAGTATATGTTGCGGATCCTAAAATTGGACTGGTAACTTATACCAAAGAAGAGTTTAATAAAAAATGGATAAGTACGCGTATTGACAGCGAGGAAAAAGGGGCTGTATTATTACTTGAACCACAACCTGCATTTTTCGATCAGAAAGATGAAGGTGATCAGCGAAAAGGCATTGGTATTATCACGAAATATCTTGTACCGCATAAGCGAATAGGTTACCAATTGCTCATCGGATTAATCCTGGGGTCAATTATCCAACTAATCCTTCCATTTCTGTTTCAATCGATCATCGATTTCGGTATCAGTAATGTTGATCCCGGATTTATTTACCTTGTCCTATCTTTCCAGTTTATCCTCATAATGAGTTCGCTGGGTATAGATTTTATAAGGCGTTGGATCCTTTTACATACCAGTACAAGGATTAACATATCCATGGTTTCTGACTTTCTTGTCAAGCTCATGCGCTTACCAATTGGATTTTTCGACACAAAACACACAGGCGATATCCTGCAACGGATCAATGACCACAAAAGGGTGGAAACATTCCTTACCAGTTCATCATTGAACATGCTCTTTTCTCTTTTCAATCTTATCGTTTTTTCAATCATTCTGGCTGTTTTCAGTTACAAGATATTATTGATCTTCCTGGTTGGATCTGGCATCTACTTTTTATGGGTGTGGTTTTTCATGAAAAGAAGACGGTTGCTAGACCAAAAGCAATTTAATGCGCAATCTGAAAACCAGGGTAAACTCATTCAGTTGGTGCAAGGTATAGAGGATATTAAAATCAAAAATGCAGAGCGTCCGAAAAGATGGGAATGGGAAAATATTCAGGCCAATATTTTCAGAATTAATACCAAAGGACTTGCCATTGATCAATATCAACAGGCAGGTGGGACTTTCATCAACGAGATTAAGAATATCCTAATCACAGTGGTCGCCGCTCTGGCTGTCATAAATGGTTCGATGACTCTGGGTATGCTACTGGCAATAAGCTATATCCTTGGACAGCTAAATGTCCCGCTCGATCAGATGATTAAACTCATGCACCTAACACAGGACGCAGGCATTAGCCTTGAACGTTTGAATGAAATTCATGAGAGCAAAGATGAAACGCAGAAAGAGACTGGCATGCCCACGATAGAAGAACACGCCGGAATAAGATTACAAAAGCTTGGCTTTAATTATGGCGGGCCTTATACAAGACCAATATTGAAAAACATAAATCTTGAGCTAAAAAAGAATACAGTAACAGCTGTTGTTGGAAGAAGCGGTAGCGGGAAAACCACCCTTATGAAATTACTACTTGGCTTCTACCCGCCCTCAGAAGGGGATTTAAAGATAGGCGACCAAAGCATCAACCATATACCAATGAATTATTGGCGCAAGCACCTTGGCGTGGTGATGCAGGATGGTTACATATTTGCCGATACCATTGCTAAAAACATAGCCCTTGGTTATGAGGAAATTGATTTAAAAAAGCTCTCAGAAGCTGTGCGCGTTGCTGCCATAAATGATTTTATTGATCAACTGCCCCTGGGCTATAATACCATGATCGGTTCACAAGGCTTATCGCTTAGTGGTGGAGAGAAACAACGAATACTCATTGCAAGGGCAGTTTATAACAACCCGGCATTCTTGTTTATTGATGAAGGAACCAGCGCACTTGATGCAAATAATGAAAAGGTAATCATGAAAAACCTGGAGATGGTCTTTAAAGGCAAAACAGTTGTTATCGTAGCTCACAGGTTAAGTACGGTAAAAGGTGCTGATCAGATTTTAGTCCTGGATGAAGGAGAGATAGCAGAAAAAGGAACTCATGCACAACTTGTTAAAGCGAAAGGGCACTATTTTGAGCTTATTAAAAACCAATTGGAGTTGGGAGATGGCTAACAATAGTTATTTTTGCAACTCACAGGATGTATTGTAAGACTGTAATTAGTGACTGAAAGAAAACTCCTGTTTTTTAGCCGTGCTTGTTAAGAAGGCGGCAAGAGCAAGGCTTGAGAAGTCTGGAAATGAAGTGTTTACTAATCGTAACCGACCGTAGGGAGCTCACGAACACAATTGAAAATATACAATTGTGAGTAAACCGACCGTAGGGA
>Ga0102940_1002536_pt1 | contig 10941 bp, 5 predicted proteins | sample SalPonR2_C_D1_MG_FD_78215 | JGI IMG/M metagenome (GOLD analysis project Ga0102940, IMG submission 78215) | Salt pond soil microbial communities from South San Francisco under conditions of wetland restoration - Salt Pond MetaG R2_C_D1_MG | ecosystem: Environmental > Aquatic > Marine > Intertidal...
CGCCCTGATAAGGCGGCATATCTTCCAGCAAGGCTTCTTTGCCGTACAGGACGCCGATACCGGTGGGGCCAAAAACTTTATGGCCGGAGAAGACGAAGAAATCGCAGTCCAATTCCTGTACATCTACTGCCATGTGCGGCACCGACTGCGCGCCGTCCAGCAGTACCGGCGCGTCGTACTCATGTGCCAGGTCGATCATCTCCTTCACCGGGTTGATCGTGCCAAGTGAGTTGGAGACGTGAACGACGGACACCATTTTTGTTCGCTCGTTCAGCATTTGCCGATAGGCTTCCATATCTACCTCGCCGGCATCATTGATAGGCACCACACGCAGTTTGGCGCCGCGCTCTTCGCAGATCATCTGCCAGGGCACGATATTGGAGTGGTGCTCCATTTCGGTGATCAGTACTTCGTCGCCCTCCTGCAGATTTTTTCTTCCGTAGGACGAAGCCACGAGGTTGATCCCTTCGGTACATCCCCGAACGAAAACGATTTCCCGGTCGGAGGCTGCCCCCAGAAATTCCCGGGTGGTGCTACGCGCCCGCTCGTAAGCGTCGGTAGCCTGCTGGCTAAGTTGGTAAACTCCACGGTGAATGTTGGTATGCTGATACCGGTAGTACTTATCCACCGCCTGAATCACCGATTCCGGTTTCTGGCTCGAAGCGCCGTTATCGAGGAAGGCCAGCGGTTTGCCGTGCATCTTGGTATGCAAAATGGGAAAATCACCGCGGATGCGTTCGATATTCAGGGGCTTTGTATCTATGGTTGCAGGTTTCATAATTATTGTTTTTAAGACCAGCTCATTTTTCGATCAAGCTCATCTGTTCTATCGTATAGTTCGAGTTGGGGTTGCCGGAATTTCACCAGCTTGCTACGGCTATTCTGCCACGGTTTTGACCGGGACTACCATCATCTTCCGGCGGCTGTCTCCCGCCTTTGGATAAAGCCTCGGCGAGCGAAGACTCCCAACTTTCTTTCATCCGACCCTCCCGCTTGAAAAGCGAATTGGACGGAACCCGCTGTCTACTACTGAGTGCCGGCTGCCTACTTTTTCTTGCCCCACTGGGCGGCGAACTTCTCTTCCACCATCACATCCACCTTTTGGCGGACCTGTTCGATGGGGATGAAGTCGATCACCTCGCGGATAAAGGCGTGTTGCAGCAAGGAGCGCGCCTGCTGGTCGGTCAGGCCGCGGCTGCGCAGGTAGAACACGGCATCCTCATCGAGCTGGCCGATGGTAGCGCCGTGGCTGCAGCGTACATCATCGGCGAAGATTTCCAGCTGAGGTTTCGTATCCATTTGTGCTTTGTCTGACAGCACCAGGGTGCTGTTTTGCTGAAAAGCATTGATCTTCTGTGCGTCCTGACGCACCAGGATTTTACCGTTAAACACGCCACGAGCCTTTTCCGTCAGAATACCTTTAACCAGCTCATTGCTTTCCGCGTGGGGAAAGGCGTGGTCGATGAAGGTCTGGGTATCGATGTGCTGATCCCCCTTACCGAGAAAGACGGCGTGCATATTAGTCATCGTGTGTTCATCCTTCAGGAGAGCGCTGAGATTATTGCGCACCAGGCGGCCTCCCAGGTCTGCAGAGAACGAAGTATAGGTGCTGTCGCGCTGCTGATCCACCACGGTGTTGTTGATCAGGAAGCTTTCTTCATCCTTCCATTGGATACGGAAGTGACGGACCCGGGCGTTAGGCTCGACGATGATGCGGTTAACCGCGTTGGTCAGACAAGGTTCTCCTGCCTCCGCACCCAGCGTATGAAAGCTCTCCAGCACCGTCGCCTCACTGCCTTGCTCGGCAATGATCAGGCTTTGCGGGCTGATCAGCTGCGGCTCCTCCTGAGGTACACTGAGGTGCAGCAGGTGAATGGGCCGCTCCAGCGCCGTATTTTTTGGAACATGGATAAAAATGCCTTTGTGGGCGAAGGCGGCGTTCAGGTTGAGAAAAGGATCGTTGGAATGCTCGACCCACTGGCTATAATACTTTTCCACCTCCGCCTTGTAGACATCCTTGTCCATGGCTTCTTCCACCGTGGTCAGGATAGCTTCGCCGGCCAGCTCCTGCACCTGTGACAAAGACTCGTCGTAGACGCCATTGACAAATACCAGGAGGTTGACGTCCAGGCCTTCGTACAGGTAAGGCTGCAGTTGCGCTGCGTTCAGCTGCACCGGCTTGGGGGCAACATACTTCGGTTTCAGCAGGCGCGTCACGCTGGTGTATTTCCAGTCTTCATCGCGCCGGGTGGGAAAATCCAACTCCGGCAGCCGCTCGATAGCCGACCGGCGAAAGGCGTAGAGCGGGCGGCCTTTCTGACCGTTTAGGGAGGACTCCTGCACCTCGAACTGAGTAGTGAACCAATCTTTTATATCAGCGAATTTATCTTCCGCTACAATTGCCATGATTATTACTTTTTTGATCTGCCATTAAGAAAACAAGCTCGAAAGTCAGCCTTTTCAGGCCATTGCGTCGGCTGCCTCCTTGATCCAGTCGTAGCCTTTTTCTTCCAGTTTGAGCGCAAGGTTTTTATCACCTGACTTGACGATGCGCCCCCGGTAGAGCACGTGTACATAATCGGGTACGATGTAGTTGAGCAGGCGCTGGTAGTGCGTCACGATGATGAAAGAGCGGTCCTTACTACGCAACTGATTGACCCCCTCAGCAACGATTTTCAGGGCATCGATATCCAGCCCCGAATCCGTTTCGTCCAGGATGCCGAGTTTGGGTTCCAGGACGGCCATCTGCAGAATTTCATTGCGCTTCTTCTCACCGCCGGAGAAGCCCTCGTTCAGGGAGCGGCGCAGCATGTTTTCATCCATGCCGACCATTTTGATCTTTTCGCGCAGCAGCTGCAGCATTTCCATGGCGTCGAGTTCTTCTTCACCACGCTCCCGGCGAATAGAGTTCAACGTTTGCTTGAGGAAGTTGGAGTTGCTGACGCCCGGAATTTCAATTGGATATTGGAAAGCCATAAAAATACCTTCGCGGGCGCGCTCGTCTACTTCCAGCTCCAACAGGTCTTCACCTTCAAAGGTGACGGTACCGCCGGTCACTTCATATTCTTCACGACCGGCGATGACGTTAGCCAGCGTGCTTTTACCGGAGCCGTTAGGTCCCATAATAGCGTGAACCTCACCGGGTTTTACTTCCAGGTTGATACCACGCAGAATTTCTTTGTTTTCAATCTCTACTTTGAGATCCTTAATAGTCAGCATAGTTTATATACAGTTAAGTGGTTGTTAATGGTAAAGAGATCTCAGCGAGCGGCCGGTGGCGGCAGCTCGCTGAAACGATTCATCTGTTCCCTTCTTCAGTACGGCATTTTAATTATCCGACACTGCCTTCAAGGCTGATTGCCAGCAGCTTTTGTGCTTCTACGGCAAACTCCATGGGCAGCTCGTTAAAGACTTCTTTACAGAAACCGTTGACAATGAGGTTGACTGCGTCCTCCTCACTCAGGCCACGCTGCATGCAGTAGAAGATCTGATCTTCCCCGATCTTCGAGGTCGTGGCCTCGTGTTCCATCTTGGCGGTTTTGTTTTCCATCTCGATGTAGGGAAAGGTATGTGCGCCGCAGCGATCCCCCATGAGCATGGAGTCGCACTGAGAGAAGTTGCGGGCATTTTCTGCGCGCTTACCGATCTTTACCAGCCCTCGGTAGGTGTTCTGGCTGCGGCCGGCGGAGATTCCCTTGGAAATGATGGTCGAGCGGGTATTTTTACCCAGGTGGATCATCTTGGTGCCCGTATCGGCCTGCTGGAAGTTATTGGTCACGGCGATCGAATAAAACTCGCCCACCGAATTATCGCCCTTGAGGACGCAGCTGGGGTATTTCCAGGTGATTGCCGAGCCGGTTTCCACCTGTGTCCAGCTTATTTTCGAGTTATTCCCTTCGCAGAGCCCGCGCTTGGTAACGAAGTTGTAGATACCGCCCTTGCCTTCACTGTCGCCGGGATACCAGTTCTGCACGGTAGAGTATTTCACCTGTGCGTTATCGGCTGCTTTAATTTCGACGACGGCGGCGTGCAGCTGATTTTCATCGCGCTGAGGAGCCGTACAGCCTTCCAGGTAACTGACGTAGCTGCCTTCTTCAGCGACGATGAGCGTGCGCTCAAACTGTCCGGTATTCGCCGCGTTGATGCGGAAATAGGTCGACAGTTCCATGGGACATTTGACCCCCTTGGGGATATAGCAGAAGGAGCCATCGCTGAATACGGCAGAGTTCAGCGCTGCGTAAAAGTTATCCGTGTAGGGCACCACCGTTCCCAGATGTTCGCGCACCAGTTCCGGATGGTTTTGTACCGCTTCGCTGAAAGAGCAGAAAATAATACCCATCTCACCCAGCTTCTCCTTGAAAGTCGTCGCTACGGAAACACTGTCCATAACCGCATCCACCGCTACGCCGGCCAGCATTTTCTGCTCATCGAGCGGAATGCCCAGCTTTTCAAAGGTGCTCAGCAGTTCGGGGTCTACTTCGTCGAGGCTCTTCAGCTTTTTCTTCTTCTTGGGAGCCGCGTAGTAAATCATATCCTGAAAATCGACGGGCGGATAATTGACGTTCACCCACTTGGGCTCTTTCATCGTCATCCAGTGACGATAAGCTTTCAGACGCCACTCCGTGAGCCACTCCGGCTCGTTCTTCTTTTTGGAAATCTGCCGGACGACCTCTTCGCTTAAACCCTTGGGCAGGGCGTCCATCTCGATATCACTTGACCAGCCGTACTTGTATTCACTCTTGGTATGTTCCTCGAGCGTTTTCATTGATTCACTCATATATCGTGCTTTTTTTTCACCGCAAATAACGGAAATTATCCGAATTTACACAAAAAAGTATACATTAAAGTGTACAAAAAAGTACAAGAAAGGTTTGACGAGGAAAGGATTTTTTTACCGGTAATTTTTTCCGCCCGGTAATTTATATCTTGTGGCCACAGAACCTGTGCCCCGCAGGGAATTGCGAGGATAGGAAAAAAACTCTTTAATTAGAAAATCTACAGGTACAAATACTTCTTTTCGGGAATTGTTTTCGGAAGAAGGTAAAAATGTAAAAGCCGCTTTCAACTATGACACCAGCAGGCAGCCAACCGGTTACGGCAACGGAGCAACACTGGATCCGGCAGTTGATCAGCGATCACTACGGATTAACCCCCGAAATCCTACAGGTACTCCCGGGAGAGGCAGACCGGAACTTATACGTAAAATGCAACGATGGAAGGGAGTGGGTGCTAAAAATTGCCCGGCCCGGGACAGTAGTGGAAGGGGTGGTCCTACAGCGAGCCATATTGTTACATCTGCAGGAATCAGCGGTATCGGAGCTTACCCCGCGGCTGCTCCCCGGCAAATCGGGCGAGTACTACCTTCGCGTCAACGGACCAGAGGGAGAACCCCGGCTGGTCCGGTTGCTCAGCTGGTCGCCGGGTCGCCTGTATGCTCAGGTAAGGCCCCATTCCGAGGCTTTGCTGACCTCGCTGGGCAAGGCCTGCGGGCGACTGAGCCGCAGCCTGCAGGATTTCGATCATCCCGCTGCACATCGCTTTCTCAAATGGGATCCGGCGCAGGCCTCCTGGTTAGGCGGACAGCTACATCAGGTGGAGGGGGCGGGCCGGCAGGTGCTGGCGCGGGATTTCTATGATCTATTTGAAAAAAAGGTGGAGCCCGCTCTGAAGCAACTCCGCTACGCAGTGAACCACAATGACCTGAATGATTACAATATACTGGTCGAGGATGGCGCCGTAACGGGCTTTATCGATTTCGGAGATGCGGTGTACACTCCGCTCATCAATGAGCTGGCCATCGCGCTGGCCTACGCCCTGATGCACCACCCCGATCCGCTGGCTGCCGCTATCCCCGTTGTGAGGGCTTACCACCGGGAATTTCCGCTCACGGAAAAAGAACTGGCGCTGCTTTATCCGCTGATCGCGATACGTCTGCTGGTCAGCGTCGTGAATTCGGCCATCAACCGGAAGGCAGAGCCCGATAATGAATACCTGCTGATCAGCGAACAACCGGCCTGGACCCTACTGGAGAAGCTGAGAAGCATCCCGCCGGCCCTTGCCCATTACTCCTTCCGCTGGGCCTGCGGTATGGAGGCCTGCCCGGCAGCCATCCCCTTTCGACGCTGGATCGACAGCAAGCCCCTTTTTTCTCCTTTGGTCGATGCAGATCTACAGAGTGGACCGGTAGCGAAGCTGGACCTCAGCGTCGGCAGCCTGGATCTGGGCAACAATCAAAACTTCGATGATATAGAGACTTTCGACCATCATATTCAGGAAATGCTGCGCGAGCAGGGGGCCCGGGTGGGCGTAGGAGGTTATGGTGAAATCCGCCCCTTTTACACCAGCGACGCCTACATCACTGAGGGCAATGAAGGACCGCAGTGGCGAACCATACACCTGGGTCTTGATATATGGATGCCGGCGGAAACCCCTATCTATGCCCCCCTCGACGGTACGGTTTACAGTGTGCAGGACAACGCCGGAGAACGCAACTACGGGCCGACCATCATCCTGAAACACCGCATCGATGAGGAACTCAGCTTTTACACGCTCTACGGGCACCTGAGCCGCATTTCCCTGAGTGATAAAATTCCGGGAAAGGCCATCAAACAGGGAGAGCGCATCGCCACGATCGGTCCCCGCCCCGAAAACGGCAACTGGCCGCCGCATCTGCACTTCCAGGTCATGCTTGACCCTCTGGATATGAAGGGCGACTTTCCGGGCGTCGGGTTTGCGCAGCTCTGGCCGGTATGGCGCAGTCTCTGTCCGGATCCAAACCCGCTGGCCGGCCTTCCCCCCGCCGGCCCCGTTCCGGAACTGGACAAAGCAGCAATATTGTATGGCCGCAAGCAACACCTGGGGCCCAACCTCAGCATTTCCTACCGGGAGCCCCTGCATATCCTCCGCGGCTACAAACAATACCTGTATGACCAGCAGGCTCGCCGTTACCTCGACACGGTCAACAACGTGGCGCATGTAGGTCACGAGCATCCGCGTGTGGTGCGGGCAGCCCAGCGGCAGATGGCCGTTCTGAATACCAACACCCGGTATCTGCACGAGCAACTCGTCCGGTACGCCGAAGCATTGCTGGCCAGGCTGCCTGCCCCGCTGGAAGTGGTCTATTTTGTCAATTCCGGCAGCGAAGCCAACGAACTGGCGCTGCGCCTGGCGCGCACCTGTACCGGCAGGAAGGATATGCTCGCCATCGAAGTCGGTTACCACGGACACACTACGGCTTGTGTAGACGTGAGTTCCTATAAGTTTTCCGGAAAGGGCGGACCGGGAGCGCCCGCTACCACTCATGTAGTGCCTATTCCCGATCCTTATCGCGGCCCCTTCCCGCGGGAAGATCCGGATGCAGGAGAAAAATACGCGGCTTATATTGGAGAAACAATAAAGCGGTTACAGGCGACGGACACTCCCCCCGCCGGGTTCATCGCCGAAAGCATCCTCAGCTGCGGCGGCCAGGTGGTGCCGCCCCAAGGGTACCTAAGCGCCGCTTACCGGCAGGTGCGGGAGGCGGGCGGCCTGTGCATCGGCGACGAGGTGCAAACCGGCTTCGGGCGCGTCGGCACCCACTTCTGGGCTTTCGAGCAACAGGGTGTGGTGCCCGATATCGTAACCATGGGCAAACCCATAGGTAACGGTCATCCCCTGGCTGCCGTCGCCACCACCCGCAGCATCGCCGAAGCCTTCGACAACGGTATGGAATACTTCAACACCTTCGGCGGCAACCCGGTCTCCTGCGCCGTCGGCCGCGCCGTCCTGCAGGTTATTGAGGAGGAAGGACTGCAGCAAAACGCACTGCAAACCGGGGCTTACCTCAACGATTGCCTGCATCAGTTACAGGAACTCTATCCCATCATCGGCGATGTGCGCGGCCCGGGGCTGTTCCAGGGCTTCGAGCTGGTCACCCATCCGGAAAAACGCACGCCGGCCACCCGCCAGGCCGGGTATCTGGCCAACCGCATGCGGGCCCACGGCATCCTGATGAGTACCGACGGCCCCTTCGAAAATGTCCTCAAAATAAAACCGCCCATGTGCTTTAGCCCGCAGAACGTGGATTTTCTGACTGAAATGCTGGATAAAGTATTCAAGGAGGATCCGATGAGGTGAAGCCTGGGCGCTTAGCCTCAGCCCCGTACTCCCTGAGCAAAATCGTGACCCCGCTTCCCTCTATTTCCCGCAACCCTATCCTCCCATTCTTCGTACACCAAATGATTGACAGAATTTTCGTAGTTTTCCGCAAATCCCGTTCGCATGTTGGAGAAGCAAGCCCTGTTCTGGATATTCATCGCTATTTTCACCGTCACCGCCACTATCACCCTGCTTGGTATTACCGGCGTCATCAAAACGATTAAAGAGCAGTACCTCAAGGCCCTGTTCACGGCGCTTATCCTGGAAGTAGTTGCCGCCGTACTCGTGCTCTTCAACAATATGGACTTCGGAGAACGGCAGGGGCACAGCCTGCAGGGCATTCTGACCCGCGCCGGGGTAATGCATACCCTGCCGGCGCAGACCGATCACGAAACCTATATCATCAATCAGCTGAGAGAAGGAAAGCAGGTCGCCGAACTGGAAGCGCAGCTCGATTCGCTTACTCAGATACTCGAAAGCCGGGAACGGGAACTGGCCGAATTTAAAGCAGAAATGGCAGAGCTCGACAAGAGCTTCTACATAAAGATTACCCGCCTGCGGGACCTGATCAACGAATACAACGGTTTTATCAACATCGCTTACCAGGATGCCGAAAAACAGAATGTATACCGCCTGCTGGTCGATATCTTCGAGACACTGGGGCAGGTATCCAATGACACCCGGCTGTACCTGGACGACCAAAAAGAGCAGATCAACACGACCGCAGTACAAAAAATATATACCCGTTTCCGGGCCTCCTACGGCCGCCCCGTCGAAGACCTCAACCTCGTCTATATCGACGAATACGATACCATACAGATGCTGCGCAATTACCTCAACATCATCCAGCCGGTGCGTTGAGCTATTAACTCTTGCCATCTATCCCCCAACTTTCTGAGCAAAGCGAAGCAGTTAAGAGACTCTAAGTACAGGGAATTTAATCTTGTCGGATCAAAAAGACGTCAGAAACCAGATATCAGACGCCAGACCTTCCCAAAGAGGAGTATCCGGTCGTCAAAACTTCGTTCCTTGTACTTAATGCCGAAGCCACTAGGGCTTCCACCGGAAGTTCCAGGTAACGGAGGGGATGACCGGGAAGAGCGCCACCTTGTAAGCGGTAGCCTTCGCCGTACCGGCCGCCTGATCCGTTTCGAAGTCGTAGTAAATGAAGAAGGGGTTCAGGCGGCTGTAACTATTATATAAAGAGAAGCTCCAGGAAGAGGTGAAGTCTTTTTCCGAATCCGGTCGGGGAACAAAGGTTGCCGACAAGTCGAGGCGGTGGTAATCTTCGAGGCGGGCGCTGTTGCGGGGGCCGAATTCCTGCACGACATCCTGTCCGATAAAATAGAGGCTTTTCACCGGCGTGAAAGCCCGGCCGGAACCAAAGACGAAGGCGGCGCTGAGCGACCACTTGTCGCTCAGCTGATAATTACCCACCACGGAGAGATCGTGCCGCCGGTCGTAGATGGCCGGAAAGGTTTCGCCCTCGTTGATATCCGGAAAGCTGCGTTCCGTCCGGGAAAGTGTATAGCCGATCCATCCGTTGAGGCGGCCCTTGCGCTTTTTTAGAAAAAGCTCTACCCCGTAGGAGCGGCCCCGCCCGAAAACGAACTGATCTTCCAGTTCATCGGCGGCATTGTTGACATAGTTTTCTCCATAGTCGATCTGATTGCGCAGCTTTTTATAGTACACCTCGATGGACGACTGGTATACGCCGCTTCCGAAGTTCTGAAAATAGCCGAGTGCATACTGCAATCCAATTTGCGGTTTGACAAGTTCCGAGCTCGGCACCCATACATCGGCCGGCAGGGTGCTGGTAGAGTTGCTCACCAGGTGCAGGTACTGATTGGTAAGGGTCACCCCGGCTTTCAGCGAAGCCGAGGCCGACAGGCTGAGGCGGGTGCTCAGGCGCGGCTCCAGGCCCCAGTAGGTGACGACGGGTTCGCCACGGCTGTAAGCAACGGAGTCGCTTCGGGAAAGGTAGGGGCCCAGTTGGGTAAACATCGACAGGCGCAAGCCGGCGTTGATGCTGAGCGCCGGCGTGAGGCGCCATTCGTCGAGCAGGTAGGCGGCAGCCTCATGAGCATACTTTGGTTCCAGCTCGTTGGTGAAGCGCTCGTCACCCAGGCGGGCTTCCGCGATATTCGGGGTCAGTTCGTGATGCGTGTAATGCAGGCCGAATTTGACATTGTGGTTGAAAGCCGGAAAGTAATCAAAATCGACTTTGCCGTTCCAGTCTCTGACACCGGAAAATACCTCTATATTAAAATCGCTCTGCCCGCCGTTGAACCCGAAATCGTATTCATTGTAAATAGCTGCGGCGTTCATAAACAGCTTGTCGCTAAACAGGTGGTTCCAGCGCAGGGTCGCGGTGGCATTGCCGTAGGGCAGCTCGAAGGAGAAGTCGCGCTGATTGTTGTTCAGCTGCAGTACGTCGCGACCGAAGTAGGCGCTGAGATAGAGGCGGTCGCGATCACTGAAGCGGTGATTGACTTTGGCATTGAGGTCGTAAAAATAGTAGTTGCTACCTGCGAAGTCGGTGTTGTTTACAACCGGTTGCGCGAGGTCGAGCGCGTAGGTTCGCCGGGCCGACACGATGAAGGAGCTCCGTTCCCGGATCAAGGGCCCCTGGGCGGTCAGCCGTGAGGAGACCGCGCCGATGCCGCCTTCGATGAGAAAGTCTTTGTCGTTTCCTTCTTTCATCTGCACATCTACTACCGAAGAAAGGCGCCCGCCGTAGTTGGCCGGCATCCCTCCTTTAATCAAGGTCGTATTTCTGATGGCGTCGGCGTTGAAAACCGAGAA
>Ga0102940_1002537_pt1 | contig 10926 bp, 8 predicted proteins | sample SalPonR2_C_D1_MG_FD_78215 | JGI IMG/M metagenome (GOLD analysis project Ga0102940, IMG submission 78215) | Salt pond soil microbial communities from South San Francisco under conditions of wetland restoration - Salt Pond MetaG R2_C_D1_MG | ecosystem: Environmental > Aquatic > Marine > Intertidal...
AACTACGAAACCATTAAATTCAATTAATATGGGGACTACACATCCCGTGGTACGTATGGAGAACGTCTATAAGTACCACTACACCGACGAATTGGAAACTGCCGCCGTCAATGGCGTCGACCTCACCATTCATCCCGGCGAATTCGTGGCCATCATGGGGCCGTCGGGCAGCGGTAAATCCACCCTGCTCAACCTGATCGGCATGATCGATAATGTATCGAAAGGGCAGTACTGGTTTGAGGGGCAAGAGGTGGCTCAGCTTTCGCAAAAAGCCAAAGCTGGTCTGCGCAAAGGAAATATTGGCTTCATCTTTCAAAGTTTCAACCTGATCGACGAGTTAACAGCGGCGGAAAACATCGAATTACCGCTCATTTACCTGAAGGTGCCAGCCCGCGAGCGCCGCCGACGGGTAGAAGAAGCGCTCGTCAACCTGGAAATGCTGCACCGCAAAGACCACTACCCGCAGCAGCTGTCGGGCGGACAGCAACAGCGCATCGCTATTGCCCGCGCGATTGTTACCGAGCCGTCCCTCATACTCGCTGATGAGCCCACTGGTAATCTCGACTCCGAAAACAGCGCCATCGTCATGGACAAACTCCGCTACTTTCACGAGCAGGGATCGACCATTGTCATGGTTACCCACTCCGAAAAGGATGCCGGGCACGCCCAGCGCATCGTGGAGCTCTTCGACGGTAAAACGCTGATTAGCGAGGCCGAATACCTGGCTAAAGCCAAGAGATAACCCTTCGACTACGCTCAGGGACCACGCCAAAACACAAAACCACAAAAACAAACCAACTATGGCAACCAAAGCACTTGTCGCCGCCTCGACCAAACCACTGGTACTATCCATCCTGTCGTACGGCGAAAATTACGGCTACCAAATTATTAAGGAAGTAGAGCGCCTCTCACAGGGTGAACTCAGCTGGACCGACGCTATGCTCTATCCCGTGCTCAACCGCATGGAGAAAGAAGGCCTCATTACCTCACAGTGGGTGAAGACCGAAAGCGGTCGCAAACGCAAGTACTACCGCATTACGGAGCAGGGCGAACAACGTCTCAAAAAAGAACGCAACCAATGGCTCAACGTCAATCGCGTCTTTGTCAAACTATGGGGAATGGACGAAACCCCCTACGTACCGGTGTAGAGACGCAATCCCGCACTTGCTGCGGGATGCGTCTCTACACCCGGCATGAATCAATTAAAAAACCTTAACGAACTATGCAATTCGATATAGATCAGGCCATGCGTGCATGGCGACAACGCCTACAGCAACACCAATCGCTGGAGCCTGGCTTTGTGGAGGAGCTGGAAAGCAGCCTACACGACCGGTACGAAGAATACCTGATTCGGGGGCTGTCACCGGAAGCGGCTTTTGCGCAAGCGCAAGCAAAGGTCATGCCCGACAGCAACGGCGTGGCGCACGAATATGCCCGGGCCACCAGTAACCGGGCGTGGTACAAACTGCGACTGAGTGGATGGCTTTTCCTGCTGCCCAACTACCTGAAAGTAGCGGTGCGCAACTTACAGCGCAAGCGTTTTTATAACCTCATCAACTTCGTTTGTCTGGCCGTCGGCATCCTCACCACGGCACTGGCAGTGCTGTACCTCGATTACGAAACCAGCTTTGATGAGATGGTACCCGAAGCCGATCGCAAGTATCGCCTGGCCCGCACCTTCCGCTCGCAAGACTACAGCGTCATGAGTTTCGATGGCTACTTTGGTGCCGAGCCGGAGGTACAAATGAAGCAGATCAACGGCATCGCCAACATCAAAGGGGTGGAGCAGGCTTGCCAGTTTTACACCTTCTGGAATCCTACCATCATTAAGACGGATGAGCAAGAGTTAACCACCGAAAACATCCTGCACACTAATACCCCCGCCGAATTCTTCGACTTCTTCGGGTGGCGTTTCCTTTATGGATCAGTGGATGGCTTTCGCCAAAATCTCAATACGGCTGTCCTGACCGCCTCGGAGGCTGTGCGCTTCTTTGGTTCCGACTGGCGGCAAAAGGATTTGCTTGACCGGGTACTAACCATCGACGAACAAGACTATACCGTAGCCGGCGTAATAGAGGACCTCCCGCCTAATGCCCACTACGATTTCAGCATTGCCCTGCACCGCGAAAAGATCGAGTACTGGGGGTCGCGTACCTACATCAAACTGGTTCCCGGCGCTGATCCACAGCGGGTGAAGCAACGCATGGATGAGAACATCGCCAGCATCAATACCAACCTGGCCGACAGTGAGCTCTTTGGCGGCACCATCATGCAGCCGCTGACCAGCATTCACCTCAACTCCAATATGCTGTACGAACTCAAGCCCCCCGGAGACAAGCGATACCTCTACATCATTGGTATCATTTCCTGCATCATTCTGCTACTGACCATCAGTAATTATACCAATCTGTCAATCGCTATGAACGCCGGTCGCGCTCGGGAAATCGGCATGCGCAAAATATTTGGGGCCACCGAAGGGCAAATCTCCAATCAATTTATCATGGAGTCCATGGTGCTCAGTATGCTGACACTGCCAGTAGTCGGCCTTGGCTTATGGCTACTCATCCCCTGGTTTAATAACTTCATGGGCACCGGCCTGAATGAACAGATTCTGCAAGACCTAAATTTCTGGATGATTCTGTTGATCGTAACGATCGGGGTGGGCATCCTGGCCAGTCTTTATCCGTCAATATTTCTGGCCCGGCATCCGGTACTGCGTCTGTTTCGCGGCAACCTGGTCAAAAACAGCTCGCGGGGGTTCAGTACCCGCAAAGCGATCATCACCTTTCAATTTATTCTGCTCATTGGACTGTGCAGCCTTACCCTATTTGTCAACCAACAATTAAGCTATATTCAGGATAAAGACCTGGGCTTCGACAAAGAGCAGGTCGTCTACGTAAACCTGGCGGAAGACAGCACCAAATTCGACGTCTTTAAAAATGAGTTGCTGCAAATCCCCGAAGTGACGGGTGTGGGATCAGGTAGTCCGCTGGGGCGTAATCCCTTCAACCAAACCACCTATAAGTTGGAAGGCACCGCCGACGTCTATGACGACGCCTACGACATCTCCCTCGACTACAGCGCAGTAGATTTACTAAATATAGAAACCTCAATCCCCGACTATATCCAAAACCCGGATGATGCTCCGCAGCGGGTAGTCCTGGTCAACGAAACCCTCGCCGACAAGCTCTCGAATCGTTTCGATTTATCGCGTGACCAGCTAATCGGACGCACCATTATCGAGGAGCCCGAATACACCGACGAAGAAACCGGCGAGGTAGGGTTCCCCTTCCCCATCGCCGGCACCTTTAAGGATATCAATATGTTTTCCTTGCGGGAAAAAATTACCCCCATGTTCCTGACCGTCTATAAAGACCCCGGCTTTGTACGGTGGGTATCCATAGCCTGGGAAGGAGCTGCCCCCAATGAGATCATGGAAAAGATCGAGACCAAATACAATGCCCTCAATTTGGATCGCGCCTTTTACTACAGTTACCTCACGCAGAACATCGAGGAGCTTTACGCTAAAGAGCGACGGATTGGACGGCTCAGTATATACTTCAGCCTCGTCGCCTTTGCGGTAGCCGTGATTGGACTGATTGCCCTGACCGCTTTTCTCACCACGCTGAAGCGAAAAGAGATTGGCATCCGCAGGATTTTGGGCGCCAGCCAACTCGATATTCTGAAGCGGTTCAACCGCGAGTACCTATGGTTGCTCCTCATCGGTCTGTTCATTGCTGCCCCCCTGGCCTGGTACGGCGTATCGCAGTGGCTCTCCACCTTTGCTTACCGCATCGATATCAATCCGCTGATCTTCCTCCTGGCCGGAGCGATCACCCTGTTGATTACCACTATTGCTGTCAGCCTAATGACGCTGCGGGCAGCGAATGCAGTACCCGTACAGGCCTTACAGGAAACGCAGTGAGGTTTGAGGGGTATTCATTAGCCGAACTAAACGACAATTCAATGCACTGGAAAATAACATTAACCACTATTAGCTTATTCTTGACCTGGAGCGCCCTGGCTGCCAACCTTCGGGTATCGGACGTCGAAGACTACTATCAGGTATATCCTGACACCATTGATGGTTATCAGTTTACGGTGACCTGGGAGCACAGCTGGCGCAACGATAAAAACCACGACGCTGCGTGGGTATTTCTGAAATCAGTGACTGGCAACGGCTACGACCACGCTCCTTTGCGCCTGGGAAGTGCCCGGGTACTTTGGAAAGGCAATGAAGATATGCCCGACCCCAAACTGGTCATCTCCGAAGACCATACCGGATTATTTGTCTATGCCGCCGAAAACTATCGGGGACCACTGACCTACCGGATTTTTGTGGAATACGAAACCCAGGCCCTACCAGAAAATACCCGCCTGGTACGTGGCGGGGTAAAAGGCTACGGCCTGGAAATGGTCTACATCCCGGAGGGTGGTTTTACCCTGGGCGACCCACGGCCCGCCGCTATTGACAACTATGCCTTTTACCGCTCCGGCGCAAACGGTGCCTACGACGGCCTGTACCGCATCGACCAGGAGAATCAGCCCATCGAGGTAGGCACCGAACCGGGCAATCTCTATTACCGCTCGAATCGACCCATTTACCGTGGTGATCAGAAAGGGCCCATTCCGGCTACTTTTCTGAAAGGAGTACAGCCCTTTTACCTGATGAAGTACGAAATCACCCAGGGCATCTACGCCGATTTCCTCAATAGCCTGCCCTCCCGGGCTGCGTCGGTGCGCTATCCCGCCGGCACCCCCATTTACCAACAGCGTGGCGGCACGCTCAAGCTGGAGAATGGCTCCTTCATTGCCGAACGCCCTGAACAACGCATGCACTTCTTACACTGGGATGATATGATGGCCTTGATGGATTGGGCCGGCTTGCGTCCGTATACCGAATTCGAATACACCAAAGCCTGTCGGGGCCCCGGTGAGCCTATCGCTAATGAATTCCCCTGGAATACCGGTACGCTCGATCGCCTCGCCCGTAAAATCGACCCGAAAACGAACTTCATGACCATGCAACTTGACCTCAACGAGGGTGACCTGACTGACGATAACCGCGACGTATTCGGGGCTTCTTATTACTGGGTCTTCGACTTAAGCGGTAGTATGTGGGAGAAGGTCATCACCCCCTGCGACTCCATCGGCCGGCAATTTACCGGACAGCATGGCGACGGTACCATTACCAGTTACGGCTTCGCCGACGTTGAAGAATGGCCCAGGGGCTTTCACAACTCCCAGGGCGGCTACGGCTACCGGGGCGGCGGCCACTACGGCGAGCCCTGGATATCCAGTGCCAATCCCTACTCACCCATTGCCAATCGGCCCTACGCTGCCTGGTCGGCTGGTCCACGTCGTGAGGCATACGGCACCCGGGCTGCCCGCACGGCGCCGAAGAGATAAGACGAAATGGAAATATGGACATCAACAGTATCGACTAAGCCCCTGCCCCTTGGCCCCTGGCTAATCACCAGGAATTCAAACCGCAATAATCATTCAATCTTTCTCATCATGTACTTTACCAGAATCCCCTTTCTTCTATTCTTCACCTGCCTGCTGGGCAGCTGTCAGACGTCCCCGCCGGAGACTACGGCCCTGGACGGCACCTACCGGCTATCCGCAGCAGATGGCAACGAATACGAGATTCAGCTCGTCACTGCCGATGACGGCGCCGTGTACGGTACGCTCTTTTTTCAGGGCGATTCGGCCCGCTTCGATGCTCCCATAGATCTGAAAGCATTGACCGATGACAGTTTACACCTTAATATGTGGTACGGTCGGCGCTTTATTTCGGTAGCCCGCCGGCCAACACCTATGTCGGGGCAAGCCAACGTAGAGGGAGATACCGTGGCTGTGACGCTGCAAAAAGAAAGCGCTTTGGTATCGGCTGATCTACAGGCTTCCGCCAAAATGATTCCTTTGCCATTACAGGCCGAAGCACCAGCTTTTGCGGCCCATAAGGCTAACGGACAAATGTACGTGATCGGCTGGGCCGGTAACAGCATCTACCTGGTCGAAGAAACCGATACCGGCTGGGTGGAACAGCCGGTGCCTTACGATCAGGAACAGTATAATTTTTCTTCTATTGGTCTCTCGCCCGACGAACAAACGCTGGTCGCCCACGGCGGCCCCCGGGAAGGAGGCGGGCCATTCGAAGAAGGTGGAGCGATCTACCTGTTACACCTATCAGCCCCGACGACTATTGATTCTATCGAATTACTCCCGAGCACAATTAACACCCCTTCTTACGACAACTTTGCCGATTTCACTGCTTCGGGTGATTTGATCTTCAGTTCCTGGGGCGACGCAGCCGGCCGCCCCGGCCCCGGCAAAGGAGACCTCTACCGCGCTACCCTCACCGCCGATGGCTGGCAGACTCGCCTGATGGCAGCCCCTTTGAACACGCCCGACTCCGATGCCGGACCCTCCATGAATGCGGAGGAAACGGTAGTGTTGTTTCACCGTAACCGTCGCAACCCGCCCATGGCCGACAAGATCTTCGCCAGTCGCAAAGTAGAAGGGAAATGGCAGGAAGCCATTCGGTTACCCGCTCCGATCAATGTAACGCATTCCGGGCAGTATGGACCACGCCTCGATCCGGATAATACCTATTTGTACTGGACCAGTCACCATCGTGGTCAGGGCAACCTCTACCGGATTAAAGTCTCCGAAGTTCCCGCCTTGGCGGACTTATTTAGCGCCGACTGATTAAACCTCTTGACTACTACACTCTAAATAAAAATGATTTTCAACTATGTTTTTGCGATTATGCCTCATCCTTTTTCTGTCCATTACCGCTCACCTATTCCTGGCTGCCCAGGAAGACGTCGCCTACAAAGTATTCGAACCGGGCGTGATCTCCCTGCCAGACGTTAAAGAGGGCTCCCCATCCATAACGGCCGACGGCAATACACTAGTCTTTACCCGTTACCAGAGCTATGGCAAACAGGTTCCCTACATCGCACAACGTCAGGGCAGCAGCTGGTCGGTAAAGCGCTGGCCCGTTATGGATACGCTCTACAACCTGGCCATCTCCCCCGACGGGCAGCGCATCGTATACAAGGTGCGCTATGCGGATGCAAGCGGCTCTTCCTACGCCACCTTCCGTACCGACCGGCAAGACGACGGCAGTTGGACCGAGCCCGTTGCTCTCCCCGGCCCTTTGTTACCCAATGCCGGCTACTTTCGCATCGCCATAGACGGTACGCTCTACATGTTCATCAACAGCAGTGCCGGCAACCCTAAAGGGATTTACACGGCAGAGCCCACGGCCGGCGGGGGATATACTGAGCCGGTATGGTTGAGCGATGCGGTCAGTGCTTACACCTCGACCACCTACACCCCCATTCCTAATGCCCGGGAGAATAAGCTCATTGTCAATCGGGCCGGAATCTCTTCGGAGGAATCGAAAAAGAACCTGGGGCCCAGAGGGCTTTACCTCTACCAGAAACACAACGGTCAATGGGATATGGGAACGCCTATTGAGGGAATACCTTACACCTTTTACGCAGCGATGACTCCCGACGACCGCATGCTTTTCGTAGAGGAAGGCGACCTGTACGAAATTGATGTGGCCGACCTCAACATCAGTTTTTCCGACCGGTCGACTGAGAATAGTATCCGGGCTACCCTCAATGCTATGGAGGAGGCTTACGCCAAAAAGGATATGGAGCAAGTTACTACATTTTACGACCGCTCCGCACGCATCTTTGCCGATGGCGAACTGATCGCCCGGGGGTTCTACGGCATTCGTGACTACTGGAATAATCCCGATATCGATCCCGTAGACTGGGAATTAACACCCTATATCACCACCCGGAATCCGGATGACATTTATACTTCCCAACGCTGGCAGCAACTTGCCGGGGAAGACAAGCCGGTCCGCTTCGCAGAGCTTGACGCTACGCTCGACCCCCATGGGGTTTACCAATTTGGGCGATCCGAACTTACTTACCGCCGCAATGGCCAGGAACGTACCAACACCGTCTACTTCCTCCTGCACTGGACGGAAAAATGGGGACAGCCCAGAATTCTGGTCGACTCGTACTGAATGCGGAAGGCGAAAGACGTAGTGCGGCCCGACGGCTCTAAGCCGATCGGCCGCTATTGTTTAGTGGAAGTGCGGAGTTCGGAAGGCGGAGTGGGGAGTGCGGAAGGCGGAGTGGGGGAAATGCGGCCCGACGCCTGCCCGGCGACCACGTAGCGCTTGCGGTCGAAAAAGCCGGCTACATCTTGCACCGAACCAATAGGATAGTGATCGATCACTCCTTTAATGACCAGGATGTTGTAGGCGTTAATGAGAAAGGCTTTGCGCTCATTGTCCGACAACGATGCTAACTCTTGCGCAGCCACCTGCTGCACCAGGTGAGGGAAGGCCTCGTCGGCGCGGATTGCCCCCATAATCGACCTGTCCGTCGGTCACATGCTGGCCCAGAAATTCATTGACCTGAGCAAAAAAACCGTCCTGAGCCAGAATATGCCCTACCGACATCAGGGTAAAAACTAACAGGTAAAAGGCTTTCATAGTGGATGCATTAGATAAAAACATAACCTCCGATCGCTTTCTTTTGATCTTCATGCCAGCTCCGGATAGTGTCCTGATGCGGACACTTCGTGTGCTTGGTCAGGAGCAAGAGCCTTTGTGCGGATTTAGAGCTCGTTTTTAAAGGTATACGGACACAAGCGCCCAGGGTTTACCTCATACAATAAAGCTTCGCTTTACCGACAGTATTGCACGGGGTAAATCCACACAAACACCTTATACTTAAGACACCACTCTGCAAAAAGCTCAACTTTAAGGGGCATTCCCATTCCCGCAGTCACTTCACCCAATTTTTATTTAATCTACATACAATGTGCAAAATATCTCTCTTTGATCTGGCTTTTTTCCCGCAAAAATTTTAAAATACCAACCTACATTCATATATTAATACCAGAAATCCTCTGGTGGCCAAGAGGCCTATCAAAATGCATTCGAAATCATAGATCAAGTATCTGATTCTACGTCTTACAGAGGATATTTATCCGACAGGGCTTCTGCCTGATGTTCACCCCCTCCGAAAATAACCCGAATACCACACAGAGCTTACTACCTGGCTATGGTAGCTAGAGTTCGTGTACCCACTATGTATTGATGAAGTCGATAAAGTTTACTTATGGACTGGACGCGGTTTGTACCAATAGTAGATCGTCTAAAAGAGTACCGTGCGGAGACCTTTAGGTCAGACCTGGTAGCTGGTCTAACTGTGTGTGTGATGTTGATTCCCCAGGGGATGGCCTATGCTTTGCTGGCGGGAATGCCCCCCATTTATGGTTTGTATGGTGGGTTGGTTCCTTTGCTGGTTTACGGTCTTTTCGGTACTTCTCCGCAGTTATCTATCGGCCCGGTAGCCGTTTCGGCATTATTGGTACTGGCTGGGATTAGCCAACTGGCCGAGCCGGAGAGCGAACAGTATATTACCCTGGTTATTCTCACTGGTCTCTTTATTGGTATTGCCCAACTCCTCCTGAGCGGACTCCGTTTGGGCTTCCTGGTCACCTTCCTCTCCCACCCCGTCATTATGGGGTTCACCTCTGCCGCAGCCATCATTATCGCCGTAAGTCAGTTAAAATATTTGTTTGGCTTCTCCATCCCCCGGTTTGAGCAGACTTACGAAACGGCCGTCTATGCTTTTCACCACCTCGACCAGATTCACTGGCTTTCCTTTGCCTTTTGCACCGGTAGTATCTTGCTGATGATCATCTTAAAAAAATGGACACCCTTCCTCCCAGGTGCGTTAATCATTACTATCCTGGGCATCCTACTTACCTATTGGCTGCATCTTGACCAACGGGGTCTGTCCATTGTCGGTAGCGTACCTCAAGGCTTACCCGACTTTAGGATGCCGACCTGGAGCTGGAAAAATATCCAGGCCATTATGCCGACCGTAGGCACCGTTACGGTTATTGGTATAGTCGAATCGATCGGTATCGCCAAAGCGCTGGAGCTGAAAAATAAAGACACCAAGGTACTCCCTAACCAGGAGTTATTCGCTCTGGGCATCTCCAAAGCCCTTGGTTCTTTTTTCCAGGCGATCCCCTCCTCGGCGAGTTTTACGCGCTCAGCGGTCAATAACGAATCAGGTGCCAAAACCGGCCTGTCATCCGTTATTGCGGCAGCAGCAACCGGCCTGGTACTCTTGTTCTTTACCCCTCTTTTCTACTATTTGCCCAAAGCCGTCCTGGCCGCTATTGTCCTCATGGCCGTGCGTAGCCTTTTTGAACTGAAGGGTGCCAAAGAGCTTTGGACCACGCACCGCAATGATTTCTTCATGATGCTGATCACCTTCCTGATGACGCTGTTGCTCGGCATTGAAGAAGGCGTACTGACCGGTGTCATCCTGTCGCTCCTCCTGGTCATCTACCAGTCCTCGCGACCCCATTTTGCGGTATTAGGCCGACTGCCGAATACCAACTATTTCCGCAACGTTAAGCGCTTTCCAGAAGCACAGCAATTCGACGGTATTCTCATTTTCCGCTTTGATGCCCCCTTATTCTTTTTGAATACCGAAAGCTTTAAAAACGCCATACTTAGGGCGGTTGATTCCGCCTCACCCACTTGTAAGCTGGTCGTATTTGACGCTTCCAGCGTACTTGACATCGATTCCGGTGGCCTGCATGCCATTGAGGAAATCGACGAGTATCTCAACGAGCAAGGGATCACCTTTTACGTCGCCGGCTTACTGGGGCCAGTACGAGACGCCTTTCAACGAGCCGGGCTCTTTGCACAACTCGGACAACAGAAACACTTTCTCTATGTCAGCGATGCCATAGACTACTATAAAACATCGGATCAGGAGCAGGATGCTCACTGGACCAAACGTGCTATTCAACATAATTTAAAAACCAAATAAACGATATGAGATACGGCTTTGTAATCGA
>Ga0102940_1002541_pt1 | contig 10922 bp, 9 predicted proteins | sample SalPonR2_C_D1_MG_FD_78215 | JGI IMG/M metagenome (GOLD analysis project Ga0102940, IMG submission 78215) | Salt pond soil microbial communities from South San Francisco under conditions of wetland restoration - Salt Pond MetaG R2_C_D1_MG | ecosystem: Environmental > Aquatic > Marine > Intertidal...
AATCTTATGAAAAGATATACAAGTGGCACATTAATAAAAGGCATCCTCATCGGGGCGCTCGTTCCCTTTGCAGGCTATCTAATTGCTTACGCCCTTTTTGATGTTCTTGGCCGATTGTCGGAAAGTGGCGGGCTTTTAGAATATACTTCAGATTTCAGACCGCGCACGCTTGTGCTCGTTGGACTCATGTGCAACCTCATCCCTTTTCACTATTTTATTCGAGAGGGAGAAACCCGCACCGTTAGAGGTATAGTTTTACCCACTTTAATCTACGGCCTCATTTGGTTTTTCTATTTCCGGGAATCAATTTTTGCTTCATGAAGTGTTACCTCATAGCTGGCGAATCCTCGGGAGATTTACATGGAAGCAATCTGATAAAAGGCATCAAAAAAAGCCAACCGCAAACCAAAATTAGATTCTGGGGAGGAAATAGGATGGCCCAAACAAGTGGAACCAAGCCCATAGTACCCCTTGAGAAAACAAGTTTTATGGGCTTTACCGAGGTCATATTGCACCTTCCACAAATTCTATCTAATTTTCGTCATTGCAAAGCAGATATAGAAGCCTGGGAACCCGATGTACTGATTTTAATCGATTTTCCCGGATTCAACCTTCGCATAGCCCGCTGGGCAAATAAAAAAGGAATTCGAGTCTTTTATTATATCGCCCCTCAGGCCTGGGCCTGGAAAAAAGGTCGCGTAAAAAAAATGCGAGATTCTATAGATCATTTATTTGTAATCCTTCCATTCGAAAAAGATTTTTTTGAAACAGAAGGGATATCAAATGTACATTATGAAGGGCACCCCTTGAAAGACGTCGTCGACTCCTCCGGCCCACTCAAACGGCCAACAAAGGGAAGTCAAATCGCTCTATTGCCTGGCAGTCGCCGACAAGAAGTGAGCAAAATTCTTCCTGTCATGTGTCAGGTCGCAAAAAAACGCACGAATCAAAACTTTACCGTTGCCGCCGTAGATCATATCGAATCGAGCTTTTACGAAAAAATAATTCGTCGCGCTAATACTAAAAATGTGTCCCTCACATTTGAAGGGCCATCCTCTCTTCTCCCACAATGTCAGGCGGCCATCGTCACCTCAGGCACCGCAACTCTCGAGACGGCACTTCACAGCATTCCACAACTTGTGGTCTACAGCAGCTCCAGGATCAGCTATGAAATCGCACGCCGGCTTATTCAGGTTCCCTATATTTCACTCGTCAACCTGATTTTAGACCGAGAAGCTGTGCCCGAATTGATACAATCAGAATGCCATCCTGCCCGAATCGACCAACTTCTAACTAAAATCGAAACTGACGAAGAATATCGCAATCAATTTCAGAAGGACTATCGCGAATTACACAGTAAATTGGGCGATAATGGCGTCTCTCAGCGAATTGCAGACCGCATGCTTAGCCTAATAAATGAATGAAATGAGGGCGATCCCCCAGCATATAAAAAAGTTCGGCAAGAAAAAATTAACGGAATAAAAAAAAGACTTTTGGGAGCGGGATAGGAAATATTCGAATGCTGGGGGCGCTATGTTTCGGGGCTCACTCAGATCATCCGCCTCTGTCTCAGATAAGGATTCCCTGAATCCTTATCTGAGACATCGGCGGCTTCGTTCGGCCCTTCGCCCACCCCACAGTGTGGGATGGCCTCGGTCCCTCTCCGCCCAATAGCGGAGAGTCCCCTGCACAGCGCTATCGCACACTCAAGTTTTGAAGTCACGATGTCCACCATAATCCTGTTGGACTATTTCGACTTTTTAGATTTACCCTTCTTAGGCGCCGCTTTTTTCTTCGTTTTCTTTTTCTTAAAAGCGTTTGGAATCTCCTTTTCAATAAGGGCCTTGACTTCATCTAAACTGAGTTCGGCAGCCTCCTCCTTTGTCATTCTTTTATTATCCTTGCTTTTCGGAAGCTTTACATTTTTCTTCTTAAACTTAATAAAGGGGCCCCAGCGTCCATTTTGAACACTAATACCCTCCTCGTCCCATCGATGGATATATCGCTCAGCTTCTTTCTTCTTCTTAGCCTCCACCATTTCAATGGCCGTAGCCTCATCGATGTCATCAGGATTCATCTTTTTGGGGATATTTACATACAAACCATCCCATTTCAAGAAAGGCCCAAAACGTCCTTTACCCTGGGTAATAGGCTTCTCGTCAACAAAGGCTACAGGCTCTTCCTCTTTAAGTTTTTGCTTGATGAGAGGCATAGCCTTTTCCATATTCATCTCTAAAGGATCCATATCTCTTGGAATGGAAACAAACTTACCGTCGAAACGCACATACGGTCCGTATCGGCCAATATTGACTACAACATCTTCTTCTTTGTACTGCCCAATTGTCTTGGGTAGAGCAAAAAGATCGAGTGCCTCTTCTGGGGTAATGGTCTCTATACTCTGCCCTTTTCTCAAATTTGCATACTGCGGTTTTTCTCCCTCGTCCAGTTCATCGGGAGCTCCTATTTGAGCCACCGGACCATATTTTGCCATGCGAACGAGAAGTGTTTTACCACTCTTGGGATCATTTCCTAATATTCTTTCGCCTGAAAATCGACTTGCCTCATCCGTTGTTTTTTCCACCCGATCGTGAAAGGCCGAGTAAAACTTATCGAGCATTTTCTTCCAATCCAAATCGCCCTCCGCAATAATATCAAACTGCTCTTCAATATCGGCAGTAAAAGAGTAGTCCATAATGCCCTGAAAGTGTTCACTGAGAAAGTCCGTCACCACCATGCCAATATCATTGCAATACAGCCTGTTGCTTGTAGCGCCAGAAATTTCAGTTTTCTTAACCTCCTCTATCTGTCCCCTCTCCAGAGATAAGTAATTATAAGATCGCTCCTCTCCTTCTCGGCTTTCCTTCGTTACATACCCTCTTTTAGGGTCCATTATTTTTGAGATGGTAGGCGAATAAGTCGAAGGACGACCAATGCCCAACTGCTCCAGCTGTTTTACTAAACTCGCCTCAGTATATCGAGCCGGTGGTCGGGTAAATCGTTCCGGCGACTCCATTCGGGTGAGTTCCAGTCTTTGGCCCACTTTTAACGGTGGCAAAATGGTTTTACCGGATTTGGATTTCGAATCGTCATCGTCATCGTCATCAGAAGATTCCATATAAACCTTCATAAAGCCATCAAATACTAAAACCTCACCTTTTGCCTGAAGGACATGTTCTGGAATTTCAGATATATCGATACTTACAGTCGTTTTTTCCAGTTCAGCATCTGCCATTTGGGAAGCCACTGTTCGCTTCCAAATCAAATCATACAGACGCTGAGCGTCTCGATCCCCTGAGATAGAAGTCGTGCCCACATTTGTTGGTCTGATAGCTTCGTGAGCCTCCTGCGCTCCTTTGGACTTTCCTTTGTAACGCCGAATTTTGGAATACTTATCCCCATAATCTGCCTTAACTAACTGCTCAATAGAACTGATAGCAGCATTACTTAAATTTGTAGAGTCCGTTCTCATATAGGTAATTAAACCTTTTTCATAGAGCTTCTGAGCGACGCTCATCGTCCGCTGAACGGAGAAATATAACTTTCTCGATGCATCCTGCTGTAAAGTAGAGGTTGTAAAGGGCGCTGCAGGTCGACGCTTGGTCGGCTTAACCTTAATATCGCTAATCGTAAAATCAGATTTGGAAGACCTTTCCAAAAACGACCTGGCTTCCTCCAGTTTGTCCAGGCGATCAGGACACTCTGCCTTCAAGGTTGTTTTACCACCATCTTTGAGTTCGAGATCAAAGTAGGCATATATTCTGTAAAAAGAATCCGACTCAAAATTTTGAATGTCGCGCTCACGTTCAGCAACTAACCTCACAGTAACTGATTGCACACGACCAGCAGATAACCCGCCTTTTACTTTTTTCCACAATAATTGAGAAAGCTCAAATCCTACCAATCTATCAAGGATTCTACGCGCTTGCTGGGCATCTACCAAATGTAAATCGACCGTACGGGGCTTCTTAACAGCACTTTGGATTGCTGCCTTTGTTATTTCGCGGAATACAATCCGTTTTGTTGCTATAGGATCCAACCCTAACACCTCACATAAATGCCATGAAATGGCCTCTCCCTCTCGATCCTCATCCGTTGCCAACCAAACCTCCTTGTGTTTCTTCATCAAGGATTTAAGCTCTTTGACGACCTTTTTCTTGTCTTGGGAAACTTCATAAATAGGCTTAAAACCATTGTCGATTTCAACGCCCATATCAGTTTTCGCCAAATCGCGAATGTGTCCATAACTCGATTTAACTATAAAATCTTTACCGAGATATTTTTCAATGGTTTTGGCCTTAGCCGGGGACTCTACAATCAGTAAATTAGATGCCATAAGTGTGTATAATCAGTCTGAGAATGCTGCAAAAGTAAGAAAAGATAAATGACTCTATTCAATTTTTTCAGTATGAACATGAGCGATTGAACGTATATTATCAAACCAAAGCCCTTATTTTGGGGGCTCTCCCTGTATGGTGTCTACAGAAATCACCTTTCGCTTGACCCCTTTCAAAGACTTGAAATACCGGGACTTTCTGCGTTCCACGAGCCGATCAATTAGGTCCTCCTTTTGAAGTTCAACATCATTCAAATATCTATGGAATCCTAAAATCAAAAATTCGCTCATGTCCTCCGGATGGGTAAGGCCGGATTCAGAAAAATAATGAGAAAGCCGACTCCCTTCATGAAGTTGCCAATTTTTTGCCAGCCACTTCCCGAGAGTAAGTTGAAGTCGCCCGCGTATGGAGTCTTCCGGGTAGGTCGCAAACTTTTTGAGAGACTGATCCGGCGTTTTCATTTCTAATTCAGAAAAAGCCTCAGAAGGGCTTGCTGGAATATAAGTATCATACAAATACTGCTGTTTTATTCTCCACTCGTAATTCTCATAAGAATCAACCTGAGCGCTACCATTTAACGATCCGAGAAAAATGATAAACAGAAGTAATGAGAAGATTTTATAAAAATTCATATCCGATAAACGGGTACCACCGCATTTAATTGTCATTGAATATCCGGGCCGCTTCACGCTGAAAGTTGTCTTGAACACCGCGGGCGTCCACGGAGTTGGCTCCATCAAGTTGATCTCCAACGTTATAAATTTCTCCTAACCATTGGGGGTTTCGAACTTCATTCCTTGCATTAGAGTGTAGGAGCTGAAATTCATCTCCAGCCAGATTAGGATTATAAAATACAAACTTGACATCAACTTGATTATTTACATCCACGCGATCATAGGTCCATATTTCGTATGGCACAGCCCCCTGATCATTTTCCCGGGTAATAATTCGCATCGGAGGGCCATACCTTAAATAGATCATCCCCCGATCGGTTTCAAATCCATTTCTAAAGGCGCTGTAAAACTTTTGATCAATAGCATCGATCAGTCGCATAAATTCCTGATAGGCGCGTTCAGGCTGTATAGGGTTCTCTTTGATCCAATATCGGAATAAATAATCACGCATAGAGGCATAATCGTCATTGCGAATCAAATTATTGACAGTTTGTTGTTCATCACCTCCCACCTTCATAGCCACGGCTCGGAGTGAATACAACAGTTGCTCTTCATCTAAATCGTCAAAAAAATTGTCAATCTCACCAGACAAAAGCTTTTCCTGGAGCACATCATCCATTTCCGGATTACTTTGAACAAATACCACTGATCGACTTAACCAATCTTTTTTTGCCCCGTCAATTACGCTGACTGTTAGCTTGTATGTGCTTGATGGCAATCTGGAAATATCGATTTTCTTAGCAATTGGCTCTGTTTCTTTTGGATCAGTTAGCTTTTGATAGGTGGTCAGGACTTCCTTCCACTCGTTATTTGTCAATGAAAAAACTTCTGTACGCAAGATGCAATTATCAAGACTTAACTTCGCCAGTCGATATAGCTCAACATAATAACTAAGTGTATGTAGACGACGATTATAAAACTGGTGAGGCAGAGGCTCCATGATGACACCATTTTTTAAAAATGCGGCACCTTCAACTTGTCCGGTAAAGGCCTCTAATCGAGCCAGGAGCTTTATACTTGAAATCCCTGCGGAATCCAGGTCGATTTTTGGAATGTTGATGGTTTCCGAATGAGTATAGCTGTTATCCGGGTTATAATGGTCAATAAACTCAATTTCTAAATCGTATTCCCCCGGCATCAAAGTGTAGGATCGCGTATCCAGAAAATCAGTTTGACTCTCCTTAACAGGAATATTGATTTTATATCTATCAAATTTGACGATTTCAGATTCTTGCTTAAATAATGTAGTCACCTCTACTGCAGCACGAACATCAGGTTCTTTGGCAGCAAAAATAGTGTCAAACTGCAGCGACTTTCCATAGTACTGAAAGTTAAGTTCCATGTTAGCTAATGAGTCAACTTGAAAGATAGAGGGGGAAACGGAAACACCTAAGGACTGCCCAAGTAACGGTGAAAATAAAATACTAATGACTACTGAAAATAATGTCTTCATGACTTCTCTTTCTTTTTTGGATCTGATTGAGCTGCCAACCGTACCTCAAATAGATAACCATGTAGGTTTACAGAAAATTCCATTGTATCCTGATAAAGAGCGTGAATCTTATAAAATGTCGGCGATTCTTCCTTAGTGACTATTTCATTTTCAATCATTTGAAACTCATACCTTCCCTCTTTTGATGGGAAATTGGTCATTACAGAATCCTTTGAAAAAATAAAATAGGTGTTATCGAGGACGCGGGTAGACTTCCCATCGCGTTTCGCGGAAATTAACTCCCACTGTCCCTTAAGCTCATCTACAGAAAATTCTATATTCACATCCGCGGATTCTTCTTCTGATGCTTGACAGCCTATAATAAAAATAGAAGCCAAACAAAGAACACCAGCTTGAGTTTTCAAAAACCTGATCATGCGCGAGTTAATTTTAAAGCGGTAACTTCTGGCAAAATCCCTACTCTGCCGGGATATCCCAAACACCCCAAACCGCGATTCACGTAAAGATATTGATTTTTTACCTTATACAAGCCCGCCCATTGTTTATAGATCCACTTGCTAGGACTCCATTTTATATATCCTGGCACTTCGATGCCAAACTGAAACCCATGAGTATGACCTGAAAGCGTAAGATTGATATCCGGAAATGATGATAGAACTTCCATGTCCCAATGAGTTGGGTCGTGGCTTAACAAAATATTGTAGTCACCTTTGGGCGCACTTTCCCATGTCTTCTTTAAATTACCATATTTCGGAAACTTTGCCAAAGCGGAAATATTTTCGACTCCTAAAATATTAATTTTAAAACCCTTTATATTGAGTTGTTGCGATTCGTCTCGAAGTAGTTTCCACCCTAAACGCTTATGCTGGTTCAACAGCAAATTGAAATTTTCTCTTTCGCTCTCCTTTGAATCCCATCCATAATAATCACCGTAATCATGATTGCCTAATATTGAGAATTTCCCATATTTGGATTTGATCTTCGAAAAATCTCTGATAAACGGCGTAGCCTCTTTCGCCACCTCATTGACCAGATCACCCGTAAAAACCACAATATCGGGATTTTGATTGTTAACGAGTTGAATGGCTTCTTCAAACGGTTTTGCAGAATTGAATGTACCACTGTGAAGGTCAGATATCTGGACGATCTTGAGCCCCTCTAATTCGGGTGGTAAATTAGGTACGGGAATAGTTTCTGTTTTCAATTGAAAGCGAAAAGGATTGCGCAGAATACCATAAGTCAACAAAAATGCTGGTATTCCACCTAGGATGAGCCCCATTTTCGAGAAAAAAGCAGACCGCTCCGGCATGTACTGATCTTTCGAGGTATTCCGGAAAAAATTTGCCACAAAAAACACAAACCGTCTAAAATCATCAATCAAAAGAGGAACAGTAATGATAAGCTTCGAGAAATACATAATAAATAAATACCCCCGGATATAACTCAATAAACTGGCCCCAAGAGCAAATTGCTCAAGTCGATTGAGAAAAACTAATGCCATCAATAGAATGCTAAGAATAGATATCGCGATGTAAAAATTCCGAAAGGAATTCTTCTTTCCCAGATCTGAAAATTGGAAAGCATGGAAGGCATATACATCCAATCCCAGGATTATCAGAAAAAATACGATTAGAACTATCATCATACTATAAAAACACCCCTGTGAAACAAAGTTCAAAGGGGTGAGATAATTAGAAAACTTTAACGTTCAGGACTAACTTTCCTAAAACGTTTTCTTTTCTTTAATACGAGCTTTTTTACCCGTTAATTTTCTGAGATAAAACAACTTACTTCTTCGCACATTACCACGCTTCAATATTTTCACTTCAATGATGTGAGGAGACGCCATGGGAAAAATACGCTCCACACCAACACCGCTTGAAATTTTGCGAACCGTAAAGGTCTTTGTGGGACCACTACCATTAATTTGGATTACGTTACCTCGAAAAGCCTGAGGTCTTTCTTTGCTTCCCTCAACAATTCTGTATGTAACTTCAATGTTATCACCGGGTTTGAAATCTGGCAATCCTTTATCGGATTCCATTTGTTCGTGAACGTACTTTATCGCATCCATGTCATTCGATTTTATAAGAGAGTGCAAAGATAGTAATTTTTCATTCACTAATAACTTTTAGGGGATAATAATATTAGTGATCAACGTATCAATGTCGCAAATTCCTGTAATTGGACTTCTTTTCCGCTTTGGTCGTTATATATGACTCGACAAATATAAACTCCGGCGGGCAGCAATGGCCCCGTATTGCTTTTTCTTCCATTCCAACCTTTAGTGGGATCTTGCGTCGAAAATACGAGCTCTCCCCAACGGTCAAAAATCTTCATCTCGAAATCTTGAATACTTGATAAATGCCCCTGCCCTCTGTAAAGTCTGTTGTTTGACGATGAGTTTGGACGAAAGGCATTGGGAAGGTGGAATTTTGATTCTCGAGTGACCTCCAAAACTTGTATTGCAGTGTCAGCGCAATTGCCCTCATTCGAAGATATGAGTTGAACTTGATAATTGCCTTCCGATGCAAAGGCATGCTCGACATCCTTAGCGGAACTAAAGACCACTCCATTTTTGCTCCACTCCCAATGTTTAGAATTCGTGGACTGGTTAGTAAATGATATTAAGTCTTCGACATAATAGGGTGGATCAGGAAAAACAGAAAAATCAGCTACAGCCTGCTCCCATACAGAAATGCTATCAGCAACTATTACAGTGTCTCTGCATCCCATCGGATTTTCTATGATGACCCGAACCGTGTACTGCCCATTTTCTTCGTATAAATGATTAACATATTGAGCTCCAAAATTCCTTGCCGTCCCATCTCCAAAGTCCCAATAAAATCGATATGGGGAAGCAAGTGAAAAATCACGGCCATCTATTCGGAATTCAGCCTCAGACGGTAAACAAACACGAGAAGCGGTGTTGTGAATCATGTAGTTATCGGGCAGGGGGTAGTATTCAAAATCAATCTGTCCCCTATTGAACTCGCACTCCTCGGTTTTCATGTCATAGTAGACAATATTCTCCCCCCTATTTAATTCATCCTCTGTTATTACCAGAGTGTCCGTATTTGAGACTACAGAGTTGGAGAATATCCATCTCCGCCTATTAATTTCTGCTCCGAAAGGATTTAACTCCCTGGCTTCTAATGAAACATCGCCAGACCTGCATGTATCATAATCGACTGAAAGATTTACTCCCACGTAAGGATGTCTTATGAGTCGAAAATGAGCCGTATCCTGACAACTTTGGCCCTCATTGATAACAAGACTGCCGAAATATTCGCCAGGCTCCCGGAGACATAAGATAAAACCATTTCGATCTACTGAAAATGTATCCGCCTCTCGAGGAAGAGTCCAGGTCTTGGTCTCCACATATTCTTTAGGAGAGCTGGCATCAAAAAGGAAAAAACAGGTATCACATATATTAATCACATAATTCCCTTCTGAGTCTATAGAATCAGCTCTTATAGCGGCTTTTATTGAATCGACACATTGGATTGTATTGAGTTCAAAGTCCCGAAGGACGCGACTTATTAAGTTTCCATTGAGATCATATTCAGAAGCGCACACCCCGTATAAATATTGTCCGACTTGCATTATGTTTCCGCTGACTGTACCCGTTTCAGAGTTAATTTGGACCGGAGGACTACCACCCAAAGGGGTACCTGCTGAAAATTCACCTCCCACAAATAAAACCTCATCGTATGGTGGTGGCAAATCGGGATCCGGCGCAATACCATCTGGATCTCTAATTGTACCCGGATTCGATCCCGAGCCCCCGAGCCCTCCTCCAACTAATGGAGAACAAAATTCATATCGAATTTCTGTTTCCATAGTTTGATTAGGGGTTATGGCAGTATGCTGGAGCTCTACACTCGATTCCAAACAAGCAACGGACGTGGGAGTCTCTGGAAAGCGCAATGAAGACCTTTCGAGCTCTTGCGCCAAAGGGGTGATTTCTATCGTGTAGGTACTTCCCGTTGATATCGGAGATTCAATATTTGAAATGGTCCCATTTCTGCAGCACCTTTGATAGGATACAATATAGGAATGCTCAGATACAGGTAAGTCTAGAGTATAAATGTATTCTGCGCGCTGAATGCATAAGTCAAAATAAGAATATTGGCAAACATCAGGCGCTAATGAATCCAGAGTATCAATATCAGGAGCATCTAAAAAGGTAGAAAAGAAAACAGAATCCAGCATGTCTTCACGGTAAATAGTAATCGTTCCGACAATACCTGAAGCTGGATTTATCTGAGAATCAAATAAATTGCCTTCGTCATTACAATCGCGATATAGGACCAAATGGAACTCATATACTCCCCTTTCAATGGTATTGTAATACATTTGCCCACCTACAATGTGCTTAGCAGAAATATTAAAGCAGGGAAGTAAAATGAAAAGCAAAAAAATATATAAAATTATCCTCATTCATTCAACATTAAATTA
>Ga0102940_1002548_pt1 | contig 10896 bp, 10 predicted proteins | sample SalPonR2_C_D1_MG_FD_78215 | JGI IMG/M metagenome (GOLD analysis project Ga0102940, IMG submission 78215) | Salt pond soil microbial communities from South San Francisco under conditions of wetland restoration - Salt Pond MetaG R2_C_D1_MG | ecosystem: Environmental > Aquatic > Marine > Intertidal...
CGGATCCGACCCATTCAATGCGCCTCGGGAGTCGCACACGATGACGCCACCGTTGACCGGAGCCGGGCGCCCGCAGTTCGGATCTTGGGAGCCATCTTGGGAGCCAAACTGCCTGACATTCCCCGACACTGAGCGGGACACGCTGGCACGTAGAACCGCGAAGTCCCAGCTAGATCGGCACGCCCCCGACATGAGTTGGCACACGATGTCATGGCAGGACGTCATTCGGGACGTGGAGGCCGGAGGTTCAAATCCTCTCACCCCGACCCAGTCGCTCGGAGGCGTCCGTACGTCGGGCACCTCGGATGTCGGCACGTGGAGCCGTCCGCAGGAACCGACACCGCCGTCGGCGAGCAGATCACGGGATACACAGCGAAGCGGGTGGACCCGGTGGATCGTTTGTCGTCCCGGCAACCGGCGTGATCGTGTTGTAGCGCGATGAGCGGTGTCGAGGGTCTTGTCGTCTGTGAGGCTGTCGACATCGTGATCGGGGAGGACTTCGAGGTGTTCGTGCGTGATGCGGAGCCGCGACTGCGGCGGGCGCTGATCGGTGCGGTGGGTGTCGATCGTGCCGCCGATGCGGTGGGCGAGGCGTTGGCGTACGCGTTTGCGCACTGGTCCGACGTCCGCACCATGGACAATCCGGTGGGGTTTCTGTACCGGGTCGGTCAGTCGAAGAGTCGACCCCGCAAGCGATTGCGGCTGCTGCGTGCCGATCCCGTGCGCCTGCCCGACGTGGAGCCGGGTCTCGCGGACGCCTTGGCGGCGTTGCCGCTGTCGCAGCGAGCTGCAGTGTGGCTCGCCCATGGTTGTGACTGGTCGCATGCCGAGATCGCCGAGTCGCTGCAGGTGTCGACGTCGACGGTCGCCACACACGTCGCGCGTGGCCTTGCCCGGCTGCGCAGCGAGTTGGGAGTCACCGCATGAGCGCCGAACTCGATTCGCAGATCCGAGCGGTCGCGGACGCAGCGTTCGATCAGACGTCACCGGTCGAGCGTGACCGGTACGTCGGTGGGACCGATTCGACGCACCGCAGATGGTGGCTGGTCGCTGCTGCGAGCGTGCTGGTGTTCGCTCTGGTGGGAGCGATCGCAGTCCTCGATCGCTCCGACGATGCCTCGACGACGCGGACGGGCATCGATGGTGTGACCGTCCCGGCAGACGGCGAGCCACCGCCGACCACGAGGACACTGCCTCCTGCCCCGGGGTTCGACGTCGAGTTCAGTGCCCGGGGTGTGTTGGACGAGATCCCCGTGCAGAGCGACGGGTCGGTCGACCAGTTGCGGGTCGTCGGAGCCGATCTTGCGGCCGTGTTCGACCTGACCGGTGTGGAACGCCCGCCCGTCGACGACCCGGCGTCATCGGACGGCGAGTGGATCGATCCCTTGTTCGGTCAGACCTCGGTGGCCGCACCGGTGCCGCCGCTGCTCGTCACGGCGATCGGAGAACCGGAGTTCGTCGCCGAACTCGGCTTCTCCTTCCTCGACGTCGACCGCTTCGCGGCGGTCGACGGCTTCGTGGCCTTCGACCCGGAGGTGTTCACGTCGTTCGATGCGCTGGTGCTGCGCCGTGACCTCGCTGCACTCGACGCTGCCGCCGGCGACGATTCGATCATCGACCTCGGAACGGGGGCCGACGGCGAGCGGAACATCGACGAACGGACGATGGCACGCCCGATCGGTCGGCCACTGCGTATCGGCGTCGACTCCGAGAGGTCGATGGTCGCCGTGTCGGGCCGGACTCCGGCGGTGACGTCGTGGCTCTCCGGCGACGGGGTGATGATGGCCGGCGACTCCGATCTCTCTGCCGCAGCCGCTGTCCTGGACACCGATGACGACCTGTACTCCGCCGAATTCACGGTCGCACCGCGCAACGCCGACGACGAGAGCGGCCCGGCGTGGCGCGGTGAGCGTCCCGAATCGGACTTCCCGATCGTCGAGGCGTTCACCACGATGGCGTGGGGCCGCTCTGGAACCGGCGACACCCAGCGCACGACGGTCGTCTACGTCTTCGCCGACCCGGATGCCGCCGACGCATCGATCGAGCCGATCGCCACCCTCTACGCCGCTGACGCTCCTGTCGTCGGCGACGGCATCGACACCGTCGCCGATGCGTTCGATCTCGACGCCGTCGATGTCGTCGGCCGCACCGTGATCGTCACCGGGCGAACCGGCCCCGCCGGCATCGCCGCAGAAACCGGCTTGTTCTCCGGCTACGGCCCGCGTAGCAGTCACCGCTCGTCCGGATCGACTCCACGAACGCCCGATCCGGGTGCCACGGGCGTGCCGACCACGTCGGCTCCGCTGTCGGAGGACGATGCAGTCATCGATTCATCACGGTTGCGGTTCCCGGAGCCGCTCGCCGATGACACGGTCGCCTTCTTCGGCGATCCGGCGCTTTCGCCACCGCAGGTCGCCCCGGTTTCCTCCGTCCCTGCGTCACCCGGCGACGTCGACTCGCTGGCGGCCCAACCCGACAGCGTGCAGGTCATCGTGATGGACGAGGCAACTCTGGTGATGCGCGGCGCGGTCGTCGACGTGTCCGACGGAGTCGAGCCCACCGGACCGACCGTCGACGTCGGCATCGACGGCGCCCGCTACGTCGACGCCGACGAGGGAGCGATCGCTGTTCCGCTCGGCGACGGATTCCGGGTCGTGGCCCCCGCTGAGTACTTCATGTTCGGTGGCGGTGGTCCGTTCATCGAACCGGGCGCACTCGTCGACATCGCAACTGCGGTGGGGGATCGGCCGATCGGCGAGATCGACGACCTCGACGGGTTCTATGTCGCCGCTGCCACGATCGACGGCGAGCGGTCCGGGCTCCTGATCGTCGACACGGTCACCGTGACGCACAGTCCGAGCGGAGAACCCGACGGGGTGACCACGACGATCGTCCGGCTGGAGGACACACCGACCGCGCAGGAGCTGGTGTCGATCGCCCACGCCATCACGCGTGGCGAGATCGATCCGGCGACGCTCGGCGACCTGACGTTCACCGCCGGGCAGAGGACGTACCTCGAACTCGTCTCACCTGTCGACCTGCTGCTCGTCACCGCACCCTCAGCACTGGACAACGCGATCGAGACCGTCCAGTTCGGCCCGCTCGACGAACTGGACTAGAGATGGCAGCGGTCGGCGGCCAGGGCATCGTCACGTGACCATGTCACATCGTGAGGGTGTCGTGCGTCTCCGACCCGGTCTGGAGACGCCCGTCCCGGACCGTCCAGCTCCTACCCTGGGGCCATGAGATCCGGGACGTGGTCGGTGGTGGCGGTCAACTCACCGGAACACGCCGGCAACCGCATCCACACCGACGACGGTGCACGCGAGCAGGGCTTTCCCGCCGCACTGGTCGCCGGCGTGTCCACCTATGCCTATGCGACTCGGCCGCTCGTCGACGCGTACGGCCTGGCGTGGCTCCGGCGGGGTGGCGGGGAGGTGCGGTTCCGGTCGCCCGTCTTCGCCGGTGACCTCGTCGAGTGCGTGCCGGTTCCCACCGCCGACGGCGTCCGGGTGGAGGTGCAGTGTCCGCGGCGCCAGCCCGAGCCGAACGTGATGTTCGACGCGGTGCTCGACGCCGGGTCACCGCCGGCCATGCGCGACGGCGAACGGCTACCCGATCGCTCGATCGTGTTGGCCGGCGAGTTCGGCTCCGGCTACGGGGTCCGTGCCGGCGACGATCTCGACCTCTACGAGCGCGAGGGCATCGTCCACCCGGCCGTCTGGCCGGCGATCGCCAACCGCGTCTTCTCCCAGGACCTGGTGCGCGGGTCGTGGATCCACACGCGCAGCATCATCCGTCACCACGACGTCGGACCGGCGGGGGCGACGGTGACCGTACGGGCGACGGTGGTCGACCGGTTCGTCCGTCGTGGTGAACGCGCCGTCGTCGACATCTCGATCGAGCTCGACGGACGGCCGATCGCCACGCTCGAGCACGAGGCGATCATCGACCTCGACGTCTCCTGAGCGCAACGGCGGCCCCGGCGCGCGGCACCGGCTCGGATCACGGGCGGGGTGTGTTCACGGGCCGGCAGGATTTCTCGAATTCCTGCTCAAGTTCCTGACGGCCGCCGCCGATGTCTCCGATGTCCGTCATTGTCAGGGGGTCCCGTGACCATCGCCCGTTCGTTGTTCGATCCACCGAGTCCGCGTTCCCGCATGGCGAGCATGCCGCCCGCGGCTCTCAGCTCCTCGTCGCCCGTGCGGCTGAGCGTGGCGGCGAGACGCGTGGTCGAGAACGTCGAGCACCTGCCGATCCGAGGTCTCCGGGGGCCCGCCGGCTGCGGCAAGTCGTTCGCGCTCACCGCCCGTGCGGCCCGCCTGTCCGCTGTCGGCAAGCGCGTGCTGGTGCTGAGCTTCAACCAGACCCTCGCCGTGCACCTCCGTCAGCTCGTCGAAGCACGGTGCGACGAACTCGACGCCGATGCCGACGGTGTCACGTGTACCAGCTTCCATGCGTGGTGTGCGTCCGTGGTGGACGATGCAGCGCAGTCGGGGGTCCACGTCGACGAGCCGGTGCGCGGCACCTGGCCCGAGCGGATCGTGGCGAAGGCCGAGGCGGCGTTCGATGCCGGGTTCGACCGGCGGTTCGACGCCGTGCTCGTCGACGAGGGGCAGGACTTCACGCCGGCGTGGTGGAACCTGCTGCGTCGGCGTGCCGTGGTGCCCGGCGGCGAGATGCTGCTGTCGTTCGATCCGACGGTCGACCTGTACCGCCAGGGATCGTGGGACGACGCCGGCCAGTTCGAGTCTGCCGGATTCACCGAACCCTGGATCGAGATGGACGGCTGCTACCGGATGGCGCCGGCGCTCACCGAGTCGACGAACCGGTTCGCGCAGACCTTTCTCGGTGAGGACGCGGTGGTTCCGACCGCCCCCGACGACCAGGTCGAGGTGGTGGGGCACATCTCGTCGGCTGTTCGCTCGTGGGTGAACGTCGACCGTGTCGCCGAGCTGGGCGCGGCCATCGGCAGAGAGGTGGTGCGGTTGCTCGCCGACCACCCGTCGCTGTCGCCTGCCGACGTCGTCTACATCTGCGAGTACCACCACGACGGCCTCGCTGCCGCCGCCGTGATCGAGGCGGCCGGCTACCCGGTGCATCACGTCTACAGCCGTGACCCCGACGAGCGCCACCAGCGCAAACGCGGCTTCGATCCAGCGTCGCCGGCCGTGAAGGGCTGCACGGTCCACAGCTTCAAGGGCTGGGAGATCCCGGCGGTGGTGTTGGGCATCGGGATGGAGGAGCGGTCGACCAGGCTGGCCTACGCATCGATGACGAGGGTGTCGTCGACCGCCGGCCTCGACGAGTCGGCACTCGTGGTGGTCAACGCCGATCCCCGGATGGCCGACTTCGAGGCGACGTTCGAGCTGGCGATGCCGCAGCTCGAACTCTGACTGCGGGTCCGGCCCGGCAGGGCCGTCGCCCCGTCGGCGGACCAGCCGGAGCGCGTAGCGCACCGCTACGGTCGGCGGGCATGGATCTGGCCGACCTGCAGGACGTGATCGAGCGCACCTACGGCGACCGCGACCGCGCCCGCGGGGTGTCGGCGACGGTGGCGTGGCTCGCCGAGGAACTGGGCGAACTCGCTCAGGCGGTCCGCAAGGGCACGCACGAGGACCGGGTCCACGAGTTCGGTGACGTCGTGGCCTGGGTGGCCACGCTCGCCAACCAGCAGGGCGTGGACCTCAACGAGGCGATCGCCCGCTACGCGAACGGATGCCCCAAGTGCGGCGCCATCCCGTGCGCGTGCTGACGACCGACGGGATTTCGTGAACCTCCGAGTCCTGGACGGTGTGGGACCCGTCGGGGAGGAGAGCACCGATCGCTTCGGCGATGACGCCGAGCTGCTGCTCGTCGAAACAGTGGAGCGTCCCGACGTCGTCCGGCCCGTCATCATCGTCGAACCGGTAGCGGGCCCGTGCGGGGACCCGGGCATTGACCGACTCCATGTCCCCGCGCAAGCGCTCGAGCAGTCGCTCTTGACACGCCCGGTCGGGGCGAACTGCGTCGGGCACGAGGTCGGGGAGCCGTTCACAGAGTGCGTTGGCGACGGCTTCGGCCCGGAGGCCGATCGCGTCGTTGAGCCGGAGCTGGAACGCCGTCTCCGACGACGTGAGGGATCGGTTGACCCGACTCGCCGGGGGAGTCACCAACACATCCGCCGCGACGCCGAGGAACTCCGCCACGACCTCGAGGAGCCGGTGTCGCACCTGCGAGTAGTTGTGGATCTCGAGGCTCACCTCGGGTGCCTGATCGACAGCGTCGAGCAGAGCGAGGACCTTGGACGGAACGCGATAGGTCGCCAGGAACGCGTCGTCGAGCGGGCTCGTGAGGGCTCGACGCTTCACCTGCTGCTGCCACAACGAGGAGGCGTGCGCCACCGGGTCACGGGTGAACAGCAGGAGACGGATCTCGTCGAAGCCGTCGGCGGCACGGCGCAGCACGTCGAGTGAATCTCGGTCGGTGAGGTCGCCGAAGAGGAATTCGCTCGAGAAGCAGGCGTCGGATTCCGGGCCCGTCTCGGCAAGTGCCGAGCGCAGCAACGCCGGGGACTGCAGGAGGCCGAAGCCGTTGCCCGAGGTCATTCGAAGTGGATCGTCGAGGTCGTCGCCGCGGAGGGGGTAGTCGATCCCGCACGCCTTCAGTCGCTCGACGCTCGACCGCAGACTGGACTGGATCCACGTCGACCCGGTCTTGCCGTGGCCGATGTGGAGCAGCAGTCGTCGCATCGCTTCAGACCAACAGTTCCGCCACCTGGATCGCATTGAGGGCGGCACCCTTGCGCAGGTTGTCGTTGCTCACCCACAGCACGAGGCCACGGCCTTCGGGCGCACCCTCGTCGGCGCGGATCCGCCCGACGTAGCTGGGGTCCTCGCCGGCAGCCTCGAGTGGCGTCGGGATCTCGGACAGCACCACGCCGGGCGCGTCACCGAGCAGTTCGATCGCCCGCTCGACCGAGAGGGGCCGTTCGAACTCGGCGTTGAGCGACAGCGAGTGCCCGGTGAAGACCGGCACCCGGACGCAGGTGCCCGACACGCGCAGACCGGGAATCCCCAGTATCTTGCGGGTCTCCTTGCGCAGCTTCTGTTCCTCGTCGGTCTCGAACGAGCCGTCGTCCACCAGTGAACCGGCGAACGGCAGCACGTTGAAGGCGATCGGGCGGGCGAACTTGTCGGGTGCCGGAAAGGTGACGGCTCGGCCGTCGTGGGTGAGGGCGGCGGCGCCGTCGACCACGTCGCGCACCTGCTTGTCGAGTTCGTCCACTCCCGCAAGGCCCGCTCCCGAGACGGCCTGGTACGTGGAGGCGATCAGGCGAACCAGGCCCGCCTCGTCGTGCAGGGGCTTGAGCACCGGCATCGCCGCCATGGTGGTGCAGTTGGGATTGGCGATGATGCCCTTCGGCGGGTTCCGGGCCAGCTCACCGTTGACCTCGGCGACGACCAGCGGGACGTCGGGATCCATCCGGAACGCGGACGAGTTGTCGATCACGATGGCGCCGGCCTCGGCGAACTTGGCGGCGTTGGCGCGCGACGACGTCGCTCCGGCCGAGAACAGCGCGATGTCGAGCCCTGCCGGATCTGCGGTCTCGGCGTCTTCCACGACCACGTCGGCTCCCCGCCACGGCAACGTGGTGCCGGCCGAGCGGGCGGACGCGAAATAGCGCATCTCGGCGACCGGGAAATCGCGCTCGGCGAGCAGCCGGCGCATCACGGTGCCGACCTGCCCGGTCGCTCCGACGATGCCGACACGCAGACCGTCACGCACGTCGGGTTCACTCTGTGCTGCAGACATGGAAGAGACGATAACGGCTCCCCACGATGCCCCGATCGGTCGATTCCGACGTGTGGGGATGCATCCGCTGGGTACGACTCGCCGGGCTCTGGCAGAATCCTTCCCCATGCGGCGTCGTCCTCAACTCGTCCCGTGGAAGGCCGCCGGCCGGATGAGCGAACGTCAGGCGAGCGGCGACGACGTGGTGCGGACCACGGGCTGGGTGTTCAACAACGAGAAGGGCAACAGCCTGACCCTCGAGGAGTTCGTGGCCACCGGTGACTCCGAGGTGCCCGCGTACCTCACGGTGTTCGGCCTCCGTCGACCCGACAACGAGCAACAGTGCCTCGTCGAGATCGGCTGCGGCATCGGCAGGATGACGTGCGCCTTCACACGCGAGTTCGGCACGGTGGTGGCCTGCGATCTCGACGCCGGTTTCCTGCAACGCTGCCACGAGACCGTGGCGCGGTTCGGCAAGGTCGATCGTCTCCGTACCAGCCACGTCGCCGACGGGCACACCCTCGAGTTGCCGCCCAACTCCGCCGACATCGCCTTCAGTTACATCACGCTCCAGCACTGCGACCCCGACGACGCGCTCGAACTCACCTCCGAGGCCGTGCGCATCACCCGCCCCGGCGGCAAGATCGTGCTCAACTACCGAGCGCGTAGCGGCATGGACGTCGTGCTCCTCCCGCTCGGCAGCCTCACGCGCGGACTCTTCCGGATCCCCAAGTTCGGCCCGTGGCTCTCCCAGCGGCGCATGGCAGCCCGTCTCGGCTGGCAGGCCAACCGGTTGCATCCCGACGAACTCATCGGACCGCTGTCGCCGTTGCTCGCCGACGTGGCGGTGTGGCGCAACCCCAAGAGCAAGATCACCGGCCGCGGTGCCCGTGTCGAGGAGTTCGACGGGATCAACCCGCACCACTACTGGCTCATCGCCACCGTGCGCTGACATCACGATCGGGGTCAGACCCCGATCGTGATCGACCCGTCGCTACTTTCGTTCGGGGAGCGGTGCTGCGTAGTCGGCCCCGGAATCGAGGCCGAATGCCGTGTGCAACGAGCGGGCGGCCCGTTCCATGTCGCCGGACGCGCACACCACCGACACCCTGATCGTGGACGTGGAGATCATCTGGATGTTGACTTCCTCGTCGGCGAGCACCCGAAACATCTTGGCGGCGATACCGGGTGACGATTTCATGCCGGCACCCACGAGCGACACCTTGGCGATGTCGTTGTCGTGGGACACGCCCGTGGCCCCGATCTCGGTGGCCACACGAGACACGATGTCCTCGGCGGCGCTCATGTCGGCCATCGGCATGGTGAAGCTGATGTCGGTGGTGCCCTGGGTGGAGGTGTTCTGCACGATCATGTCGACGTTGACGTGGGCGTCGGCGAGCGGTTCGAACAGCGCAGCCGAGATGCCCGGGCGGTCGGGTACACCGAAGACCGTGACCTTGGCCTCGGCCATGTCGGTGACGACACCGGAGATGATCGGATCTTCCATCGAGGCCTCCTCGTTGGTGACCCACGTACCGGGTTCCCACGTGAATGCGGACCGGACGTGGAGGGGAACGTCGTGATTGCGGGCGAACTCGACCGAACGGAGTGCGAGCACCTTCGAGCCGGCTCCGGCCATTTCGAGCATCTCGTCGAAGTGGATCCGTTGCAGCTTGCGGGCCTGCGGCACGATCCGCGGGTCGGCGGTGAAGACTCCGGTGACGTCGGTGTAGATCTCGCAGGCGTCGGCATCCATCGCCTTGGCCAGCGCCGATGCGGTGAGGTCGGACGCCCCCCGACCCATCGTGGTGATCTCCTTGTCGGTGCTCACTCCCTGGAAACCGGCGATCACGCACACCTTGCCCTCGGCCATCGACTGGCGGACACGGTCGCCCTTCACCTCGATGATCTTCGCCTTGCCGTGGGCATTGTCGGTGATGATGCCGACCTGGCTGCCGGTGAAGCTGATGGCGTCGATGCCGCGATCGGCCAATGCCATCGTCATCAGTGCTGCGGTCTGGCGCTCACCGGTGGTGAGCAGCATGTCCATCTCGCGCCCGGACTGGCTCCTCGACACCGACTGGGCGAGAGCGATGAGGTTGTCGGTGGCCTTGCCCATGGCCGACACCACGACGATCACGTCGTTGCCGCGCTTCTTCGTGAACGCGACGTTGTCGGCGACCGCTCGGATGCGGTCGGGGTCGGCGACGGACGTACCGCCGTACTTCTGGACGATCAGGGCCACGAATCCGTGAGGCTACACGGGGGCGTGGCGTGGTCAGGCTCCCTTGACGACGTGTTCGACGACCTCGAAGCTCATCAGGTCGGCGCTCTGGGCGACCGGCTTGCGTGGCTCCTCGCCCTCCGCGGGCCGGTTGCCGTCGGCCTGACCGGAGGCGTGTCCGTGCTGGAAGTCCTGGCTGTTCAACCACGCCTGGAAGTGCTCCTCGGTGGCCCAGCGGGTGTAGACGAAGTAGCGGTCCTCGCCCTCGACCGGACGCAGCAGCTGGAAGTCCTCGAACCCCTCGAACTGCTCGACCATCTTCGCCCGCCCGGCGAACCGACCCTCGAGCTGCGAGCCCATTCCTTCGGGAACGGTGATGGCATTGATCTTGACGACACTCATGAGAGCATCCTTTCGCGGTCGACGGAGCCGCCTCCAATCGTGGCGGTCGGTCGTCGGGCGAGCAGCGTGAAGACGGCACCGATGGCCGAGAGCACGACAGCGATGGCGAGCATCGTCGAGACCCGGCCGCCGGTGGCCGGCAGCGACCGGGGTACCGACGCCACCGATCGGACGGCCGACGGCGACGCCTCGGAGGTGGGCGCAGTGGTGGCCGCGGGCGGTTCGGCGCTCGACGGCCGGGGTTGCCGATCGGCGGGCTGCACCGGGGCCGGCTGCACCGGGGCCGGCTGCTCGGGCTCGGGTTGCGGTTCGGGTTCGGGTGTCACGCGCTGAACCTGTTGGATGACGACGGTGTGTTCGCAGACGAACGTTCGTCTCGTCTGGTCGGCGTCGTCGGCGTCGTCGACGTCGTCGACGTCGTCGGAGAGGTTGTCGTGTCCGGCATCGTGTCCGCCGCTCTGGTCGCCGTCGTGGCCCCCGCCGCCACGCGGGCAGAG
>Ga0102940_1002549_pt1 | contig 10892 bp, 8 predicted proteins | sample SalPonR2_C_D1_MG_FD_78215 | JGI IMG/M metagenome (GOLD analysis project Ga0102940, IMG submission 78215) | Salt pond soil microbial communities from South San Francisco under conditions of wetland restoration - Salt Pond MetaG R2_C_D1_MG | ecosystem: Environmental > Aquatic > Marine > Intertidal...
CCGCTGGTGTACATGTGGTGGGCCCACACCAGGGAACCGGCAATGGCAATGGCCAGGGACGAGCCCACAATGGCTTTGTACCCGAAAATGGATTTTCTGGCAAACACCGGAATGATTTCTGAAATAACCCCCATGCCCGGCAGTATCATGATATACACCGCCGGATGGGAATACATCCAGAAAAGGTGCTGGTACAGGATAGGATCCCCGCCCCTGGCAGGATCAAACAGCCCCACATTGAAAAACCGTTCAATCATCACCAGCACCAGGGTGATGGTGACCACTGGGGTTGCCAGCAGCTGCACCCAGGCGGTGGCATACAGGCTCCACGTGAACAAAGGTATCTGCAGCCATCCCATGGCCCGGTCCCGCATCTTGTGCACGGTGGTGATAAAATTCAGCCCGGTGAGCATGGAGGAAAATCCCAGGACAAAGGCGGCAAAAACAGCGGTGGACACATTGGTATTGGTGGAAATGGAAAACGGCACATAAAATGTCCACCCGGTGTCGGCAAAGCCGCCCGAGAAAAGCGAAAAAACAGCAATTGCCCCGCCGGCCATATACAGGTACCAGGACAGCAGATTGAGCCTGGGAAAATACACATCATCTGCGCCGATATGAATGGGCAGAAAAAAATTGCCGAAAACAGCCGGCAGGGCCGGGATGATGAACAAAAAAATCATCACCACCCCATGGAGGGTGAACGCGGAATTATACAGCTGCGCAGACAGAACGGTTTCTCCGGGAAACATCAGCTCCAGGCGGAGCACCCCTCCCAGAAAAACTGCCAGAAGAAACCAGAACAAAATAGCATACAGGTACATCAATCCGATACGCTTGTGATCCAGAGTGAACAGCCAGGACCAGATACCGGAGAATCGGGCAGGTTCCGGTGTCTCATAAAATGATGCAGCCGTTTCCATGACAACCTCGCAAAGGGTTACAACAAAAGCGTAATGTGTGTAATCAAGCCCGGGGAATAATAACGGCCATGCCCCTGATATGACAAATAATGAAAGCGTTCAGATGGTTGACCAAAGCCTCCATATAATGGGTTCTCGATAATGGTTTCCCAGATTTATCTTCGGCCCTGTCTGCGTTTTTTGGCGGGCCTGAGCAAAAACACCACAAATCCTGCCAGCAGAACCAGAATGGCGGTTCCCGTGATCCGGAACATCTTGAACACATAGGTTTTGTTTTCAGGATCATAGTCAAAACAAAAAGAAAGCACCCCCCGTTTGATGGAGATGCCGGGCATCCCTTTTTGGGCCTCTGTCACAGCCATCCCTAAGTCAAACGGCAGAAACCCCGGGCCGTAAAGATACCGGATGATTTTTCCATTTTCTGCCAGCACCACCATCACGTTAGGGTGGATATATTCATGTGCTTTTCTTTTGACAAAATAATATCCCAGCGCATCAGTGACCCGGCGGATATTCTCGGCATCGCCGGTGAGATAATACCAGTTTTCCATGGGAAATTCCCGCTGGATCAGATTGGCATAATTTTTCTTTGCTGCACTGGCATGGGAAGGGCCTTCATCATCTGAAAAACTCAAGGTGATGACATGGAAGTCTTTTCCCGGTGTCTGCCCCACCTTGTTCAATGCCTTTGCCAGATCCGCCTGGAGAAAGCTGCACACCGTGGGGCACAAAAACCAGATGGGCAAAATGACCACTGGTTTGTCAAAAATTGTTTCCAGCACCACAGTACTGCCGGTGGCATCCACAAATTCTGCCCCAAGATCGATATAGTCCCCCAGTTTCTCCTCCACCCTGACCTTGTCTGCCAGATCCGGGTCTTGCGCTTCTGCCGCCATGACCATTTGTGCATGGTCATGGCCCGTATCTGCCGTATCTGCATCATCCAGGGCCTCTTCACCAGAAACAGCATCATGCATGCCGGTTGTGTCATGCATGCCTGCATGATCTTGGGAATGCATGCCGGCTTCTTCACTGCCGATAGCAGGGTGATGCCACAACAGCAACACCACCAGACAGCAGATCCAGACAGCCCGGTGCTGCCCATATTCCTGGTTCACTTGAATCATTTCACCTTGACAGCCTCTCCAGTGGCAAAATTGATGTCATACACCGCCCGATACCGGTGGGTGGTACGGAAGGAATCACGGCCGGTACCGTAAGCGATCATGGTACGGGTCATTTTGTCGGTATGAATGGGCTTGTCCCACTCTTCCGCTGCTGCCACGGCAAGGGTAAAGGAGATGGTGGTAACCCCGTCTGTCTCACTGCCTTCCGGATTGATCACATGGTTGCTTCCCCCCAGTCGGTCATCCGGGGAATGGCCTCTTTTGGCATCAGCATAATGGTCCACAATCTTGACCTTGCCGTTCTTGACCGCACCCATGATAATGTCGGCCCCGCCCATGGCATTTTCCGGATCAATGCCGATGGCCACCCAGCCGGTGGTTTTGGCAGACAACTGCATATGAACCTGGTCCCCTTCCAGGGTCCAGGAAACCGTCATGTTTTTTGCTTCCAGTGTATGGGCAAAGTCTGCCGCAAACAGGCCTGCAGGGAAAAGAAATGCTGCCGCCAATACCATCCATCCGATTTTCCGTATCATTTTGTCACTCCTTTGTGTCTGTATTTCATGCATGGGAAAACAGTTCCCATTTATGGAACACCGCTTTGCCTGAAAAAAAATGCTTATCCGTACTGCAGTTCACCACCCGAATATCCCAGGCCGATGGCAACCAGCACCAGCAGCAGATAAAATCCGGTGCGCCGGTCCAGTCCGGGGTTTTCCGGGTCATCCTTGATAACAACCACAAGCAGCAAAATCGTAAGAATCCCTGCCAGCACCATTTTCAACACAATCAGAAACTCCCAGATCCCGCCATACCGGTACTGCCAGTCCAGATACCCGGTAAAAACCGTGGGAGCCACCCCCAAAAGTGCCAGTACGACGCAATGGTACCCGGTCTTTGCCAAAATTTTCATGCGGGGCAGAAATGCGGCCAGACGAAACACAACAGCGCCCATTACCATACCCATGGGAATATGGGTCAACGCTGGATGAACAGGGTGGGTAAAACCGATTTTGTGCAGGAATTCAAAAATAATTTCTGTCATGGAATCACCTTTTCATGGTCTGTTGAATTGTTACTCCTAAAACTAAGCTGCTTCTTTGCATTTGCAATAAAAATATTTTATATTTACTATATTATGAAACAATTCACAACTGATTCCTGACACACAAGAAAAGGAGGAAATTATGGAAATCACCATCACCTATTGCGCTGTATGAAACTACCAGCCACGGGCTGCCGGTCTGGCAGACGAGATACAACAGGCTTTGGATATTACCCCGAAACTGGTTCCGGGCAGCAACGGGGTGTATGACATAACGGCCGGCCAAAAAAAAGTTTTTTCAAAACATGCGGCCGGCCGTTTTCCGGAAAACCAGGAAATTATTGATCAGCTCAGACAGCACCTGTCATGACAACCATTCGGGATACCGGCTTTTCTTTGAATGGGCACGGTTGGTTGCAGGGCCATGTGTGGTGAAATTTCATGATCAAATATCACCGGTTCCCTGGGCTCTGCTGGTATCAGAAAAACCAATGCTGCTGCCAAACCAAAAAAGGCTGCCCGTTCTGGACAGCCTTTTTTGGAAAAGGAAAAAAAGATGAAAAAACTAATTGGCGATTAGTTGAAAATTTATTTATGCAACGGGTGTGCCAGAAAACAGTCGAAAAAAACAATTATGGGACATATCATGGGGAAATGCCTGTCAGAAAAGGATCTGAAAAGAATAAAAAAACCAAAACAAAAGACATATATTGTACAAATCCAACGATTCTTGCCTGTTTTGCCAATCATGGCTTCAAAAAGTTCATGATTTTGAACTTTTGGCAAACTTTAAACCAGAACCTGCCATGAATATGGATTATAACTATCTATAATAAATAAACAAATCATACAATTCAAAAAAATAAACCCGGTTTCCAGCGCCTTGGCACCAAACAGGCTACCCCTGTTTTTTTGACCGTTTTTGTTTAGGCGCCGGATTTTTTGCCCCCTTTGCATTGGAACCGGTATTTTCAGGCCCGGTTTTGTCAGGGGCTGTTTTGTCAGCGGCTGTTTTCTGTGCAGGTGTCTCCTTTTTTTTCGGGCTTACTCCCCGGAGAATGGGCATCACAGAATCCCGGTTTTGGGCCAGCAGCAAAGAGAGGTCTTCCATCTGGGTTTCTGATAATTTCACATCTGCATTGTCCAGGAATTCAAACAAATTGTCGGCAATATCAAGCATTTTGTCATAGGCGTCTGCTTCTTTTTTTGTCGCAAATGTCATTTTTTCCTCTCCGTTCCTGACAACAATGTATTTCACAATGACTGCCATACCATCTCCTTATTGTGTCACAAATGAATAAACGTATATACACACAGCAACCGAAACATAAAAACCAGGGACTGGAAAAGATGTTACCAGGCCCTGGTTCTCATGGCATCCGTTTGTCTGAATGTTTTGTCTATATTTCGGGCCTTGGGTGCAGACCGCTTCTTTCCACGATCTCAGGCACTTTTTCTTCCCATTCAATGGCCATGATGTGGAACCCGGATACCCCCTTGGTTTCAGACAGTTCCTGGATATGCTCCACACAGATATTGATGCCCTCTTGGGCCTGTTTCTTTTTTTCCACGCCGGCCAGGCGGTCGATGATTTCATCAGGCACATCCATGCCCGGCACCTTGTTTTTCATGTATTTGGCCATACCCACCGACTTCATGGGGGTCATGCCGGCCATGATAAAGGTTTTTTCCGTCAACCCCCTGTCCACGGCCCTGCGTATCCATTCCTTGAACTTGTCCATATTGTAGATGCACTGGGTCTGAATAAACTCCGCGCCGCAGGCAATTTTTTTGGCCAGACGCGGTATCCGGATTTCAAAGGGATCTGCAAACGGATTGGCGGCAGCCCCCACAAAGATTTTCGGGGGGTGCTTGATGGCATCACCGCCCAGAAATTTGCCTTCATCCCGCATGTGGCGTACGGTCTGCACCAGCTGCATGGAATCCACATCATGGACGTTCTGGCCCTGGGCGCAGTCCCCGAAACTCTGGTGGTCTCCGGACAGGCACAGCATGTTGGGAATATCAAAAGAAGCCGCCCCCAGGATATCACTCTGCAGGGCCACCCGGTTCCTGTCCCTTGTCACCATCTGGAGCACCGGTTCTATGCCCAGCAGTTTGAGGTGAATACAGGCGGCCAGAGAAGACATGCGGGTCATGGCGGTCTGGTTGTCTGTGACATTTACCGCATCCACATGGTCCTTGATGAGCAAGCCTTTTTTCTTGACCTCTTCCGCATCACTCCCCCTGGGCGGCCCGCACTCGGAAGTGACCCCTAAATGCCCTGCCTTTAAAACGCGCTCCAGTCTGCTGTTGCTCACATATTCGCTCATATTTTCACATCCTCCCTGGTTACGGTTCTGGGGCCGCCGGCCCTGTCAGTGGACCAGTCTTTTACAGGGGCTACTTTCTCATAATCATCCATTTTGTCAAGGGCTTTCAACCGGTCTATGATCAGTTGCCAAACACAGTCCGTATCCTTGGCGATTTCACATTTGCCGTTGGTGGATCCGCCGCAGGGGCCGTTCAACACCCGTTTGGCACACCGGGATACCGGGCAGATGCCAGCGGTTCGCGCCAGCACGCAGGACCCGCAGGCCTGGCACCGTTCCGTCCACAGCCCCCGGTCCTCGTTGGCCCCCAGACAGACGGTATTTACCCCGGGCAAAAGCGGCATGGTCTGATATTTTTCCGCGGCAAACTGGACCCCTACCCCGCAGGCCAGAGAGACAATGGCATCATAGTCATCCACGGTATTTCTGATCTCTTCTAAATATTCATGGTCGCACTGGCGCTCCAGGGTCCGCTCGTCAATGGTTTTTTCCTGTCCCTGGGCCATGAAATACATCCGAAGCACCGATGCCAGCACCTCCACCTCTTTTTTCCCACCGGCCTCGCACACGGTGACGCATTCATTGCACCCCAGAATCAGGATCCGGTCAAAATCCTTGACCTCCTGGATAATTTCCTCGATGGGTTTTTTCTCTGCTATTATCATGATTCCCTCTTTACTTAGACGGTTACGTTGTTTCCCTTTGTGGTCAGGCGGCATCAGCCTTCGCAGCCGCGCGGTGTTTTGCCAGCCGTATGGGGCTTGGACCCAGTGCCTTGATCTTGTTGACCATTTCAATGGAATACTGGGCAAACAAAGGGCCTTCGCCGGAAGACAGGTTGTACATCTTCACCCGCTCTCCGCCGACCCCTATCAGGTCCAGCACCCGGGCAGCCTGTTCCACCCGTTTTTTTGCCCGGAAATTACCCTCGTTAAAATGGCAGTCCCCTTCCATGCATCCCACTACATAGAGCCCGTCCGCTCCTTTTTCAAAGGCTCTCAGGATATGGATGATGTCTATCTTTCCGGTACAGGGAAGGCGGATAATTCTGAAACTTGTCGGGATTTTCAATCGCATGGAACCTGCCAGGTCCGCAGCGGAATACCCTCAGTAGTTGCAGCAGAACGCCAGTATCACCGGTTCAAATTCTTTTGTCATATCATACCCCCTCCAGCAGGGCTTCCACCTTGCTGAGCAATGATTCATCCTCATACCAGTTCAGTTTTATGGTTTTGGCCGGGCATTCGGATGCGCACACCCCGCATCCATGGCACAGGGCCGGATCGATGTAGGACACCCCCATTTCGTTGATCACCGGCACATGATACGGGCAGGACCGCACACACGCCAGGCAGGAGGCACAATGGGTCTGGTCGACTTCCGCCACCACCGAAGACAGGGTCAGGTATTCCTGGGACAGGTAGGTGGTGGCACGGGAAGCGGCCGCCATGGCCTGGGCCACGGTTTCAGATATCAGTTTGGGGCCGTGGGCCGTGCCGCAGATGAATACCCCTTCGGTTCCCCCGTCCACCGGCCGGAGCTTGACATGGGCTTCCATGAAAAACCCTTCGGGATTGCGCTGGGCCTTGATAATGGTGGCCAGTTCCCGGGTATCGGCGGCGGTAACCCCTGCAGACAGGGCCACCAGGTCAGCCTCCGCCTCGATATGCTGCCCCAGCACATGGTCCCGGAAGCTGACAAAAAGTTTGCCGTCACTGTCCGTTTCCACCTTGGGCGGATCATCCTGGCTGAACCGGGAAAAGATGACCCCCATATTCCTTGCCTGGGTGTAGAACTCCTCCAGCATGGCATAGGTTCGCATGTCCCGGTACAGAATGAACACATCGGTTTCCGGACTGGTTTCCTTGATGGCAATGGCGTTTTTTACGGCACTCTGGCAGCAGACCCGGGAACAGTTGGGATTTTCTTCGTTTCTGGATCCCACGCACTGGATCATGATGACCCGATCCGGGTTGCCCATCTTTTTTTCCGCCAGCATGTCGGACAGTTCCAGCTGGGTGACCACGGATTCACTTTCGCTGTACAGGTATTCCGTAGGCTGGTATTCCGTGGCACCTGTGGCCACAATCATGACCCCGTGATCGATCTTGCGCTGTTTCATGGAAGGCCCCACCAGAACGTCGGTTGTAAAATTGCCTTTATAGCCGCCGAACTCCACCACCAGGGCCTGTTTGAGCACCTCGATATGTTCGTGTGTTTCCACGGATTCCACCAGCTCTTCCACAAAGGCCTGGACATCATCTCCCTCAATGGTATGGTGCAGCCGCCTGCCCAGCCCTCCGAGGGTGTCCTCCTTTTCCAGCAGGGTCACGTGGAACCCCTGGTCAGCCAAGCCTTTTGCCGCGGTCATGCCGGCGATACCCCCGCCCAGCACCAAGGCCTTGTCAATGATGGAGATCCGCTTGTCATGCAACGGCCCCAACGTGCTGACCCGGGCCACGGCCATACGGATGAGATCCTTGGCCTTGGCAGTGGCTTTTTCCGGTTCATGAAAATGCATCCAGGAATCCTGGTTTCTGATATTGGCCATTTCAAACAGGTATTTGTTCAGGCCGGCCTCTTCCAGGGTATCCATGAAAATTCCCTCATGGGTTTTGGGGGTACAGGATGCCACCACCACCCGGTTGAGCTGGTGTTCGTCAATAAGCTCCTTGATGGACACCTGGGTATCCTGGGAACAGGTAAACAGGTTTTCACCGGTATACACCACATTGGGAAGATTTTTGGTATAGGCTTCCACCGCTTCCACATCGATGACCCCGGCAATGTTGATGCCGCATTTGCATACAAACACCCCCACCCGGGGTTCTTCACCCAGCACATCCCGCTCTTTTGGCATGGACACGGTTTTTGTCAGGGTGTGCCGGGCAGAAGACAGGTTCCTGCCTGCTGCACAGGCAGCACCCGACGCCTCGGTAACCGATGAGGGAATATCTTTGGGTCCCTGAAAAGAGCCGGACACAAACACGCCGGACCGGCTGGTCTCCAGGGGATTGAAGGGACTGGTTTCCACAAAGTTGTAGGGATTGAGACCAACCCCGAGGCGGTTGGCCAGGTCCACGCTTTCTTTGGGAATGGTCAGTCCCACGGACAAAATAACCATGTCAAATACTTCCTGCTGCATCTGGCCGGCCTCATCCACATAGTTGAGGATGAGATTGTCAGTGCCGGGTTCCTCCACCACAGAATGAATCCGGGATTTGACAAACCTGACCCCTTCCTCGTCCGCAGCCCTGCGGTAGTATTTTTCATAGTCCTTGCCAAAGGTCCGCATATCCATGTTGAATATGGCGGCATCAAGTGCTTTTTCCGAATGTTCTTTGGCAATCATGGCATCTTTGATGGCATACATGCAGCACACCGAAGAGCAGTATCCATTGCCGCACCGGTTGGTATCCCTGGAACCGATGCACTGGAGCCAGGCGATTTTTTCCGGTTCCTTTTCATCAGACGGCCGCACCAGATGGCCCATGGTGGGACCGCCCGCAGACAGAATCCGCTCAAACTCCAGGGATGTCATCACATTTTTAGACCGTTTATACATATATATGTCATCCATGCCGGACGGATCAAAGGTGGTGGCACCTGTGGTCATGATCACAGATCCCACGCTGACATCCCTTATCACCGGCACCTGGTCATGGTCCACAGCCTCGGCCAGGCACACCTCCACACACTGGTAGCACTCGGAACAGATGCCGCAGGACAGGCACCGGGCCGCTTCCCGGTCAATCAGCTCTTTGGCCAGGGCCTGGGTCACCTCCTTGAAATTGCCCTCTCTTTGTTCCACGGGCAGTTTTTCCGGCGTGATCCGCTGGACCTGCGGCACATTATCGATTTCCGGTTTTTCAAAATCCCATGATTTTTCTCTGCCGTCGGCCAGGTCCAGGCCGTTGATAAACCGGTGAATGCTTTCCGCCGCAGTCTTTCCCGATGCCACGGCATCCACCACGGATTTGGGGCCGTAAAACGCATCCCCACCGGCAAACACCCAGTCGACAGGGGTTTGGAGGGTAACCGGATCCGCTTCATACCCGCCCGGCGGGGTCAGGGCAATGCCCTGGTCTTTGGCAAATTCGGTTTCGCCCGCCTGGCCGATGGCCACAATCACGGTATCTGCTTCATGGGTGATCAGCTGGCAGTCATCGTACTGGGGATTGAACCGGCCGTTTTCATCAAACACCGCAGTGCATTCCTGGAAAGAGACTTCAGTGACCTTTCCATCCGTATCTCCATAGAACCGCAACGGTCCCTTGCTGTTGACGATATTGACCTTTTCTTCCACGGCTTCTTCGATCTCATAATCCCAGGCCGGCATCTCTTCGCGTTTTTCCAGGCACACCATGGTGACATCATCAGATCCCAGGCGCCGGGCGGTCAAAGCCACGTCCACGGCCACGTTGCCGCCGCCGATGACGATGGTTTTACCGGACAGTTTGTCCGCTTTGCCCATGGCAGCATCCCGCAAAAAGGTGGTGCCGGCCAGAACCCCTTTGAGGTCTTCTCCTTTGACCCCCAGAGACCGTGAGCCGTGCAGCCCCGTAGCCATGAACACCGATGCAAACCCCTCTTTTTTCAGGCTGTCCAGGGTGATGTCCGTGCCGAATGCCACCCCGGTCTTGATCGTAACCCCCAGGGCTTCGATGACGGCAATCTCTTTTTCCAGTTCCGCTTTCGGCAGCCGGTATTCTGGAATACCCACGGCCATCATGCCGCCTTTTACCGGCAGTTTTTCATACACCGTCACCCCGTAACCCTTCTGGGCCAGGTAATAGGCAGCCGTAAGCCCGGCCGGGCCGGACCCGATAATGGCCACTTTTTCTTCTCTTTTTTCTGCAATTTCAGGAATCCAGGCAGTTTCCTGTTCAAAATCACGGTCTGCCAGGAACCGGTGCAGATACTGGATGGCCAGGGGCTGGTCTGCATCCCCTCTGGTGCACACCGCTTCACAGGGATGGTGGCAGACCCGGCCGCAGGCACCGGGAAACGGATGTTCCTGTTTGAACAGTTTTAAGGCTTCTGCATATTTTTCCTGCTGCATCAGGGCGATGAATCCCTGGATGGACACATGGGCAGGACAGGTGGCTTTGCAGGGTGCAACAGAGCGTTTTGTAATGCCGTAGGCCCCGGGTATGGCCTGTTCATACTGTTTGAAAATGGCCTTGCGCTGGTTAAGCCCTTCATTGTGCTCACTGGGGGCATCCACCGGACAGACTTTGGTGCATTCCCCGCAGGAGGTACACTTGGATATATCTACAAACCGCGGGTTTTCTTTGATTCTGGCCGTGAAATTTCCCTGTTCACCATCCAATTCCAGAAGTTCCGTATTCGTCAACAACTCTATGTTCAGATGCCGGCCGACCTCGACCAGTTTGGGTGAGATCACTCACATGGTACAGTCATTGGTCGGAAATGTCTTGTCCAGCCGGGCCATCATACCGCC
>Ga0102940_1002550_pt1 | contig 10888 bp, 9 predicted proteins | sample SalPonR2_C_D1_MG_FD_78215 | JGI IMG/M metagenome (GOLD analysis project Ga0102940, IMG submission 78215) | Salt pond soil microbial communities from South San Francisco under conditions of wetland restoration - Salt Pond MetaG R2_C_D1_MG | ecosystem: Environmental > Aquatic > Marine > Intertidal...
GCTTCCCTCAAATTCCTGGTAGCTTCCCGGATAGTATCGCCATGCTCGGGGAGGGCGTAGCTCTTCAGGGAAAGATCGAGGCCACAGCGCCAGAACATCAGTGGAGACGGCCCGCAAAAAGTAGCGGTCATGCGAGACCACGATAACACTGCCTCGATACTGAGAGAGCGCGCGAGCCAGCACCTGTTGACTCGTCATATCCAGATGGTTGGTGGGCTCATCGAGAATCAGAAGATTAGCCGGTTGCACGAGTAATCCAGCCATAACAAGGCGGCTTCGCTCGCCCCCACTGAGGACTGACAGCGGCTTCTCCAGAGCGTCTTCATCAAACAAAAAGGCCCCGAGGATTCCCCGCACCTCCGGGAGCGCCGCCGTGGAGGCTCGATGCGCCACATATTCGTATACCGTGTAATCTGGGGGGAGTGTGTCTGCGCTGTCCTGCGCGTAGTAGGCGATGGTAAGGCCCGTACCGGGAGAGACTTCTCCATGCGTGGCGGCGTCTGATCCTGATAGTATTCGCAAGACCGTTGATTTCCCGGCTCCGTTCAGGCCGACCACCGCGAATCGCTGGCCACGACGCACCGTAAGGTCTACTTCGTCGAGGACACGGGTCGTCCCATATTCCTTGATGAGCCCTGATAGGGTGAGCATGATTTCTCCGCTATGCGGGGGATCGGGAAGCGAAATTGAAATCGGACGGAGGTGCTGTGGTAATTCGATTCGTTCGGTCTTTTCCAGTGCCTTGACCCGGCTTTGAACTTGCCGGGCTTTACTGGCCTGCGAACGGAAGCGTCGAATGAAATCTTCCTGCCGTTGGATTTCTTCCTGTTGCTTGCGCCAGGCGTGCTTAACCTGCTCCAACTCCGCAGTTCTGTGCGCCTCATACTCACTGTATGTCCCTCGGTACCGGCGGAGCGAACCGTTGAAGAGTTCCAAGATTACAGCCACCGAGTCATCGAGAAAGGCGCGGTCGTGCGAGACCAGAACAACACCGCCATTGTACTCACGGATGAATTGGGACAGCCACAGCCGCGCTTCGCTATCGAGGTAGTTAGTGGGTTCATCCAGCAGCAGAATATCTGCCCGCGTCAGGAGCGTCCGCGCCAGCGAGGCGCGCATCTGCCATCCACCGCTGAACTCTCTCAGCGGTCGGGTGGTGTCGGACGGTGCAAAGCCAAGCCCTTGCACGACGCGGCCGATTTCCGCGTTGCGCTGAAAGTACCCCCGATGTTCCAGTAATTCATCAATTTCGGCCACGCGGGCGAGGGGCTGCGCCGCGGAGGGATCACGGCGGAGGATATCGGCCTGCTCGGTACGTTCCTCGGCCAGGGCGTGTTCGATTGAAAACCCTTGATCGGCCAGCTCATAGACGGTTGTATCCGGAGCCACTTCTAAGCGTTGCGGGAGGTATGCGGGAACGGAGTGCTTGCTATGAATCACTTCTCCCGCATCGGCATGGGTGTTCCCGGCGAGGATTTGAAGCAAGGTGCTCTTGCCACTGCCATTGGAACCGACCAATCCGGCTCTGATTTCGTGATCAATGGTGAGACTCACACGATCCAAAACCGTTTGGGCGCCAAACGTGACGTGAAGATCGGAAGCGGTAATCATATAGCCAATTAGACGGTAATGAATCGGTAAAACATCACCACCGGCGATACCGGCTCGGACGTGACTACACGTTCTTCATTAATCAGATTATTTGGTATATAGGTGAGCCGTAGGCCATCATCGAGAATCGTATAGAGGAAGGCAGTGCTTCGTCCCGCACCGAGCCGCAGAAGCAACGCACCATCATATTTACCGCGCAGCTCGTCGGAGAGAAAGAGAGAAAAGTCCATAGTAGCGGTGCCATCGAAGGATTCGGGTAGAACGGTGGGTACCAGTCTCTCAAAGCCCCGCCACGTTATTGTTCCTCGGTCTGTGAGACGCATCTCGCCAAAGGTGGAACTAACAAGCCCGTTTCCACGGTTGAAAATCTGCTCAAAACTGCGTGATCGGCGTTCTCGCTCAGCAGAAATAATTTCGGTGATGTCTTCCTCCAATCTAAGAAAGGTCTCCGACCGATCTCGACCATCTACGGTATAGAGTGCTTCCAGTTCCCGCTCACCTGCTATCGAGAGTTCGAGCGATGTTCCCGTGAATCGAATCACACCTGCGGAAGGGCTCGAAACATCAGTGTACGAGTATGTGCGTTGAAAAGCCGGCAGCACGATGCGGACCTCGAGGCGCTCGGTGTCCACAAACAGTCCAAACCGCGGGCTAAACCTGACGAGGTCAACACGGCCTGAGCTGATCATGTCATCGAAATAGTCCGGTCGCCAGGAGACGCTGGCAACGTCTTGGAGCAGTTGCTCGGAAGCGGCTCGGTCGGATGCTCCCTCCGTGCTTCGGCCGCTGGCTCCGGTAAGCTCCAGATAGTATCCAAAGACCCACCCTATCGTCCCCTCTCTGGTGAGCACCCGGTACCAATAGTCACTGAGGGCGCCTTGATCCGAGATATTTTCCGACCGGTCGATAATCTTAATTACCTCGCCCTCCCGCAGCCGATATATGCGAGCCGAGGAGGTGTCGGGACGTTCCCGTACCGGCAGTGCCGTGCGCATACTCTGGGCATAGTCATCTTCCCACGGCTCAAACTCCGCGGCAAACTCTTCAGCCGCCTGCGACTCGTCAAAGACCAGTAGGCGCCACGCCTCCACCCCCTGTTCCGTGTCGTCCACGGAGATCGTGACGATCTCCTGTTCCAGACCCGCCACGACGGGAGCCTCAACTCCTTCGGCAAGACCGGAATCGGCTGCCGGCCAGATTACCACCGCGTATCCCTGATACTGCGGTGAACACGCGGTAAGAATGAGTACGGTAAAGATGAAAACACCAAGCCAAGGAAGCGTCCGTTTCATAGCTTCCGCTATTTGACCATGGTGCAATTCGGGTGTCAATTGGAGGGGAAGGGGCCGTTATCGCATCGCACCGATTTGATCGGAAGAGACGATGATAACTACGCGTCCGTCACGAAGCAGATTACGGTTGTGGTCGGAGGCCAGAATACGGTCGGCATCCTCAGGGCTGATCATCACATCGGTAGGTATAATACCAAACGCGCGCCGCGCCATTATCCGTAGGGGCTGCGTTCCCGCGCGCTCCCGCCAGGCATCGGGGTTTGTCTGATCGGTATAGTGAGCAACACCCCATCGCTCGATTGCGGCGGGATCGATCATATCTTGCTCGAGGATCGGACGAAAATTGGTATCGTAGATTTCAGGTAACAACGCCGGCACCAATTGAACCTCTTCCGGTCTGCCACTGCCGGATTCGGACCCGTGCAAGGGGAGGGGCTCTGCCGCATAAATGACGATCCCGGTAAACTCTCGAGTTGGAACCCATCGAACCACTCGCTCCATCTGGAATGGAACGCGGTGATTTACAAAGAGCCGGGTCAGGTCGGGAAAGAGAGCTATGCTGTACGTGCGCGAGACTCCCCGTAGCGTATCCATGGGACGGGGCACACTCCGTTCCGCCGCCCGAGCGAGGCCAGCAATCTCCGACGCGAGGTCCGGGTCTTCCCGCACGGCATCCTCAACAACGCGACGTGAATCGACGGGTAGCGGAAGTAGGCCGTTAAAGAGCGCGTCCGGAAATTCCTGGTCAAGCCGTGTTTGTGCGCGGTGTATTGCGGCTGGGGTCTGGGAGCCGGTTGATGATATGTGGGCTTCGAGCTCTACCGCGAATCGGTTGGTACTCCAGTCTATTCTGCTGCTGGATTCGATTTCCTGAGCGATAAGTCCATAAGTACACCCCAGGAACCCGACCGCGAGGATAGCTAACCGTGTGAACGAGTGCCGTGCCATGCTATTGAGTTTGTCGGCAGAAATCATCCCATGCCGTAGAACGGTGGCCGTGCTAAATCACCTCTCCAAAATAGATTCCTGCCCACTCCCACGTGCCGTGAATCTCCGGATCAGCAGGATAGTCTACTTTTCGGAAGTACAAGTACCAAGTGGGAATGCGATGAGACCACCCCCACGTGCGCAGATATGCTTCGGAGGCGTTAGAGGAGATCTCCAATTCGGTGGCATACCGAACTCTCGATCTGCGCAAAAACGCCGCAATATCGAAGGTGGGAATATTACTATTAGCATCGCTCTCTTCCTGTTCCCAGGACATGGCGAAAAAATTCACGCGCGCCTGATTTGCCAGTAACGACCGGGTGTCCTGGCGCCACAGGGCGCTCTTAATAGCCCCCACCAGTTCGTCCAGGTCGCGGCGTGTCCAGGCCTGTGTTGATTCAAAAAACGCGACGCGTCGTCTGATCGACTCATGGGCGTGGGGTTCGCTCGGTATCCGTGCCTCGCGGTAGCGCAGGAAGCGACGATAGGCACTATAGGCATCTTCCCATTGCCCAACTCCCTCATAGGCTTCTCCCAGGTAATAGGCGAGTACCCCGGGGGCGGTCTGATCGGGATACCGATCGCGCAGGTAGATTAAGTACTCCAAGCGCTCGGCGGGATCTGTAACGATATCCAGCAACCGATTCAGAACGACGCGATGGGTAGAAACGGAGCGCACCTGAACGTCGGGGTAGGAGAGAAGGGCCCTGCGGTGATACTGACGTGCCACGTCTGTACTTCCCTGATCGGTATACGCATCGCCGACCAGCGTCAGATAGTATCCGTTGTTGTAATCGTCAGGAAAACGTTGCACATGCCCGGTAAGAAAATTGATCATCGCCGACGAGCCACCCGATTCACGACGGGCCTGGGCCGCCCGTTCTACCACCGGAAAAGACGGCGTCTCCTGCTGGGCTTGCGCCTGGTACGTACCCACCGCTAATGGAACGCTCGTGGGGTCATTACCAAAGGAAACCATGAATGCACCACCAATCACGACTGCCGTGAGTGTGATCACGGATGTGATTCTTCTCATGGGAGTTAGCATATCGGCACAGCGGATGGATTGGCAAGAACCACTGCGAGAGACTACAGTACGGCTATGAATCGTCGCGTGTCACTCAGTATTGGACTGATCACATCGGGAGCAGCCCTGCTACTGGTAACCACTCAACAGATCTCTGTTGGGGCGCTTATCCTGCCGCTTGTCATGATCATTGCAGGGATCGTGTTGCTGGTGCGCGCGTTTTCGCCGGATGGCCACGAAGGCAACGTGTTTGCCGGTACCGTATTGGCGCTCACCGGCGGGTTCTTATTGTTGTGGGAGTCGGCATTGCCTGCGGTAGAATTGGAAATGATCTGGCCGATTTTCATGACAATTGGCGGTGCGGCGCTCACGTTGTACGGCTTGAAGAAGGGGCGGGACGGCTGGCTCAATCTCACAATTCCCGGGGCGGTCATAATTGCCCTGTCTTTGGTGTTCCTGGCGTTTAGTCTAGATGTCGTGGAGACCAGCCTTGCGGCCGTTGCGGTACGGTGGTGGCCGGGACTACTGGTAGGTATCGGTGCGCTTATTCTCATCATTGGTCGCAATGATGATCAAGACTCCTGATCTTCCGGGAACTCATCATCCCCGTGATTGTCATCATAGAGGATTTCATCCCACGTGAGCTTACGCCCATCAGCGGGTGATCGCAGGCGGAACGGAAAGGTATGAGTTCGGTAGCGGTATAGTACCGCTATTACGGCGGCAAAGCCGGGAAGCAGCATCCAATCAGCGCCATCGTAGATCACGATAAACTGAGACACGATGAGTAGGGCGAATACTCCCAGGGCAAGATAGAGGGTAGCAAACCGCTTGCGTTCGGCCTTCTTCTGGTGTTTGCGCTGGAGAATGTTCATCAACAGCATAGCCAGAAACGTCCAATACAGGATATCAGTGAGGTATTCAGCAACGGTGGTGCCGGTGAGCATGGATGCCATATCAGTGATGGGTGGCGAGCTGGCGTTTTTGGTGATCGAGAATCACTAGAGCGACCATCGATTCCACCACCGGCACTATGCGAGGACATATGCAGGCGTCGTGCCGACCTTCCGTCCGAATGCGCTGGGACTCGCCTCCAATGTTCACCGTCTGTTGCTCGCGGGAGATTGAACTGGTTGGTTTCACCGCTATACGAAAGATGATCTCTTCCCCTGTAGAAATACCGCCAATGATCCCCCCTGCGTTATTCGAAACAAAGCCGTGAGTATCCATTTGATCGTTGTGTTCACTGCCGGTCATATCCGCGGCACGAAACCCGGCTCCAAATTCTATTCCTTTCACTGATCCAATAGAGAGCATCGCTCGGGCCAGTTCCGCGTCAAGCTTATCAAACACCGGTTCTCCCAGGCCCACTTCCACGCCCGATATACGACACTCGATGACACCACCTACGCTATCCTCGGTGTCTTTAATGGCGGTGATCTTTTCCAGCATCCGTTCCGCGGCAACGGGATCACACGCTCGTAGCGGATTCTGCTCAATGACTGAGGGGTCAAACGTCTCGCATTCTATGCCCGCACTGCGCTTTGTGTACGCGACAATGGAAACTCCGCGCTCGGCGATTATTTTCCGAGCAACTGCTCCGGCAGCGACCCGGCCCGACGTCTCTCGCCCAGAGGCGCGACCACTTCCCCGCCAGTCACGAATACCATACTTCTTAAGGTAGGTGTAATCCGCGTGGCCCGGACGGAATTTGTCTTTGATTTCATTATACGCTGATGGCTCAGCGTCAGCGTTGTACAGAATCATCATGAGTGGTGTGCCGGTTGTCTTGCCTTCAAAGATGCCGCTGAGGAAGTGGACAATGTCCGGTTCTTTTCGCGGTGTGGTTATTGAAGATTGTCCCGGTTTGCGACGATCCAACTCTTTCTGTACATCCGTCTCAGAAAGCTCTACTCCCGGTTTTACCCCGTCGACGATTACGCCCACCGCACCCCCGTGAGACTCACCGAATGTGGTTATTCGAAAAGACTGACCAAAACTATTTCCGGGCATATGTGATACCTCATTCCTCGTGGTGTTCAATGATTCGCGCGACTGCATCATTCCGGGATAGACCGGCTACGTCAATTATCTCGTCGGCATAGTGTGTATACCGCACATCCCGGCGCCGCGCGATTTCTAAGAAATGATCCAATGGTCGATCTTGGTCAAGAAACGCGGGAACGCCATGTTTAATCGCCCGCTGATACAATACTACCGGGTCGTTGCGGAGGTAAAGCACGTGATAGTGAGATGTGATGAGGTTCATTGATTCGGGGTGGTCGCAAACGCCTCCCCCTGTGGCAAGAATGATCGGCGTCTCTCGATAGGTGGTAGGAACCTCTCGTAATGCGTCTCCCTCCCATTCACCGAAGCGACTGGCACCGAGCGCCCGAAAGAGGGTGCGGATCGAAGGCTCATCGTTACTGCCGGCCGGAGGATCGGAGCTGATTATGTTGTCGTGAAGGCCGCGACGCACCAGTAGATCATCAAGATCGACGAAATCCCATTTCAAGGCTGCCGCAACACCTCGCCCAATAGTGGATTTTCCCACGTGCTTGAGCCCGGTGAGGGCGATCGAGGCTGAAGCGGCCACTCAGAGTTGGGGCATCGAGTATTCGGAGTCCAACGGTGTAGGGCGCGAAATCTGATACCCCTGCAGATAGTCGACACCGATCTTTTCCAGCAACGTGCGCGTTCGGTCATCCTTTACATACTCAGCTATCGTCTTCATGTTCATAACGTGCCCGATACTGTTAACTGCTTGTACCAGGGCATAATCAATCGGGTCGTCCGCAATATCACGCACGAATGATCCGTCGATTTTCAAATAATCTACAGGGAGATGCTTCAAATATGCGAATGAAGAGAATCCGTTGCCAAAGTCGTCGAGCGCAAAAGATACGCCGATCGCTTTTAGCCGTTTAATGAACGAGGTCGCGCGACTCATGTTCTCGATAGCGGTGGTCTCGGTAATCTCCAGGCAAATCTGTTTTGGATTGGCTGCAGAACGCTCTATTAAACCGCGAATATTATCCATCATCGATTCATCGGCGATAGATGCGCCGCTCAAGTTGATACTGACCAGCGGGTACCGTCCTTCAGCAGCAAAGGCATCAAGCCGTTCAAAAGCGTGGGTAAGCACCCACCGATCGACCGCCGGCATCAAATTATATTTCTCCGCCGCCGGAATGAAATCTCCGGGACTAATCAGCGAGTCATCATCATCAAGCATCCGAATCAAAACTTCCAGATGCTCATGACTATGGCCGTCTGTAGAAACGATCGGCTGGCCCCAGAGCACAAACCGATCACCCTCCAGAGCGTGATTCAGCCGAGAAATCCACTGCATCTCTCCACGACGCTTGAGAAAGGTATAGTCGGCCGTTTCATAAACTTTGATCGTGTTACCGCCCGATTCTTTGGCCAAATAAGAGGCGTCATCTGCTGCTGCCAGAATGGAATACCCGTCGGTATTGACACCTGCCACCGGTACCAATCCGACGCTGGCGGTGATATGAAACGCGTTCTTCTGCCAGATAAATTTACGGTTGAGATTCCGGAGTAGCGTACGGGCGATGGCCATTCCCCGTGAGAGCGACGCGTCCAATAGCAGCACTCCAAATTCGTCCCCGCCCAGTCGAGCTGCAAGGTGCTCTTCCTCCTCGAGGTGCGCCCGCAGATCGCTTGATACTTGCCGAAGCAGTTCATCACCTGCTAAGTGGCCGCACACATCGTTGACGATCTTAAATTGATCGAGGTCCAGATAGATGAAGCTGTGGTTTCGCTGATCTGCTTGAGCCACATGAGCGACTTCCTGGAGGCGCGTGAAGAACTCTTCACGGTTCATAAGTCCTGTCAGGGAGTCATGACTTGCCTGGTACTCAATGATTTCGGACATCTCTTTGATATCGGTGACGTCGTGAAAGGTGATCAATCCGCCATCAATATGGGAGTGCGTTCTGATCGGAGTAATCGAACCGGCTATACTGACGCGTCCACCCTGTTCCGTAGTAAGGTACACACTTTCAAACTCGAAATTCTTCCCTTCGGCAACTTGTGATAGCGGAACCGCTGCCTTAAGCTCACTGTTCTCGTCGTAAAGAGAGAAGATTTCCGAAAGGTCCCGTTGGATCGCACGCTCTTCCGACCATCCAGTGAGGTCTTGAGCAACGGGATTGAGAAACCGGATCGTTTCGTCTTTTGAGTAGGCTATCAACCCATCGTTCATGCTGTTGAGAAGCGCCTCAAAGAGTTGCTCCTGTTCTCGCATCTGTCGATCGATGCGAGATTTATACAGAGCGATGTCGATCGTCGTTTGAAGCTCTCGCTCTTTGAACGGTTTGAGCACGTAACCCACCGGTTCCGCTTTCTTGGCGCGCTCAACCGTGCGCTCGTCCGCGTAGGCTGTGAGAAAAACGATAGGGACGTTGTGATGCTGGTGGATCTCGATCGCGGCATCGATACCGTCTCGGTTTCCTCCGAGCATGATGTCCATCAGGATAATGTCGGGGTAATACTCCAGAGCGGCTTCTACCGCCTCCTCGGCGGTAGCTGCTAGGGCCACTACGGAATACCCGAATTTTTCAAGTCGCCGTTGGAGGTCTAGAGCTATAATCTTTTCGTCTTCGACGATCAGTACACGTTCTTCAGCCATGATGTTGTCAGCCAAGCATATGAGGGAGGGAAGAAAAAATCAATGAGTGACGATACTATTGTCCGGAGAGATCAGATCGATCGCGAAGGGTCCTGAAGCTACAGCTCCAGGACCTTTTTGATCACTTCAGGCTCGTTGCGAAACGATGACCCCTTGCCCTGGAGGAAATGATTTTTTTCCATCAGATGAAGGGAGAGATCACTGATCAAGAGTTGATTCCCGTCAGGGGACCCCGCGGGGGCGTGCTGAATAACTGCATTCACCTTACGGAAGATGCCGTCTTCAAAGGGCGAAGCCAAGTGTCCACGCGCCTCGGTAGTGGTAACGATCCAGGTATTATCTATCGTAACCGGCTCTCCGAGTCCGCGACGTCCCTCTTCGAGAAGTCGACGCAGGAGCCCCACCACCTCATCAAAATCGATGCCCAGGCGACTGAATTCTTCCTCGTCAGCTTCAATAATATCGACGAGGTTTCTGTGGTCATCTCCGAAGAAGCCGTCGGAAGTAATGACGCCCGGTTGCATATTCTGTTGGGCTTTGGTGTATTCCGGTGACATTTTCATAGGATCGTTACTCTCCTTGTGCTACGCAAACTTATCGAAATAGATGCTATCAGGCTTCATATCATTATCGCCCATCACTTTCATACAGGCGTCGAGCATTCCAGGGCTTCCACACAGATAGCCTTCTTTCGGCGTCTCCTGGGAAATGGTCTCCTTCAAATAGCTATCAAGCACCTCGGTAATAAGGCCGGTGGGACCTTCCCAATCATCCTCAGGTTGCGGCTCACTGAGCGCCGGCACAAAGTGAAATCGCTCGTTCTCTTCGTCGAGCTTGTAGAGCCAGTCCAAATAGAACACGTCTTTCTTGGTGCGAGCGCCAAAGAAATACCAGATATCTCGATCGTTAAGTGTACCACGGTCCACCATATCCTGAAAGATGCTCTTAAAAGGCGCCATCCCGGATCCACCGGCGACGCAGATCATTTGCGCATCGGTATCCCGGACGTAGAAATCTCCAAAGGGCGCGATGACGTTAATGTTTTGTCCCTCTTTAAGATGTTCATGGACGTAACTCGTAACGATACCACCGGGGACAAGACGAATAAGAAATTCCAGGTGGTTGTCATCACTGGGCGCTGAAGACATGGAGTAGGCCCGCATCGTCTTTTCTTTGATCTTATCATATGGGGGTACCTCGAACTGTCCGTACTGCCCAGGCGTAAACGAAACAGACGAACCCTCCGGAAGCTTGCAGTACACTTCCTTAATGTCGTGAGTTACATCACGGATTTTTTCAACGGTAGCTGCAAAC
>Ga0102940_1002553_pt1 | contig 10875 bp, 9 predicted proteins | sample SalPonR2_C_D1_MG_FD_78215 | JGI IMG/M metagenome (GOLD analysis project Ga0102940, IMG submission 78215) | Salt pond soil microbial communities from South San Francisco under conditions of wetland restoration - Salt Pond MetaG R2_C_D1_MG | ecosystem: Environmental > Aquatic > Marine > Intertidal...
CCCAATTCGGTCCCCCGGAAGACTCGCTGAAGGTGGTCGAACAACCGGACCCGCCATCGCCCCAGGGCGACGAAGTTGTGGTGGATATTCTGGCCTTTCCGATCAATCCGGCCGACCTGCTGCTGGTCGAAGGCAAGTACGCAGACAAACCGCCCCTGCCCTCTCCCCTGGGCGCAGAGGGGCTCGGCCGCGTGGTGACTGCGGGGCCGGAGGCGAACGGCTTCCGGCCCGGAGACCGGGTGATGCTGCTGGGCCGCGAGAATTGGTGCAGTCGCAAGACCGTCAAAGCGTCCACCCTGGTCAAGCTGCCCGCCGAAGGCGACCCATTGCAAATGGCGATGCTGAAAGTGAATCCGGCAACGGCGCTACAAATGTTGCGCGAGTTTGTCTCCCTCTCCCCTGGCGACTGGGTCGTCCAAAACGCCGCCAATTCCGCGGTCGGCCGCCTGCTGATCGCCCTGGCAAAGCCGATGGGGCTCAAAAGCGTTAACATCGTCCGTCGGGAAAGCGCGGTGCCCGGCCTGGGAGCGCTGACGCCAGATGCCGTGCTGGTGGATGGGCCGGACCTGCCCGCAAGGATTAGAGAGGTTTGTGGCGACAACCTGCCGAAGCTTGCGATCGACGCGGTAGCAGGCGACATCACCGAGCGCATGGCTGATGGCATCGCAGACGGCGGCGTCGTCGTGAACTACGGACTGCTGTCGGGCCAGCCCTGCACCATGCGCGCGGACCAGTTGATCTTCCGCCAGCAGAAGCTGGTGGGCTTTTGGCTCGGCCAGTCACTCACGACCATGAAGCGCGAAGACGTGGAAGACCTGTACCTGGAACTGGCGGATCTGGTCAGGAATGGCATGCTGAACGTGCCGGTAGAGGCGACCTATCCCATCGAGGACATCGCGATGGCTGCCAAACACGCGAACCAGGGCGGACGCGAGGGCAAGATCCTTGTGCTGCCGAATGGCCCGCTTGGTGGCTGATCCTGCAGAAAAAAACCCGGGCGGCGACCGCATTGCCAAGCGGCTTGCCCGCGCCGGGCTCTGCTCGCGGCGGGAAGCCGAACGTTGGATCGAGGAAGGCCGTGTCGCCGTCGGCGGGCGAACGCTGACCTCCGCCGCGGTCAACGTGACGAACGCCGACCGGATTACGGTAGACGGCAAGCCGCTTCCGGAAGCGGAGCCAGCCCGGCTGTGGCGCTACCACAAGCCCGCTGGCCTGGTCACCACCACGCGTGATCCGCAGGGAAGGCCCACGGTATTCGACCGTCTGCCGGCGGAACTGCCGCGCGTTATGACGGTGGGCCGGCTCGACTTGACTTCCGAAGGGCTGCTCTTGCTCACCAACGACGGCGGCCTCGCCCGGGAACTGGAACTGCCGAGCCGCGGCTGGATCCGCAAATACCGGGTGCGGGTGCATGGCATTGTCAGTGCCCAGAAACTGGAAGCGCTTGGGAAAGGACCGAGCGTGGAAGGCGTACAGTACGGCCCGATTCACGCGACCCTGGACGAGCAGAAAGGCACCAATGCCTGGCTGACGGTCTCGCTGAGGGAAGGCAAGAACCGGGAAATCCGCAACGTCATGCGCTGGCTGGGCTACCCAGTGAGCCGGCTGATCCGCGTTGCCTATGGGCCATTCCAACTCGGCCAGCTCCCAAGAGGCGCGGTGGAGGAAGTGTCTAGAAAGATGCTCCGCGAGCAACTCGGCCCTAAGCTCGTGAAGCAAAAGGCGAGGCGTTGAGAAACCCGGCCGGACGCCGCTATAGTCCGCTCAACCAAAGATGCTACCCAAAGGAACCCCTCGATGGATGAAGCTCGCACCCCCATTCTCGTCGGCTGCGGTCAAATTACGCAGCGCGAACCCGATCCGGCCAAGGCGCTTTCGCCGCTTGACCTGACCGCCCAGGCTTGCCGCGAGGCCGCGAATGACGCTGGGCAAGGCCGAAAATTGCTCGAGAGCCTCGACACGATGGCACTGTTGCGCTCGTTCAGTGATACCAGTTGGCGCTTCGCCTCTCCTTTCGGCGGGTCGAAAAACCCGCCGAAGTCGCTTGCAGCCCGGCTCGGCGCGGATGGTGCCAACCGCAAACTCTATACCCATCCGGGCGGAAACATGCCGCAGTGGCTGGTGAACCGCTTCTCCGAGATGGTAACGCGCGGCGAGGTAGAGACCGCCATGATCTGCGGTGGCGAGGCGCTGGCGACGCAGAAGGCCGCCCAACGCGCTGGCCTGCAACTCGACTGGAACGAGGATCCGGGTGGTGAACCGGAAACCTGGGGCGTCTCCACCCGCGGCTGGAACGATATGGAGGACCGCCACCGGATGGCCGGCGCGATCTTCGCCTATCCGATGATCGAGAACGCCATCCGAGGCTCCCGCGGGCGCAGCATTCCGGAGCATATGCTGGCGATGGGCCGCCTGTTCGAGGGCTTCGCCAAGGTGGCGGCCGTGAAGCCGCTCGCCGACCGACAGGACGGCTTCACCGCGGAGCAGCTTGCTACGGTGAACGAGAAGAACCCGTTCATCGGCTTCCCCTATCCGCGCCTGATGAACTCCAACGCCTTCATCGACCAGGCCGCCGCAGTCATTCTCACCAGCGTCGGCAAGGCGAAGGAATTGGGCATTCCGCGCGAGAAATGGGTCTACCTGCATGGCTGCGCCGACACCTACGATCACTGGTTCTTGAGCGATCGCATCAACTTCTACACCAGTCCCGCCATGCGCATCGCGGCCAGGGAGGCGTTCGAGATGGCGGCGTGCACCGCCGACGACATGGGCTTCCTCGACCTCTATTCATGCTTCCCAAGTGCGGTGGAGATCTGCTGCGCCGAGCAGGGCATCGCGGAAGACGACCCGCGCGGGCTGACGGTGACCGGGGGGCTGCCGTATTTCGGCGGGCCGGGAAACAACTACGTCACCCACTCCATTGCGGAGATGATGAACAAGGTCCGCTCCCGGCCGGGCACGAAGGGCATGGTGACGGCCAATGGCAACTACGTGACCAAGCAGGCCGTCGGCATCTATTCGACCGAAGCGCCGAAGAAGCCGTTCGCGCCGAAGGACCCGAAGACCTACCAGGCGGAGATCGACGCCGCCAAAGGCCCGGAAGTGGTGGAGCACGCCGACGGCGCGGCCACGATCGAGACCTACACCGTGATCCACGACCGCAAGGGGCCGAGCTTCGGCATCCTGTTCGGCCGCCTGGACGACGGCCGCCGCTTCATCGCCAACCCGCCGGAGGACCCGGCCCTGCTGGCCGCGATGGAGCAGGAAGACTTCCTAGGCGCGAAGGGCACGGTGAGGAGCGAGGACGGCATCAACCGATTCCTGATCAACTGAGTGGCGGACCTAAGGCAGAACAGCGTGGAGCGCCGTTGGACCTGGCCGCCGGCCCGATCATAGGAGGCGGCAGGGCGCCGTCCTTAGATCATTCGCCAGACGCTGGCTTCCGTCACGTCTTTGGCCTCGATCTCGGTCGAGGTCGGCACGCTGTAGGAAGCTAGGTGAATCAGGTCAGCGCGCGGCAGGAAATGGCGGCCGGGATCGCCAAATAACACGGGTGCTGCGACCCTAAGCAGATGGTCAGCCAATTCCTCCGATTCGCCGCGCGTGTAACACACATCTCCCACCAGGATCAGGTCGAAGCGCGACAGATCGTAGCCTATTGCGTCCGCAGTCTCCGTCGTGATCCGGTCGGCGACACCATTCAGCGCGGCGTTCATGCGGCAGACAGTGCCGGCGACCGGGTCGGTGTCGATCGCGGTAATCTGCACCGCACCCGCCAATGCCGCGGCAATTGATACCATCCCGCCGCCGCTGCCAATATCCGCCACGTACAAGCCTTCGACCGAAGACGGCCGGTCCAGGATATAACGCGCCAACGCCTGACCGCCGACCCAGGCGAAAGCCCAGAACGGCGCGCCGATATTGCGCTGGTTCAAAAACGATTCCGTCGAATGCCAAAGCGGCGTCAGTTCCGTCGCCATGTGCAATCGCACCTCCGGCACCAGCGGCGGCGTTTCGATCGCCGTACTGGCTCGGATGAAGTCCTCCAGTTCCATGGTCCTAGACCCCGCCCAACAGCAGCGCGCCGGTCACCAGCAGGCCCGCATCGCGGTTCGCCTTGAACTTGCGCAGGCAGTCGTCGGGATCGTCGAGCCGTAAGCTCAGGATCTGCCAGCCGAGATGGACCGCGGCGGCAAGCAGGCCGATCCAAAAGCCGAGACCGACCCCGGCATTGACCCCGCCGGCAGCGAGTAAGGCCAGCATCGTTCCGTAAAAGAGGGCAAGCCAGGGTTTGGTGCGCTCACGGAACAGCAACGCCGTCGATTTAACGCCGATCATGGCGTCGTCTTCCTTGTCCTGATGGGCGTAGACAGTGTCGTAGCCGAGCGTCCAGCAGCACCCCCCCAAGTACACAAGGACGGCCGCCCAGCTCAGGCCGCCGGTCAGCGCTGCATATGCAACCAGTACGCCCCAATTGAACGCTAGGCCCAATACCGCCTGCGGCCAATGCGTAACGCGCTTGGCAAACGGATAAGCCGCGACGATCGGCACGGACAATATTCCGACCACGATCGCCGTCACGTTCAGCGAGAACAGCACTGCCGCGCCGATTGCAAGCTGCAGCGCCAGAAAGACCCACGCTTGGCGCACGGTGACTTCGCCAGAAGGGATTGGCCGCAAGGCGGTCCGCGCGACCCGGGCATCGAAATTCCGGTCGACTATATCATTGTAGGTGCAGCCGGCGCCCCGCATAGCGAAGGCGCCGACCGTCAGCAGAACGGCAAGCCAGACCGCATGGCCAACCCCGGTTCCCGGTTGGCCCAGGCCGAGCGCCAGCCCCCACCAGCAGGGCAGCAACAGCAGCCACGTACCAATCGGCCGGTCAAGCCGCGCCAGCCGCGCATAGGGATGCAGCGCAGACGGCAACAGCCGCTCGGCGATGCTCCGCCGGATATCTGTAGCCCTCTTTGGGTCTCGCGAAAAGATTGATCGCCGTGTCATTTGGTTAGCCATGGCGCGGCAGCGAATTGCATTCCATATTCGGTCGATGAGCGAACAAGACCATATCCGATCTCACCGCACGCCGCGCCTCCATGTCGACGCGGCATTGACGCCCGATACGATCGTCCAGCTGGGACCGGAGCAGACTCACTATCTGCTCCGGGTCATGCGGCTGTCACTGAACGCGGAGGTGACGGTGTTCAACGGACGGGACGGGCTTTGGTCCGCGAGGCTGCATGGCAGCGACCGCCGCCGTATTGCCGTAAAAGTCCTCGGTCAAATCGCCCCGCAACCGCCGGTGTACGGCCCGTGGCTGGCCTTCGGCGTCCCGAAGCGGCAGGCGCTGGAAATGATTGTTCAGAAAGGCACGGAACTCGGCGTGACCAGATTCTTTCCCATCGCGACCGAGCATGCCATGGCTGAGCGTTTGAATCCGGCCCGGCTGGAGCGAATCGCTATCGAGGCATCGGAACAATGCGAGCGGCTGCACGTGCCGTCCATGGACGGCGTCATGAGCCTCCAACAATTGCTGGACGGCTGGCCGGCCGACCGGACCCTGTTCTGGGGCGATGAAACCGGCAGGGGGGAGCCGCTGGCGGACGCGGCCGATGCTATTCTCGGCGAAGATCTGGAAGCCGCGCCGCCCCCTTGGGGCTTAATGATCGGACCGGAAGGCGGCTTTGCGCCGGCTGAGCTTGACGGACTCGATGAAGTCCCGTTTCTTAAACGCGTAACCCTCGGTCCGCGGATCTTGCGGGCAGAAACCGCCGTCATCGCCGGGCTTGCCATCGGGCAAGCGTTGGCCGGAGACGGTGATTTGCCCGTGCGGTCTGCGAGTTGAAGGCTACTTGGTAGAAACGGACGCTCGAGGCAGCGTGCATGGCTGGACAAGAGGGCGGCGCGCCCGTCAGTGGGAAAGAGGAACTGGTCGGCTGGTTCGAACAGGGCTGCAAGCCTTCTGAGAAATGGCGGATTGGAACTGAGCACGAAAAGCTGGTGTTCCGGCTTTCGGATTTATCGCGTCCAGCTTATGAAGCCCCCGATGGGATCGGCGCTCTGCTACAGGGCCTTGCCGAACAGTTCGGCTGGGAACCGGTCGCCGAACACGGTAAGATCATTGCCCTGACGGATAACGCGAACGGCTCGATCACGCTGGAACCAGGCGGGCAGTTCGAGTTGTCTGGAGCGCCGCTGGAAAACATCCACGAAACATGCAATGAAGTTCACACCCATCTCGCCCAAGTGCGAGCGGTCTGCGAGCGCTTGGGGCTTGGGATGATCGGGATCGGCTTCGATCCGAAATGGCGGCGTGAAGACATTCCCTGGATGCCCAAGGGCCGCTACCGCATCATGCGCAACTACATGCCGAAAGTCGGCTCGCTCGGCCTGGATATGATGCTCCGCACCTGCACCGTGCAGGTAAACCTCGACTACGCCAATGAAGCGGACATGGTGAAGAAGTTTCGCGTGTCGCTGGCCCTACAGCCACTTGCGACAGCGCTTTTCGCCAACTCTCCCTTCAAGGAAGGCAAGCCGACCGGCTTCATGTCTTACCGCAGCCATGTGTGGACAGATACGGACCCTGGCCGCTGCGGCATGCTGGATTTCGTATTCGAGGATGGCTTCGGCTTCGAACGTTATACGGATTATATTCTCGACGTGCCGATGTACTTCGTCCACCGCGGCGAGGATTATGTCGACCTGGCAGGCCGATCCTTCCGCGATTTCATGGCAGGCAAGATCGAGGCGACGGATCAGGGCTATGCCATCCGCAAGGGCGATCTGCCCACCATGGAAGACTGGAGCGACCACGTCACAACGGCGTTCCCGGAAGTGCGCATGAAGCGCTATCTGGAACTGCGCGGTACGGATGGCGGGCCGTGGAAACGCCTTTGCGCCCTGCCGGCGCTCTGGGTTGGCCTTCTGTACGATCAAACCGCACTCGACGCCGCCTGGGACTTCGTCAAGGACTGGACGGTGGAGGAAATGCACTATCTGCGCGATGCGGCGCCTCGCACGGGGCTCATGACTCCATTCCGCGGCAAGACGCTCGCGCATCATGGTGCCGAAGTGCTGAAGATCGCCCGCTACGGCTTGAAGGCCCGGGCACGAAGAGACAGCGGCGGCAACGACGAAACGGGCTTCCTTGAGGTGCTCGATCAGATCGTGGAGACCGGCGAATCCCCCGCCGCGGCCAAGCTGCGCGCCTACCACGAACGGTGGGGCGGAAGCGTCGATCCGCTTTTTCGGGAATATGCGTATTGACCGGGCTGCGCGACTATAGTCTGGCAGCAGGGAACAGCCTCATCAGAGGTTTACGCTCGCCCCGGACCAGCCCGGACGATCATGAGAAGAAAACGACAGGACGAAGGAAACGAGAAGATGGCCATGCTGGAACTGAGCCCGGGCAACAGCCTCTACTACGAATACACGGCGCCCACCCGCGACGGGGCTAACACCTATGTTTTCGTCAATCCTATCACTGGCGACGTCGGTCTCTGGAACGCGGTGATCGTGCCGCAGCTGCAGAAGCAAGGGCACGGAACACTTGTCTATAATTTTCGAGGCCAGGCGAATTCGCCCTACAGCCCCGGCACGGAGTTGACTGAAGAAGTCATCATCGGCGACCTGCGCGCCCTTCTCGACCACATTCATCCGCCCAACGCCGTTCTCGTGGGCCTGTCCATCGGCGGCCTTTATGCGGCGAAAGCCTACCTGCAGGGCGCTGACGCGAAGGGCCTGGTGCTGATCAATACCCTACGCCGCATCACGCCGCGGCTCGCCTGGATGAACGACGCGACGCTTGTCGCCATGAAGGTTGGCGGTCCGGATCTGATGAAAGACCTGCTGTTCCAACTCCTGGTTGGCGAACCCTTCCAACAGGCGCATCGTCACGAATTCCTGAAGCCGGATACCAAGTACGAACCGCTGCCGGAAGACACAGGCGCCTTCAACCTGCTGACCTGGATGGGTAAGACGGACTGGGACATCGACTGGTCGAAACTGGATTGCCCGGTACTGCTGGTGCAGGGTCTGCAAGACCGCGTGTTCTACGATCCAGCAATCGTGGCCGAGTTGCAGGCGAGCCTACCGGACGGAAAGCGCGTCGATGTGCCGGAAGCTGGCCACATGCTTCCCGCCGAAACACCGGATGCGCTGCTGAAAGTCTTGGACGGCTGGCCGCAGTAAGATCACCGCCGGCAAGCCTCAGGCGAGGCGCTTCTGCGCCTCTGCCGTGAGCGCTTTTTTGTCGATCTTGTTGGTGCTGGCGAGCGGCAGTTTGTCCACGAACCAGACCCGGCGCGGATGCATGTAGGCAGGAGCGTTGGCGATGGCGTGCTGTTTCACCACGTCTTCGTCCACCGCGCCCGCCGGTACGACAAAGGCGACCGGCATGTTGCCGCGCACATCGTCCGGCACCGGCAGAAGCGCCGCCTGGGCGATGGCCGGGTGGTTCTCCAGCACCTTCTCCACCTCGCCCGGATAGACGTTTTCGCCGTTGCAGGTGAACATGTCGTCCACCCGGCCAACAAAATAATAGAACCCATTTTCGTCCCGCCGCATGACGTCGCCGGTGCGGTACAGGCCATCTTCGGTCATCACCTCTGCCGTCTTCTCCGGCAGTTTGTGGTAGCCGGGCGTCAGCGCCGGGCAGTCCATCAGCAACTCGCCTTCGTGCGGCTGGCCCGCACCGATATTATTCTGCGGATCGCCCTCCAGCCGCACGCGCACCGGCGCATCCATGGGATAGCCGAGCGCCAGATCGGGCAGCGGCTTTCCCTTAGGATGGGGTCCGAACACGCACGGTCCTGCCTCGGTCGTGCCGTAACCGTAGGTGATGCGGGCGCCCGGAAACGCTTGGCGGATCTGGTCGAACAGACCTTGGGTCGCCGGCGCGGAGCCCATGCGGACCATCCTGACGCTGGAGGTGTCGCGCTGACGGATGCGGTCGGTCTGCTGCACGACCAGGGCCATCATCGTCGGCACACTGGTGAGCCAGGTGGCCTTGTGCCGCTCGATCGCGTCGACATAAGCCTCGGCGGTGAACACCGGCAGTTGGACGATGGTGCCGCCGCCCGCCAACACCGCCTTGGCCGAGGAAAGTGCATTCATATGGTAGAATGGCGCCGCGATCAGCGCCCGGTGCTCGGCCGTGTCGGGCGCTCCCCTGAGCCGCGTGGCCGTCACCCAGATATGACCCGCGTGGGTCAGGGGGACGCCTTTCGGATTGCCAGTGGAACCGCTGGTGTAGAGGAACATGGCAACCTCGCCCTGTTCCATCTTCAACGGCTCGAACGGACCGGGATCGAGAAAAGCCTCGAACTCCGGCCCGAACTCGACGGCCTTGACCCCCGCCGGAACCGAAGCGCGCCGCTCCCCGTCCACGAACACGAGCAAGGAATCGCTGTCCCGTAGCACGTGATGGATCGAGGCTTCGCGCAGCTTCCAATTCACGGGCACGGAAATGCATCCCGCCTGCATGGTCCCGAAATAGGTAGCGAGGTAGTCCTCTACATTTGCGGCCAAGATCGCAATCCGGTCGCCGCACTGGTACCCGTCCCGCACCAGCCCTCGCGCGACAGCATGGGAGCGGGCGCGGAGATGCGCGTAAGAGACGACCCTCTCTGTTTCCGAGCCATGAACGAGGATCAGCGCCGGTTTCTCCGGCGGCACGTCCACCGGAAAGATATCACCCAGATTGCCGCTCTCGTGCATGCGCATGACTCTGCCACCTCCTTGGCGTGGGGGAATCGCTTCGATAGATTGCCTTCAGCAATATCCCTATCCAAGGTGAGAGCCAACGCCCCATGCGCGCAGCAGTCTTATACGAGCACGGCGCCGTCGAAAATCTCAAGTTCGAACCCAGCTATCGCGAACCGAAGCCTGGCAATGGCGAAGTGTTGCTCAAGGTCAAGGCATCCTCGCTTAACTACCATGACGTGTTTACCTGCCGCGGCATGCCAGGCATCAAGGTGCCGTTACCGGTCATCCCAGGCCTGGATGTGACGGGCGAGGTTGCCGAGGCCGGACCGGGCGTCAGCGGCTGGAGCGTCGGCGATCCAGTTTTGGTCAACCCGATCTATCCCGGCAAGGGCCTGATGGGCGAGATGCTGGACGGGGGGCTCGCGGAATACTGCGTCTGTTCGGCGGAGCAACTGATCCGCATTCCGGAAGGAGTCAGCTTCTCCCAGGCCGCCTCCCTGCCCGTCGCCTATGGCACTGCGCATCGGATGATGTTTGATAATGGCGGCCTGAAAGGCGGCGAGCGCGTGCTGATCCTCGGTGCCTCCGGCGGTGTCGGCACCTGCTGCGTGATCCTGGCAAAGATGATGGGCTGCGAGGTGATCGTCGCGTCCAGCGACGACGGCAAGCTCGCGCGGCTGAGGGATATGGGGGCCGATCACGGCATCTATTACGACGGTTTCGAGAAAAAGGTGTGGGAGATGTACGGGAAGCCGCACAGGCGAACGTACGAAGGCGGCGTCGATGTGGTGGTGAATTTCACCGGCGGCGATACCTGGGTTCCGTCGATGAGGGCCTGCAAGCGGGGTGGGAAGATCCTGACCTGCGGCGCGACCGCAGGTTTTGATCCGAAGACGGATATCCGCTACATCTGGACTTTCGAGCTTAAGATCTTGGGCTCCAACTCCTGGAGCGTGCACGACCTGGAGGCCCTGATGGGCATGATCCGCGACGACCGCATGGCCCCCATCATCGACAAGGAACTGCCGCTGGAAGAGTCGGCGGCAGGTGTGAAAATGCTCGAAAACCGGGAAGTGTTCGGTAAGGTCATCATTACGCCGTAGCCGGCTCCGAGCCCCAAATCTGCCGAGATACTTACTTTAGCGCCCCTATGGAGTATTGATGAACTCG
>Ga0102940_1002555_pt1 | contig 10858 bp, 9 predicted proteins | sample SalPonR2_C_D1_MG_FD_78215 | JGI IMG/M metagenome (GOLD analysis project Ga0102940, IMG submission 78215) | Salt pond soil microbial communities from South San Francisco under conditions of wetland restoration - Salt Pond MetaG R2_C_D1_MG | ecosystem: Environmental > Aquatic > Marine > Intertidal...
CGGACATCCTTTTGGGTCACGAACAGCAGCACGATGGTCGTCATGGCCATACAGGACGCTGCAGCCCCCAGCAGGGCCACCGGATGAGTGATTCCCTTCAGCCCGAAGACCAGGCCCGCGGCCACTCCCACCCCGGTCACCAGGGCGAGCATCGACGGGTTGGCGACTCCCTGCTTCCAGTGCATCCAGGGACATACGGCCAGGGCCAGGGTCAGCAGGGCCAACAGGGGCAGACAGACCCGGTTGTAGAACCCGGCGTCCAGCCCCACCGGATTTTCGCTCCACAATGTACTGAGCACCGGCCAGTTCACGCCGAGAAACACGATCAGGCCCACACCGAGAAGAATCCACCCCGCAACCATGAGCAGGCCCGGCCTGCTCCACAACTCGTCCAGATGGGTGGCCTCCCCCTCATGCGACCTGAAGGTCACGAACAGGGTCAATCCAAGGCCGATAAGCATGGCCCAGAGCAGAGGCATCCCCACCTCGCTGCCGCCAAAGGCATGGACAGAGTCGATAATGCCGCTGCGGACCACGAAGGTGCCGAAAATGCACAGCAGAAAGGTCAGCCCGACCAGAAAGAAATTGGTCCGGTACAGGGCACCCCGCCGCCTGGAAATTATGGAGGTGTGCAAAAAGGCGGTGGCGCTGAGCCAGGGAATAAGGGAGGCGTTCTCAACCGGGTCCCAGGCCCAGTACCCGCCCCAGCCGAGCTCCATGTAGGCCCACCACGCCCCGAGAACAATGCCGGCGGTCAGAAAGATCCAGGAGACCAGGACCCAGTTCACGGAGGCCTCCAGCCAGCTCTTGTTGTCACCGGCCAGCCTGATGGCCAGGGCCAGACAGAAGGGGATGGTGAATCCGGCATACCCGAGAAAAAGCAGAGGAGGATGGAAAATCATGCCCGGGTTCTGCAGCAGCGGGTTCAGGCCCCGCCCTTCCACCGGAGCGGGGACCAGTTCGATACAGGGGTTGCTCGGTCCGGTGAGCATGGCCAGGAAAAAACCCTGAATCAGAAAAAAGAAGATCCAGAAATACTGACGGACCTCGGGGGAAAGCCTCCGGTATCCGGGCGAGAGAACAACGAACACCCCGAACAGGGCAATGCACAGCACCCAGAACAGAAAGGAGCCGTCCTGCCCGGCCCAGAACGCGGTCAGAGCGTAGAACTGCGGCAGGAATGTGTCGGTGTAGTCCCGCACATAGGCGAAGGAGAAATCCCGGGTAGCCAGGGCGTACAGTAAAACGGCAGAGGTCAGAACAATGGCTGCGGTGCACAGGTACTGTCCTCGCTCCATGAGACGGACATATCCGGAATCGCCGTTCCAGGCTCGATAACATCCCAGCCCGGCAAGTCCGAAGGAGCAGAACAGGGCCAGAAGCAGACTGAAAAATCCAATTTCGTGCATGAATCACCTACCGGCTTTTTGGGCCGAACATTTTGAAGGGCATTTTCTCGGGCCGAAAGCGACTCGGCCCCACATCACGGAAGAGAAGAGAAACGGGCGGGAGTTATTGCGGGGGGCGCATCTCACCCTGCTCGTTCTGCTCATACTTGGACGGACATTTGGTAAGCAGGGTCTTAGCAGTAAAAAGCGTGCCCGAGGGATTGAATCCCCCTTCCACGATAACCTCCACTTCGGGTTTGAACGTATCGGGAACCGCGCCCTGATACGTTACCCGAAGCATACGGCCGGGATCTTCCTTGTCCTTGAGCATAAAGGAGACTCCGAGCGAGCGGGGATCGCGCTCGATCCCGTCCGCATGGACCTGACCGAACAACCGGGCCTGCTGCAGTTCCCCGGTCTCCATGGCCAGTGCTTCGGAAACATTCAGAAAATAGACCGAATTTTGAGACACCCCGGAAAAAACCAGGTAACCGATACCGCCTCCAAGAAAGAGGAGCGCCAGAAGGTAGATCATTTTCTGGTTCTTTTTTTGACTCATATGCTGTCCTTTTCACCGGAGCTGCCGCCCGGGAGATTCGATGAGGACCGGGAACATTTCCCCTTCCCCTCGGTTCGGGCTTTGCTCAGGCTTTGTCGCTGTTGTCTCGCCAGTTCACGCATATCCACGACCTGGTCGGTTTCATCCACGATTTCATTGCCCAGGATCTCCTCCAGAACGTCCTCCAGAGAGACCACGCCGGACAACCCGCCATACTCGTCCAGAACCACGAACAGGTGGACCCGGGATTCGAGAAACCGGACCAGAAGCTTGTCCAGAGTCATGGAGTCAACCACGAACCGGACCGGCTTCATCAGTTCGCTGAGTTGTCTGTCGTCCTGCGCATTGGCCAGGGCCTCGAGAAGCTGTCTCCGGTATACCAGCCCGATAAGGTCTTCGGTGTCGTCGTTGTCGTAGACCGGTATCCGGCTGTGCGGCCAGTGGGTGTCCCGCTGCTTGGCCTCGCCTACGGTCAACCCCACGGGCAGGGAAAAGATAACCGTCCTTGGAGTCATGATCTCCCTGACCGTTTTCTTGTCCAGGGAGAGGATGTTCTGCATGGAGATGGCTTCCCGGGCCTCGATCCCGCCGGCCCGGTGGGCCAGGCTGATGGTGGCCAGCAGATCCTCTGCCGACGTCTCCTGGTGTTTCCTGTTTTTCTGGACCCCCCGGATCACCGTGCCGACAAGCACGATGGCCGGACGCAGCACCCAGACCAGAACCAGCAGGGGCCTGGCCAGAAACGGAGCCAGGGTTCTGGTGTACATCACGCCGATGGTCTTGGGCAGCACCTCGGACAGAATAAGGATGGCCAGCGTAAAGGCAATGGAAAAATAGACCAGATTTTCCGTGCCGAGCACCCTGGTGGCCGCTGCACCGGCCACGGCAGCCCCGGCGGTGTTGGCAATGGTGTTCAGAGTCAGGATGGCCGTAATGGGGCGGTCGATGTTGTTTCGCAGATGAGCCAGAGTTTCACCGGCTCGTGCTCCCTCCTTACGCAACCGCTCGATAAAACTCCACGGTACAGAATACAGAACCGCTTCGGCCACTGAACAGAAAGCGGAGATGAGAATGGCCAGTCCGACGGCCATAATGAGTTCGAACATAATTTTTTGAGTCCGGCACTGCTACAGGTTCAGGTTTGGCGCCTTCTAGCAAATGGCCTGTACCGGTGCAAGCAGTAACAGGCCCCCTCACCATCGATCAGACCCGGCCGGCTCATGCTTCGACGTCCTGACTGCCCTCCCCAAGCAATAACCGGTCCACCTGCACCGGACAGACTTGACCTCGCCCCGATTCCGGTTCAAAAACGCTGTTCCTGTTGCGCCGGCACCCTGCGCGCCTGTCAAAAACCTCAGCCACGGATATCATCATGTCGCCTCCTCGCTTCCCGGACCGGCCGAGACTGCGCAATATATTGCTCGACCGGGACGGCACACTGATCCGGGAGTGCAATTATCTGCACGATCCGGATGAGGTCCGGCTGCTCCCCGGAGTCCCCCGGGCCCTGGACTCCCTGCAGCGGGCCGGGTGCCGCCTGTTCCTGCTCACCAATCAGAGCGGAATCGGCCGCGGCTACTTTCCGGAAACCGACTATCTGGCTGTTCAGGACCGGCTCCTGGAGCTGCTGGATGCCCACGGGGTGACCCTCACCGATACCCTGCACTGTCCGCACACCCCGGATGCGGGCTGTTCCTGCCGCAAGCCGAAAACCGGAATGTGGACCGAACTGGTCTCCCGGCACCGGCTGCACCCGGAAGAATCGGTCATGATCGGCGACAAAATGGCTGATGTCGGGTTCGCCCGCAACGCGGGACTGGCAGCGGCCGTCCTGGTCCTGACGGGACACGGTAAAAAGGAACGCTGCAAACCGGCCGACCACCAGGCCCCGCCCCCGGACTTCGTCGCCCCGAATCTCGAACTGACCGCCCGCTGGCTGACGACCAGATTCTCTCTCGGGTGACCCGCGCCGCCGCCCCGAGCTGACATGGACCTCCAGTGTATGCGTACGGTCTGAAACAGCATATCTCAGGAATTGCTCAACGCCTTAACCCTTACCACCCCCTCCCCCATGAATATCGGATTTGACGCGAAACGCTTTTTCCTGAACCGGACCGGACTCGGCAACTACAGCCGCAGCACGCTTTCCCTGCTGCACGAGTTCCATCCCGAACACGACTATCACCTGTATACCCCGAAACAGGGTGACCCCGGCGCCTCGGTCCCGTGTCTCCCGGATCTGAAGGTTCATCTGCCGCCGCCTCCTCTACGTGCGGCGGGCCGATTGTGGCGCACGGCCCTGCTCTCCCGGGACCTGGTTCGGGACGGGATGGACATTTTTCACGGTCTGTCCCACGAACTCCCCCTTGGCATTGGAAAAACCAAAATCAGGACCGTGGTGACCATGCACGACCTGATCTTCATGCGCTATCCAAAGCTGTACGGCCCGGCCAATGCCCGTATCTACGCTGCCAAATACCGCCGGAGCTGCCGTGAAGCGGACCTGGTCATCGCCATCAGCGAACAGACCGCCCGGGACGTGCAGGAGTTCTTCGGCATCTCCGGAAAAAAAATCAGGGTCGTGTACCAGACCTGCGATGCGGCGTTCGGGCGGCCGTCACCCCCTGGTGAGCGGCAGCGGCTCCGGGATGCATACGACCTCCCGGAGCAGTACGTACTCTATGTCGGCTCCCTGATCGAACGCAAAAACTGTTTGAATCTGCTCCGGGCCATGGCCCGGGTTCCCGGGTCCCGGCGCATTCCGCTGCTGCTGGTCGGCAGGGGCGGGAGGTACAGAGACCTGCTGGTCCGGGCCGGGCGCGACCTGGGCATCGAACACCTGGTCCGGTTTCTGGACACGGTCCCGTTCCGGGATCTGCCCGGACTGTACAGACAGGCGTCATTGTTCGTGTACCCGTCCCGGTTCGAGGGGTTCGGCATCCCCATCCTCGAGGCTTTGTCCAGTTCCACCCCGGTCATCACCTCCACCGGTTCCTGTTTCTCCGAGGTCGGTGGAGACGGGGCCCTGTACATTGATCCGGACCGTCCGGATCTCCTGGCCGAAGCCATGCTCCGCGTTCTGTCCGACAAGGAGCTGCGCGCCTCCCTGCGTACCGGAGCCGGAGAGCAGATCAAACGCTTTTCCGGCCGAGCAGTGGCCGCAGACCTGATGCGGGTCTACAGGGAGCTTTGCTCATGACCTCCGCACCCGGGACACACTTTGTGACCATCCGCCTGAGTGCCCTCGGGGATCTCATCCTGACCACCGGGGTTCTGGCCTACTGGTACAGAACCCATGGCTGGACATTTTCGGTCGTCACCCGGGCCGGACTGGCCCCGATTCTTGAGACGCATCCGGCCGTGACTGAAATTCTGACCGTTTCCGATGATCAGCTCAAGCCGGGTCCCTGGCTGCGGTTTGTCCGGGGCCTGAAAACAACCCACGGCCGCTTTCCTCTGGTCGACCTGCACGGCTCTCTGCGGACCGGAATCCTTGGTCTGCTGTGGCCCGGGCAGACCTTTGCCTACCCCAAAAAGAGCCTCCAGCGGAGGGTGTTTCTGAAGACCCGTCTCGATGCCTTCGGGGCCGGTCTGCGCCGGACCACGGTTCCCCAGCGCTACGCCTTGGCCCTTGAGTCCTGCTCTCCGGCCCGGGAAGACCTGCTCCCGCGCATGTTCGTCAGGGACAGCGAGCACCGCAGTGTTACGGAGAACTTCCCTCTCCTCCGGAACGGCCCGGTGATCGCCCTGCACCCTTACTCCACCCATCCGGCCAAAGAGTGGGACCGAAGAAACTGGCTTGCGCTCATCGAAAAGCTTGAGGAGCACAACCTGTCCTGGCTCGTGCTGGGGAGGAACGACCCGCCCCTGGTTGCCGGCTCCTCCCGCGACCTGACCAACCGGACGGGACTGCGGGAAACCGCGGCCGTACTCTCGGCATGCACCTGCCTGGTAACCGGTGATTCCGGGCCCATGCACATGGCCTCGGCAGTGGGCACGCCCGTCGTGGCCCTGTTCGGTCCCACCTCCCGGGAATGGGGGTTTTATCCGTGCGGTCCCGGGGATACCGTCCTGCAGGAACCGTTTTCCTGTGCCCCGTGCTCCCTGCACGGCAAAAAAAGATGCCCGAAGGAGTATGCCTGCATGCGTGCCGTCACCCCGGACCAGGTCCTCGCGGCCCTTGCCGATCTCCCCGGCTTTATCCACCCCCCCGCATGACCTGAACGCCCTCTTTTTATCCACACATTGCGCCGACTCGCCCCCTCACATCCAGGCAACATACTCCTTTTTCTTGACATACCCGATATCCGGGAATAAGAATGATTATCAACTAAGAACGAGGTTCTCATAGTATGAAAGAAAAACTCGGAAAAGATATGCGCCTGACCAATCAGCGCAAAGTCATCCTGGAAGAGCTGCAGGCAGTGACCAGCCACCCCACGGCGGATGAACTTTACGAAATGGTCCGTAAGCGGCTCCCGCGTATAAGCCTCGGGACGGTCTACCGCAACCTCGAAGTCCTCAGCACCTGCGGACTGATCCTGAAAATCGAGGTGGCCGGTCAGCAGAAGCGGTTCGACGGGGACACCTCTTTACACCACCATATCCGGTGCATCCATTGCGGCCGGGTGGGGGACGTGACCCTGACCCGTGACCTCCCCGACCTCAATGAGGGGGTTGACTCGAACTTCATCATAGTAGGACACCGCCTGGAATTCCAGGGAGTGTGCCCTCACTGCCAGAAGAATCCGAACACCCCGGGTATGGCACACTGATCGACGCACCTTTTTCCACTCTCGAAATAAAATTCGGATTTGATTTTCTTTTGAAAGCTGGTAGATCGAATTGACTGATTCGGGAAAGATTTCCCTTCTGAAACGTCCTAAAAAAGGAGAAAGAAATGGCTGAGAAACTCCAGATCTTCAAATGTGACGCATGTGGCAATATCGTTGAAGTTCTTCAGGGCGGAGCTGGTGATCTTGTCTGTTGCGGTGAGCCCATGAAGCTCATGGCCGAAGGTACCGTTGACGCGGCCAGGGAAAAGCATATCCCGGTTATCGAAAAGACCGCGACCGGGTTCAAGGTCGTTGTCGGCTCCGTGGCACACCCCATGGAGGAGAAGCACTACATCCAGTGGATCGAGCTGATTGCCGACGGAAAATCCTATCGCCAGTTTCTTGCGCCGGGCCAGGCTCCGGAAGCCGAATTCTGCGTTCAGGCCGACAACGTCACTGCCCGGGAATACTGTAATCTGCACGGACACTGGAAGGCGGAAGCCTGATACCGGTTTCATTTTGGTCTGACCGAAGTGGGAGCGGCTTCAAGCCGCTCCCGCTTCGGCGGACAGAACGCATCCAGACATCTCGATACAAAGTGAAAATGGTATAACTCCCCGCATTTCCGTACTGAACAGAACAACTCAAGGAGATTTCAATTTGGATACCTATGTCTGCACTGTTTGTGGATATGTCTACGATCCCAAAGAAGGTGATCCTGAAAACGATATCCCGGCAGGGACCCCGTTTGAGAAACTGCCCGATGATTGGGCCTGCCCCGTATGCGGAGCAGGAAAGGAAGACTTCGAAAAGGAATAACAAACCGGTTTTGAAAACAATTCTGCCCGGCTTCGGTTCAACCGAAGCCGGGTTTCCAAGGAAAAGACTATGCCTCCCATTCAGATCAAAGAAAATATCTACTGGGTCGGAGTCGTGGATTGGAACGAGCACGATTTCCACGGCTACTCCCTGGCCCGCAAAGGGACTTCATATAACGCCTATCTGGTTCTGGACGAAAAAATAACCCTGTTCGACTCGGTCCCGGAAAAATTCAAGCTCGATCTCTATCATCAGATCCGTTCCCTGGTGAAACTGGAGGATATCGACATCGTGGTGGCCAACCACATCGAACCCGACCATTCCGGAGCCCTGCCCTGGCTCATGGACAGGATCAAGCCGGAAAAGCTGTACTGCTCCACCCAGGGAAAAGCCATGCTTCTGGATCATTTCCACCAGCCGGACTGGCCGTACGAGGTGGTCAAGACCGGGGACTCCATGTCCATCGGCAAACGGACCGTCCAGTTCATGGAAACCCGCATGCTGCACTGGCCCGACTCCATGTTCTCCTATATACCCGAAGACAAACTGCTCATCTCCAATGACGCCTTCGGCCTGAACAAGGCCTCGAGCAAACTGTTCGACGACGAACACGACCTGTCCGAACTTATGGACGCCGCCAGCCACTACTACCACAACATCATTCTGCCCTTCTCCCCCCTGGTGCAGAAGGTGCTGGCCAGGGTCTCCGAAACCTGGCCGGACATCGACATGATCGCCCCGGACCACGGCGTGGTCTGGCGTTCCCATGTGGCGGACATCGTGGCCGCCTATGACCGGTACAGCAGACAGATCACCGGCCCCAGGGCGGTCATCGCCTACGACACCATGTGGAAGAGCACGGAAAAGATGGCCAAAGCCGTGGCCGACGGCATGCTGCAGGAAGGCATCGAGGTCCGGCTCATGAACCTCAAGGCCTACCACCACAGCGACGTCATGGCCGAACTGGCCGACGCCACGGCCATTGTATGCGGATGCCCCACACACAACAACGGAATCATGCCGGTCATGGCCGATTTCCTGACCTACATGAAAGGCCTTAAACCGAGCGGACGTGTGGGAGCGGCTTTTGGTTCCTACGGCTGGAGCGGCGAATCCGTGAAACATCTGAACGAGTTCATGGAAAAGGCCCGCATCGAGATGGTCTCACCGGGCGTACGGGTCAAGAACGTGCCCACCCACGAATCTCTGGCCGAATGCGTGGAACTCGGGCGGACCGTGGCCCGGGCCGTGAAGGCCAGAATCGAAGCGTAGCGCCGCAACTCCAAACCGCCGGGGGAAGCATGACGTCAGGCAGAAACATCAAACGGTTCACACTGGATCTGCTCGGGGCCGATACCTGGGAGGATCGTCTTCCGGAACTGCTCGGCCCTCCCTCCCGGCGGGTCATCAACCCCCTCTTTTCAGCCCTGCTTCATCCGGATCCGCTCATCAAGTGGCACGCGGTGACCGGGTTCGGCGTCCTGGTCCCGGCCATGGCCGAACAATCCATGGAGCAGGCCCGGGTCGTCATGCGCCGTTTCCTCTGGATGCTCAACGAGGAATCCGGAGGTATCGGCTGGGGCATTGCCGAGGCCATGGCCGAGGTCCTGGCCAACCATGAATCCCTGGCAGGGGAATACCATACCAATCTTCTGGCATATATTCATGAGGACGAATGCCGCCCGGACTGCTTTCTCGAACACTGTCTGCTCCGACGCGGAGCGGTCTGGGGGGTGGCCAGACTGGCTCTGGTCCGCCCGGAGATGGCCGCTCCCGCTGCTGATGACCTGCTCTGTCAGCTGAGTGACGCCGACCCGTACAACCGCGGATACGCCTGCTGGGGGCTCGGTCTTCTCGGGCACAATGAAGCCGGCCCCCGGCTGGACGCGCTTGGAGATGATTTTTCGCGCATCGAGCTGTACCGGAACAGGGTTCTTGAAACCGTGTCCGTTTCCGCATTGGCCCGGGAAGCCCTGACCCGTCTCTGATCCACGTCGACATTTCGGCCGAAGCCCGGGCACTCAGGGCTTTGCAACTCACTACCACAAGGAGAACCTGCATGGATGTCGTGTTCTTATCCAGACTCCAGTTCGCCATGGCCACCATGTTCCACTTTATTTTTGTTCCCCTGACCCTGGGGTTGTCCATTCTGGTGGCCATCATGGAAACCAAGTATGTGCGCACCGGGGATGAAACCTATAAACGGATGACCAAGTTCTGGGGCAAACTTTTTGTCATCAACTTCGTACTCGGTGTGGTCACCGGCATCACCCTCGAATTCCAGTTCGGCACCAACTGGTCCCGTTACTCGGAATACGTCGGGGACATTTTCGGCTCCCTGCTGGCCATCGAAGCCACGGTGGCCTTTTTTCTGGAATCCACCTTTCTCGGGGCATGGATTTTCGGGTGGAACCGGTTCTCCCCAAAAGTGCACGCCTCCTTTATCTGGCTGGTGGCCATCGCCTCCAACCTGTCCGCCCTGTGGATCATCATCGCCAACGCCTTCATGCAGCACCCCGTGGGGTATGTGATCAGAAACGGCCGGGCCGAGCTTGAAAACTTCTTTGCCGTGGTCTTCAACGGATTTGCCTGGCAGCAGTACGTGCACACCCTGAGCGGCGCCTACATCCTTGGCGGCTTCTTTGTCATGGGCGTCAGCGCCTATCACCTGCTGCGCAAAAACGAAATCGGATTTTTTACCAAATCATTCCGGATGGGGCTGACCCTCGCCCTGATCTTTTCAGTGGTGGCCGTGGTTCAGGGGCACCATCACGGATCAGAAGTGGCCAAAATTCAGCCGGCCAAACTGGCAGCCATGGAATCTCACTGGGAAACGACAGAATCCGCTCCCATGAATCTGCTGGTCATCCCGGATGAGAAAAACGAAACCAACGCCGTGGAGATGTTCGGCATCCCGGGAGGGCTGAGCATGCTCGCCTACCACTCTTTCGGGGCCGAGGTCAAAGGACTCAAGGATTTTCCCAAGGAGGATCGGCCTCCGGTCCTGATCACCTTTTTATCCTTCAGGATCATGGTCGCTCTCGGCTTCCTGTTTCCCCTGCTCTGTCTCTGGGCCTGGCGCAAAAAGGACAAGCTTCTGGAAAGCCCCCGACTCCTCAAAATCATGGTTTTAGCCATCCCCCTGCCCTACATCGCCATCGAGGCCGGGTGGGTTCTGGCTGAAGTGGGTCGCCAGCCCTGGATCGTGTACGGACTGATGCGGACATCGGATGCAGCCTCGCCCATTGTCACCTCCCAGGTCGCTTTTTCTCTGGTCATCCTGACCCTGCTGTACGCTTTTCTGGGCGCCGTGGATA
>Ga0102940_1002559_pt1 | contig 10853 bp, 10 predicted proteins | sample SalPonR2_C_D1_MG_FD_78215 | JGI IMG/M metagenome (GOLD analysis project Ga0102940, IMG submission 78215) | Salt pond soil microbial communities from South San Francisco under conditions of wetland restoration - Salt Pond MetaG R2_C_D1_MG | ecosystem: Environmental > Aquatic > Marine > Intertidal...
GTCTATGACAAACGCGTGATGCGGCAGCTGTCGCTGTCTTTCGGGGTAACCGCAGATTACATTCCCATGAATGCCGGGTCCATGGAAACCTTGACACTGTCCATCTGCCGGCTGCTGGATGAAAAAAAACTGGCCGATGATTCTTTGATCATTGTGCTGGCCGGTAGTTTCGGGCCCACCCACGGGGCATCTTTCATTGAAATCGCCTCCGCCGGTACCATGAAGGAAAAATGTGTGATTGCCTGAATCACACTGAAAGATGCTCGGGTTTTTGAAACAGCTCTTCCGCCCTGTAGGAGCTTCTCACAAACGGGCCGGCCGCCACTTTGGTGAATCCGATGTTACGGGCGGTCTGTTCCAGGTGTTCAAATTCTGCCGGCGGATAATACTTTTGTACATCCAGATGGTGTCGTGTGGGCTGCAGATACTGGCCCATGGTGAGCATATCACAGCCATGGGCAAACAGGTCCTGCATGGTTTGTTCCAGCTGGGATGCGGTTTCTCCCAGTCCCACCATGATGCCGGATTTGGCCGGCATATCAGGGTTCAGCTTTTTTGCGCTGCTGATCAGATCCAGTGAGCGCTGGTATACCGCTTCGGGCCGGACCCGGGGATACAGCGCTGCCACGGTTTCCATATTGTGGTTGATGACATCGGGATTTGCATCTACAACGGTTTTCAGGGCAGCCATATCCCCTTTGAAATCCGGTATCAGCACTTCCACCCGGATGGTCTGGTCCATCTCTTTTCCCAGTGTTTTAATGGCCTGGATCACGGCGGCAAAATGGGCAGCTCCCCCGTCAGGCAGATCGTCTCTGGTGACAGATGTCACCACCACATATTGCAGCCGCAGTTCCCGGACGGCCCGGGCCACCCGGTCAGGTTCCCGGGGATCTACGTCCAGGGGAGGGCGGGCGGTGATGTTACAGAACCGGCAGTTGCGGGTGCACTGGTCTCCTAAGATCATAAAGGTGGCCGTATCTTTGGAAAAGCATTCAAACATATTGGGGCAGTTGGCTTCCTGGCAGACCGTATGCAGCTTTGCACCGGCCAGCAGCCTGGTGACCCTTGCATAATCTCCACCCCTGGGCAGCTGTTTTTTCAGCCAGGCCGGTTTGCCGGCTCTGGCACCAGGTTTATGAGACATGGGCAGCCTCCCTGACAGTTTCAAAACCAAATACACGGCAGAAACAGGTGACAAATGTTTCTTTTATCGCCTGCATGGGAACAGGGTTTTGTTTTTTTGGGGAGGTGTGGAGCTCATTTTCCAGGGATGTCATGGACACCCGGGAAAGACCGCAGGGATTGATCCAGGAAAACGGGGTCAGGTCCAGAGACACATTCAAGGCCAGTCCATGGATCGTGATGCCGTGTTTTATGGACAGTCCCACAGATCCGATTTTTTTATTTCCTTTCCACATGCCATGGTTGCGGGGATCCCGGTGAATGGCCACCCCGAAATCCTGTGCTGTCCTGCCCATGATCTCTTCGAGCCCATATACAAAATCGGTCACCCCGATGCGGGCATGTTCCAGGTCCACCACCGGATACAGCACAGCCTGGCCCGGCCCATGATAGGTGATGTTTCCCCCTCTGTCCGTCTGGACAGTGTCCACCCCCTGTGTATGCAGAAAAGTGTCAGAAACCATCAGGTTTTCCCGGCCGCCGTTTCTGCCGAAGGTGAAGACCGGGGGATGCTGCACAAAAAACAGGTGGTCCGGTATTGCACGGTCCTGGATTTTGCCATTGCGAATGTCTGTTTGACGTGCCAGGGCACGCCGGTATTCCAGGACCCCTAAGTCCTGGAATACACAGACGGATTTGCTGGATCTTACCCTTGCAGGCATGGCTTTCTGGCAGCACTGACTTCATCCAGACGGGTCACCTTGGGCAGAACCGGTGCCCGGGTCAATTTTTCCGGTTCACTTTCTGCTTCTTTGGCAATGGCCTTCACCGCATGGATAAACTGATCAATGTCTTCTTTGGATTCGGTTTCCGTAGGTTCTACCATGATCGATCCTTCCACCACCAGGGGAAAATACACCGAGGGCGGATGGAATCCATAATCCAGCATCCGTTTGGCCATATCCATGGTGGTGATATGGTGTTTTTTCTGATGGGCATCATTGAACACACATTCATGCATGCAGGGCCGGTCATAGGGCAGGTTCAGGGTGCCTTTGAGGCTTTCTTTGATGTAATTGGCATTGAGTACTGCCAGGCGGGATACATCCAGCAATCCCCGGGCCCCCATGGTCAAAATATAGGCATAGGCCTTGACCATGACCCCGAAATGGCCGTAAAAGGTGTGCAGCCGTCCGATGGAGTCCGGGCAGTCGGTGATGAACCGGAAGGTATCCAGGTCTTTTTCCACCCTTGGGACAGGCAGAAACGGGATCAATTTCTCCACTACCGTTACCGGACCGGATCCCGGACCGCCGCCGCCGTGGGGCGTGGAAAATGTCTTGTGCAGATTGAGATGCATCACATCAATGCCGATTTTTCCAGGTTTGACAACCCCCATGATGGCGTTCATGTTGGCCCCGTCTCCATACACAAGGCCGCCCTTGGCATGGACGATATCACAAATCTCCTTGATATTTTCTTCAAACAGTCCCAACGTATTGGGATTGGTGATCATGATGCCGGCCGTATCCTCATCCATGACCGCTGCCACGGCTTCCGGCTCCAGGATCCCTTTTTCACCCGAATTGAGGTTGATGCTCTGGTATCCGCACAGGGTGGCGGATGCCGGGTTGGTGCCGTGGGCCGTATCCGGGATGATGATTTTGGAGCGCTGCCGGCCCTGTTTGGCATGATATGCATGGATGATGAGCATGCCTGCCAGCTCCCCATGGGCACCGGCGGCCGGCTGCAGGGTCACCCCGGCGAATCCGGTAATTTCCGCCAGATATGTTTCCAGGTCATACATGAGGCGCAGGGCCCCCTGGGAGCATTCATCTCCTGCAAGGGGATGTGCCCCGGCAAATCCCTGGCGGGATGCTTGGACTTCGTTGGTTTTGGGGTTGTATTTCATGGTGCAGGAGCCCAGGGGGTACATGCCGGAATCCACCCCGAAATTCCACTGGGACAGCCTGGTATAATGCCGTACCACATCCAGTTCAGACAGCTGGGGCAGATCCGGTGCCTCGCCGGTCAATGCCGGATCCAGGGGGGTTGTGTCCACATCTGCACGGGGCAGGGATATGGCGCATCTGCCTTCGCGGCTTTTTTCCCACACATTGGGTTCATTGAAAATCAGTCCTTTGGTGCCTGGCTGCCGGGTCATTATGCCACCTCCTTTGCCAGTTGGTCCATTTCCTGTCTGGACACTTTTTCCGTGGCGCAGAACAGGTAATGGTTGGTGAGTTCAGGGTAAAACTGTGCCAGATCCAGGCCGGCAAACATGCAGTGCCGGTTGATCAGGTCCGCCCGTTTTTGTGCAAAATCCTTTGGTGCTTTCATGACAAACTCGTTGAAAAACGGGGTGTCAAACACCGGCGTAAAACCGGCGCCCGTGAGAACAGATTTCAGGTATACAGCTTTGTCATGGTTGAGCTGGGCAATTTTTCGGATCCCGATTTTGCCGATGGTGGACAGGTACATGGCGGCTGTCATGGCATTGAGGCCGTTGTTGGAACAGATATTGGAGGAGGCTTTTTCTCTTCTGATATGCTGTTCTCTGGTGGACAGGGTCAGTACATACCCGTCCTTTCCATTGGTGTCTTTTGTCCGTCCCACCAGGCGGCCGGGCAGGTCCCGCATCAGTTTTGAAGTGCCGGCCAGAAGGCCCAGACCGGGGCCGCCGAAAGATTTGGCGATCCCCAGGCTCTGGCCCTCACCAGCCACAAGGTCGGCCCCGAATGATCCCGGGTTTTTCAAGATTCCCCAGGCCAAAGCTTCCGTAAATGAGGCGATGAACCGTATTTTTTTGGCATCCGCCACTTTTCTGAAGGCCCCCAGGTCCTCGATATGTCCGAAAAAATTGGGAGACTGGACAGCCAGGCCCGCAATATCATCCATGCCGTCCAGGGCGGTGGTGTCGGTCACACCCTCTGTGGTATGGGGGATCAGCACCATTTCATATCCAGTGGGTTTGAGATAGGTCTCGATGGTCTGCCGGTGGCTGGGATGTACCAGGTCGGACACGGCAATTTTATTGGCTTTTTTGTTCTTGCGCAGGGCGATAAGGGCGCATTCCGCCAGGGCTGTACCGCAGTCATAATGGGAAGCTGTGGCAATATCCATGCCCAAAAGCCGGGTGACCATGGTCTGAAATTCGTAAATACCCTGCAGGGTTCCCTGGCTCACTTCCGGCTGATAGGGGGTGTAGGCGGTGGCAAATTCAGATCGGGATACCAGGTAGGGAATGATGGCCGGGATGTAATGGTCATAACTGCCGGCACCAATGAGGCAGGTATATCCCTTGCATGCGATATTATCCGAGGCCAGTTTTTCCATGTGGTCATTGAGGTCCCATTCGCTCAAGGGGTCCGGCAGGTTCAGGCCGTCTTTTGTTTTCACGGCATCGGGTATGGTATCGAACAGATCATCCAGAGAGGTGCGGCCGGTGACAGCCAGCATCTCTTTGATGTCTTCTTGTGTATGTGGCAGATAACGCATGGCTTATCCTTTCAGCATCTCAAGATATGCTGCTTTGTCCATCAATGCATCTATTTCAGCATTGTCGGAAGGTTTTACCTTGATGATCCACCCGCCCTGGTAGCAGTCTTCATTCACCAGTTCCGGGGCATCTTCCAGGTTTTCATTCACCCCTACAATCTCCCCAGAGATGGGCATATACATTTCTGATACCGCTTTGACCGATTCCACGGAACCGAATTCCTCTTCTGCGGCAAATGAATCCCCCACTTCCGGCAGTTCCACAAATACGATTTCCCCCAGCTGGTCCTGGGCATAGTCGTTGATGCCGATGGTGACGGTATCGCCTTCCAATTTTGCCCATTCATGGTCTTTGGTGTATTTCACATCTTCCGGTAAATTCAGGTCATTGATCTCTTTCATAACAGCCTCCTTTTTTTTAAATAAAATGACGTATTTTTTTTCTTGCGGTTCTGTCCGGCCGGATGTCCTTTACAATGGTCACGCCGATGGATCGCTTGCCTTCTTTGAGGGTGAGGTGTGTACCCGGTTCCAGCTGTTTTGAGACCATGACAAAGCCGCAGGCAATGCCTTTGATTTTTATGTTGTCAGGCAGATCCGGGGTGGCGATGCTCACGATTTTGCTGTCGTGCCAGGTGATGCCCATGTCGGTGGCACAGGTGAGCACATGCCCGATCTGTTCCTGGTTGTCATCAAATACCCCGGTATTTTCTCCGGCAGCCACTTTTCGCAGACTGTCCCCTGCAAACGGAAATACATATACATCGTTTTCTGCGGGAACCAGGGCATCAGCACCCAGAAAATCTTTGGTGAAGCCGGATTTGTCCGCTGTATACGGCAGGGCAAAATCCCAGGGATGGTTCATGAATTTATAATGGCCGATATCCTGGTGGGACAGGGGCAGGCAGGCCCCGGCCCGCAGAGAATCCCTGGCACCCAGACCGCAGGCAGTGATGCCGTAATCCTTTCCTGCGGCAAGCACATCCTGCCACAGGGCCACAATGGTATGGGGGGCAAGGAAAATTTCAAACCCGAACTCTCCGGTATACCCGGATCTGGACAGCAGCACCGGGGTGCCGTCATGGAGTTTGACCGCATTTGCACCGGGGTTTTGGGGATCAAAATGGCCTTTAAAGGAAAAATAGGGCATGTGGTCAAATACGGTGTCAGGTGAGTGGATCAGTTTGGACAGGATCCGGGCTGCATTGACCCCCTGGACATCCATTTTGGCAATTTTCCCTGACAGATCGGTGATGGCGGCATCTTTATTGTTTTTGCGGGCTGCCAGATGCGCGGCAATGGGTCCGCCCATACCGGCATTCACACAGACCATAAACCGGTTGTCTGAAAATTTATACACAATGGCATCATCCAGGCAATGGCCTTTTTCATCCAGAAAAGCGCCGTACACACACCTGCCTTCAGCCAGGGGGGTCAGGTCCCGGGTAAAGCAGAAATTGAGTAGGGAAAACGCATCTTTCCCGTCCACAGTGATACAGGCCATGTGACTGGTGTCAAATATGCCGGCAGATGTGAGGACAGCCAGGTGTTCATTCTTGACCCCGGTGTCATACCACAGCGGCATTTCATATCCACCAAAATCAGCCATATTGGCATTGGCATCAAGGTGCCACTGGTGCAATGGTGTGGTTTTCAAGCTGGTATTCATAGCAACTACCTTTCTCTATATTGCGGCGTTAAAAAAATAATGGTGCTCCCTGTCCATGGGTTAAAAAATATAGGGCACTTTTAAATTATAGGATTTATACACAACAAATGTTTCCACCGACCGTACCCCTTCGATTTTGGAGATCTCTTCTGTGTAGAATTCCAGAAGACCAAACCCTTTTTTAAACAGCACCAGGATGACAAGGTCAAACCGACCCGTGACCACGCTTGCGGAAATAACCCCTTTGAGCCGGCTGATTTCTGCACCTTTCTCCACCAGGTTCATCTCAGACAGCTTGATACCGATGATCACCACCCGATGGCCGGGGAGCATTGCCGGGTCCACCAGGCCGCAGATTTCCAGCACCCCTTCCTCCTGGAGTTTGTTGACCCTGGACCGGACCGTGTTTTCTGTGATCTGCAGTTTATCCGCTATTTTTTTAAAGGATTTTTTCCCGTCTTTGAGTTCTCTGATGATATCAATATTGGTTTTGTCGATTTTCATTATACCTCTTTTTGTGCTGAAGAAATGATGAAAACATAAATTTTTTTTAATTATCTTGATAATTAGACCAGTATAATGATAATGTCAATTAATTTTTAAAAATTTTGTGAAAATAGAAATTTTATATAAAAATTCAATGAAATTCCTTTATAACAGGAAAAAAATCGCAAAAAAAAATACCATTACACCAAAGGAGTATACCATGGGCAGAAAAATCGTTGTTGTGGGCGGGGGACCGGGCGGTTATGTGGCAGCACTGCGGGCCGCATCTTTGGGAGCGGATGTTGTGCTCGTTGAAAAGGAACATCTGGGGGGCACCTGTCTGAACTGGGGATGCATCCCTTCCAAAATCATGAAAAATACGGCGGAAATGCTGCACAAATGCCGCAAGGCAAAAGAATTCGGCATCCATATGGACGGGGCCGTGCTCCCGGACATGGCCGGGCTGATGGCCAGAAAAGACAAGATTCTTGATTCCCAGCGCACCGGTATTGCCGGACTCCTCCAGGGCAGAAAGGTTCATGTGGAAAAGGGATGCGGCCGGATCACCGGCAGGGGAACCGCAGAGGTCACAGCCGCAGACGGCACCACCACCTCCCTGAACTGGGACAAACTCATCATTGCCACCGGCACCGCACCCATGAATGTGCCGGATTTTGCCTTTGACGGCAAAAAAATCCTGTCATCCAATGATATCCTGGTTCTCGACCATATCCCTGAATCGCTGACCATTGTTGGGGGCGGTGTGATCGGGTGTGAATTTGCCTGTATTTTTGCCGCTCTCGGCACAAAAGTGACCGTGGTGGAGGCCATGTCCAGGCTGCTGCCCCTGCCGTCGGTGGATGCTTCCATGTCCAGACTGCTGCTGCGGGAGATGAAAAAACAAAAGATCACGGTGTTTTGTGACACGGTTGTCACTGCCTGTGACACCTCAGCCAAAGGGTGCCGCATTTCTCTGTCCAAAAGCCCGTTCACAGACAATCCCAAGGCAAAAGATCCCAAAACCGATACCCTATGTTCCGATCTTATGGCCGTGTGCATCGGCAGAACCCCGCTCTCATCTGATCTGGGGCTGGAAACCATCGGCCTGGAAACCCCGGGACCTGGTTGGATTCCGGTCAATGACCGCATGGAAACCGGGGTGGAAAACGTCTATGCCATTGGCGATATTTTGGGACCTTCCCGGGTGATGCTGGCCCATGTGGCCTCCCATGAAGGTCTGGTGGCGGCAGGCAATGCCATGGGGCAGGCGGATACCATGTCCTACAATGCCGTGCCCGGGGCCATTTTCACCATGCCGGAAATCGGTACCGTGGGGATGAGCGAAGCGGAGGCCCTGAAAAGCGGTCTGGCTGTTGATACGGCATCCGTCAACTTCCGGGTGCTGGGCAAGGCCCATGCCATTGATGAGATCGCCGGGGAAGCCAAAATGGTGGTGGAAAAAGATTCCGGCAAGATTCTGGGGGTGCATCTCATCGGGGCCCATGCCACCGACCTGATTGCCGAAGCCACCCTGGCCGTTTCAAAAGGCTTGACAGCACAGGATATGGCCCATACCATCCATGCCCATCCCACCATGGCGGAAATCATGGGAGAGGTGGCCTCCAAGGCGGTGGGCATGCCGGTGCATGGATAATGCGCCCCTGGTGCTTTGCGCCTCGGCTTCTCTTAAAATGAACAAAATGGGGAGGGGTACCTGGAGTGCGGGTTTTCTCGCGGTGCCTTATTCTTCACATCTGCCGAAAAAACAAGAAAATGGGGAGGGGCATTGGGGTTGCGGATTTCCCGGGCCAGGTTGCAAGTACAACCATATGGTACATCAGGCCCCCAGATAGGCTTTTTTCACCTCCGGGTTATCAAGCAGTTCATCTGTGGGCCCTTCCAGCACCAGGGAACCATTTTCAATGACATACCCTCTCTGGGCGAATTTCAGGGCCAGCCTGGCATTTTGTTCCACCAGCAGGATGGTGGTGCCCAGTTTGTTGATCTCCCTGAGGGCATCAAACATGTCCAGCATGAGCAGCGGGGCCAGCCCCATGGAGGGCTCATCCAAAAGCATCATCTGGTGTCCGGACATATACCCTCTGCCAACGGCCAGCATCTGCTGCTCTCCGCCGGACAGGGTGCCTGCCAGCTGATGGCGGCGCTCTTCCAGCCGGGGAAACAGGTCAAACACCCATTTTCGGTCTGCTTCTATCTGGTCTTTGTCTTTTCTGGCAAAACAGGCAAGATTCAGGTTTTCCGTTACCGTGAGGTTGCCAAAAATGCGGCGGCCTTCCGGTACATGGGAAATCCCCAGTTTTGAGACCACCTTGTCTGCCGAATATTTTAGAATGTTCTGGCCGTTGAATTCCATCACAGACCCGGCCTCACAGGGTATCATCCGGGAAATGGCCCGCAGGGTGGTGCTTTTGCCGGCACCGTTGGCACCGATGATGGTGAGAATTTCTCCGGCTGCCACGGAAAAGCTGATGCCGTGCAGGGCCTTGATATTGCCGTAGGATACGTTCAGGTTTTGGATGTTCAGCTGCATCAGGTCATATCCTCCTTGCCCAGATAGGCTTCTATCACCTGGGGGTTGTTCTGGATTTCTTCCGGCGGGCCTTGGGCGATCACTTCTCCGAATACCAAAGTCTGGATGCTTTCACACAGCTCCATGACAAATTTCATGCGGTGTTCGATCAGAAAAATTGCCACGTTGAAATCCTGGTGCACCTGGCGGATGATGCGGATCATTTTCACCAGTTCATCGGGTGTCATGCCGGCTGTGGGTTCATCCAAAAACAGTACTTTGGGGTTGGTGGCCATGGCCCGGGCCATTTCAACCCGGCGCTGTGCCCCATAGGGCAGACTGGTCACCAGATCGCCGGCATATTTTTCGATATCAAACAGCTGCATGAGGCGAAGGGCATTTTCCCTGACCTTATTTTCCTGGTCCCGGCAGGCCCGGGTGTTGAAAAACGCTCCCACCAGCCCATAGTCCAGCTGTGCATAATGGGCCATGCGGATATGGTCCATCACATTCATGTGCCGCCACAACGCCAGGTTCTGGAAAGTTCTGCCCAGGCCCATGGCGGCAATCTGGTTGGTTTCCAGGCCTTTGATGTTTTTGTTTTCCAGCAGGATCTCGCCTTCAGTGGGGGTGTAGACCCCGGTGATCAGATTGAAAATGGTGGTTTTGCCGGCCCCGTTGGGACCGATGAGGCCGAAAATCTGTCTGGGTGCAATGCTCAGGTTGTAGTTATGAACAGCCCGCAGTCCGCCGAAAAAGTGGGTCATGTTTTTTACATGCAGCAGCGCGGTCATGGGGACACTCCTTGTTGGCGTTTGTGTTTGGCTTGCAGCAGTTTTTTGGCATTGATCTCCGTAAAGGAGATCAGCCCATAGGGCCTGAAAATCATGACAAAAATCAGAATCAATGGAATGATGATCCACTTAAACAGCTCCAGGGGGCGCAGGGCCTCACCCAGGACATTGATACTCACCGCCCCCACAATAGAGCCCACAATGGAGTTGAGCCCGCCAAAGTAGACCATGGCCAGAATTTCCGCAAGGCGGTTGATGCTGAACATGCCCGGGTTGATATAAGTGAGCACATGGGCAAAAAGACCGCCGGCAATTCCGGCCCAGAAAGCACCGAACATAAAGGCGGTCATTTTGGTTTTTCGGGTTTTGACTGTCATGGATTCTGCAGCTGCTTCATCATCTCTGACCGTGTTCAATGCCTTGCCGTAAATCGAGGTGACAAAATTGTGGATGACCCAGATGCACAGCAGGGTCCAGAAAAAAATGACAGGCAGCGGGGCCAGATCCGGCTGGCCTCCCATTCCCCTGGCACCGCCGATGATATTCAGATTTTCAATGGCAGACTTGACAATAAACATGAATGCCAGGGAGATAATGGCCAGATAATCCCCCCTGGTGCGAAAAGAGGGAATGGCAACGGCCAGTGAACCGATGGCGGCAGCAGCCCCTCCTGCCACCAGCACCAGGGGAAACAGATAGGGACCCAGGGCCGTCGGCAGCAGGGCGGTGCCGAAAATTTTGTCATTGGTGA
>Ga0102940_1002560_pt1 | contig 10851 bp, 9 predicted proteins | sample SalPonR2_C_D1_MG_FD_78215 | JGI IMG/M metagenome (GOLD analysis project Ga0102940, IMG submission 78215) | Salt pond soil microbial communities from South San Francisco under conditions of wetland restoration - Salt Pond MetaG R2_C_D1_MG | ecosystem: Environmental > Aquatic > Marine > Intertidal...
ACCATCCTGTACTTGATATTTGCCAAAAGCATTCCGGGTTTTCGACCGATTGCTGCATTAGTCTGTGGCCGGCCCCGCCCCTTGTGATGTCCTGTGCCCGGCCCTAGACCCTGCGGGGGCCCGGTTCCATGTGAATAATGAAATAGAGGGATACAATCTCAGACAGTAAGCATCCCGGCATATTGTACCAGGCCCCCTTATGGCTCTGACGGTCCGTTCACAGGACACCACCAGGGGCTCTCCATTGCATGTACCCTGCTACAGCAAATATCCAGATTCTGCAGTTTGGAGTTGAAAAAATCTGACAAAGGATATAATGTCGCTATAAAGTAGATATGCTACCACACAGGATGGCCCATTGATTGCCGGGCAAAAAAATCCGGCGTTGGATTTTTTGGTTATTAACGATTGGGAAGACGGATGGCAGACAAAGAGACAGCAGACTATTCCCAGGAGCTGGAGAAGCTGGAACCGGAAGAGAGTAAAACAGCTCCCCAGGCCAGGGTGAAATTTGAGGTGTACGGAGAGGAGATGATTGAAAAAGAGGTCAAATCCTCGGGGAACAGCGGCAGGATTTATCTTCCGCCCAACTGGGTCGGTCACACAGTAAAAATCATCAAAGTTGAATAACGGGGAGGGTCCTGTGGAAGAGGTTATAATCAGAGAAATCCGCCTGGAAGATGCCCAGGCAATCGAAGATATCCGGGCGGCCATTTCCCAGCAAGATGCCAATGTCGATTTTTTGAAACTGGTGAAACAGCATGTTTCCGATGGGAACGGCGCCACCAGTCTGGTGGCGGAACTGCATAATAAAGTGGTGGGGTATATGATTTCCACTACCCTGTACGCGGGATTCGGCATACGGAAAAGCGCCTGGATCATGGCCATCGGCGTGCATCCCGATTACATGGGCCAGGGGCTGGGGTTGAAACTTGCCAACCACATCTGCGATATCTACCGAAAAAGAGGGGTGACATCCATCTATTCTTCCGTGATGTGGGATTCCATTGATGTGCTGTCCTTTTTCAAAAAACTGGGATTCAGGCGCAGCGAGTTCATCAATCTGAAAAAAGATCTGTGAAAATTGCAGGACCGGTCTGTCGGTCGCATCTCTGAAAAATTTTGTTAAAATTAACCGTCAAAATAGGGGTTTTCCCCTATTGCTTTAATGGAATGTCTATACTACATACACGCTATGGATAAGGTGCGGTAATAGTGGGCCAAATTCTGACGGAGGATTGTATTGGCAGACGTATCCATTGACGCTTTAATGAAAATTGTAAAAGCGGGCGGACAAGTCAAAACAGGGGTGGATGTTTATAACCCCAAAGGCGTTCTGCTGCTGGCCAGAGATGTGTTAGTCAGTACGTACAGGCCGTTGGAAATAATCAAAAAGAACGGCATCGGGTTTGTTCCGGTCAATATTGATTCCAATGGGGTACTGCTGGATGAACACGGCAATGAGATCGCTCTGGAGACAGTGGATGCCGCAGATATTCCAGCAGACACCATACCGTCTGGAATGCCTGAAATCCCGGACCCTGTGCGGCCGGCAGAAACAGACACTATCTTTCCGCCTACCGCTACCAATGAAATAGAAGTCCGTCTGATTGAAATAGAGGAAAAAAGACGGCAGGCCATACGCAAACATGCTGAAGCCAAAAAGTGCATCAAAAATGTTTTAAAAAATATTCAGGAAACCGGTGGCCAGTTTGATTATACTGATGTTGAAAAAACCGTATCAGATCTGGCGGAATTTTTGATTGTCGGTGAAAACCCTTTTTCCTGTCTAACCCAGGAAATTTTTTCATATGATGAATACCTGTACAATCATTCCATCAATGTATGCGCCATCGGCACTGCCGTTATCAACCGTTTTAATCAGCAGTTCTCCAAAATCGTCAATGATCACATAAAAGGAGAGATTGCATCGGACATATACAATCCCTTTTCCAGGGAACCCATCCAGGAAACCCAGGGGTTTACCTGTTTTCATCCCCATGAGATCGATGACATATCCCTGGGTTTTTTTCTCCACGATATCGGCAAAACATTGGTAGCAGATCATATCATCAATAAAAAAGGGCGGTTGACACAGGCTGAGTATATGGAAGTCAAAAAACATTCCTATGAACACGGCGCCGCTCTGATGGAAGAAAACCAGATCAGAAACGCATGTGTCAAGCATATTGTGTGTTTTCACCATGCCCCGCTGTATACCTGTGAAGAAAATTCCTATCCGGAGATCGCAGATGCCACCACTATTCCCATTTATACCAGGATATGCAAACTGGCGGATATCTATGATGCCATGACATCCAGGCGGTGCTACAAAGAGGCAATCAACCCGGTAAATGTGGTGACCCGGATATTCAGGTCCTATGCAAAAAAAGACCGTATGCTCCAGTATATTCTGCATGCCTTTGTCAAAAGTATTGGTATTTATCCCCCGGGAAGCATTGTGTATCTGCAGAACGGGCGGATGGCTTATGTGCTTGAAAGCAACGGGCCGCTGGTGCTGCCGTTTACAGATGAAAAAGGGAATACCCTGAAATACAAACCTGACCCTGTGGTTGCAGATACCTTCCATGAAAAAACATTGCATTTGGTTGATAACAGAAAAAGCATTCAATCTCCCAGAGAGGTCTACCATTTACTACCAGGCTATTTGAGAAATTTTCTTATGCAAAATTAAGGAGTGGTGGGTACCTGGATTTGGCAAATTCGGCACCCCAGACAGAATTTACAGAGCATAAATTGTGCAGCTGTGCCTATATTCCCAGATAGGCTTTTTTCACCTCTTCATTGGACAGCAGGTTGGCACCGGTATCTGTCATGGTAATTTTGCCGGTTTCCATGACATATCCCCGGTGGGCGGCTTTCAGGGCCAGGTTGGCGTTCTGTTCCACAATAAAGATGGTGGTTTTGTTTTCCTGGTTGATTTTCCCGATGATGTTAAAGATCTGTTTCACGACAATGGGGGCCAGCCCCAGGGAGGGTTCATCGAGCAGCAGCACTTTGGGGCGGGACATGAGAGCCCGGGATATGGCCAGCATCTGCTGCTCTCCGCCGCTTAAGGTACCGCCGGCCTGGCTTCTCCGGTTGGCAAGGATGGGGAAGAGTTCATACACATAGTCCAGATCCTGTTTGATCTTATCCGTATCCTTGCGTAAAAATGCCCCCATATCCAGGTTTTCGGCAACCGTAAGGTAGGGGAATATCCTTCTGCCTTCCGGTACCTGGCAGATGCCTTTTTTCACGATCTCATCCGGGGGCATATAGGTGATATCTTCCCCGTTGAGTTCAATATTGCCTTTTTTGGCCGGCACGATGCTGCAGGTGGTCATCAGGGTGGTGGATTTGCCTGCCCCGTTTGCGCCGATAAGGGAAATGACCTCTCCTTCTTCCACAGCAATGTCAATTCCCTTGAGGGCATGTATGTTCCCATAATAGGTATGTACGTTGGTGAGTTTAAGCATTGTCAGATTCTTCTCCCAGGTAGGCTTTGATGACATCGGCATTGGATTTGATATCTTCAGGGGAGCCTTCTGCAATTTTTTTGCCGTAATCCACCACATGGATCCAGTCGGAAAGGCTCATGACCAGCTTCATGTCATGTTCAATGAGCAGGATAGACAGGTTTTCATTGTCCCGGAGCCAGAGGATCAGATCATCCAGTTCCTTTGTCTCCTGGGGATTCATGCCGGCGGCAGGTTCATCCAGCAGCAGCAAAAAAGGATCCGTTGCCAAGGCCCTGGCGATCTCCAGACGTCTCTGGGCGCCATAGGGCAGGTTTACCGCCATGTCGTTCACATACTGCTCCAGACCTATCTTTTCCAGAATTGCATAACTGTCTGCCACGGCTTTTTGTTCTTCGTTTTTCTGGCTGGGGGGCTGCAGCATGGCCTTGATGATGCCCGAAGACAGCCGGCAGTGACGGCCGATCATCACATTTTCCAGCACTGTCATGCCGTGAAACAGCCGTATATTCTGAAAGGTTCTGGCAATGCCCCGTTCGGTGACGTAATTGGGTTTAAGTCCCCGAAGATTCTGGGTGTTTTTGCCGGGCGGGGTGATTTCCACAGATCCCCGGGTGGGTTCGTAAATACCGGTGATGCAGTTGAAAAACGTGGTTTTTCCCGCACCGTTGGGACCGATGAGTGCCGCAATCTGCCCTTTTTCAATGGCGATGGTCACATCATCCAGAGCCTTGAGCCCCCCGAATTTCATGGTGAGATTTTTCACGTTAAGTATGGGTTTGTTCATGAATCTCTTTTTCCTGGACGTTGAATGTATACACTTTTCGGACACTTTTGATCAGCCCGTCCGGCTTGAATACCATGACAATGACCTGGAGGGCCCCGAAGACCAGCATCCGGTATTCTGCCACTGCCCGCAGGTATTCCGGAAGAAGAATCAGCACCAAAGCCCCGGCAATGACCCCGATGGCAGAACCCATGCCCCCGATGACAACCACGCACAAAATGGTGATGGATTCCCAGATGGTAAAGGACATGGGGTTGATATACGATGTTTTGGCGGCAAACACCACCCCGCCCATGGCCGCCCAGGTGGCCCCCAGGGCAAAGGCGGTGAGTTTTGTCTTGAATTTGTCAATACCCATGGCCTGGCAGGCGACCTCATCATCGCGCAGGGCGATCCAGGCCCTGCCGATTTTGGAGTTTTCCAGACGGTTGACAAAGAAAATGGTCATGAGTACCAGGGCTATGACAATAAAATAGATGTATATCATGGTATCATGCTGGCCGAAATGGTGACCGAAGAAAGTAGGTGGCGGAATATCTCCAATACCCCGGGGGCCGTTGGAAAAAGTATCCCAGTTTTCCAGTACAATCCGGATGATCTCGCCGAATCCCAGGGTTACAATGGCCAGGTAGTCACCTCTCAGCCGAAGAACCGGATAACCAAGCAGGACCCCGAAAAGGGTTCCCAGAAGGGCGGACATGGGCAGCACCATCCAGAAGCTGAGTCCGAAATGCAGATTCAAAAGGGCATAGGCATAGGCCCCCACCGCATAGAACGCCACATATCCCAGGTCCAGCAGGCCGGCCAGGCCCACCACAATATTGAGCCCAAGTCCCAGCATCACATACACCAAGGCGGATATCATGATGGAGGTATGGTACATGGGAAACACAAACGGATAGGCGATGAAAAAGGCGGCTATCAGCCCCAGGAAAGGTCTGCGGAACCGGTCGTTCTGCAGCAGCCGGTGAATCAGGGGGATGTCATCTGCAATATCCTTTTTTTTCTGTTCCTCATTGCGCCGCAGAAAATAGTTCCAGACCATGGAGGCGAAAAACGTCACAATACCCACTCCCAACAGGTTTATCCACCGAAAATCAATGGTGTGCTTGATGGTGTTGACTTTAATGACCATGATGGGAAAGGTCAATACCATGAACCAGAAGGCAATGATCAAAGATTGTTTGATTTGGTTTTTAAACACCATAATATACCCCAAATTCCCGGTTACACTTTCTGGGCATCATGTCTGCCCAGGATGCCGGACGGGCGGAAGATCAGAATAATCACCAGGATGGTAAAGGCGAAAACATCTTCGTACTCGCTAAAGAAATATCCGGTGAAATAGCTTTCGGAAATACCCAGTACCAGCGATCCCAGCACTGCGCCGGGGATAGAGCCGATTCCACCCAGAACCGCTGCGATAAAGGCTTTGAGACCGGCCAGAAACCCGATGAAAAAGTTGATCTGTCCCACATGACAGGCAATGAGCACCCCGCCGATGGCAGCGGTAGCAGATCCCACCACAAAAGTGGCGGAGATGACATTGTTGACATTGATGCCCAAAAGAGAAGACATGATTTTGTCCTGGGCCGTGGCCCGCATGGCTTTGCCGATGCGGGTGAACTTGATGAGCAGCCCCAGCAGGATCATGACAATCACCGTGGTGATGATGATGGTCAGTTCCACCGAGGTGATGATATGGGCAAAGGGTTCCCAGAACTTGAAATCAGGTATCAGGCTTTTGAACGGCAGATATTCCGGGGTCTGGGCCAGCATCACATAGTTCTGGAGAAACAGGCTCATGCCGATGGCAGAAATCAGGGCGGACAGTCTCGGGGCGTTCCGCAAAGGTTTGTACGCAATTTTTTCCACCGTGAATCCGTAGGCACAGGAATAGACAATGGCAAAGACAATAGCCAGAATGGCTATCACAACGGTATTCCAACCCCATAAACCCAATACGCTGGCAACGATCAGGGCGGTCATGGCCCCGATCATATAGATCTCTCCATGGGCAAAATTGATGAGCTGGATGATACCATACACCATGGTGTATCCTAAAGCGATCAGGGCGTAGATGCTCCCCCTGGTCAGCCCCCCCAGAAACAGTTCAAAAAAATACATAGGGTCTATGAGCAGCTCGCGCACGGCAAAGAAACCGATAATGCCGGCGACAGACACACCCAGTAATATACTCATCCAGCGCATGGTGATTCATCCTGATTTTTTGTAAATTAAGGCAAAATTGCTGTGTACAAAAACAGGAGCGCAGATCCATCATGGATTACGCCCCTGTTTTTTTTAAATGTATCAGGTGTTAGTTAACCTGCTGGTATTGTCCGTCAATAACCTTATATACGGAGAAACCTGCGCCCACAACATCCCCTTTTTCATCAAATCCGATGGGACCCAGAGGAGAGTCTATCGTGATTTCAAACATGGCGGCCCGCATGGCATCATAGTCCAGTGTTCCCGCTTTTTCAGCAGCAGCAGCCAAGGCCTGCACACAGGCATACCCGTTGTGAAAAAAGGTACCGGGATCTTCGCCGTATTTTTTCTGGTGTTTGGCAGACAACTCCTGGTACAGGGCGTTGCCGGATGTGTCATTAGGGCCTGTGGCATATACGCCTTCCGCATATTTGCCGGCCAGGTTGGTGAAGTTGTCTCCGATGATGCCGTCAGCACCGAAGAAGGTGGTGTCCACTCTTTTCTTTTTGAGCAGCTGGACGATTTTGGACGCATCTGAGTGATATCCGCCCCACATGGTAACCTCGGCATCAGACCGTTTGATTTTCTGGACAATAGCGGAATAATCCATAGCACCGGTGGTCACCCCTTCAAACAGGACAATTTCAACCCCGCCCAGTTTTTCAAAGTTGTCTCTGACCAATTCCATCTGGCCTTTGCCGTAATCGCCTTTGTCATGGATCAGGGCCACTTTTTTGGGTTTGAGTTCATTTTTCACAAACTCGGTCATCAGGATGGCCTGGGCACCATCATTGGCAATGGTTCTGAAAAAATTGGGATGCTCGCCGGTAAAGGTCAGGGCATCACTGGTGGAGGCGGCTGATGCAATGAGGAGATTGGCATCCTTGTAAATTTTGTTGGCAGCGATGGTGGCACCGGAGCATACATGGCCCACGATCATCTGGGCACCGTCTGACACCAGTTTGGTGGCGATGTTCACAGCCACTTCCGGCTTGCATACGTCATCGCCCACCAGCAGTTCGATTTTTTTGCCTAAAATGCCGCCCTTGGCATTGAGGTCCTCAACCGCGATTTCAGCGCCCCTGAGGGCGGAAATGCCATAGGGTGCCAGGTCACCGGAAATAACACCGGCACTGGCGACTTTGACTGTATCTGCAGCAAATCCGGGTGCGGCAAATACCATCATGGACAATACCCCAACTGCGAAACTCTTGAAAAACGATCTCATGTTCTACTCCCTTTGTTTAGGTTAATTCTGTTTGGTACGTCATGCCTACAATTAATATTGTAAATTGAATCAATATATGAAGATGGCAATTGTTAGTCAAGAAAAAAATAAGGTTCAGCCATATTTGTCCCATCCAGTAGAAATGCGTTCTGGTGCGCATCTGCCAAAACGTACAACAAAAAACGGAATGTGAAAGAGGGGGAGGGATATAACAAAAAAGATTGAGAAAGATGGGTAAACAGTGTATGCCATTGGGCAACGTCATGAAAATTTATCAAATAGATGATGTGACCCCTGAATTTGAGGGTGAATAGGAAACCACAGTGAACAGTTCTCAAAAACTGGCTGCCGTAAGACAGATAATGGCAGCCGAAAAGATTGCCGCCCTGGTGGTACCCAGCGCAGATCCCCACCAGAGTGAATATGTCACCGGCTACTGGCAGGCAAGGGCCTGGCTTAGCGGTTTTACCGGCTCTGCCGGGGTTGCCGTGGTCACGGCAGATACAGCCGTTCTCTGGACGGATTTCCGGTACTGGATCCAGGCCGGCGCCCAGCTGGAGGCATCGGAATTTGTGCTGTTCAAATCCGGCGAGCCTGATGTGCCTGAATTTCACGACTGGATTTTTGAAAACCTGGCCCAAAATGATGTGGTGGCCATTGACGGACAGGTGATTTCCAGAAACCAGGAAAAAAAATACAGGAACCTGTGGGACAGGCGCAACATCCGGTTGAGAACAGACCTGGATCTGGTGTCACGGGTCTGGCAGAACCGGCCGCCCATGCCGGCCACAAAAGCCTGGGATTTTCCTGTCCGGTTTGCAGGAGAATCCCGGTCACAGAAAATACAGCATATCAGAGATGATATGGCTGCAGCCGGTGCCGGCTGGTATGTCATGACCGGCCTGGAGGATATTGCCTGGACCTGTAACCTGCGGGGATCGGATGTCCCCAACAACCCTGTCAATATCGCCTTTGCCCTCATGGGCCTGGAACATACGCATCTGTTTATCCATCCGGGCAAGGTGGATAAATCCCTTGCAGCTGTTCTGGCTGGAGACGGTGTAAGGTTGTCAGCATATCAGGACCTCTTTTGCGCACTGGGAAATCTGCCGGACAATACCAGTGTGCTGCTGGATCCGGACATGGTTTCAGCAGCCGTATTCTCCGCTGTCAACCCGGGCTGCTGCATTATAGAAAAAACAGGCCCTGCAACCCGGCTCAAAGCGGTGAAAAACGCGGTACAGATACAGCATCTGCGGGATACCGCTGTCAAGGACGGGGTGGCGGTTACAAGGTTTCTGCACTGGCTGGCCTTCCGGGATGCCAAAGCAGCTGTTTCGGAAATCAGTGCGGAAGAAAAACTGTTTGATCTGCGCAGCCGGCAGTCCGATTTTGTGGAAAACAGCTTTGATCCCATCATGGCATATGGTCCGCATTCGGCCATGTGCCACTATAGGGCTACCTATGAAACCGATGTTCAGATTCAGGATAAGGGCATGTTCCTGACCGATTCCGGCGGCAATTACCTGACCGGCACAACCGATATCACCCGCACCATCTGCATGGGCAGCCCGACCCCCCGGCAGATCCGGGACTATACCCTGGTACTCAAAGGGCATATCGCCGTGGCAGAAGCCTTTTTTCCCCAAGGCACAAAAGGGTTCCAGATCGACACCCTGGCCCGGCAGTTTTTGTGGCAGCAGGGCATGAATTTTGGCCATGGCACCGGCCATGGGGTGGGGTTTTTTCTGTGCGTCCATGAAGGCCCTGCCAGGATCAGCCCACACCCCGTGGATGTGGCCCTGGCGCCCGGCATGCTGCTGACCAATGAGCCCGGGGTGTACCGGGAAGGGGCATACGGCATCCGCCTGGAGAACATGGTGCTGGTGACAAAGGCCCAAAAAACGCCATTCGGTGCCTTTCTGGCCTTTGAAAACCTCACCTGGTGTCATTTTGAACGTGGCCTTGTGGACACTGCCTTGCTCACGCCGGCGGAAAAGCAGTGGATAAATCAGTATCACCAGCAGGTGTTTGACCTACTTTCCCCCCATCTGGAACCTGCTGTAGAATCCTGGCTTAAAGAGAAAACCGCCCCCCTGTGATAAAAAATACGGCTGTTACCCAACAGGCATGTATCCGTGTGCCCTTACAGCGGAGTGCCTTGTGCATCTAACTTTCTGTCAAAAAACATGAAAAAGAGAAGGGGAAACCAGGTTGCGGGTTTCCCGCGTTAGGTTATCATGGTGTCTTTGCAGGTTATGGTGTGATTGTTCTGATAGGGAAAATCGATTTTTTCAATGGATCTGATATATTTCTGGTATGTTGTCAGGTAAAATGACAATGGCCGGGAAAAATGTATTCCCAGGATGCCGTCCACAAACAACCGGCTGATAAACTGTTCATGCGCAAGCATTTTTTGTGCCTGGAAAAAAATGGTCTTTTCTTCAGGGGTGAGCTGTGAAACCATCTCCACAATGGACATTCTCCCCCTTGGCAAATACATCCAGAAGTAAAACAGGTCCAGAGAATGGATAATGACCATGACAGCAAGGTCTTTTGCCTCCGCGTTTCTGCCGGCAAAAAGGGTTTCCGGTTTTTCCAGAATTTTGAGTTCTTCGGTTTCCGGAAACAGCATTTCCAGTTTCGCATAGGTGTCGAACAGATCGGTAAACTTCTTGTTGACATCCCGCTTGCGCAGTTTCAGGTTCTGGAACCGGTCCACGGTGCCTTCTATCATGCCGGCAACGGTATCTGACGCTGCCTTGGAAATAATGGCCGCCCATGTCTGCAAAACCGTATTGACAGACGGGACGTTGAAAAAAGACAATACCATACCGATGCCCAAGTTAAATACCAGTGCAACCGGTATGGAAAGGATACTTCTGAAAAAGTTTCCGGTTACCATGGCTTTGGGAAGACCGCGAAAGGCATTGTGGGTTGAGAGGTATACGCCGTTGGCAAAAGCCATTGCCGTATACAATGCAAACGGGCTGGTCTGCATGTTGATGCCAAAGGTGTTGTCAAGCAGTAGGGTTTTGATCAGATAATCCAGAAGGGGTACGGAAAATCCAGTAAAAAAAAGGGCATCCGTCAACCTGTCCCAGCTGACATAATTGTTCCATTTGGTCAAAGAAGAGCGCTTGATC
>Ga0102940_1002561_pt1 | contig 10851 bp, 11 predicted proteins | sample SalPonR2_C_D1_MG_FD_78215 | JGI IMG/M metagenome (GOLD analysis project Ga0102940, IMG submission 78215) | Salt pond soil microbial communities from South San Francisco under conditions of wetland restoration - Salt Pond MetaG R2_C_D1_MG | ecosystem: Environmental > Aquatic > Marine > Intertidal...
AATAACTTCCGGAAGGGTATATTCAACAGAGACGGCAACAATATTTACCCTTGAGGTCATAATCTCCCGCACGGTGGTATTTCCGAACTCAATCACATTTTCAATAATCTCACGTTCATCCACTTTTATTGACCCCTCTTTCTCCCCCATTTTAGCCATTGTTTTAAGGTCCTGGGCAGTCATCTTGTTATCCGGTTTCGGTAGATTTTTTTCGAGACTCAAAGTGGTATTAGCGATCAGTTTAGATACGGGCCCCATCAATATGAAGTTTACGTAGACAAACGCACTCATTCGCCTTGAAGTTTTAAGGGGATTATTGATAGCTATGATCTTGGGAGTGATTTCACTGAGAATAAGGATCATAAACGTAATAACAATCACCTCAACAGCATAAACTATTGTCTGCGGCATACCGTAATAAATGGCTATTTTCCCGGCGATAACGGCAGCCAGAACAGATGTAACAATATTTGCAACCGTATTGCCAATTAAAATAGTCGCCAAAAGGCGTCGGGGCTTATCAAGCATCATTACGATTCTGCGATCGCTTGTGGCATGCTCACTATTTTTTTTGAGATCGCTTAATTGATTAACCAGCGAGAAGAAGGCAACCTCTGACCCGGAATAGAGGGCGCTGATAAATAGCCCCAAAAGCATAACGGATAACTCAATAGAAAGATCCGTAACACTAAGAGTGCTTACCTGATCAGAAAAAAGAAAGAACACCAGCTTTAACTGAGCAGTAAAAGTACCCGGAGGTTCGTCAATCGTTTCCAATAATGAAATATTTGTTATCGATTAAGTAAAGGTATTATTAATAAAAAAAGGTGACAGACAAACATTTTGCCGTCACCTTTTGAAGGTACAAAAGTTCTGATTGATTAAAATGGTAAATCGTCGTCCATATCATCGAAAGAACTATCAATTTCGGCCGTTTTAGCCGGTTTTTGTGGTGCAGACGAATTGCCGCCACCCATAGGCGAGTCGCCGCGGCTATCGAGCATCTGCATTGTTAAGGCTTTTATTTCGGTTGTGTATTTTTTCTGCCCGTCTTTGTCTTCCCATTCGCGGGTTTGAATCGGACCTTCAATATAAACAAGAGAGCCTTTGTTAAGATACTCCTGGCAAATTTCTGCCGTTCTGCCCCAGGCAACTATTCTGTGCCACTCTGTTCGTTCCTGGTATTCACCATTTCTGTCTTTGTAACGCTCATTTGTTGCAAGAGAGAAATTAGCAACGGCCGTATTCGATTGTGTATATCGTACTTCTGGATCTTGTCCCAGTCTTCCGATTAACATAGCTTTATTTAATGAACTCATAATCTGTTCCTCGTTTTTTTGTTAATGTTCTATATATAAGAACCGAAAATTTCAAATCCCTTACAGAATTTTTTTATCTGAGTGCATCTTCGAGTTCTAGTGAGGCATCACTTCCTTCGTCTCTGTACTTAATAATAATGGGACAAGAGACACTTAAACCATGTGAACGAGCCCACTCATTTCCGGCCGGCCTGGTTCCCGGAACTACTACAGCCCCTTCTGGAATAGAAGCCCCCTTACCGAGCACCACTTTGTTCACACAGTCATACACAGGCACTGATTTGGATAGAGTAACACCCGGTGCAATGACAGCTCGTTTTTTTACTAGGATTCCCTCCACAATAACGGCCCCTGCCCCAACAAAACAATCATCTTCTATCACTACGGGGCTCTGGCCAACGGGCTCAAGAACTCCGCCGATCTGTACTCCAGCCGAGAGATGAACATTTTTCCCAATCTGTGCACAAGATCCCACCAGCGCATGGCTGTCAATCATGGTGCCTTCATCCACATATGCGCCAATATTCACGTACGCGGGCGGCATAATAACTACACTGTTTGCAACGTATGCGCCCCTCCTTACCGATGAACCACCGGGTACAAGCCTCACGCCGTCGGAGGCATCAAACATTCTTGGCGGTATGTTCTCCTTATCAACAAACCCTTCATAAATTCCACCGTATTCAACATTTTTCCCCGCTTTGAAAGCTGCTAAAATCGCCTCTTTTACATCCGTATTCGCACTCCAGTATTCGCCATCGGGTTCAGCCGCACGAACGGTTCCATTTTCAAGTTGATCGAGAATTTTATTCCAGTCCATTATATTGTTTATTGTTGATTAAACCAGTTAGTTATGTTTATATCCGCATCTGAGAGCAACTCACTGGATGGTAAATCTGCCAGTGAAAGAGGCAGACGCACGAAAGCGGATGTTATTATATTTTTTTGATGTAGTAATGATTTTGCGGGTACCGGATTTGATGCAGAAAAAAGTGTTGCCACGGCTTCTTTCCACACAGGAAAGATCGATCCAACATTCCCACTTAAACAGAGTTCCACATATTTTTTTGTTTCAACGGGCCACACATTCGATGAAACTGAAACAAGTCCCGAGGCTCCGGCATTCGCGAAGTATGGCATCAGGGCATCATCGCCGCTAAAAATTGGAATATTGGGTGCAGCCATCCGGAATGCTTCAAAATCGGAAATACTGCCGCTGGCTTCCTTTAGAGCCCGACAGTTTGGGTGTTTGCTCAGCCGCCCAAAAACTTCTTTTGACAGTCGAGTACCCGTTCTGGAAGGAATATTATAGAGCATGCACGGTTTTTCAGACTGATCCATCAATGCTGTAAACCACTCAAATTGTCCTTCGCTGCCGGGTTTGGCATACAGCGGATTCACCAATAAAAATGCATCAGCACCGGTGGCATTTCCAAATTCAATCCACTTTTTCTGTGCATCAGCCTGAAATCCCCCCACTCCGATCATCCAGGGGACAGACGGATTGTAGTCGTCTATAAATTCCACAATCTCTTTTTTTTCTGAGTCGTTCAGTGCCAAGCCCTCGCCAGTGCTTCCGATTACCAGTATACCGTTTCCGGCTTCTTCCTGTAGTTGAACCAATTTTCCCAAATCGGAAAAATTTACATCTCCGTTTTGATTCATAGGCGTGATAAGTGCGGTCCAGAGAGTGGTTAACATGACTAAAGATTTTTATATGCTTTATCAAAAAGATCGGAAAATGGATAGACGCCTGGTGAAATGTAAGGATGTGCAAGCAGATAATTTGCCGCCCATACGGCTCCCTCTGCAAATAGTGAACGGCTATGAGCCTCATGTTCCAGCCGTATCGATTCCATTGCAGTCTTTATATGAAGATGATGGGTTCCCTTTACATCTCCCTGGCGGTCGGATGAAATATGGGCCTCCTTTCCCAACCACTCCTGCCATGAGAGAGCTGTGCCGCTTGGAGCATCTTTTTTATCTTTATGATGAACTTCATGAATATGAAATACCGGGTCAGCCAGCAGATCGGATCCTTTTCCCAAAATATTGAGCGCTTTTCTCACCATGTTCATACCCAAACTGAAGTTTGAACCTAGAACCCATCTTGCCTTCGCCTCTTTTACCCTATCTGATAGATCTTCGGGCCATTGATAACCGGTAGTTCCCCAAATTGCAGGAATTCCTGCCTCCAGTACCGTTTTCGAAACGTCCGCTGCTGCTGAACCGGGCACAAAAATAATGGCAATATCGGTTTTTCTAAGTGCATCAGCAGTTGCAGGGTTTTCGCTGTTAAACGGCACTGTCACATCTCCCAAAAGATCTACGACGGCACCACCCGTTTTTCCCGTTCCGATTACAGAGTATGTTATTTGATCTTTTTTTTCCATTTTTAGCTATTCAATAAATCGTTTATGTAGTTTTTTTATGACGTTTTCCGCTTCTTTTTCTGATACCAGAAAACAAAGATTATGAGAACTTGCACCGTGGCAAATGAGTCGTACATTTATCTCTTCAAGTGAACCAAACACCGGCCCGCTTAAACCTGCCGTGGCATCAAGATTATTTCCCACGAGCGCGATCAGTGATAGATTTCTGGAAATCTCAACTTCACAAAATTGTCTGAGTTCTTCCAGCACCCGGTCTGTAATTTTTTGATTCCCGGGAGCGCTTATGTCTGAATCGAGCGTAAGCGCAACACTCACCTCACTCGTCGTTACAAGATCTACACTGATTTTATGCTTCGACAGTATCTCAAATATTTTTGCCAGAAAGCCGTAACGGTGCAGCATATCAAGGCTATGGAGAGTTAGCAACGTTTGATTTCGCCGAAGGCTGATTGCCCTAATTACCGGTTTACTCTTTGTATCCCTCATGATCCATGTTCCCGGCTTATTAGGCTCAATACTCGACCCAACATATACTTTAATATTTTTTCTGATGGCCGGTACCACCGTAGCCGGATGCAAAACCTTGGCTCCAAAAACCGAAAGCTCTGCCGCTTCATCAAAACTAATTTCGGTGATGGGCCTTGCCGTGGCTACAATTCGGGGATCGGTTGTGTAAACGGCTGTAACATCTGTCCATATCTCCAGCACGTCTGCATCAATCGCCTCTGCAAAAAGTGCAGCAGAGTAGTCGCTACCCCCTCGCCCCAATGTTGTTGTTTGCCCGGCCTCGTTGGAACCAACAAACCCCTGGGATACCACTTTCCTTTCACCCAGTTTTGCCGTTAAATACTCTTCAGCTTCCCTGCTTATTGCTTCGATGTCCGGTTCAGCACTGCCAAACATCGAATCGGTCTTAATAATCTGACGTGCATCCACCCAATCCACCGGCATCTCGTCACTATTATTCAGCAGGTCTGCAAATATTCTGGATGAGAGCATCTCTCCAATCGCCAAAATTTCATCGGTAAGTGATGGAGTGATTATCTGTTTTTTTGATGCAATAGCGGCCAGTTGATCGATCAGGGTAACTACTTGTTTACGGCTATCAGCAGAAACGTCGAGGTCTTCACAGATTTTTAGATGTTTCTGCCTTATCTGTTCCGTAATTGCCTTTCGATGCTCAACCGAGCGCTCGGTAATAAACTCGGTAAGTAAATTGGTTGTGCCGGATGTGGCGCTTACAATTATTACCTTTTTATCCGGGTCGTTTTTTATAATTGATGCACAGCGTTTCATCGCTTGAGCATCCGCCATGCTTGTACCGCCAAATTTGGCTACTTTAATTAAATCAGGCATTGGAAAATCTTAGAATTTTGGTTGCTCAAAAAATAACTAAATTTTATCCCATTATTGGACTCATTTGTGTTCTAATCTATCATTTTTTGATAACTCATAGGGAATTAGCTGTTCTTTATTCACTTTTACATTAACCACAGCAAAACGTTTCCTCATTGAAGCTTTTTCTCATATATAGTTTTTTGATAAAATTTTCGTAATTTAATGTTCTGTTTTAGAAAACAGACACCTATCAGATTCATTGTAAATTTAACCAGAAGAAACCGGGTGATTTTTTATGCCGAGTGGAAAAAAAAGAAAACGTTCAAAAATTGCGAAGCACAAAAGAAAGAAACGTCTTCGCAAAAACAGACATAAGAAGAAAAAGTAGATAGCGGTTTAATCATTTTTAAAGGGTGCAATTGCACCCTTTTTTATTTCAGGCTGCTTCTACAATTACGCTTTCATCAGCAATTTTGATAATTTTATTCGCCTTATATAAAAGATGTGCAAGCTTCCGCGATACATATTCGTGAACTTCATTTAAGCTGTTCAGTTCACCGATAGAAAATTGAAAATAGGAAAGCAGGTTAATCGCCGTTAAATACTTTCCCTGATCATCACCATCGATCTCTATATGCCAGCGGGTGATAATATCATCAGATAATAGAAGTTCATTTACCTTTCGGCTTACCCTGTCCATCCATTCGCTCGCTGCAGAAATGCGCGAATCTTCGCTCCCGGATATGTTTTTCGGCTGACACTTCGCAACATCGAAATGCCAAACCAATTCGATATCGATAGATGGTGAGACATTTACATCTGTAAGATGTTTAGATTTAAGGAAAGGGTGACCTTCTGTTCCATCCAGACAAACAGCGAGATTGGCTTCGCGAAAACTGTCCCAGTCAAAATTGATGGACATGTGGGTAAGGTGCCGGGTTGCATGTGAGAGGTCAACAACGATTTCAAGGCCTGCAGCGTTAATTTTGGCTTCTTCCCACGTTTTAAATGTTGTAACGTTTATATTTCTCTTGGATAAGGTTCTGTCTATTCTGTTTACAACGGACTGAAAAATTGGATACTGCATAAATTATTTTTGATTAATGTCTGTTTACATAACAATCACTTAGATGAATAACTTTTACACTTTAATATATTTAACAGAAGAACTAAAAGCCAAATGTACAGGCGCGAATTTTCAATATAGTCTCTCTCCTCATAAAGATGTTTGGGACGCATACCTAATTCGTAATGGTAACCCTTTTCGTGTCCGTTTTTCTGCTCACTCAGCTGAAACCGCTCTGTTTCCCGACAAATTTCGACCGGCAAAAAAGAGCAACATCACCCATTTTTTTAATGACCTTGAACAGAAAGAAATTACCGATGTAACCCTTGCCGAAAATGACAGGTTTATAACAATTCATTTCCATTCCGATTTCAAACTGATTTTTCGGCTTTTTGGAAATCACCCCAATGTATTCATGGTAAAAGAGGGACAAATTTCAGACTCTTTTAAAAATCCGGATGACAATATTGGCCAAAATGAGCCTGCGCCAAGAAAAGCACCCCAACAAAAAGAGTTAAAAGAGAACATGAACGCAAAACAGGCCATACTGGCTACCAATATTAAATTTCCGAGGCATCTGATAAACCATGTCATTGATCATTATGAACTGGATGAAGCAACTCCACAGAAGTGTCGTGAAATTACCAGGAAACTTACAAACGCTATCCTGGAACGTCCCGAATACCGAATAGCTTCGAGTGGTAATATATGTCTTGTCCCGGATGATCTGCTTCCTGTTTCAAATATTAAAAAAACAGAAACCATTTCTGAAGCCATTCGGTATGTCTACTACAAAACGTCGGAACAACGACGTCTTTCATCGAAAAAGAGTACCATTGAACCCGCATTGGATAAGCAGTTTAATAAACTCAGTTCGATTATTGAGCAGCTAAAGCAGGCCGACAAAGGGTTCGACAGAGCCGAAAAATATGAGCAGTATGGACATATTTTAATGGCTCATGCCCATGAAGAGGTTGAGCCGGGAACCGGTAAAGTTGAGTTTGAAAATTTTTACGATCAAAACAGGAAAGTAACCATTCCCGTTAAGCCTCATCTCTCATTAGCTGAAAACGCTCAGTACTATTACGAAAAATCCTCTGACACTCTAAAGAACATTGAGGAATCGAAACGAAGGCTTAAAGAGGCTCAGGTAGAGATCAGAAAGGTTGAGGATCTGAAAAAGTCTTTCCAGAATATTGAAAAGGTTTATGAGTTTGAAGAGTGGTTCAGTGAACATGAAGATGAACTTATAGCAACGGGTGTTCTTTCAAAGGCATCTGGAAATGAGTCTCTTCCTTTTCGGCGGGCACACATTGATGGATATGAAATCTGGATTGGCAAGAACGCAAAAAGTAATGATCAGCTTACCACAGCCGCCCATAAAGAAGACGTATGGCTCCATGCCCGAGGTGTTGGCGGTTCGCATGTAGTGATAAGAATGGACAATCAAAAAGAGATGCCCCCTAAAAATGTTATTTTGAAAGCGGCATCCATAGCAGCCTGGAATTCCAAGGCAAGGGGCTCGGGCCTGGCACCCGTCATTGTTACAAAACGAAAATATATCACGAAACCGAAAGGCGCACCCGCCGGCACCGTTCGCGTTATGAAAGAGGAAGTTGAAATGGTACCCCCGAAAAAATTCAGTGCATAAATGAGTCGGCAGATAAAACAACCAATTTTTCTTTGCGGTATGATGGGAGCCGGAAAATCAACGGTCGGTCGTCCCCTGGCTAAAAAACTTCAGGTCTCCTTCTTTGATCTGGACCAAATGATTGAAGATCACGAAGAACTAACGATTCCGGAGATTTTTGAAGTTAAAGGCGAGCAAACATTCAGAACAATTGAAAGAAAACTGCTGATTGCACAAACCGAAGAGATGAAGGGTGTAATGGCTTTAGGTGGTGGCGCACTTCAGAATCAGCATTTGGTGGACCATATTAAATTGAATGGCTGGCTTGTATACCTGGAACCGCCGCTTGAAACGATTTTAGAACGCCTTCAGAACAGTTCAGGAAGGCCTATGATTTCTGAAGCAGATCATTCTGAATTAAAAAAAAGAATTCACACACTGCTGGAAGAGCGAACTCCGTTCTACACACAGGCTCATATAACCGTTAAAACCGTTACCTTATCTCCAGAAGAGATTGCAGATTCGATCATCAATAAACTTTCGTTTTATGAAAAGTAACATCACAGTTGAAACATCATCGGCAACCTACCCGGTTTTTACAGGCGAAAATATTTTAGCTGATGCACTGGCCTCTGTACTTAACGACTACCCAAAAGACACACTTTACCTTATTATTGATGAGAAGGTACAGAAAGCTCACCACAGACATATTGATACCGTTATCTCTCCTCTATTTGATAAACTGCACACTTTTGTCGTACCCAGTGGCGAGGCGAGCAAAACAGTTGGATTTTGGGAGAAATGTACCGGGTATTTATTAACCCATCAGGTTCGCAGAAACACACCCATAATCGTTATAGGCGGAGGTGTTACGGGTGACCTGGGGGGATTTGTGGCGGCAACCACGCTGCGGGGGGTGCCCTTTATTCATATTCCAACCACTCTCCTGGCCATGGTCGACAGTTCTATTGGAGGAAAAACGGGCATTAATTTCGAAACGGGCAAAAACCTAATTGGTTCTTTTAATCAGCCGGAGGCGGTTATTGCCGATACCGCTTTTCTTCAGACGCTTCCTGATAAAGAGTGGATAAACGGGCTGAGCGAAATTTTAAAATATGCCGCAATACGGGATTCATCCATTTTTGATGAAGCAAAGATTTTCACTGAACAGGACAAATCAAATATTGATCGGGTAAAATTACACTCCATCATTAATAAAAGTATTCGCATAAAAGCAGAAATTGTGAAAGAAGATGAGTTTGAAAGTGGCGTACGGGCCTATCTCAATTTTGGACATACCTTTGCTCACGCTCTGGAAAAGGCCTGTAAATTTAGTGAAATAAGCCACGGAGAGGCCGTATTTTTAGGTATGCTGGCTGCAAAAAAGCTGTCTGAAGAAATTTTCTCAGTACATTTAGGCGATCCTTTCGGTCCATTTAAGAAACTGTACTCGTTTAGCGTAGAAAAACAGAACTTCGATATGGACTCTTTGAATACCGTTATGAAGTCCGATAAAAAAAGAGTGGGAGAATATATAACATTTGTATTGTTACAAAACTGGCAGCAGCCAGTGCTTAAAACCGTTGCTGACCAAACCCTGATAAACAGAGCATGGAAAACGGCTTTTGAGGAACTATAACATAAAATTACTGCAGAAACTACGTTGATACTTCGATTCATACATAAATTATGGACACTTTTCTGGCGCACGGTTTTTGTGCTCGCAGGAGTGCTTTCTGTAATATTGTTGCTCACTGTGGGGATTCTGCAGATTCCGCAAAGCAGACAGTACATTAGCAATGAAGTAGAAAACGCTTTTCGCAATAACTATAACGGAGAGCTGTATATCGGGGAATTTGACGGAATTCTTCCCTTCTCGGCCACACTTAAAGATGTACGATTTACACTACCGGATGATTCCACAAACACTGTGCTTCGCTTTGAGGAAGCATCCGTAAAAATAAGCTGGTGGCAGCTGTTGCAGCAAAGTGTGGAAATCACATCTTTCGATGTATCTGAGCCTGTCGCTAATATCACCAAAATCGAATCTAAGCTTAATATTCAGACCCTCTTCACACGGACCACCGAAAGAAATCAGTTCGCAGAAGAACCTGAAAGATCCACTGCACTCATTCAGAATCTGAGCTTTTTTGTACCCGAAATTACAGTTAGCAACGGTTCTCTATACTTAGATGAAACCATTCAGATACCGGAAAAAACCGGACTCACTACACCGCTGCAGGCAGAGAATATTAATATCGACGTATTCATCGAAGTATCTGAAACCCAGCTCTTTTTCCAGTTGGCTCAATTCGAGGCCGACCTGCCCGGCACATCCTATAATTCCCTGGGAATGAGGGGGCAATTTTATAACGATGGCGAGTTTTTTGAATTGAACCGGTTTGAAGTGCGAACGGATATCGGAAATGCTGACTTTAGTTTCGAAGCTATACCCGTGAATATTCGGTCAGACAGTCTCACAAAACAGTTTCTGGAAGCAGATTACGGTTTTGAAATTACGAGAAGCTCTCTCAGTACAGAGCTCATACAGCAGTTCCTCCCGGGTTATCCATCTTTTAATGATGATTTGGTTTTGGAGCTGCAATCTGAAGGCGACGCGTCGCAATATTTTATAGACCGATTCCAGGCCAATATAGGTGAGTCTTCGGTTCTGATTTCAGCAGAAGCCCGCTCCATTTTTGATTCATCAGCTACTATAGAAACACGGCTTGATAATGTTGTCATTCATCCAAATGAACTTGCATGGGCCTCAGAAACATATTTCAATAATGACGTTGATCTCGAGCATTACCAGTTGAGCACGATTCGCGGGGAGCTGCAGGCCAGCCGCAGCTTTATTGAGGCTGATTTTTTAGCTGAAACCGAAGCCGGGTCAGTAGAGCTCGATGGTGCCCTGGAATTTGCCGATACCACCGCGTACAACTTTAATTTCGAAGTAGACTCACTCGACATTACTCCTTTTGTGGGCGATTCGGTCCGAAACTCCCGGCTGCAGGGAGGTATTACGCTGAATGGAACGGGATTTGGTGAAAACGCCGAGTTCACAAGCCGGCTTAACCTGAGCAGAAGTGTGATTTTAGGAAC
>Ga0102940_1002562_pt1 | contig 10850 bp, 7 predicted proteins | sample SalPonR2_C_D1_MG_FD_78215 | JGI IMG/M metagenome (GOLD analysis project Ga0102940, IMG submission 78215) | Salt pond soil microbial communities from South San Francisco under conditions of wetland restoration - Salt Pond MetaG R2_C_D1_MG | ecosystem: Environmental > Aquatic > Marine > Intertidal...
ACTGGTTCTGTGTAAATTTTTTGTAATAAAGCTTTTCAAGATTCTCAATTAGCCCCGAAGCTGATTCGGTAACCCAAATGGGTTCCAGGTTTGACTGGGTTCCGGGATAAAGCATTAAGGCTTTTAAAGGCAGAGAGGCAGAAGCCGAAGAGTCAATTTGAGATACGAGAGAAAGAGCAGAGGAGGTAATATCATCAAGAAAGGGGATATACTCTGATTGGACAACAGAATTGATCGTTGCATTTTCCGCGGGAATGACTACAAATGGGGTCTTTTCTGGAACTGCCTGGTGCCAGTTTTTATCCGGTAAATTGCCGCAGGCATGCAGTAGAAATACGGGCAACAATAGCACGCTGCATTTTAAGAGACGAAGCATAGGGGTGTTTTAAAATTTCTCAGTAATAATATTTTGTAAAGGCTGTTAATATTATAGCTTATAGTTCAAGAATGAAAAGTATTTTTGAATTATATCCATTCTGGAAGACGGTACAAAGGTAACAATTTTAGCGTAAATGAATTTTCTGAATCCGTTTTTTTTACTGGGGATCCTGGCAGTTGCGGTACCGGTAATTATTCACCTTATCAATTTGAGGAGGCCTCAAAGAGTACAGTTCTCTACGCTCTCATTTTTAAATGAGCTAAAAAAGAGTACGATACGCAAAATCAGAATCAAACAGTATCTTCTGATGACACTGAGAGCGCTGGCTGTATTGTTCCTGGCACTGGCGCTGGCACGGCCCTTTCTACCTCCAACTCTAACCGGCTCCTCAGGTTCCGATACTCCTAAAGCCGTAGGCATTATAATCGACAATAGTGCAAGCATGGAACGAGTCGGTTCACAGGGGCCGCTTATTGAGCAGGCCCGGGAGGTTGCCAAAACCATTGTAGAGGGAGCTCGTCAGGAAGATCGTTTTATAGTTGCCGCAACGAATGGAGAGCAGTCTTCGATTACCCTGCAAAGCGCTTCAAGGGCTCTGGAAGCTATAGAAAAAGCCGAAACGCAAAATACCGGCAACTTTATTTCAGAAACCCTGGCACTCGTTTACGACCGGCTTCAGCAGGCACCTATGGAACAGGCTATCGTTTATTTAATATCCGACGGACAAAAAAGCCAGTTACAGAAGCTTGAGGATCTTGGAATTGAGAATCAGCCAGATACCAAACAAGTCTCTTTTCAGCTGGTTGAACTGGGCAATGCCGAACAGCAGAACCTGGCTATATCCGATATCAGTGTTAAGAGCCAGATGCTGAGCAGAGGGTCTCCGGTAACTCTGGGTGTTGAACTTGAGAATATCGGAGAGGTGGAAGCGGTGAACCAGTATGTTTCCCTGGAGATTCGGGAGAGAATGGCCGGACAGTACCAGGTAGAACTGCAGCCCGGTGAAAGCCGTGAGTTTCTCTTTGAAATAGTACCTGACCAAACAGGGGATATTCCCGGAAGGATTATCGTAGACGGTGATGAGGTTACCTTTGATAATTCACGTTACTTCGTGCTTAGAATTCCGGAAACAAGGTCCGTTTTACTGCTAACAGGACAGGCATCCGGCGCTAAAGATTTCAGGTCTTACCTGAATCCCGCCCTGGAAGCAGCTCGCAAAACCAATACGCAAATAGTTTTCACAGAGCAGCGGGTGGGAGAAGTTGAACAGGCTGAACTTGCTAATTATGATGTAATAGTACTCGATGGATTGAAAGAGGTGCCGGAGTACTGGTTCAGTGATCTGCAGCGATATGTGCAGAATGGCAAAGGCCTGCTCTTCTTTCCTTCCGAGCAGGGAGATGTCGGTAACTACAATGAATTCTTTCAGCTGTTCAATGCCGGAGACTACCGGAACATCATTGGAGAATATGCCTCATTTAAGGCGGTAGGTGAATTTGATGATCTGGTTGAAGGACACCCCATACTTGACGAGCTGTTTGAAAAGGAAGGTGATGAGCAGATTAGCCTTGACCTGCCGGAATTGTTCTTTTATTACGATTATGAGCCGCCTGATAATACCGGTTCCTATACCATCCTTCACTCACGATCTGATGAAGCGCTGTTGACAGAGCAGCGCTTTGGGGAGGGGAAAGTGCTTATCTCTTCCTTCGGAACCGATCCCGGGTGGACCAATTTTCCGGTTAATCCATTATTTGCCCCGTTATATTACCGAAGCGTACTTTATGCCTCTTCATCCGAACGTGGGGGCTTGGATCAGCATGTTTTGGGCCAGCGCTTTGAGTGGGAAGGCCCTCTTCAGAATCAGGGGGTTGAGATACAGAAAGGGGAAGAAACGGTTATTCCCGAGGTGAAGGGCATGCCGGAAGGCATAAAAGTGAGCTACCCGGCAAGGGAATGGACACCCGGAATAGTTACCATCTCCGCCGGTGAAGAAAAAAGATTGATTGCCGTAAATCAAAATATAATGGAATCGTACTTTGAAACGTTAACTAATTCGGATCTTGATAATTTGCTTTCAAAATACGTAACTATAAATAGTACTATCGATGCAAGCCGTATTTCTGAGAACAACCTGGAAGATCGGCTTAATGCGGCCAGTTTCGGCAAGGAAATCTGGAGCTGGTTTATCTGGGTAGCTTTAATGCTGCTCATTGCAGAAATGCTGGTATCTAAGTTATATAAAGCTGAAAATATGAATTGACCATGGTTCTTAGTTCAGAAATAATGATTACCCTCTGGGTGCTTTTAGGCATTTTCAGCCTGGTATCAACCGTGCTGGCGGTATCTACGCTTGTCAATGTGGTCAGGCTCAGAAATGTGCGTATGAACTGGAAAGCCGGCAAAATGAAAGGCTACCCCCTTTTTTCAACTCTATTCCTTGGTGTAAATGTTTTACTGCTTGGTATCGGTTTTTACCGGGAGTCTATTCAAGAACTTGCAATGGCTTCCGTGTACATGGTTCTGGCTTTAGGCTGGTTTATCACCAGTTACCTGGCTTCTAAGCGTTATGTGACCAATCACGGCATTGTAAAGAATGTAAATGACCCCGCTCAAACCATAGCCTGGCACCAGATAAGGGATTTTGTAGAAGAAGAGGGACAAGGCGGAACACGGTTCCTGTTTATCTACTCCGAACCCTCCATGGATAAACCCGGCAAGATACTCAGGCTCAATCTACATGTTCCTCACAGGAAATTGCCCGATTTTAAAAAATTAATTTCACATAAACTCGGACGACGTATAACTTGTTATGAAACGGAATCAATCAAGGTAGAGCATTTTGACTGATTCAAAGGGGATATTTGTTTCCCGGTAACTGTCATCAATTCATCTTTTTAGCCAAACTCATTTGTTAGAAGAAGTACAAAATTCAGACATAGAGCAGGAAAAAGCACTTCTGGTAGGCGTTTACGGGCCTGAAACTCCAAGGATACAAGCGGAAGAGTATATTGACGAGCTTGCCTTGCTGACCGATACCGCCGGCGGTATACCGGTGGAGAAAATTCTGCAGAACCGCACCCACCCGGATCCCTCTACCTACATAGGCAAAGGCAAGCTGCGGGAGCTGAAGCAGATGGCCGGATCTCGCGATATCGGAACCATCATTTTTGATGATGATTTATCACCGACCCAGATACGAAATGTGGAAAAGGAGACCAAGGTGAAAGTTCTGGATCGAAGTGGGCTCATTCTCGACATTTTTGCCAGCCGGGCAAAAACGGCGGCTGCTAAAACACAGGTAGAGCTGGCCCAGCTTCAGTATCTTTTGCCACGGCTTACGCGCTTCTGGTCACACCTTTCCAGGCAGCAGGGCGGCATTGGAACAAGAGGTCCCGGTGAAACTCAAATTGAGACCGACAGAAGGCTGGTTGACAAGCGCATATCCACACTTAAAGACAAGCTCGAAAAGCTTGATAAGCAGCGAAAAACCCAGCGGAAGGGCCGTTCTAATATGATTCGCCTGTCGCTGGTAGGGTACACCAATGCCGGGAAATCGACCCTGATGAATGCCCTCACGGATACCAAAGTGCTCACGGAAGACCGACTCTTTGCTACCCTTGATTCTACCGTAAGGCGTTTTGATCTGGCTAATTATGATATCCTGCTTTCCGACACGGTTGGATTTATCAGGAAGCTTCCGCATAACCTGATTGAAAGTTTTAAATCGACGCTTGATGAGGTGCGCGAATCGGACATTCTGCTGCACGTCGTCGATGCCTCTTCTACAGTGATAGACGACTATATAACCGTTGTGGAAGAGACTCTTGAGGATCTTGAGATTAAGGGTAAGAAGATGCTCATGGTCTTTAATAAGATAGACAAGGTGCAGCCTGCAGAAATTGCCGAACTGAAGGCAGTATACCCCAATGCGGTGTTCATTTCAGCGGAACGGGGAATTGGCCTTGATAAGCTTGAAGACAGAATCCGGGAACTTATTGAAGAAGATTTTGTTACCAAAACAATGAAAATACCCGTTTCGAAATACGAAGGAGTGGCTTTTATACACCGTGTGGCCAACATTCACAGTGAACAGTACGTAAACTCCAGTGTAAAGATTAAATTCAGTATTGCAAAAGAAGATTTAATGAGATTGAAAAATATGCTAAACAATATTGATTCTCCCGAGTCAGTTGTTTAAATACAAGGAGTAAGAAAAAAATTAACATCTATGCTGGCTAAACAAGCACTGAATACCGAAATAGAGCCACTATATGGCGATGACGCCATATCTGAAGCAATACGCCGTATGGAGGCTTTGGAAGTGGCCAGCCTACCTGTGGTTGATGATACCACCGGCAAGCTCAGGGGCCAGGTTTCCCTGCAACAGCTTGAACATGCCGAAAGCGACCGGTCTGTTTCTGACATGGAGATGGATAAGCCGGTTAAGATTTATGACGAACAGCATATTTTTGAAGCCGCACGCCTAATGCTTCAGTACGAAATGAGGCTGCTCCCGGTCGTGGACAAGGAAAAAACCTTTATCGGCTACCTGGGCAAGACCAAAGTGCTTGAATCGCTTACCCACATGCTCAATCTTGCCGAAACGGGTTCTGTTATTACCGTCGAGCTCAAGCAGCGTGATTTTACACTCACTGAAATTGTACACTTAATTGAGTCGGAAGGGGCAAAAATATTAGGCATTACCGTAGAAACGCCGGATGTACAGGCCGGAGTTTACGAAGTTTCCATCAAGTTGAATCTGCGGGATATATCCAGGGTAGCCGCTACCCTTAGGAGACATGAATACACGGTGCTTACCGATTCGAGCAATGAAATTCTTGGTGTGGACGTAGAAACCCGGGCTGACGAGCTTATCAAATATATGGATATGTAATATCCTTTTAATTTCTTTTCCTTTCCCGGGTTTTTGCGGAACAAAACATCTATTCTTGATATATTCACTAGTAAACAGAAACGGAAATTTTATTACCGCTAATGCTTCGAGCCCGATTACTTTCATTTCTCCTTGCGCCGGCTTTACTCTTGATACCCTTACTTACAACCGCACAGGAAATTCAGAAGCCGGCTGTCCATGAATATGAGCAGGGCATTGCCCTTTTTGATAAAGGCCTTTACGAACAAGCGGTCGGGGAGTTTGAAAATTTTATTGATGGCCATCCGGATCATGAGCTGGTAACTTCGGCCAAATTCTATAAGGCCCGTTCACTGGGTAAAGCGGATTCCGTGAATATAGAATCCTACTATGAAGACTATATCCGGAGCCATCCCAAAGAGACCTTTTCACAGAAGCTGCTGTTTGAACTGGCACAGCGATCGGAAGAGAAAATGCAGTACGATAAAGCCATCTCTTTCTACAAACGCTCTTTAGACTATGGAATGAGGGACAAACAGGCGGCCGAAGTTAACTACTGGATTGCGGAAGATTATGTTTCCATGGGCAACAAGCAGCAGGCACGCTCCCGATTTCTTCATCTCGCTGACAATTATCCCGAATCATCATGGGCGTCCAAGGCATTGTATGCCCGCGGAAGGCTGTACCTCAGCGAGAATAAATATGACTCTTCCTCGGTTGCTTTTGAACTCTTAAAAGAACGCTATCCCAATGACGAAATTACACGCCGCATCGGTACGGCACTGGGAGAATCTTATTATCAGCAGGGAGAATACAAGAAGGCCATAGATGCCTTTATAAATGCGATGCCTTACCTGGATGGTGATTTAAAATCAAAAGCCGTATTCCTGATCGCTGAGAGTCATAACTATCTGAGAAATTTTGATGAAGCCTCTAAGTATTACCTCCAGTACATCAATCTGGAGAAGGGGACCATGAATGAGCGAAAGGCTCATTACGGGCTGGGCTGGGTCTATCATAAGCAGGAAATTTATCACTGGGCTTCGGATGAGTTTGAAAAAGCGGTAAAGGGCGATGATGAACTCGCCCGCAAGGCCCTCTATTACAAGGCGGTTAATGAAAAGCTGGGAGGACGTTACCCCGCGGCAATTGAATCTTTTCGCCGATTCGGAGAGCTATATGAAACCGGACTCTGGGTTGAAGAGGGTTACTACGAATGGGCTATCACCGCTTTTGAGCTGGGCCAGCACGGTGAATCTATTGAAGTACTGCTATCATTGGTAAGAGATGAAAGTGAATTGAAATGGCCCGGTAAAGTGTATACGCTGCTGGGGGAATCTTATTTTGCAAACAAAGAATACACAAGGGCGCTTCAGGCTTTTGAAGCGGCTGAAAACAGTGCGGATATCGATCCGGCTGTAAAACTTCAGGCCCGTTTTCAAAAAGCCTGGGTGCAATACCGTAATCAGGCTTACGAACAGGCCCAGCCCACATTTGAGCAGGTATATAACGCCGCTCCAAATACCAAGGTAGGTAAGGAAGCGCTCTTCTGGAGTGCCGATGCCCATTACCAGATGCAACAGTTCGGCCCGGCAAGCAACCGCTTTGCAGCCTTCATCAGGCAATATCCTGACCATGAACTGATCGGGGCAGCCTATTATTCGTTGGGCTGGAGCTATTTTCAGATGGGTTCATTCGATAAAGCAATCTCACCGCTCAAGGAGTTTCTGGATAATTATGAGCCGCCTGAAATTGCCCTCTTCCCTTATGATACGGACACACGCCTGAGGCTTGGCGATTCGTTTTATGCGGTTGGCGACTACGAAGGTGCCATCAAAACCTATCAGGAGGCAATAGGAGCGGAGCCCGGCGGAGATTATGCCATGTTCCAGATTGCCAACTCCTACTATCGTGCCGAGAATACCTATGAAGCAGTGACAACATTCCGGAAATTTCTGCGCATTTACCCCTACAGCCGCCTCAAGGAGCAGGCTCAATATAATATTGCCTATATCTATCTCAATTCAGGCAACTATACCCAGGCCATTGAGGAGTTTCAGACCGTAATCAACAAGTATCCGAACACATCCTGGGCGGCCCGTTCGCAGTACAATATCGGGGATGCCTATTACAATTCGGGTGAGTATCAAGAGGCGATTGAAGCCTATAAAACCGTCATGGAGAAGTATCCGCGAAGTGATTATATCATTGAAGCGGTGAACGGAATTCAGTATGCACAGCTTTCTGCCGGAAAAACCGATTCCAGTTCAGCGGTTCTTGAAGATTTTCTGGATGACAATCCACAGACCACTACGGCAGATCGTCTGAGATATAGACAAGCCGAGACTCTCTTGCAGTCCGGCGATTATGAAAGCGCTATAGATGAGCTCAGGCAGTATATCAGGATTACGAACAACCAGCAGCTGCTGCCGGAGGCCCAGTTCAGCCTGGCCAATGCCTATGAGCAGACCGGGCAAATTGACCAGGCAATGGAAACCTACAACCTCATCGTGGACAGCTATCCCCAGTCCGAGCGTGCGGCGCCTTCGCTGGCGGCCCTCGGCAGGCTGAGTTATAACCAGGGGCAGTACCGGCAGTCGGTTGATTACTTCAAGCAGCTGGGTGAGCAGGCACAGGGATATCGCCTTGAAGCCTATATCGGTATGGGTAATGCCCAGCTGGCCATGGATAATGTTTCTGAAGCCAAAAGCCAGTATGAATCGGCTTTGAATATAAACGGAAGTTTTGATCCGGCAAGAGTCGGGCTGGGAAGGGTAGCTCTGGAAAACGGACATTACGATGAGGCTGCAGACCGCCTGAATTTAGTCGCTGAGTCAAATACCACTGAAATCGGTGCGGAAGCGCAGTACCTGCTTGGCGTTGTGGAACAGGAGCAGCAGCAATTCAACCAGGCTCTCGAAGCGTATTCAAACGTGAAAGTGCTGTACCGTGCCTACGATGACTGGGTATCCAAATCCATGCTTAGAAGTGCCGAATGTTATATTCAGCTGGGTAACAGGGGGGAAGCGCGTAACACGCTGAATGAGATAGTAAAAAATTACCCGGGTACCGAAGAAGCCAGGAAAGCCCAAAGACTGTTAGACTCGGGTTCATAGATGAGCATAGATAAGAAAGTACGTCCGGCCAAAAAGCTGGAAGGGACTGTTGAGCTGCCTCCCGATAAATCCATATCCCACCGGGCGGCCATGTTTGCGGCCTTGCATGATGGTACCTCTCAGATAAGCAACTTTTCTTTAGCTGCCGACCCGCAAAGTACGCTGTCTTGCCTGCAACAGCTTGGTGTTGAAATAGAAGGAGAGGGGCAGGAGATCAGCATAAGCGGTGTAGGAAGATTCGGTTTTAAAGATCCGGAACAACCGCTCGATTGCGGGAACTCCGGCACGACCATGCGCCTGCTCAGCGGTATTGTAGGAGGAGCCGGGGTAAAGGGCACGCTTACCGGGGATGATTCGCTCTCTGCCCGTACCATGAAGCGCATAATTGATCCCTTGAGAGCCATGGGCATTGACGTGAGCGGAAGGGATGGAAACTATGCCCCCTTAAAAATCAGAAGAGAAAACCCGGTGAAGGCGCTGCATTTTGAGCTCCCGATACCGAGTGCGCAGCTTAAATCATGCGTACTGTTAGCCGGGCTGTTCGGAGAGGAATCTACCGAGGTCATTGAAACCCTACCCAGCCGGGACCACACCGAGCGCCTGCTGAAACTGCCGGTTGAGCAAAAAGGAGACCGGACAATTATCAGCAGCAGTTCATCCATCGCAATTCCTCCACAGAGTTACCGGATCCCTAACGATTTTTCGGCGGCAGCCTTCTGGCTTGTGGCCGGCAGCCTGCACTCCGGGGCGACTATCAGGCTGGCTAAAGTGGGTGTTAATCCCAGCCGGATTGCGGCACTGCAAATACTGCAGCAGATGGGTGCCGATATTTCTATTGAAAATGAGAATCGCAAAGCGGTTGAACCCTTTGCCGATCTTTCGGTGACAGGAAGTACCCTGCAACCGGTTACCATCACCGAAGATACTGTGCCGAACTGCATCGATGAAATTCCGATCCTGGCAGTTTCCATGTTATTTGCGGATGGGACGTCGCACATCCGGGGTGCGGAAGAACTCAGGCATAAAGAGACCGACCGCCTGTCGGCCATGGCTGAGATGCTGCAGAAAGCCGGCGCAGATTTTAAAGAGCTGGAGGACGGACTGGAGATACACGGGGACCCTGAGTTTATTCCGCAGCCCGCTTCCTATAACAGCTATCACGACCATCGCATTGCCATGTCGGCTGCTGTACTTGCCTTAAAAAGCTCAGGGCCTTCATTGGTAACAGGAGCAAAATGCACTGACATTTCATACCCCGGTTTCTGGGACGACCTCGCAATGCTGACGAATTGAGACAACAGGTGGCATAGTACCCGCAATTCTGACAAATTCATTTGCATAGATATGCTATAATGCCAATACGTCATAAATTTTGACGCGCTTACCTCCTTGGCATTGTGATTGCTCATATAAAAGTGAATAAGAATTAAACGGTAAACATATGAGCGAATTCACCATTGATATTGAAAAACAGTTGAGCAAACTGGGTAAGGATATACAGGACTTTGTCGAGCGAATTGTACCGCTGGAAGACAAAGGCCATGATTTCACCCCGGCTTGCGATATTGTAGAAAGCGAGGATGATTACAAAATCCTGATCGATTTGCCGGGTCTTACGAAGAAAGAAATTAATATTGCTCTTAAAGAGCATGTATTGACGGTAAAAGGCGAACGCAGTGAATCGCTCGGTGAAGAAGAGACCTATCGTCGACAGGAGAGAAGGTCCGGAGTTTTTTCACGGTCTTTTGCACTGCCCGAAAATGTTAACACGGCAGAAACCAGTGCTCATTTTCGAAGCGGTGTGCTGACAATATCAATGCCGAAATCGGATGTGCTTAAAGATTCTAAGTCCATCCCGATCAACTAAGCCGGCGGAAGTTGCGAGGGAGTTCTTCTCCAAATAGCACAGAGCAGAGCTCCTTCGCAACCAAGCACGAAATTTAGAATTTATCGAAAGAATTAAACATTTAATCAAAAATAAGAGATAAGCATTATGGGTAAAATTATAGGAATTGACTTGGGTACTACCAACTCCTGCGTTTCCGTAATGGAAGGGAACGATCCTGTAGTAATACAGAACTCAGAGGGTGGTAGAACGACTCCTTCAGTGGTTGCCTTCTCAAAAGATGGAGAACGACTCGTTGGAGCACCCGCTAAACGACAAGCTATTACCAACCCCGAAAAAACAGTCTCCTCTATAAAGCGATTTATGGGGCGGCTTTTCAACGAGGTTGAAGAGGAAGCCAAGCAGGCTTCTTATGAAATTGTTAAAGGCGATGACGGAACTGCTCGCGTAAAAATTGAAGATCGCAAATACGCTCCTCAGGAAATTTCAGCAATGATCCTTCAAAAGATGAAGCAAACTGCTGAAGAGTACCTGGGTGAAAAAGTTACGGACGCCGTTATTACGGTTCCCGCTTACTTCAATGACGCACAGCGTAAAGCGACACAGGAAGCCGGTGATATTGCCGGACTGAAT
>Ga0102940_1002563_pt1 | contig 10848 bp, 7 predicted proteins | sample SalPonR2_C_D1_MG_FD_78215 | JGI IMG/M metagenome (GOLD analysis project Ga0102940, IMG submission 78215) | Salt pond soil microbial communities from South San Francisco under conditions of wetland restoration - Salt Pond MetaG R2_C_D1_MG | ecosystem: Environmental > Aquatic > Marine > Intertidal...
ATTCAGATTAGAAACACTCAGATTAGAAACATTCAGATTAGAAACATTCAGATTAGAAACATTCAGATTGGAAACATTCAGATTGGAAACATTCAGATTAGAAACACTCTGATTAGAAACACTCTGATTAGAAACATTCAGATTGGAAACATTCAGATTGGAAACATTCAGATTGGAAACATTCAGATTGGAAACGTTGAGATTAGAAATGTTCAGATTTTGTACCCTCAGAAATCTTCTAACCCATTATACTAAGGGAAATATCATGCGCGTTTCAGATAATTGCAGCCGATCACGCCCGTTATTATCAATTCTCTGCTGCCCCAAAGAAGTAACTTTTCCCCCTGAATAGTCGGGTAAACTGACTTTCACTCAGGCTGAAAACCGTTCCTGGATTGATACTGGACATAACCAGGAATTGTCCGGCATTCCAATTCCACCCTTCCACATTGATTGTCTCCATGGCAGGACCAGACACTGAAAGTCTATACGGTGCCTCACCAGATGGTGCTGCAACACCTTCTTCGGCAAAGCTGCGACTGGAAAAGTTTTCAATCCCATCCATGTATGTCTCAAAGCTCGCAGAATCGGTTTTCATCCCATCCACAAACCACAGGCTGTCATTTTTTACCAGGCTAAATGAACTGTCGGCCGGATAAGTATAGTCCATTCTTGCCACAGCAGCTTCCTGACAACGGGTAATGGCCGTACTTCTAAATGCCCTTTGTCCTTCGCGAAGAAACATAGAAAGCATCCCCCGTACCTTATACACTTCTTCAGAATTATTCGGTCTTACAAAAGTAAACGTCTCAGGCTGACGCTGGTTCTGATTGCGTGGCTGACCAAAATCCATTCGTCCCACATACACATCTGCCAGGGTCTTATCACCCCCTGTCACCTGAACACGCACCCCGGCACTATCACCCACACTGAAATCTCCCCATGCATCTTTATTGCGCGATACAACCTGCAAGGCCTTCATACCCGACATCTCCTGAAAAAGCTGATCCATAGACATTTTTTCTGCATTATAACGATTACCATCAACCTGCAACATCCAGGTATCCTCTTCTCCTTTTTCTATTCTGAATGCGTTTTCTTCCGGGGGATATACCTGCACCTGTGTAACCTCTTCAGCATCAAACTGTACCAATTCACTACTGAAATTTCCCGCCGCTTTTTTATCTTCCGTTAATGTAGATACCAAAGCTATCACAATCAGTACCCCAAGTATGGACAATAAAATGATGAACCTTTTCTGCTTCATTTTTATACGATTATATTATTTACGTTCAAATTTCGTTTTTTAAATTACCATTAACCTGCCAAGACAAGTATTAAACATATCATTTGGCTTTGCTGTTAGTAAGCACCTATAAATAACCTTCTTTTACGACATTAGCGATCATAAAAACACCTAACTCCACTTTAAATTCATTCACCCCTCTGCAATTAACATTTTCAATTAACCACCCTCCAATTAACACCCTCCAATCTGCGAAGCCAAAATAACCAGCAATCTCTAAAGCTCGGCAGCCTATATGTCCAGGACCTCAAAACATCTCACCCCGCAACACATAATCCGCAACACGTAACCCGCAGCGCGCACCTCACAACGCGCCCTACTTCACATAATCGGTCTGCATCCGCTTAATCTTCCGTATACTCTGTACCTGCCAGCGATACACACCAATTAAAATAATCAATATGATCGGCAGCAGGAAGTTAAACCACTTTAGAAATGCCTTCTTACCATCTTCAATTTCATCAAGCGGACGCGATGTCACCTGCTTTGTACGTAACTGAATAAGCCCCGAAGCATCCGTCAGCCAGTCGATGGAATTTGTAAGCAGGTTCACATTATCCTGGTTCACCTGACCGCCATTACCGCGACTTTCATCATTCACAGCAAAATCACCATCTGAAAATACAACCATCTTTGATGCTCCCTGACCAGAGATATTGCCTTCAAGAGCTGCTCCAACGACCAATTCGGAATTTGGAAAATCCTGATCGCCCCATTGCTTCTGCGGATTTAAGTAAGTAGGCGCCGGAATTATCCCCGATTTACCAGACGTTAATGCCAACCCGGTTACTTTTACCGATGAGTCAACATTAAAATTAATGGGACTTGCAAAGCTGAAAATTGCCTGTTCAATACCGCTCGACACCGGATGGTCGTCGCTGAAATTGGAGATAATCGGCAAATAGGGAAACGGCACCTGGCGTTGCACCCTTATTCCTCCCATATTTTGCACCATACTAACCTGACCGCAATTTGCATCTACAACATACGATTGTTCCAATGTAATCCCCTTGCTATTCAGCCAACTTTCCAAACCAGTAGATACCGCTTGTCCGTAACCAGTCTGCAGATCAGCAGTTACCCGGTCGACGCTCAAAAAGAGGTTCCCTCCCCTGTTTAGAAATTGATCCAGTTGTTGTAAGTGTGCCGGGGGAAAGCTATCTGTCGGGGCAACGATTGCCAGTGTCCGGTAGGGTGCCAAAGCATCGGGATTGTCTGTTAGCGTCACGGCCTCCGACTGGTACAACACATCCAGCTGAGCCCTTGCCTGACGCAATGAAGATAAGGCGGGCTCACCATGTCCCTGCAGGAAAGCAATCCGCGGCTTGTCAGTCACCGACACCTTCTTAATGGCTGATGTCAGATGATACTCCAGTGGCATGCCTTCAAGCACCTGAGGTAATACTTCAGGGTCGCTGCTGCCCATCTGAATGGTTGCGCCCATATAAACCACCATGGCTTCGAATTTATCATTGTTCCTTACCTGCACCTGCATCGGCGGGATACCGGCCTGCTGCGCCTCGGCTTCAAGTTCCTGACTTTCGGAAGGGTCTATAAATTCATACATCACCATGTTATCCGACCTGCGGGCGTATTCAACCATCATATTGGTAAAATCCTTCTTCACCTTCACCAATCCGGGAGGCAACTCTTCAGAGAAATATGCCTTGATGGTGACCGGTTGTGGCAGGTCTTCCAAAATATCTTTTGTAGCGTCACTCAATGTGAACCTTTTGTCTTCCGTGACATCCCAGCGAAGGAAAAAACGCTCTGAAAGGATGTTTACCACGATGATAATCCCCGCGGTAACCAACAATGTGTATTTAAGATATTGCAAGCTTTTCATTCGTAACTGTTTTTTAATCTTATAAAATATGTGTCCATAAGGAGTCATTCTCCAAATGTGAAAAATATGACTGTTTTCGATCGGACATTTTATACATTCTAATACTGTTTAAAAAAATCATCTTTGCTAATCCTGCTAGTGCGAAAACAACTTTGCGTTCCCGCGATAAAAATTATGCACTCTTCCTGGAGATGAAATAGACAGAACCCAGAAGCCCCATTGCAGTGATCGACAAGAAATAGATCAGGTCGCGCGAGTCGATGACACCCCTCGAGATGGATTCGAAATGGTTGCTGGTACTCAGAAAATAAAATAGATTTCCAAAGAACCCTGTCATGTTTCCGGCGATCATCCCGAAGATGAAGTGGAAGAAAATTCCGATCAGCAATGCCACGAGGAAACTCACAATCTGGTTGTTGGTCATGCTGCTGGCCAGGAGTCCGATGCCAATGTACGCAGAACTGATGAGGATCAATCCGAGGTATCCGCTAAACACGCTTCCGTGATCGATCGGGCCGATGCTGGCAACCGAAATATAATAAGGAAGTGTAAGTAATAAAGAGATTACAATCAATAATAGCGTGGCCAGGAATTTGCCGCCAACGATCTGGAAGTAATTCACCGGCATGGTGATCATCAGCTCGAGTGTTCCGCTGCGGTTTTCCTCAGCCAGCAGACGCATGGTAATGGCAGGGATAAAGAAAAAGAGCGACCAATAAGATACGCTGAAAAATACCTGCAGGTTTGCCTGTCCGACCAGGAAAATATCAGATCCGAACAGCCAGGTGAAAAATCCGCTGAAACCTAAAAATGCAACGATCATGATGTAAGCCGTAAGCGAATCAAAATACGCCTGCAACTCCCGTTTCGTAATAATCCATATCTGGTTCATAAATATAATGTTAAATTAACTGAGTCAAAATTTCAATTCATTGTCAATTCTCTGAATATATCTTCCAGCTTCGTTTCAACTGGTGTGAGCTCCGTTAGCACCCATTTATTCTTCACACACATATTAAATACCTCACGTGCCAACGCATGTCCCTCCTTCGCCTGAATCACAAAAACCTCGCCTTCGAGGTCAACCATATTCACATCCTTCAACGCTTTGAGGGCCTTTTCAACATCCTCTTTTTCTACTTCTTCAATCTTTACGCGCAATAATCCCACACCTTTCGACTGACGGCGGAGCTCCTCTGCCGTACCATCGCCAACCAATTTCCCTTTATGGATAATCATGATTCTGTCGCATGTGGCTTCCACCTCTGCAAGAATATGTGAACTAAGGATCACCGTTTTTGAACGGCCAATGCGCCTGATCAGATCACGAATTTCAATAATCTGGTTCGGGTCAAGTCCGGAAGTTGGCTCATCGAGGACCAACACATCCGGATTGTGAATCAATGCCTGGGCCAGTCCTACACGTTGCCTGTATCCTTTAGACAGTTCACTGATTTTTTTATGCTTTTCCTTCTGTATACCGCACACATTTACCATTTCGATAATCCTGCCATCAATCTGGTCTTTCGGAATGTGTTGCATCTCTGCCACAAACCTTAGATAATCTATTACATACATATCTTCGTATAGCGGATTATTCTCCGGGAGGTAGCCAATGTGATGTTTCACCGCTTCCTCATCCATCGCCACATCTTTTCCTCCAATGGTAATCTGACCGGCAGATGGTGCAAGACATGAAGTAATGGCTTTCATGGTGGTGGTTTTCCCGGCGCCGTTTGGCCCAAGGAATCCCAGGATTTCTCCGGTTTTTACCTGGAATGTAATATCATCTACGGCACGCTGTTGTCCATAAACTTTCGATAGGTTTGATACAGAAATATCCATAGTCTAATTGAATATAAATTATTGCTAATACTTTGATTATCTGATTTTTTAACTCATCACACTCCTCTTAATAAACAAATGCGCTTATGAGAAAAATATCCGGTTTCTATTCTACACAATTGGTCACAGAGATGATGAGATCCATAAGTTTTTAAAGAACCTTCCCGACATAAAAACGGGCCAAAAAACGGACGTGAAAATATAAAAGGGAAAAGTAAATTCAAACACCAAAAGCGGGTCAAAAAGGGTAGATTAAGTAATTTTAAGAATCGCATCGGTTTCTTAACATTTTTTAACAAACCTGCAACCAACAAAACACCTGCCAGCGCCAAACAAACCATTGCTCAATAACAAGTAATCAGGAACAGGCAAATCAAATCACATACCCCGCAACCCGTAACACACTTAACAGCGCCATGCATCTTATCACCGACCCAATACCCCCGTAACCCGGGCAACCCGTACCTCACATCCCGTACTTCTTGCCTCATAATCCGCACCTCGCACCTCGCATCCCGTGCCTCGCAATCCATACCTCGTAACACGCAATCCATACCTCGTAACACGCAACCCGTCTACCCCTTAAAATCAAAACCGGTCTTGGTTTGTAAATCGGTCACTGTAGAGAAGGCCTTTTTAAGCTGACTAACTTCTTCTTCAGACAAAGAGGCAATGTTCACATTATTATCCGGCTCTTCATCTGCTTTTATGCTTTTTAGCTGAGACAGTAACCTCAAGCGCATCAACAGATTATAAGAGCGTCTGATCTCCTCCGATAAACTTTCATCAGTCACATTCGAAGCCTGCAATCCCTCGAGTCTGTCGATACTATTAATCTCCCTAATCTGTTCTTTAATGGCATGCAACCTCAGGAAAGCCACCACCGGAAAAATTACCTTCTTGATATCAAAACTCAGAGAATCTTCTGAAGCAGCTGAACTACCCAATTTACTAAAAATATTCACCGGCGGCTTGAAATTCAGCACTCCCTGGGCAAGGTGATACATAAACACAGCCTTATTTTCACATAACTGATGCACATGCCGACGAAGGTGCATCACCAAATTCTCCTCCCCATAGAGGTGCCTGAAATCGAAAAATATTGCTGCATCCAGCACATCTTCGGGTGTGCTGTTGTTTACCCATTTATTAAAATATTGTTCCCATACCGATATCGGCTGGGTCCACCGTGGGTTCACAGCCATCACCTCTCCTTTGCAGTATGCATACCCCACCTTGTGCAGGTCACTATTTACCTGCTCGGCCAGTCTCAAAAAATAATTCTTAACCTGCTGTTCCCGCTCCTCCTCTACCACCTCAAATACAATGGCATTGTCCTGATCGGTGGCCAGGGTTGGTTCCATCCTCCCTTCACTTCCCATCACCATAAACGCAAATTTGCAGGGTGGTTCTCCCTGGTTTTCAATGGCGAGCGCAATCACCCGTCGATGAATTGCATCGGCAACAGAAGAGAGCATGCGTGTGACGACCTCAGATTCCTCCCCGGCCGACAGCATCACCTGCACCAGTACAGGAACACGTTGGTAGATCCTTTTGAGCTGACCAGGCTCCAGGGCCTGCTCTATCTCCCGAAGCATATAGCTAATGGTATTCTGCTGCATCGCATAAAGCTGCTTAAACCCAATAACACCGGTGTATTCACCAGCCGGATTAGTTGTGGCAACATGCGATATCTTGTGTTTCTCCAACGCCAGCATCACTTCATACATCCTGGCAGTCTCACGGATCGCCACCACCGGTGAGGTCATTACCTCAGATACCGGCCGGCTAACATCTAACCCTGCTGAAACAACCCGTTTGCGCAAGTCGCTACTATTGATCACTCCGATTACAGCCTGATCATGCTCAACAAATAGTATCTCTGTCGCACGGCGGTCCATCAGCTCAGCAGCACCCTGTATGGTCGAACCTACAGGAATCCTTACTATAGGCTTTATCCATGACTTCACCGGTTGGTTCATCAGCTGAAGTGAAGCTTTGAGATCACGCGACAAAGCCTGAGCCTCCTTCTCCATTAATTCCCCTGCACGCACCTCTTTCACAATAATAATATACCCCTTTTCTCCCACGAGCGTGACCATAGACGCGGAAATCACTACTTCCTTTTTTAAGCCGTCCTTACAATGCAGCTCAGTTTCTGTACTGATACTTTTACCCGGATCACTGAACAGCCCCTTCATCTTCTCCCACGAAATCGCAAAAAGTCCATCAAAACCCAGCTCACGAATACTGTCAGTATCATAACCACTCAGCAAACTAAACTTTTCATTGGAAAAAACCACCGACCCATGCACAAGCATAAGTGTACCCTCTGTGGACGCCTCAACCAGTGATTTATATTTTAACCTTGAAAGATTCAGCTTCTTCTCTGCAGCACTGCGCTCCCGCTCTATCCGCAGACTCTGACGAATGATAAACGCCAGTACAGCAGCAATAAGCAACGTAAACAATAATGTGATCCTGAGCAACCTGTTCTTCAGACTTTTTATCTCTTTCCGCACATCCTCCAGGTAAACACCCGTCCCAACAACCCATCCCCACGGCTCAAATCCCGCCACATACGATAACTTCGGAACAATACGGGTGGAGTCATCCTTCCACTGCCACATATAGTCGATATAACCCGCTCCCTGTTCAGACACCACCTTCACTGCCTCAACAAACAGCTTCACGCCTTCGGGGTCACGATAATCGTCCAGATCCGATCCTTCCAGCTCAGGCCTATACGGATGCATCACCATCTTCGGCTGCATGTCGCATATCCAAAAATAATCCTTGTTCTCGGCGCCATACCTTACCTCCCTGATACGCTCTGCAGCAAGCATTCGCGCACTATCAGCACTTATCATGCCTGCCTCTGACTCATTGTAGTACTCCTCCAGCAAGCTAATAGCCGATGATGTGAGCTCAGAAATTGTCGCCTTCTTGCCGTCCATTATATTCCGCTCAAACGCAGGAAGCACCACTAAAAATATGAGCAATACGAAAAATACCACCGCCAGAATTGACGGGATCACAATGGATACAAAAAACCGTTTTAGATGCATCTTTTCCATCGTTTTCCTTTATCTGCTTGCGAGAATGCGCCATTAACTGCGTTCTCATCAAGCAAAGCTTTACATTGAAAATTTTGATTAGTATTTTATTATCATTTACAAATAATATCCATACTTCTTATAACCTCATTGCTCTAAACTTACGCTCTTCCATATCAAACACGCCGTACCCACTCCTCTTTTTATGCCGGGTTAACGGGGGAACGCCAATCACCACCGGCACGATTTTCATAGCCGACCGGGTGAACGGGTGATGCTTGAAATGGTAAGGTGTGACTGTATAAAAACCGCGTACATGGGCATGACCGGTAAAGCTCAGCTGACAATCATTCCTTCCCATGAAATCAAAATGCTGACGAAACTCTCCGGCCGAAACATAAAACCCTTTCTTGAAACCCGCCATATTCGGATAAATATAATGGGTAAACAGCATGTTCAGATCGTTCATTTCAAGCACCTGGTACTCGTCTAACGAACGCAAAAACAAGATGTCTTCCCTGGTATAAAGCGGATCCAGGTCGTTCTGCTCATGAAGCCATATTTTATCTTGCGACAACTCTCTACGTTCAAAAGTATCCAACGCGTACCAGTCCTCAGGAAAAACAAATGAACTACCCTCCACCGGGAGATGCCGGGCAGCATAAAAATCGTGATTGCCGGGTATGATCAGGGCCTCCTTTTCCCTTAGCATAGACAAACACCCATGCGCATCCCGATCTTCAAAATATTTATAATAGGGTACTGAGTAGCCCGACACATCGCCCAGGCATACAAGTTTGTCGTACCCCGCCCTGTCAATCTTCTTCAAAGCCTTTTTTAGCGAGGGATAATCCTCGTGAATATCCGATATAAATGCAATCTTCAAAATAAATCCATTTAAGATTGCAAGGTAAAACTTTTATTGATACGGGTAAACCTTCAGCGACCGATATCCAAATGTTGCTATAACAATAAAACTGATAAAAGGCAGAATAAACGAGAAATTCACTGCCGGAAGCGGTCCTACCGTGCCCAGGTCAATCAACGAACCCTGCAGTGGTGGCATAAGCGCTCCCCCGACAATGGCCATTACAAGTCCTGCCGCACCAAGGGTAGAATCCTCTCCCAACCCTTCCAGAGCGATACCATAAATGGTTGGAAACATGAGCGACATGAAAACAGAAGTGGCCATCAACAGGTACAATCCCAACATGCCTTCAATAAGAATCACCCCGGAAGTAGTGAGCATTCCCCCGATAGCAAACACGGTAAGTAATAATCGGGCATTGAAATACTTCATAAGCATGGTGCTGACAAACCTGCTGGTAAGGAAAAATCCCATGGCAATGATATTCATATTCTGTGCCTGCGCCTTTGGAATACCGAGGTTGTCGGCATATTGTATGATAAATGTCCAGCACATGATCTGGGCACCCACATAAAACACCTGGGCAATAACCCCCTCGCGGTACTTCATGCTTTTCAACAAACGACCAGCAGTGTCTTAAAACCGGATAGTGTGGTCGGCATCCTTTCGCCTGGGCATCTTCGAAAATGCAATGATCACAAACATGGTAACCACTACAAAACCCAGAATTATATATGGATTGCGTATTATCCCGAGATCGTTGGTTCGGATAACTGCCTTTTCTGCTTCACTGAGGGTGGTGAATATCAGGTTTCCGGCCGCATCGCGCTTGTCTGACTCCAGTGCTGAGAGGATAAATTTAGACGCCACAAACATACCCAGTAGCGAACCCATGGGGTTAAAGGCCTGGGCCAGGTTGAGCCGACGTGTGGCCGTCTTCTCCGATCCCATAGAAAGAATGTATGGATTCGCTGTAGTTTCCAGAAATGCCAGTCCGAACGTAAGTATGTAAAGCGATACCAGGAAAAATCCGAATATCTCATACTGAGCTGCCGGCCAGAAGAGAAATGCACCAATGGCATACAGTGCCAATCCCACGAGAATCCCTTTCTTGAAACTAAACCTTTTAACGAACAATGCAGCAGGGATGGCCATGGTGGCATATCCCCCGTAAAATGCAAACTGCACCAGGGCCGCTTTGGCGTTGGAAATTTCCATGATGGTCTGAAACGCAGCCACCATCGGATTTGTAATATCATTGGCAAAACCCCATAATGCAAACAGGCTGGTAACCAGTATAAAAGGCACTAATACCTTCTTAGGGACAACAACATTCTTTTGATCGCTCATATCTATAAATCTTTGTTTAAGTTATAATTTTAAAATGGTTTATCTATTTCTATTGTCTTCTGGTACTGGTTGCATCATCGCTCTCAAAAATTTACTCATCACATCATCTGAAACTGCTTTCTGTATCGCACAGGCGATATATTCATCTGGTTTTTAAACACCCTGGAAAAATAATACCGGTCGGAAAACCCCGACTCCTCGGCAATACTGTCAATATTATGATTGGTATGGTATAAAAGGTTGCATGCATTTTCTATCCGTATACGCGTAAGGTAATGCTGAGGCGACAACCCGGTCTGCTCCTTGAATAGCCTGCCAAATGAATTCACCGCCATACCAACCACATCAGCCAGGGTTTCATTTGTTATGCTTCTATCTATATTCCTGTTCATATAATGGATGGCTTGCTGAACACGCTCTTCCGGGGTTTTTGTGTCCCACAATTCCTCCGGTATCCGCACCATTGAAGACGTGATCAACTGATGAAGCATCAGCGTATCGGCCATAGAAAACGAAGCAGATCCGGTCTTCAACTTACCGGCAATCATTCCAAACAGCGCTTTGTCTTCCTCACTTG